>Ga0182021_10003990_pt1 | contig 17301 bp, 12 predicted proteins | sample 612E3MmetaG_FD_120493 | JGI IMG/M metagenome (GOLD analysis project Ga0182021, IMG submission 120493) | Permafrost microbial communities from Stordalen Mire, Sweden - 612E3M metaG (Illumina Assembly) | ecosystem: Environmental > Terrestrial > Soil > Wetlands > Permafrost | place: Sweden...
CACCGCAAGTTGTGCAACAGAGAAGGTGTTATGTTCGTGTTTCCGACCGCTATAGGCTTGAATGGCAACAACAAATTGCTCGTTGAGTTTTGATTTCTCGCAAATCACAATCTCTTTATGATGAGGGTCAATACCATGGTACGGTTTTCCATTGAGGTAGAGAAGTGCTTCAGGAAAATCAAGAATTAAAACCAGCGGCTTTCCTGAAAAATTCGGTGTGATCGTTATCGTTTCCCGGAACCAGTACGTCTTATCATATTTTCCCCATTGAAAAGGAATTCGAATTGACGTCCACGATTTATCGTGCAATGAAGCAGATCCACCATCGGGAATATCTTCCTCTTTCATCCTCCAATCCGACAATTCTGTCCGCAATGGATAGATTGAATCTTTTATATGTGGATGTATCTGCTCGAGCAGATCAATTGCCATAATAAGCACTTTTAGATAGTGTTAAGAAAACGTGGTGGAAAATATCGATTCTTGATGAAATGAGCAAATAAAATTTTAAGAAATATTGAAAAATATATGAAAACAGAAAAACCAAACTTTGAGTAAAGTTCTATGGATTTTGAAGTAATGAAAGTATAAAAAGTGAGAAATGCTCAATATTCAATAAAAACGCAGAAAAAATAGAAATATGCAGAATTTTTGCCCTTGGTTTTTATGCAAGGCTTGAAAAAATTGAACTACTGAAGATTCCTACAATTTTAAAGGAAAAGCATTTTGAACTAGTAAGTTATAAAACGGAAAACTGGCGGAGTAGCCTTAACGGGAATCGAACCCGTATTTCGACCTTGAGAGGGTCACGTCCTGAACCGTTAGACGATAAGGCCGGTTAATTGCGAATTTCGGATTGTCAATTTCGAAATTGTCAATTCGCAATTCGTAAATGCTGTGCTGCCCCGCTAGGGGTCGAACCTAGACTTTCCTGATCCAGAGTCAGGCGTGTTGCCAATTACACTACGGGGCAATAGATGATTGATACTTTAATATACGAAATGAACAATTTGCAGGCAATGAAATATTCAGCGAGGTATTCCCATATTTACTTTTTCTTTGACTGCGCCGCAGGTGTATCAAATCGTATTGTCTTATCCCAAATGTGTTCGCCTTTTTTAATATAATCCTGATACGCTGCTTTCATAACTACATAAATCCATAGTTGACAATAGGAGAAGTACATTAAAACAACAATGGCGAGATTTGCAAAATTATCTTCATCATCGTACGATATCGACAGAAAAATTTCAAATATGAACAAGATTAATGAGGTTACCCATACGAACGTATAGGGTCCCGGTAAAGAAATTGCAACTACTTGAAACAAACTGACAATAAACAGAATGTCCGAAAAAACAACGGCGACAAAGAAAATATAGTACAGAGAGAGTGTGTACAGCAGATCAAAGGCTAATCTCCTGCTCTTGAAATGAGGAATTTCTTTCCAGAATTTTTTAACAACATAATTATTGCCGCGTACCCATCGCATGCGCTGCTTGATCCACACACTCCACTGCTGCGGCTCTTGTTCGTATGTAATCGCGTAAGGAATAAATTTAATTTTGTATCCCTCCTCATAAATACGGATGCTCAGTTCCGAGTCTTCCGTTAAGGCCTCTTCATCCCAGCCGCCCAGTTTTTTTATGAGATGGTTCCACATCACATAGTTTGTTCCCGGTAATGTAGATATGCCGTGCATTTGCCATCTGCCCGCCTGCAGCATCAATTGGAAGCTGAGGGTCTCGATGTTGATGAAGCGTGTGAGCAGTGTGGCTTTTTTGTTCACGGTCCGAAACTTTCCAATGACAGCGCCGAGTTCTTTATTATCCAGTAATTGCGCAACGAGGTATCGAAGGGAATCCTTATCTGGCGTGTTGTCAGCGTCATAGATAGCGATAATTTCACCCGTGGCCCGTTTTATACCAAGATTCAGTGTCCTGGATTTCCCCTTGCCGCCTTCTCCTTGCGGTATATCGAAGAGTTGGACACGCGCATCTAATGCTGCATGACGCATGATGATCTCTTTCGTCTTGTCTTGAGATCCATCATTAATGACGATGATCTGAAGTTTGTCCTTGGGATATTCAAGTTGGAGCATGGATTCGATAGTAGCGCTGATCACTTTTTCTTCATTATGTGCTGGAATCAGAATAGAACACGATGGATAATCATAGGAACGATTATCCGCATTGCGTTTCTCGCGCAATGAGCGAACACAGTTGATATAACCAAACACTGTGAGTATGAACTGGTACGCGATCGTGAACCAGATTAAAATTACGGCAATGACGAAAAGAAAACTAAGATCAACTTCAAGAACAGTCATGGGATATTACACCTTTCGATTTTCTGAAGAGTGTCTGACAAATTTCAGAAATAAATACATCACGAGAAGCAGCGATATCGCAAGCGCACTAAATACTGCTATTGCTGTCGTTGACCAGAAACTGGTATAATTGATACCATATGCAAACCGATCACCGGCAACGATGTTTGCTTTATGGCTGCCGATAGGAAGGAAGATACTGAAGCAATCGTTTCCTTTCATCGCTGCAAACTCTATGGGAGAACCATCGACTGTTACCGAGGTAGGCATATTACTCAGAGAAATCAACATGCGCATCTCAGATGCGTATTCCAGAGTAACATCCCGCAATCCGTAACTTATAGATTTGAGTTCGCCTGTCGCAGACATAATCCGTGTCTGGAGTTCATGAGTAGAGAAATTACTTTTTGCTTGTGGTGTCAATAAAATTGAATGATCGCCTGCCGGAATCACATAGCGATTATCACGAAAGGGAGGCAATGGAGTGCCATCTAATGTAAGTTCAGTTATCTCTTTTGGCAGACGCAGCACAAATGAAGCTGCTGTTTGTACCCTGAGTCCGGATTCAGTGAAACGATAATGAACTGCACTTGAGAGTGCGTTTGAAAAAAGACTTAAATCCTGAGCATTGACGCTTGATTCAGAATAAATCGTTAAACGGGGTGCGCCGAGTGAAGCAGAGCGAACGAGCTGGAAACTTTCCGTCCCTGTCTGGATAAGAGTCGGGAAAGGAATGACTACATCTTTGTTGCGAAAACCAAGAATGTTCAAATCCAGCATTACTTTTGAGGAATCGATCAATTTACTGTAAAGCTTTCCTATATCGATATATCGTCGTGGATCGGTTGACCATTTCGATTGAGGATCTTCAACCTGCAATGTAAATCCATATTGTTTTTGAAGGTCGAGCACAGTACGTATATCGGCACCGAATTGCTCACGTAGCTCCGGCGAGCCATACGTATCGAATGCGGTGACAATGATTTGGAATCCTGGTTTTGTCTTTGCAATACTGTTGAAAGCATTCAGGAGTGTATCGTAAACACTTTGTATCTTTTGTACACGGTAGTTGATAATGGTATTCTTCACTGCCGAGTTGGTTTTCCAGTACGAAGGTGAAAGCGAATCGAATGCCGCCTTCAGATCAATTCCATACTTTCGTTTCAATTCCAGCTTTGCAGACGGATGACCGGGAGTAAACAACGCCGGTTGTTCAAATCCTTTGCCTGCTTCAAAATGCAATTCTGCAAGATCTACTCCATCCCAGTCGCACGATTCAAGAAACGTACGGAACACACTTGTCATCTCTTTGACACAAAGTGTATCAGTCAAAGCGACCGGATATCGCCACGTTGGTTTTGCGTCATCTCCATTCACGTTCTTTTCGCGCCACTCGGGGTGATTCGTCCAGAACATTTGACTTACTTGCGGCGGCTCCAACCATGCATAGACGAGAATACCATTTGCATGAGCAAGGCGGATGAGACGAGCATAATCATAGTTGTATTTTGGATATTGATGCCATCCTGAAACATGAACAATGCGAATGCCGTTTGAGACCCACGAACGGATGAGGTTTTCGATACTATAGAGAGATCTATATCCGGGTTCGAAAAATACTTCAACCTGTTCGCGCCTCACAATCGGACGCAACTGAAAGAATCTGCGGATATACTCAATGAAGAATGGATATTGAGAAAATCCTTGCTGCGAATGAGAATCGAAGCGAGAATTAAAGTAGAGAATTTTTCCCTTGCCGAAATGTTTGCCTATGACCATCGGCGTCTCGGTTACTTCATCGGCACAGAAAACTTTATCAAGATGGTCGGTGTCGAATTTATTCACCAGTTCCGAATACCGCCAAACTATTTGTTCTTCGGGAAACAGATTGTCTCGAACGCGGCGCACATTGATCCGTGTACTGGCATATTCAATTCCAAATTCTTTCGCAAGATCGGTTTTTGAATCAAGAACGATATTTCCACCTGATGATACATAATTTGTTATAGCAGTATAATCTTCATCTGTCAGTGAATCGACGATTGACGCAGGGACGATAAGAAGATTGTGTTGACCTGGATGCAAGGGCTGTCCAAGAAACACCGTATCGACCGTGATGTTGACACTTCGCAATGCTGAAGCAAATGATGCTTGGTCATTGAAAAATGCACCGCGCGCGAAGTGATTCCATAACAACATGACATGTGCCGGCTTCCAATCTTCTTCCTTCGTAAAAATATTGTCATAGATTCGATCTACTTTGGCGACGGCTTTCTCGAAGAATGATTGTTCACGTTCGCGGAACTCTATCGGTTCCGCTTTATAGAACTCGTTAGGTTCTAAAGTTATGTGCTTCGTAATATTCCCAAGGAGGCGTTTCTCTGAAATTATTCGATCTCGCACTTCACCTGTCTTATCGAAATACGCTTCCGATAAATATTGGTCTTTCAGAGTAATGGAATAATCTTGTGTGCCGGATAGGATGATATGATCCTTTGTTTTGACCCAATTCGTTTCTTCTCGCATATCAAGAAACGTGTATCCAAGTCCTTCAAATCCATCGGCAAGTTGTTTCAAGAGATCAAGATCAAGGAAGGCATGGAAGAAGGCACCGACGACGCCATCACGAACATACAATTGTGCTTTGGCGTACTTCAAAAGTAGATCGACAGAGGCGCGGCTTGCTTCCTTGTCCGGGTTCAAAGGAACATATCCAAGATTTTCCGGGTAGATCTTCTGTCCGAACAAATCCTTATTAATAATATACGGGAAGTATTGACTGAAGTCGGCGTCTTCCATTGCGAGCCGCTGTTCACACGCGGTACTGAAATATTTTGCTACTGTTTTATACAGCATAAGCGAGGCTGTGTAATGAGGTGTTTCCCATACAAGAGGATAAATGCCGTTTTTCATTAGTTCTTGTATGCCCATTTCAATTTTGCGGGCATCACCATCTTCGGTTTCACCTTTAATAGGTCCGTTGGTGTTATCATCCCAAAATTCATAATCTGCGGCCGTTTTACCTTTATACTGGTGCGTTATTCCATGCATCACAATCGTGCCGCCGTTGCGTACCATGTATTGCAATGCATCGACAATATCTGGTTTATCAGATAAACTCAACCGTAATCCTTGATCTGGGTCAACATAAAATGGAATGACGCCAACCATAAAAGGAATACCGCGGCTCGAGAGAATATCTGCAACTTCTCGGAGGTTGTCGGGATTTTCAAATAATGTTACATCTTCGATGCGAATCAGTGCACGATGCGAGGGTTCATGATCTTCTTTGAGAATATCGTGCAGTAAATCAGCGAAATAGTTATAGTGATCACCGGGAATAGCATATGCAAATGGCGAATCAGCAAAGTATATGAGATTTTTTGCTGAGACGGCGTATGGTGATTCTTTCTGTTTGGTGGTCGAGTATGCCTTCGCAATTACTTTTGCTATGGCAGGATTGCTGATATGAGTCAGTCCGAGGCGGGGTTCGCCTTTTGTAAACACCGTTCCATTTGCCGTTACCTGATCGAATTTTGAAATGGAATCAATGCCGCTGACCGTAAAACCGAACTTCTTTTTCATATCGTATCGCTGGCAGAATTCAACCATACCAGTGTTCAGCCAGATGACCGGTTTATCTGTGTTATAGACATCTAAAAGAAATGCCGTCGGAACCTCATTGTGAATTTCGAAACCAACATAAAATGTATAATCATAATTACTCAGTTCACCAAATTTGTAATCCTGGACACCTTTCACAATTGTCGATGTATTAAAATGGCCCATGAGTGTAGCAAGCTGGCGGCCATCACCTATTGCGAAGTTCTTCAAACTCGTTGGTCCTTGAACGACAATTAAAATTTTCTTCAGCGGCGGTTTGTCTATTGCAAGAGCAATGGATTTTTGATGTAATGAAAATGCAAAAAGGAATAGAAGAATACAGAAGGTTTTTTTCATGAAGCCTTTGATCAATCTTATTGTTCTACAATTACGCAATCGTATCAAAAGGATGATTAGAAAAACAGCCCGTACAGGGTTGAAGAGTATCGCACCAATGCAGGCTGTTTTGTGAATCTCATTATTCTGATTTCAAGTTAGCAGTTTATTAGAGTGAAATCAAGAACGAAGAGATTAATTGTACTTCATGAATGAGACATTTTTATTGATTTTTGGATTTTGTTTGCAATTCCTTTTTCCACGAGGTACATTAGCATTGAGATATGCTCACAAATCTATTTTCGCAATCTTAAAGACTTTGTTGGAATGAATTTTCCCATATTCCTGAGGAATTATCATGTCGCCTCAATTCAAATGGTTTATATTGTTTGTGTTTGTAGGGATAATCATTGTCTTCTCTTTCAATCGCTATATGCCTGAACGCGCAGACACGGTCTATAGTAATTGCCGTATTTATACGATGGATGCTGATAGTACCATTGCAGAAGCAATGGCGATTGCGGGTGACAAGATTGTCGGCATAGGAACAAGAGAGTACATTGAGCGGAAATTTAGAGCACAGAGTGTTATCGACCTGGGCGGGAAAACAGTATTGCCCGGCCTCATTGATGCCCACTGTCATCTTTTTGGACTTGGTCTTGCACGGATGACGGTTGATGTCTTTGGAACACATTCTGAAAATGAAGCATTAGAGATAATTGCGCAGCGAGTCGCTCTTGCGAAACCGGAACAGTGGATTCGCGGCCGCGGTTGGGACCAAAATGAATGGCAGACAAAATTGTTTCCAACGAAAAAATCACTGGATAGAATTGCATCTCACAATCCTGTCTATCTCGTTCGTGTAGACGGACATGCATGTTGGGTGAATACACGGGCTTTAGAAATTGCCGGTGTGAATAAATCCACACCTGATCCGCCTGGAGGCAAGATTGTGCGCGACGGCAGTGAAGAACCGGCCGGAGTTTTTATTGATGCAGCGATGGAACTCATTTACAAGTTCGTTCCGCAGCCCAGCGAGCAAGAAATGCACGACGCGATTCGGCTTGCGACACAGGAATGTGCTTCGGTTGGACTGACATCCGTGCAGGAAATGGGAGTGGATGCCCACCAACTTGACGTATATAAAAAAATGATCGATGAAAATAAGTTTCCTCTTCGCGTGTACGCCGCGATCGATGGTCCGGGAGAATTGTGGAATAACTTGAAAAGGGAGGGGAAGCTCGTTGGATATGGAAACAACAAACTTACTATCAGTGCATTTAAAATTTATGTCGATGGAGCGTTGGGTTCTCGAGGAGCCGCACTCATTGAACCATATTCTGATGATCCAAACAATCGAGGACTGACAATTCTTTCGGAAGAACAATTACAAAAATTAGTAAATGAATCGCTGGATTATGGTTTCCAAGTCTGCACGCATGCAATCGGCGACAGAGCGAACCATATTGTCCTTAATGTATATGAAACAGCATTAAAAAAACATCATCTACGTGATGCAAGATTACGTGTTGAACATGCACAGGTACTATCGCCGGAAGATATTCCACGCTTCAAGCAACTCGATGTTCTTCCAAGCATGCAACCGACGCATTGTACTTCCGATATGTATTGGGCCGAGACACGGCTTGGTTCGAAACGGATTCACGGCGCGTATGCATGGCGGTCGTTGTTGAACACAGGCGTCATGATTCCAGCAGGGTCAGATTTCCCTGTGGAAAGCCCAAATCCATTCTTTGGAATTTATGCAGCGTGTACTCGGCAGGATAAAAATGGCGTGCCGAAGAATGTTGACGATATACGAAAATATTTTCAGTCGTCTGCCGATGAAAAGTCTGATTCGGCGGTGTTTGTGAACGGGTGGTATGGTTCCGAGAAAATGACTCGTCAGGAAGCTGTACGCGGTTTTACTTCGTGGGCTGCTTATGCAGCTTTTGAAGAAAATCTGAAAGGATCGCTAGAACGAGGAAAACTTGCAGACTTTATCGTTATTTCAAAGGATATTTTCTGCTGCCCTGTCATTGAGATACCGACCATCCAAGTTGAATCAACTGTGCTTGGCGGTAAAAATGTTTTTGCAAAACCATAAAAACAGTTAACATCCTAAGTATAATGCATGCTGTGGGTTATTGTTTTTTCCCTGAAAAGTTTGTAGTATAAAAACAAGGATACCAAAGTATATCTAATCGAGATAATGATCGAATGCCGTATAAAGTTCTCGTAGCAGACGACGATGAAGGACAACGCAAATCCCATGGTTTTGCGCTCGAAGTTGTCACGGCCATCTTGGGGGATGAGATTGAAATTATTGAAACGGCCACGAGTGTAGAAACATGGGCAAAGATAAAATCTGAAATTTTCAATTTAATAATCCTCGATAACGATTTTAAAGATAACCACCTCAAAGGACATCTTCCGGGTATTGCACTTCTTCAATTAGCGAAGAAAGAGGGACCCAATCGTTCAACGCCGACTTTTTTTTGCAGTGCTGATGCCTACGATACATTAAAATCGATGGTAGAAAAATTTGGTGGCATCTATCTGCCGAAAGTCGGCTATGACATTGAAAAAGTTGCACAGCTCTTTGCCGAGAAAATGCAGAAGTAACAAAAGACGTTCAGCGATGTTGGAATGAAAAGGTCACGGAGCGTGACCTTTTTTGTTATGGACAGACTATGAATTCGCACGACCAGCAGTCGAAAAATGAACGCTACCATATCATTGAAGGCGCGCTCTACATCAGTACGGGAGCCCTCATTCCTGTACAAACGTTAATGCCTGCACTGATAAAACGGTTGGGCGGAGGTGATGTACTTATCGGGACTTGGCCTGTTGTCGTCTATCTCGCTTACTTCATGCCGCAAGTCATCTCGGCAAACTATTCCGGTGCTTCACAATATCGCAAATCTACAGTTATTAAATATGGATTCATTCAACGTTTGCATATTCTTCTCCTTGCGTGCGTTATTGCAGTGTGGGGAGCTTCTGCACCAACACTTGCGCTCATATTACTGTTTCTCATATACATATTTAACCAAGCGACATCAGGTTCTATTTCTCCGATCTGGATGGATTTTCTGGCAAAAACAACTTCACCGGAAAGAAGAGGAAAAATAATGGGGTGGCGAGTATCTCTCGCCGCTGTGCTTGCATTAGTAAATGGTTTCATATTGACAGCAATACTCACAATGCTCCGTTTTCCATATAATTATGCTGCAGCAATTGGCCTTGCTTTTTTATTTCAAACGAGCTCCTTGGCAGCACAGCATAAAGTAGTGGAAGAGATGCCTTCTCCAGTTTCAACTCCAGTACGTCTTTCAGATCTATTTTCCCGTGTACGGACAATTATTGTGGTCAATCACATTTACAAAAAATTTCTCTTTGCCTCGGCATTATTGACAATCAGTTTTTCGTCTGTAGCATTCTTCACTATTACTGCGATGAAGAGATTTAATATATCCGAATATATAGTCGGCATATTTACAATCCTGATGATTACCGGACAGATTGTAAGCGGTCTATTCTTAGGCTGGCTTGCAGATACAAAAGGGACCAAGAGTGCCTTAGTGGTTTGTGGGACAAGTCTGCTGCTGGCAATTGTGCTTGCATGGGTCGCGCAATCGGTAAATTGGTTTTATTTTGTTTTTCTTTTCTTTGGCATAAACGTTGGGGCTGAAACAGCAATGCGGTACAATTTTGCAGTTGAATGTGCACCAAATGGAGAACGTCCAATGTTTGTCGGCCTGATGAATGCCTGGTTTGCTCCGTTCTACCTTATCACGCCTTTTGCAGGATGGTTGAGTGCATCCTACGGTTACAATTATGTCTTTGTATTCTGTCTTGTTGTTGGCCTTATTGGTATTATTCTTTTGATCTTAACGCCAAATCCGCATAGAGATACGCTTGCGCTTTCCTCGAAATAACTTTACATTTTTTGTAGATATTATTTTTACCATACATCCAATAAAGGAGTCCTCAGTGTACGAGAAATGTTTAAATGAAGCTGAGTTGATTCTCAGTGTTCAGCAAGAACCTTTAATGCCGGTTCGTAAAGTGTGGGAAGAAATCGCTAAACGTTCCAAGGTGAAAGGATTCGAAGTTGCATCCTTGTCAGATTTTAGCGCTATGCTTGAAGGTGATCACCGTTTCCAAATTGTACCTGCGCAGATAAAGATTCATGATGATGAAGAAATCTTACCGGATGTTGAAATTGAAGATTCGGAGATGGAACAACTTGGTTTTTTTGCAGAAGACCGTGTGAAGTTGCGAAGCAAGAAAATTGTTGATGCACTTATAAGTGAAGATGATGAAGAAGTGGGAAGTATTCGGCGTATGTCGTTTGCTGGCCAGACAGCGAAAACAAAAAATATTTCCGTCGATAAAAAAATAATCACTGCACCCAAAAAATCCATCGCAGCACCTCGGAAAAAAGGGTCTTCTTCTCCGAAATCTCATTCTGTAAAGCGAGTGAAATCGCGCAAACGCCAAAAATCGAATGCGCATAAACGAGGCAAGAAATAAACCAACATGCCAGAAGATAAGACTCGGGTGTGGACAGTCCGTGAACTCATGAAGTCCGCTATGGAGCATCTTCAACGTAACGGATTTGAAGATGCCCGTCTCAACGTTGAACTCCTTCTTGCACATGCATTAGACCTCCAACGTATTCAATTATATCTCCATTTTGATAGACCACTCACATCGGAAGAGCTGAAGCAATTCCGTGCATTATATGAACGACGATTAAAACGAGAGCCGGTGCAATATATTATCGGTTCAACAAATTTTATGGGACTTCACTTTACCGTCGATTCACGTGTGCTTATTCCGCGCCCTGAAACGGAAACGCTCATTGAACAGGCGATTCTCTTGTGCCAGCGGTATCCCAGCGATTCACCAATTCAAGTGCTTGAAGTGGGAACGGGAAGCGGGAATATTGCAGTATCACTTGCAAAATACATCAAAAATGCACACGTGACTGCTATTGACATCAGTAAAGATGCGTTAAATGTAGCTGAGGAAAATGCACGAATGCACTCCGTTGATACGCAAATCCAATTTTTATTGATTGATGTGTTTGACCGTGTGGAGGATGTATTCCGAAAACGATTCGATCTTCTTGTGAGCAATCCGCCTTATGTTCCTAAAGACGAGTGGGAACAATTGCAGATGGAAGTGAGGGATTTTGAGCCTTCAGTGGCGTTGACCGACGGCAGGGATGGATTTAAATTCTACCATCGCCTTATCGGAGTAATTCCAGCTCTTCTTAAATCAGGCGGCGGTATTGTGTTAGAAGTCGGTTTTAACCAGGCAGAAAAGGTTGCACGTGAATTACAAAATACTGGAATAGATCAACTTCACATAACAAATGATTTGCAGGGAATACCGCGAGTTGTTTCTGGGATCTGGGCAGATATGCCGTCAACTATGATACATCTCAATTGATTGCGAATCTTATAGATCATAATAATAAAAACCTGAAGCAGTAAATGAAAATGAAACTTTTCAGATAGCAGTTTCATTTTACCATTGACTCATTACCAACCATGCGTGCATTAGTACAGCGGGTAAAACGATGTTCCGTAACGATTGATGGAAAACTGCATAGTTCCATCGAATCAGGAATACTTATCCTTCTTGGCATAAAGAACGGTGATACAGAATCTGCTGCAGATTATCTTGCCGAGCGTTGTTCGTCGCTTCGTATATTTGAAGATGAAGCGGGGAAAATGAATCTTTCCGTTAGGGAGGTGAAAGGCGAAGTTATGGTAGTTTCGCAGTTCACGCTGTACGGTGACACTCATAAAGGGAACCGGCCGAGCTATACTGATGCTGCACCTCCTCAGATTGCTGAATCATTGTATGATAACTTCATTCGCCATGTACAGAAACTACTTGGAGATACACGCGTTGCCTCTGGTGTTTTCCGCGCGATGATGGATGTTGAGTTGATTAATGACGGACCTGTGACATTGATGTTGGAAAGCAAGAATCAATAGTTCTAAGGGGGTCTCACTTTGGGGGCCGAAACTCAAAAATCAAATTTGCATGTCGTTCTCCTCTTTCTCGATGGAGTCGGCATCGGAAAGAAAGATGCGGACATCAATCCGTTCTTCTGTGCTCGGATGCCAACATTCACAACACTGTGCGGGGGAGAACTACCGTATGCCCCTTTTAAAAATAAATCAACAGATCTTTCTGAAATAATTGCAATTAACGCGACGCTTGGCGTATCTGGTTTGCCGCAAAGTGGGACCGGCCAAACTGCAATTTTCACTGGTATAAATGGCGCAAAGAAATTTGGCAGGCATTTTGGTCCTCATCCTCCATCGATTCTGCGTCAGTCTATCGCAGAGAAGAATATCTTTCACAAATTGAAGACGATAGGAAAATCAGTTGTGTTTGCCAATGCTTTTCCGCAGCGTTTCTTTGATTACACGGAATCAGGTACCAGACCGCTCACAGTAACCACACTTTCGTGTCGATTCGCTGGTCTCCCGTTGCTCACGGCACGCGATCTTCAAAGAGATGAAGCTATCTCTGCAGATTTTATTCGGACACAATGGCCTGAAATTGGACACCCTGAAATCAAACCGATCACATCCAAAACAGCAGGCAAGCATCTTGCGCATATCGCAGCACAGCACGATTTTACACTGTTCGAATACTGGCTGACCGATCATGCCGGTCATAGTCAAAAGATGGCATTTGCGGTCGAAGTTTTGGAACGCTTTGACGAATTTTTATCTGGATTTTTAGAGACATTCGATCCGTCTAATACATTATTAATGATTGTCAGCGACCATGGCAACATCGAGGACCTTGCTACCAAATCACACACGCGCAATAAGGTACCTTGCATTCTTGTAGGCAGGCAACGCCGCCATGTGGCTCATCGAATTAAAAATCTTACCCATATTACTCCTGCTATCATCAGATTATTTCTAGATTTGTGAGTGTGTTATGTTTCAGAGCCGTCCAGCATTACGGTTGGTTCTTTTATTTGCCGCCGGAATTATTCTTGCGACGTGGATAATACTGCCTCCAGCCTATGTATTTGTATGCACCGTTGTTCTTGTTTTTATCTCAGTAATTCTTTTTTGGCAAAACAAGTGGAGGACGATTGCAGAAATAGTGCTCCAATGTGCAGTCATACTGCTTGGCCTTTTTTTCCAAAGACTCCAACAGTCAAATTTTAGTTCGAGAGAACTAGAACCTCGTATCAATGATGAACCTGTGATTCTGTTTGGCAGAGTCGATTCTGAACCTGCCCAGCAGGAACGTCGATTGAGTTGTGTCATGAGCATAGACAGCATCGTTCGGCAGGGCAAGAATGATCTTCATTCGCGTAGGGTAATGGTTATAATAAGACTCGAAAAGAAAGATCGTTATCGAGATGATATTGAATTTGGAAAAACAATTGAAATACATGGGACACTGGAACCGTTTCCGTTTCAGCGGAATCCCGGTGAGTTCGATTATGGAAAGTATTTAGCATTAAACGATATTCAAGGTGTTGTGACCGTCAAGGGATTAGTGAATGTGCGGGTGAGCGGCATGGCGGATGGAAATTCCTTCCAGGTTTGGATGTATTCAATGCAACAAGATTTGTATCATCTTATCGACCGGCTCCATTCTCCTCGCCATGCAAGTTTCTTAAAAGGTATCATATTTGGGTACCGTGCTGATATTCCATCCGATGTTAAGCAATCGTTTATGGATACAGGGACAATACACATTTTGGCAGTATCCGGTTCGAACGTTGCGTTCGTCGCATTTATTTTCTTTTCAATACTCGGGTTCTTTCGGTTGCCGAGGAAAGCAACCGGCGGTCTGGCAATTCTGGGTCTTATCGCGTACATGTTGATCACAGGGTCAAGCGCCTCGGTTGTCCGTGCAACAATTATGGCGATTGTTCTTCTCTGCGGAACGCTGTTTGAAAGAAAAGCAGATATTTACAATTCAATTAGTGTTGCCGCACTTATTCTTCTTTTCTGGAACACGAACACATTGTTCGATGTCGGTTTTCAACTCTCGTTCGCTGCGGTTATCTCTATTGTGTATTTTTATCCTCGTCTTGAATCGCTTATCAAGAAAATTCCTGAACGATTCGAAGAAATCAAAGGTGTTGATGCCGTCCTGAAATTGTTCGCTGTTTCGCTTGCTGCTCAGCTGGGAACGGTTCCTTTCACTGCATACTACTTCGGCCGTGTGTCCGTTATTTCTTTAGTGGCAAATATACCGGTTGTGCCAATAAGCGGACTCAATACGTTCATCGGTGCTGCGGAAATCATGATGTATCCCATAAGTCCGTGGATTGCAAAAATGTATGCTGCGGCAAATGATTTCTTAGTGTGGTTTTTACTTGGATTTGTTAAACAAGCGGCGAGTGTTCCATTTGCATACATAGAAGCATGGCATTTCAGTGGTGTATTTATTATCGGATATTATATTTCAGTGATCAGTATTTTCAATTTGAATCTGCCGCGCGTTCGTGCTTATTTGTTGATGATTATTTTAGTATTGAGTAATTATGTCCTCTATTCTAATATTTGGTGTCTGGCGCATCCTATGTTTATTGCAACAATGATCGATGTTGGACAGGGCGATGCAATTTTGATTGAATTTCCAAATGGAAAACGGTTGTTGGTTGATGCAGGTCCGTTATCTCAGAAATTCGATGCAGGCGAACGCACGATCGTGCCATTCTTAAAACGAAATGGAATTTCAAAGATCGATTATTTTTTAATTACACATCCGCACAGTGACCACATTGGAGGTGCAGGATCAGTTCTCAAGTTACTGCGCGTTGATACAATTATGATGGCATCTTTCACTAAAGCCAATCACGAGGTAAAAAATGTGATGGAAATTGCCGAAATGAGACATACCGGAATCAAGAAAATGCTAGTTGGAAATCAGATTCAAATAGATCCAAACGCTCGAGTGTACGTTCTTCATCCTGATTCGAATCATGTTGCGGAAAAAAATCTGAATAACTCTTCCATCGTGCTGAAAATAATTTATGGCAATTCAACGATAATACTTGTTGGGGATGCAGAAATTGTAACAGAACAAAGAATGATACCGCGGTACGGGGCGTTTCTCTCAAGCAATATTTTGAAAGCTGGTCATCATGGAAGTATCACAAGTACTAGTGAAGAGTTTCTCAACGTCGTACGTCCGACGACAGCACTTATCTCCGTCGGAAACCATAATAAATTTCGCCATCCATCACCTTTTACTCTTTGGAGGCTGAAGTCCCACTCAATCAAAATTAAGCGGACTGATAAATTAGGAGCCATCGTATTTGAAAGTGACGGCACGGATTGGAGACAAAAAGAATGGAGGCAGAAGCTATAGAATTTTGTTTCTCCTTGCCTTTTTATCTATATTTCAACTGTGCATGCAACTCAATCCGAAATAAAATATCTTCGTTCTCTTCAGCAGAAGAAGAATCGGGATGTTGAACATAAGTTTCTTCTTGAGGGCTGGCGTCCGCTCCGAGATGCATTGGAATCAAATTTCACCATTGAAATGATTGCCGTGAAACCCGATGCACATCAAAATTCCGAACACCAATCAGTACTCACAATCGCAAAGAATCGCAGTATTCCTGTAATAGAATTGAAAGAAGTGCAGGTAAGACAAATTTCTGATGAAGTCCATTCTCAAGGAGTTGTAGCTCTTGTCCATCAACAAAACGAACTATTCGATACAAAATATTTTCGTTCTGCAACATGCATCGTCGCATGCGACCATGTAAGTGATCCTGGAAATCTAGGGACTATTCTTCGCACGTGCGATTGGTTCGGTGTTGATGCTGTTCTTTTAAACGAAGGATGCGTTTCTCTCTATAATGAGAAAGTAGTTCGTGCAACTGCCGGCTCTGTTTTTCATTTGAAAGTATTTGAAAATCTTTTATTACAAACGGTTCTGTCTCATCTTAAGTCTGAAGGCTTTAAACTCGTTGCAGCCTCCCTTCATGGGAAACCGCTTAATTCTTCTCTGCCGCGGGAAAAAAATATTCTTATCCTCGGAAGTGAAGCACATGGCATCAATCAGGATATACTTCAGCTATCTGATGAAGTGTTAAGTATTCCGCGTTTCGGTAAAGCAGAATCGCTGAATGTCGGAATTGCTTGCGGTATATTTCTAGAAAATTGGAAAAATAGACCGGTGAAAAAGTAAATTGACGTCCTGCAATTCGCGCAATTTGAATTCAACTAAAATTCGTTTATCTTTTTTGTAATAAAAGAAAGAAGATCTCTGACAAAAATTGTTAATCAAATTGTGGAAGTATGCGTTTTTAGAACACTCAAAACAAAGACTCATTTCCTTGTCCTCCAACGTGCTCTGGACGAAAAGCTTTATCCGGGACTCTGGCAGATTGTCACCGGAACTATGAAGAAGAATGAAAGCGCATTAAAAGCTGCTCTGCGAGAGCTGAGGGAAGAAACAGGCTTGCCTCCTCAACGCTGCTGGACGATTCCTTATGTCGATACATATTTTGATCTTGCGAAGGATACGATTCAATTAGTTCCTGTTTTTGCTGTTGAGCTTGATTCGTCTTCAACAGTGCACTTATCTTCTGAACACCAGCGGTTCGAATGGTTGCGATTTGAAGATGCAAGGCAGCGGCTTGTGTGGCCCGGACAAAGACATTCTATGGATATCGTACATGAATTTATTATCGGAAATAAAGAAACCGCCCGTTTGGTAGAAATCGCGCCACTCTAATTTCGAAAGGACATCATCGTGAGTTTGTTAGTCGTAGGTTCTGTTGCACTTGACACTGTCGAAACACCTTTTGGAAACGTAAAAAAGGCGCTGGGCGGTTCAGCAGTGTACATTGCTGCTGCGGCAAGTTACTTCACCGTGCCTATACGTCTGGTTGGTGTAGTCGGCGGGGATTTTCCCAAGGAACATATCAAATTCTTGGAATCGCGGCAAATAGATTTGGATGGATTGCAGATTATCGAGAATGGCAAAACTTTTCAATGGGGCGGGAAGTA
>Ga0182021_10003991_pt1 | contig 17296 bp, 9 predicted proteins | sample 612E3MmetaG_FD_120493 | JGI IMG/M metagenome (GOLD analysis project Ga0182021, IMG submission 120493) | Permafrost microbial communities from Stordalen Mire, Sweden - 612E3M metaG (Illumina Assembly) | ecosystem: Environmental > Terrestrial > Soil > Wetlands > Permafrost | place: Sweden...
ATCATGAAACCTGCCTGATCCTATCACCCGAGGATACTGGCCGAAGTAGTCGAATTCGAGAAGCCGGTCCGACTCCAGCACAACCACGTGGTCGTCGGGAGAGAGGAGAATCTTCATTGGTTGGCGAAGCCTCGAACGCTGGTCATCGATATCCCCAAACGAACGTTCGTATTGAAGGCTGGCGCCAAATTTGACAACGCGAAGATTTTCTCCGTCAAGGATAAAGAGGTCTCCGAGGCGAGAGAGTGCAACGCCAAGCGGAGAACCAAAACGTGCAGCAAGGAGAGACGTGTCGCGGGTTACGAAGGAAGAGATGAAATTCAGTGAACGATCAAAACGCATGACGCGGTGGTTTCCGCGGTCGGAAACGTAGAGATTCAACCCATCGGTCGCAAGGCCTGTCGGCTGATCAAATGTGGTGGAAGACCAACCGTAGCCGCCGACGGAGGAAGAGATATCCTCCTCCCCCTTCGTCAGAACAATAAGGTTTCTCTCAGCATCCAGAACGTAAATCCAGCCCTGCGGCGTCGTGACAAGGCGTGTCGCTCGTTGAAATGACCCGAAAGCCTTTTGCTCAACGAGCATGGTATCAGGTGCCTCGGCCCGGAGGATGACAACCGAAAGCAAGAGCAACGTGATCATTGAAGGTAACGCTGCCAATCGTCGTCGCGCATCTCGCCTCTCTTCGTCGAGTTCACGAGCTGGTATTCGCCAAACCCCGATCGATCGACAAAGTCAAACTCGACGCCATTCTCGACCCCATAGTAGCGCCAGACTTCGTACGGTTTGTTTTCGGAAGAGGTCGGGTATCGTTCAATTTCATCCGGCTCCCCGTAAAGCACGAGAACACGTCCACGGTCCGTCTTCCAGCCGTCCCGGTTCATCGCTCTGTACCGTTGTCCGGCGGTGAGCACACGCTGCAGATAGACCATGCGCAGGATCGGTGCCCTCCCAAGTCGCCCATCTTCCACTTCGGTCCAGAATTTCGCCAGAAATTCCCGACGACCTTCCTCCGAGGTAATCTGACCAAAAGTTCTTATCTCCTGATCCGTTGCGATATACTGGGCCTTGCTGAACTCGTCGGCCAATTCCTGGGCAGATAATCCTGCTAGTTCTGTTGCTTTGATACTCGCCGCGGCCGCTTGCGTTATCTGAATGTGCGGGTTGTAAAGGTAAAACGTTTTTTCTATAAGAGAGATTGGGGTACCCGCCTCATCGCCCAGGATCAAGCGGAACCGATAACGTCCGGATTGAATCGAAGCAACGTTCATTGTTCCCGCTTCGACGGCGTTCTTCACATTGTACTTTCTCTGCTTTGTGGTTTCCTTGAGTACCTTTCCGTCCTGCCCAAGAATCACCGATTTGACACTATAGGTTTTCTGAGGATCGAGATTATACAACTCGCAGTAGTTGAACATCATTGGATGCGAAGCGACTCCAAACACAAGAGTCGGATTCGGCAGAACTTCAAGTGAGTTCTTGAAGAACAGATCATTTTTGGCATCTGACTCTTTAATGCTCGAGCAAAGTTCAAGGTCGCTCATGGCGGCTGCGGCTTCGAAGGACCGGACCACCAGTGGCAGGGCCAGGCTATCACGACGGGACGGAGCAAGCGAATCCGTCACCACAACTTCCAAGGAATATTCACCAAAGGGAAGAACCATCCCCACCTCGCTGACAAAGGTCGAGCGCATCGACATCTGGCTGGTATCTCTGACCACCACCGGAACGCCGGAGAGACGACTAACGACATAACGCCCCGTGCGCGTGCTCTTCACACGAGTGTCTACCTTCAAAAATCCGGAATACCGACCGTCTCGGACTTCGTAGGTCACAAGCCCTGGGTAGAATCCATAATACACTTCCAGGTAGCCCGTGGAATCGTCGTTTCTGAATTTTGCATAGTCCAGGTTGAGGATCAACGGGGATTTCGGAGATAGTCGTTGAGCCAGACTTGCAGGGGCAGCGAGGACGCATATCAACGTCAGAAAGAACACGATTCTCTTCATGAATACTCCCTTTCGATACACTCAATATATCAATACGACAGAAGGTTTGCAAGCAACCTGTAGGCACCCGGATGGACATTGAAAAATTGCGGATTGAAGGCAAGATCAGAATAGGTAATCATCCCTCTTCCCATTTTCCACATCGCGACGAGGGGATTACGATCGACTCCTGCTTTCACCGGTATGACTGCCTGGTCAAGCGCTGGACCGGAGAGCGTGTTGTATGCGATCTGGAACAACCAATTCGACCACTCGCTTCTGACGATCAGATTCGGCGTCGTGAAGAGAGACGATGTTGTATCTGCATCGACGACGGTCTTTTCGTCGTATGCCCCGGATGCGGTCAGTTTCAATCCGTCGACGAGAGGATGAGAATTCCAGACTCCTGCGTCTTGAGCGAGAATGATCAGGTGCCCTCCCTTTTGAACAAACTGCCCGAGCGATGCTCGATATCTTTCGACGGTGCTGTCAAGCGACATTGCACGTCTGTCAATGAGGACGACATTGAATCCGGAAAGATCAATCGCCTCCCGAGGATGGGATTCGAGCATTGACCAATGGGCACCAAGGCGTCGCAGAACGTCTACAACGGGGCCGCCCTGAACACCCGTAATGAGCCCCACCCTCTTCGACGAATCAATCCGCACGTTGAACCGGCGTGCAGCGACACTGGCTACCGTGCGGTCAGCGATCTTGACCGGAAGAACGTAGGTTCCTTCATCAAGCGATTTGTTCCACGTCAGGGCCAACGTGTCCAGAAAAACCGCGCCTTTCACATTCAAACGAAATTCCCGCTTCTCCGACCTCGCGAGAGAGTCGTCGACCCAAATGGAATCACGCACACCGTCTCTGGAGTGGTTCGTCAATTTGACTATCACACGTTCGGATGGAACCACGCTCACCATGGGTGAAAGCACTTCAGCCGTAAAGCGGGGCGCATGTTTGACGAGCTCCGCGATCCGGTACATGAAATTCTCTTCAGGTTTCGCTCCCTGGTGGATGATGTAGAAAAGGAATGTCGCCGCCGTGGTGTTTCGTTCGAGGCCCTGGAGGCCCGCAGGAAGATGGTACGCGACGGCACCCGGAGAAAGGATTCGATAGGCCGTGCTAAATTGAATATCCACTCGCTTCTTGACCTGTTCATTCACCACCCAGCCTTTTGGATCGACATCTGGAAAATACAGGAATGTCGTACCACCCGGTTTCATCCCGATGATCGCGTCGATACTCAGTAAAGCTACCTGACGTTCGGCCAAAACGGTCGGATCGAAGGAGTAGCGTACCTCGATTCCAAGAAGCGCGACGCGAAGTTCTTCCAACGCGACTTTCCACTGCAGCGCGATCTTCCGTTCCTGTGGTGTCAACTCCCAGATGTGTGTTATTAAGCGGTCAAGGACTTCTATCACCCTCGCAAGTCGCACCGGGACCTTTTCCTTCTTGTTGCCCGCTTCCGGGACAGTCGATTGACCCCGCATTGCTGCAGCAGTAAGATCGAAAATTCCTTTGCCGATTTCCTTCAGGCGTTCCGGCAACGGCCCAGGAAGGTTTTCGTCGATCTGCTTGAGACGAGCTGCCCGCGACGGAGCAAGGGGCCGATAGCTAATTGCAGCACGCTTTGCCTCCACTCCGAATGCGTCAACAATCCATTGCTTTCTTTGAACCGCAATGGAATGATATTCCTGACCCGCCTCGTCCCCGATTTGCTGATACGATTTCTTCCATACGGGATGAACCTGGTCGTTTGGCGCCTGAACACCGTCGTTCGTTCCCATGTCGACCAGTACTCGGGCGACGGTCCATGGATTCACTCCACGTGGATCCGAGGATTTGATCGACTCGATAGAGTGAAGGACACGAGTCAGTTCAGCTTCCAGGACTGCCCGTAGCGGGCTTGTTGGACCACCGAGCCAGTCCCGGGCTACAAGGATAACATCCGGATGCGTGTCGAGAATCAGTCTCGTCAGTCGGGTTCGCAGGGTGTCCGCGCGCCATTTCAGGCGGACAGCCTCTGTTCCCGGCGCTGCAGGGATGTCCTGCATGTTCAAGAAGAACGCCCCGCCATCGATGGTTGCGAGAGTCTTCGTCGCTTCTTCTCGCAGCTGACCTGCGTGGTGCATGGGATACTCGCCGCGCAAGTCGTCTTCCCCTGATTCTCCATTGGTAACGAAGGCACTCAAGACTCGTGCTCCCCTGCCCAACCGAAAGTAAGCGAGCGTAGCAAGATCTTCGTAGCCCGGTCTCAGCGAGATCGAAAGCACAACCAACCGACTCTGCGCATCAAGAGATTCCTGATAGATCGCCGCACGGCCCGATCGAGGGAAGTATTGGGCAGAGAGGAGTGTTGTGAGACAGAGAAGAAGGAGTGTCAGAATGAGCTGTCGGGTCTTCATGAGATTGTGAAAAGGACGAGAGTGGGGCTGGATTGGCATATTCTTTCGTTATTTGATGATGGTCATTCTATTCGTTGCCGCCTGGAGACCAAATTGAAGCTGGGCAAAATAGGCCCCTGAGGAAAGCGATCGGGCATCAAAAAACACGTCATAGATGCCCGCCTCCATTGAGCCCGAGGCGACTTTTGCCACTTCTTGACCACGCGTATTATACAACTTCATTGTCACAAATCCACTTTCCGGAATGGAAAAAGTGAAGGTCGTTGTTTGCGTGCAAGGATTTGGAAAATTCTGCCAGAGCTTGAACGCGGATATCGGCGTCCCATACACTTGAAGAGCATGATACGCCAACTTCTGATAGTACGGAAGCAGGAGCGCATCAACGTTTGGCGCGAGATAAGTATTCCCCTCCGGACTGGACCCAAGCACTGTGGCAAACATCACACAAGCCGACAAATATGCCCCCTCAGAAGCGGGGTGGCTGTTGTCCATTTGCCAGAGCGCCGCGTTGGGGTCAGCCCTGAATGCGAGCTTCCATGCCAGACCGATCGGGCAGAGACCCGCGGAGAGCTCGACAGCAATCCGGCGATACGCCGTTGTAAGAGAATCCTGCATCTGGAAGAAATCCTTGAATGGTGGACTGGAGTACGCTCCAATCGTCTGTTGCCCGCCAACCCTTCTCCCCCACGTGAGAAAAAAGATCGTCTTCCCGCCGACACTCTTGATCATCGCATCAAGTTTCCGGGCAGCCGGGTACATGCTATTGTCGCGGTAGTACGGGATGGCGGGAATCATGCTCTGCTCCTGGAGAACGACAAAGTCCCATCGACGCTCCATGATTTTGTCGATCGTGACACCATAGCCAGCATGCTGTTCCAGAGAGAAGCCCCCCACGGTGCTCTCATCAACGTACAAAGGGCGGTTCGCAGCTTTCGCCATTTCCCTCAATAGAGACGGCATATCGTTTTCGTACGTGTAACTGTTGCCGATGAACAGGATGCGTACTGTGTCGCGCTGCTGAGAAAGTGCAACAGAGCCGAATGAAATCGTTCCGACGAAGAGGATGAAGATGATCTTCTTGTACGACATGGCACTCCTGTAATAAAATCTGTTACCCACAAAACACAAGCCCAACATGGTAGGTCAGACCTGCCCGCCTCGGAGAATCTCGCCAGGGCAGGTCCGAAGGACTCCTTGGGAGCGGGCATTCTTGTCTGACCCTATGCGGACAAACACGAATGTTTGTCCCACTGCCATATCAAATAAAAAAGAAAGGCCGCCCTTGACGGGCAGCCTTTCCTCGATTCTGAAAATGATTCTGAGACTTTTTAGAACTGGACCTTCACGGAGAACACGTTGTTCGCAGCAAAGTACTGGACCTGGCGATAGCCATAGTCAAACACAATGCCTGTGTTCCCGGTTTTGTATGCAATACCAACACCGAAGGTAGCTCCAAAAATGTTCTCATCGGCTTTCGGCTGATTCAAGTAGCCAACTCGACCCTGGATCTGGAAGCCTTCCATGTTGTAGCCGAGTTCCAGTCCACCGCGATATTCGTCATAGTACAAGTTGTTGTTGACGAACGCTCCGCTCACAGAACCAACGAAGTTATCGCCAAAATTCCGCTCGTACGTCAGACCGATATCAACCGTCGCAGGAAGTTCAAACGTCGCGGCCTGAAGCTGGTACTTCTGCACCGGACGTGAAGCATTCTGGTCGACAGCCGAGACATAGAGACCTGGTCCATTGAAAGTCATACCGGAACCGATATTCTTGATCGCGAGGCCGATGCTTAAGCCCTTGACCTGGATAAGCCCTTTGTACTGAATACCGAAATCGAACGCGAACCCGGATGAAGAAACCTGGTCAATCTGCTCTGAAATCAACTTAGCAGTGATACCAACCGAGACGGCATCGGTAAGATCGCGGGCATACGACAGGCCCATCGTGATATACGTCGGTGAGTAGAACCTTCCCGAAAGCCCTTCAGGATCTGTCTCTGAAGTCAACGGAATATTTCCGAAGCTCAACGACTTGATGCTCACACCAACGTCGCCGAAATCGCCAAACTTGCCGGCGACTGCGCCATACGTCACATTGATGTCAGCGATGTAGCTCATGGACGAAACCATTGCTTCTGCGGATCCCGTCATCTTGATCAAGCCTGCCGGGTTCCAGAACATTGCTTCAACACCTTGCGTTACTGCGAGGCTCGATCCGCCAAGGGCCATATCTCTGGCACCAACGGGGATGAGCAGCTCGGGGGCCGCAACGCCCCCTACCCTGGGATTCTGTGCAGTCACAACGCTTACACCGAGAAGGACAACACAGAAAATGAGGGTTAGCAACCTTAAAGTATGCGACTTCATATCTCATTCTCCTTGTTTGATTGTCAAGATAGCCTTGTTGGTTTAGTAGAGATCGAGCAGTTCCTGCTCTTGGATCACCGCCATCTTGACCACTTTGGAACCGACGTTCGGTACATCGATGTAAGCGATATACATGCCGCTGGCCACTGGATAATTGACCAGGTTCAGAAGATCCCACTTGAAGAACGTCGATTGATCGTTCTTGTTGAGGGTTCTGACCAACTGACCGGCCAGGTTGAAGATGCGAATCGTAGCCTGGTTCGGCATGTTTGTGAATTGTACAAACTTATTGAATCTGCTGGTTTCCGCAGAGTTGATGCCGTAATACGGATTCGGGAAGACCGTGATCTTGTTCAAAGAGGCCTTCGCCAGATCTGTATTTGCAACCGTCGCCGGAGCCGTGAACGTAAAGCTCACGCTCGGTTGATTGACATGCGCTGCAGTGATCAGGAACTCATTGCCGGCCGCCCATGCAGCCTCACCGCGACGAGCGCAAGCAATAATCCACATCATGTCGAACGAACTGGCGTAGACATCCACCTGATATTTAGGATTCGGCGTCGTGGAGTATGCAGAAGCGAAAACGAAAGCCATCTCTCGAGTCGTGGCACCAGTTATGGTTCCCGAGCTGTTTTGTGGCCAGTAACGTCCATCCACAAGCCCTCCAACCACGTTGTTCTCAAACATACCAACCGCAAGACGGGTTGGCGGAGTTGTCTCCATGTTCCATGCCGAGAACGGAATGCAATAGTTGAAGTCCTGATACTTGTACGTTCCTGCACTGGTCGTGTTGACGATCCAAGGTACGAACGAAGGATCGGCAGGTGCGGATGTAGAAGCGCGCAGCCACCGATAGCCTTTTGAGAAGTTCACATCTGTAGGAGTCGCTTTGGGATCCCATAGTTTGGTATTGTCAACAACAGCTAGTTTCAGATCTGTATTGCGATAATCGGCTATGGTCAGCGACGTTCCCCAGTACGGGAAGTTCGCCGGCATGCCGATCGTACCGGTGCCATCAAGAGCATAGGCAGCTGGATCGCCGGCGTTGCTGAATCCTTCCAGTCCGATAGCAGTCCAGCCATTGACGGGCGAGAACTGTCGTGTTCCGGCCGGAATTGACCATGCAATCATTCCGGGATTCGGAGGTCCTGTGGTCTTGACCTGTATACCATCGATCGTCAGGTAGTTGCCGTCACCACTCTGGTTCTGCTGGGCGGTGAGCAGCTTCTGGCCTGTCGTCGTGTTCGTCAGGAACCATCCCAAAGAGTCGAAACCGACTTTGTACGAATTGCCAGTCAGGGCGCTTGGATTCAGGACAATCGGAATGACTTTTCCATCGCTCGTGCCTGTCTTCGTTACTGCCAGCGTGTCTCCATAAGATCCACCATACTGGGCACCAAACGGTCCGGATTTCGGCACCACCGTAAGGATGAGTGGGGGCGATTCCAAAGCGTTCGGAAGGAAGCCCTTCACTGTGGCGACACTGTATGCCGTCACGGCGATGTAGTATTCCTGGCCGTTGAAGATCTGTTGAATGTCCTTGATCTTATCTTCGCTAAACACGAACTGCCGCGAAATTCCGCTGTTTGTTCCGAACTGAACCGGAACGGCTACGATAACGCCGGAAACCGGCTCAAGATCCGTGACCACTGCGGGATCGTTCGGCGTATCATACGTTGCCAGCCGCTTTGCATCAGCAAGCGTAGAGCTCGCCGCGGGGAACTGATACACGTTGTAACCCTCGAACCGATAGTGTCCCGGCTCTGAGAATCGCTGCTCGATGGCTGCGACGCTGGAGGCATCCGCCCAGTCGAGAACGATCTTCTGATTCAGCGAGGCAACCGAAACTTTGGGTGCCGGAGGAGGCTTCGGAACCTGGAACAGAGCGTCGAAGGTATTCTGCACAAATTGATCGTTGAATTTCATAACCGAGATGCTGGACAATCTGTCTGCACCAAGGCCCACAACGAATCCAACGTACACTTCCTGCGTGTCTCCCGGAGCAAGCGTGAACGGACCGGAATCCAATAGCATTCGACGGTCGCCGGGGGCGAAGGAGTAGTTTGTGCCCAATCCATCAATAAATCCTGTATGGGCCACCGGGTCGCCGCTCATCATGTAGTGTGTGGCTGGGTCGACGCCGGGAGGAACCAAATAGCGTGACGGGGAATTGCCAAACACGCCTGCAGGGGCATACCCGCGTAACATAGCGTACCATTGGAAGCAAGTTAAAGCGTAGCCAGATGCTCCCGTGGGACCTGCTGGATCAGTGTAAGGGCTTCCAGCAGAGAAGTATACGAACGATGACATCGGCAGATTCTTCTTGTTTTTGATGTGCGTAAAGTTGAAGATTGCCGAATCACCCGGCGATGGTACTTCCGGACCGGCCAGGAAGTCATAACCTGAGCACGGAGGAGGCAAGCCGTACTTCACAAACGTGTTGTCCACCGGGTTGCCGTTGTAGGTATACCCTATACTCATGGTCGAGTCGCAGCCCACGAGATCGTCGCCGGAATTGCCGAGATCGATGTCTGACCATTGGCAAACATAGACGCTATCGAGCCAGAACGAGCCTCTGACACCGCCGCCAACGTCGACACCGCCCTTATTGATCATGCGATAGCGGCTAAAATAGATATTGCCCATCGCATCCGTTCGCTTGTATCCCCAAACGGTCTTCTGAATCTCCATGCCTGACGGCTGCGAGCCGGTGAATTTCACCGTCTGTGTACCATCGAGGTCATTATATGCATTCCAGAGAACCTGGTCTGCCGGGGAGTTGACATCTGCACCCGCCACACCCGGTTCATCGTACTTACCGGAAATGAGGTTGTCAGGCGTAAATGTTAAACTGAACGCCGGTGGAGCCTGGTATCCCGGGATGCCATTGCGCTCGATGTACGGAGCACCCTGCGCAACCGGCCAGTTCTTCCAATCCTTGTCATAGCGCTGATAGATCAGATCCTTCATCGACTGCGTTACCGCTGAAGGGCTCGCCAGCTCATTCGACGTTTGAGCGTCATACGTCAGTTCCGCATCGCTCATGCCATAATAGTCACGCCGAATTCTGTAGACGTACACATCAGCGTCGTTCGGGTTTACCGCTGCCGCGGTGGCACCGAAGCCTGTCACGCGTCCCGCTTTAATTCCAACATAACCACTCCCTGAGTATGTGCTGCCCTCAACGCGGATTGGCTGAACAGTTGGAACCTGGGTTTTTGCCGCATCCAGAAATATCTTTGCGCCCCAGATGAATCCGTCTTCGTACACGACGTTTCCTGTGCCAACGGGATAGTACACACCGTTGTCGCCGGATGGAGAGTGGTTCGACTCACCGTCGTACCGTGTCCACGTCGTAATATTGTTGATATTCAGAATCTGGTACTGGGGATTGCCAGTGACCTTACTCAGTGTCTTCGACTGAGTCTTGTTTCCTGGTAGGTCTTCGCCAAGAGCAACCGACCAGAGCAGCAAGGCACCGACAGCAGCCAACACCAGCACGATGTATAACTTGCGCTTTACCATACTTGTAACTCCTCGAGAAGTTTCTCTAAGTTGATTTTCTTTGAACTTCAGACGGCGTCTGCGTCGACGCCCGTGAGACTACAATTCCATCCTTACACCAACACGAATCTGACGAGGCGTTCCATACACATCACCCCGATAGCTCATGACGCCCCACCGATTATCCAGATTGATGGCACGATAGAACGATTCGTAGTTTGGAATTGCTTTGTATGGCTGCGCGGCTGAGGCCTTCAGCCATCCATCGTCGTACGGCGTCCCGGTATTCGGGAATACGTCGATGATCTGCTTTGTATTCAGCAGATTCAGAATATTCGCATACACTTCGAAATCAACACCGGCAATGTAAACCATCTTGCTGATGTTCATGTCAATGTTGAAGACCCATGGGGTCGTTGAGCTATTGACCGGCTCGACCGGGTTACGCGATCGGGCATCATTCAGAGGCCACACACCAATGTTCCATGCGTTCGCCTGTCCAAGATTCAAAGGCTCTGCGATCATCGTGTACGGGTGACCGCTGTTGAACGACATGATCAAGCTTGCGCCCAAACCTTCGAGGACCGGACCACCATCGCCCTTGGCGAATCGATAGTCAAAGATCAGCGATCCACGGTGCGTCTGATTATAGGGCTGCGGTGCGACGAAGTTCGGGAACCGCGCCTTGATTTCGTCTGATGTTGCGACCGAGTTTGAACCAGACGATGCACCGGTGCCACGGGCATCGGACAACGTATAGTTCACATTGACCTGCAGTCGCTCAGTCCGGCGAAGCTGGATGGTGAACTCAAGACCCTTCGTTGTGGCAAAATCGGTGTTTTGATATGCCAGGGTGAGCGGGTTGCCAATGGAGTTGTAGAGTCGCCGTAACTGGAGTTGATCTTTGTTGTCTTTGTAGAATCCAGTGAGGGTGAATGCCAGATTCGCAGTCAGCACCTGACGAATACCCACCTCGAACAGCGTGGTGCGCTCAGGCTGCGCCTCGAATCCAAGGCTTCCACTGGAGAATGTGCGGGTATTAGGATTGAGCCAGCTGCTGAATTGATACGACGAATTGTACAACTGGTTCAGACTCGGCATCTGTACGTACTTTCCAAACTGCGTGTAGAATACCGTTCGGTCCGAAACAGGGAATGAGAAGCTGATACGAGGTAGCAAGAAGCTGAAAGAAGGAGAGTTCTTCATCTGGCTCTCGTCGACGAGACCCGTCTCGGCGTTCACCGGCACGTTCTGATAGTCGAGCTGACCCGTCAACGGATTCAGCGTCGGATCCATCATTCTCATTTTGGGGTCGACGAATTCGTATCGCAGACCAAAATTCAAAATCAGGTCATTGAATTCGAACTTGTTCTGCAGGTACGCTGATGCGAATGTCGGCGTGTATGGTTTGTCGACTGTGGCTCCGGGGATGCTGAAACCATCGGTTTGATTGCCCTTGTAGTCGTAGCCGTAGTTATTGATGCCCGCGACATTCAGCCAACGAGCGCGGCGCAGACCATCATCCACGACATTGCCTTTTGCTATATCAGCACCATAGACAACGTTGTCCGCGGCAAATGTTCCACTCCTGGTTGGATCCAGGAAGTTCATCAAAGCGGAAATACTGGTGATTGCGTACGACCTCATCGTCCACGCATCGATGCTACCACCGGCCTTCAACTCCCAACGAGAATTGATCTGAGAGGTGAAATCGATGGTGGCACTCACACTCGATTGCAGGTTCTTTGAGTAGGTATTGATCGGTGTGTTGGGATCGTTGATGAGGAATTTCTGAATGATACTCGTCTGCGGAGGACCGGCATACCGGTTGATCCACGGTTGGATTCCTGTGCCAAATCCTGCATTCGTGTTCGCTGCGCTGTCAGTGTACAGATAGAAGTTGTCCCCGAACGTCGGATCGGTCACCGTTGCATACCTGCGTTGCATCGACACACCGACTTCGTAGAACGTTGTCTGGCTGACGATGTGCGTGAGCTTCACTCCGCCGGAATACGTCTCGGTACTGTTTCGCGATAACTTGCCGGGATTGCGGAAATAGTTTGCAAGGGCCGCCGGCCAGGTCGCGTTGTTCGTCGAAGTGTTGAGGTCATACAGACCGTTTACTCGGATCTTGATCGGCAGATTCGCAAGCTGTTTCAGGTCGAACAACAGGTTTCCCTGACCTTGAACATCCTGCAGCCAGTTGTTCGGCAAATAATTCTCAAGGAACTTGATCGGTCCAGGCAGCGGAGTGCCTGCATTGGCGCCGATATTCAGACCGTCGTCGACGAGGCCGCCGAACTCAAACGGTGTGAGCCACATCGGCTGCCGATCGCGCCAGTAGTTGAACTGTCCGGCTGCGAAAAACCGAATGCCATTGATCAATGGGCCACTCAGTGTAGCGACGCCGTTCTTGTAACCGTAGGCGTTTGTCTTGAGGAATTCTTTGCCCGGCTTCGCAAAATCATCTGTGAGGTAGTCAGCAGAGAACTTAAGCTGGGATCCTCCGGATCGAGTCGTCGTGCGGACGATACCGGAGTTTGCACCACCGAGCTCGGCGGTGAAACCACCCGTCTGCAACTGAACTTCCTCGATCGCTTCACGGATGGCGCCATAGCTCTCCGAACCAAACAAGGGGTTCGTTGCGTTTGCTCCGTCAACGTAGTATGCAACCTCACCAGCGCGACCGCCACGGACATACAGTGTTCCACCCTGCTGAACTGCACCGGCAGAGAGAGCAACGATGTTCTGGACACCACGGAACGGGATATACTGTACTTCTTCCTGTTGCGTGACACGAATCGTGTTGGTAGTGTTACGTTGAATCAGCGGTCGCTCAGCAACGATTTCGACTCCTGTGACCTGAATAGCCGAGCTCGCCAACTTGAAATCCTGCGTGGTGGTGATGTTGGAGTTGACTCGAACATTCGAAATTGTTGTCGGTGAGTAGCCGATATAAGTTACCTTCACCGTATAGATACCGGCTTGCACGCTTAGGATAACGTACTCGCCGTTCACATCGGTGGCAGCACCCATGCTCGTTCCTTCGATCTGAACGTTAGCACCAATGAGTGCGTCGCCTGTTTCTCTATCCGTAACCTTGCCACGCAACTTACCATCCTGCGCGAGCAAGAGAGCGGGTAGAAGCAAAAGAGCGGCGAAAGCTACAAGGAGCTTGCGGAACATAACGTACCTCCTTTGTATGTGGAGTATGTGAATTGTAGAGAGAATCTTTTATGGGTCGATGTCCGCGAACTTGGGACGATCGGCAGGTAGAACGAGGAAAGTAGTTTCAACGGTTTCTCGGACGCGTACAACACGAAACCCTTCGTCCGATTGAGCAGTCACCTCCTTCTTGATGGGAATGCTTGCTGTTGAGACGGGATGTTACCAATTCGTTACGATTACCTTTGCCAGAATATATAACTCCGAGATACCTTTGTCAAGCGGAAATTGCTTTTTCGTAACAAAATACTTGACACCGACTTGGGAGGTCCGTATGAGATTGTCCTCAAAGGAGGCCCAGATTAGCCTCAAAATCTCTGTCTATTTGGCACAACCCGGGCGGCGCCTGTCCGAATCCACCTTCCGGAGAAAGCCGGGCCGGACGGAACACTTCGTCCCACCTATTTTACCTGCGGGGTAGACTTCCTGGCAGATATTGCAAATCTTCATGGATTGATCGCAAAATACGCCTGTGCGGCGCCAATCCCTTTCCCAAGTTCAACCTTGTGGCCACAGTCATGGAGCGTCATTTCAACTGCAGAAAGCACTGTGATCATGTCCAGCTCGTCGTAGTAGCCGAGATGCGATATCCGGAAGATCTTGCCGGCAAAGGCCTCCTGGCCACCCGCAATCGTAATGCCGTATTTCCCCTTCAGTGTTTTATTGAACGCCTTCCACTCAACTCCCTCCGGCAACCATACCGGCGTCACGGCAAACGACGGAGAGTCAGAGAACAGTTTCATGCCGATCGCTCCCAATCCTTCCCTCAGCGCCAACGCAAGTCGTTTGTGTCTCCTCCAGATGTTTTCGATCCCCTCTGCGCGGATCATCATCAGCGAGGCATCGACTCCGATGATGAGGGAGATCGCGGGGGTCCATGGAGTATCATTCGCCGCATGAGCCTTCAGCGCTTTGCGCAGGTCGAAATAGAATTTCGGAAGCTTGGAGGATTCCATGGCGGTGATGGCACGGGAGCTCAATGCAACAAATGCCAATCCGGGAGGAATCATCAGTCCTTTTTGAGAACCCGTCACGCAGACATCGATCCCCCATTCGTCGAATCGAAATTCATGCGCACCGATAGCGGTGATACCGTCGACGCATACGAGGGCGTCAGAGTTGTCCCTGATGACGCGGGCCAGCGCCTTCACGTCAGTTGCAGTTCCCGTGGAGGTCTCGCTGTGAACCAGGTAGACTGCTTTGGCGTGAGGATGGGCTCGCAACGCAGTCATGATCTGCTCAGAGGTGGGGGCTTTTCCCCATTCCGTCTTTATCTCGACAGCGTTGAGGCCGAACGTCTTGGGCATTTTCACCCAGCGCTCACCGAATTTTCCTCCATTGACAGAAATGATGGTGTCGCCAGGCGAGAAGAGGCTGACAAACGTCGATTCGACGCCTCCCGTTCCTGAGCTGGCGAGCGTCAGAACCGGCTGTTCTGTCTGGAACAGGTATTTCAGATTCTGATTGACCCTGCTCAGAATTTCCTTGAACTCCGGGTGGCGGTGATGGATCATTGGCTCCGCCATTCTGAGCATCACGGATTCGGGGACAGGGGTGGGGCCGGGTGTAAACAGGCGTTTTTTCAAAGTCAATCGTTCCTTCTGTGTTTAGTTGTTCTTGGGAGGGACATAGTCAGACGGAAGAGCATCCGCGACACGCTGCAAGGACCAGGCTCCAGTTATGTTGAGACTGTATGGTTCAATGTACTCCCCCATCAAGTTGATGGTCACAAAATCCCGGGAAAGCTGCATCCACGAAATCTGGGAATTGCTGCCCACAATGTTCCCACGCGGAGTCCTCCACGCCACTCCGGGTCCGTTATTGTATTCCACTTCCAGGTAGTCTTGGAAACGGAGGAGTTTCTCGTTCGGCACGGAACCCGGAGAGAGGATTTCATCTTCGCTCACCGGCATTCGCATGCGGCCATTGGAGAGAAGAGGGTTCGTGACGACATAGATTGAGAATCCCTCCTTTTCTGAGTGTCCGCTTGCCAGACTCGCGAGAAAATGTCGTAAGGATCCTTTGTACGCTTTCAGCCGAGCCTTCTGCCAATCCAAGCGTCGGTCGTCGTCCTGAGCGGGGATTTCGCGATAGAAGGACCGCCAGCCGTACGTCAGCCATCGTGGCCCTATCGAGAAGGTCATGAGCCGCAAAAGCACCTCATATCCCAGCCCGTTGTTTTCAATGCGCAACGGTTCCGGGGCGCGCGCCTCAAAGGTTCCCGACAAATCAGTGGAGAACGAGAGAATCTCGGGATTCACCAATGTACATATGTCGGCATTTGGTCCTTCACCCAAAAATGCGCTTGAGAACCTGGCCAGATCCTTTCTCCAGTCAGCGGGATCTGCCCCCACCACTTCCACCCCGCCGAGCTGAAGCACTTTTTGCTTCAGTCTTATTTCAAGCGACGGCTGAGTGGAATCGGTGATTCTGACGAAACGCGTATGAAGAACATAGCCGACGATGGAAACAATGAGCTCATGTGTCCCGGCCGGCACATTTCGGATTCTGAACAGCCCCTGCTGATTTGTCGGTGCGCCCATTGTTGAATTTGCGATAAACACATTCGCGTTCTCTAGAGGGAGTTTTGTGGAGTCGTCAAGGACACGACCGGTGAGCGTGTACGTGGGAATCTGTTGTGCTGGAAGGAGGTGTATACTGCCAAGGACCAGACACATTAAAATCCGGAATGGAGTACTTCGCGGGTGAGCCGACATCGGAGGTTCCTGGTGACAAACTGTCGTTTCAAGATACATCAATAGCGCCCGACAATCAAATTTCCCGCGACTCAGCCGTCATGTTTGCAATCGCAGGAGTCTGTGAAGAAGGTGTCATCGTCATTTTCCCAAGGGTCCAAAGGACTCCTTCGGAGGATCACTTCCTGACGATTCCGATGCTTCACATTGTCATTTCGACCCCGGGTCTCAGGGGGAGAAATCTTGCCCCAGATCAAGATTCCCTGCCTGCCGACCTGTCCGCTGAAGCGTTGCGTAAGCGGAAGTGCCTTCGGTCTGCCCGCCGCAAGCGGAGCGCAGGCAGGCTCACTTCGTTTGGAATGACACACTGAGCCCCTGTCATTTCGATCCCGATGCTTTTCAATCGGGAGAGAAATCTTACCCCAGATTAAGATTCCCTGCCTGCCGACCTGTCCGCTGAAGCGTTGCGTAAGCGGAAGTACCTTCGGCACGCAGGCAGGCTCACTTCGTTCGGAATGACACACTGAGCCCCTGTCATTTCGATCCCGATGCTTTTAAATCGGGAGAGAAATCTTACCCCAAATCAAGATTCCCTGCCTGCCGAAGTGCCTTCGGCACGCAGGCAGGCTCACTTCGTTCGGAATGACAGATATGGCTTAGAGGACATCCTCCTACCTCACCGAGCAAGAAGCGTTCTTCCCCTAAAAACGAAAAGACCTCGATGAGAGTCGAGGTCTTTCGAAAGAAACGTTATCAATCGGATGCCGGCTAGACGGCCTCCTTTTTCTGATCCAGGGAGTGATTCATGTGCGCATCAATCATTCGCAGCAACTCCAGTTTACCGTCCCCGGTCATAATAGAGAAGGGAACGATCCCACGGCAGCATCCTTCATTCAACTGTTGACTGAAGCGGGTACGATAGGTATCGAGTTGCTTGGACAATTTGCTGACAGGGAGTTTGTCCGATTTCGTGAGCACCAGGAGGTAAGGAATCTCGTAGTATTCGAGCCAGTCCATCATCATCAGATCGAGCGGCGTGGGCTCCTGTCGGGAATCGATGAGTTGCATCCCAAGGGCTATCGGCCTTCCGCGCTTGAGAAAAT
>Ga0182021_10003992_pt1 | contig 17290 bp, 9 predicted proteins | sample 612E3MmetaG_FD_120493 | JGI IMG/M metagenome (GOLD analysis project Ga0182021, IMG submission 120493) | Permafrost microbial communities from Stordalen Mire, Sweden - 612E3M metaG (Illumina Assembly) | ecosystem: Environmental > Terrestrial > Soil > Wetlands > Permafrost | place: Sweden...
CTCAAAATTGGCTGGCGAATTCATGATGGTATTTTGGGCAAAAAGCCGCGGCCAATCCTTATAAAGAATTCGCGACTGCGAATTCTTTTTTCACCCAGTCGTAACCCTTGGCTTCGAGTTCGAGGGCGAGGGACTTGTCGCCGCTCTTCACGAGGTAGCCGTCCCACATCACGTGGACGTAGTCGGGTACGATGTAGTTGAGGAGGCGCTGGTAGTGCGTGATGAGCAGCACGCCGAGATTGGGACCGCGGAGGCGTTCAACGCCTTCGGCCACGATCCGGAGCGCGTCGATGTCGAGGCCGGAGTCGGTTTCGTCCATGAACGCGAATTTGGGTTGGAGCATCGCCAGCTGGAGGATTTCGCAACGTTTCTTCTCGCCGCCGGAGAAGCCATCGTTGACCGCGCGCGAAGTGAATTTGCGGTCAATCTTCAGCGAGTCCATCTTCTCGTAAAGGCGCTTGTAATAGGTGGAGGCGTCGAGCTCTTCGCCATCGGCGAGGCGGGCCTGGAGGGCGGCGCGGAGGAAGTTGGCGATGGTCACGCCGGGGATTTCGCTCGGATACTGGAACGCGAGGAAAATGCCGGCGCGGGCGCGTTCATCGGCTTCCATGGCGAGGATCGATTGACCGTCGATGAGCACGTCGCCGGAGGTCACGGTGTAGTCGGGGTGGCCGGCAATCGCCTTGGCGAGGGTCGATTTGCCGGTGCCGTTGGGCCCCATGATGGCGTGAACTTCGCCCTGCCGGATGGTAAGGGAGAGGCCTTTGACGATTTCTTTGTCCCCGATGGAGACATGGAGGTTTTTGATTTCGATGGCGGACATGTTGGAAGTGAAAGTGAAGGTGAAAGGGAAAGGGGAGTGAGGGAGTGAGGGAAAAGGGAGGAAGGGGCGAAGGGGTGTCAGGGTGCGGCGCGGCCGCGGAAGTTGAGCTCGATGGAGCCGGGTTCGTAGCCGGGCGGAAGGAGGTTACGGAGCTTGGCCAGGACCTCGGCGGGCAGGTCGATATCGACGATGCGACCGGTGGCATCGTCGTGAAAATGGGCGTGATCTTGAAGGTTGGGGCAGTAGCGAGAGGCATCACGTTCGAAATTGACCTGCTTGACCAGCCCGCAGCCGACCAAAGCGTCGAGGCAGTTGTAGACCGTGGCCAAGGAAATGGTCGGCATGAGGGCTTTTGCGCGTGAAAACACCTCGTCGACCGACGGGTGATCGCGTTGATCCAGAAGGACCTGATAGACAATCTCGCGCTGAGACGTAGCACGCAAACCGCTATCAGCGAGCTTCTGGGTGAGCGTGGAATTTTGAGTATCTGAAACCATCGAAGAAGAACAAAGTAATAGGGATTGGGACTGAGTTTCAAGTGAGAATTAGAATAATTCCAAATATTTGCCCCAAATGAAATCAAGTATTTGCCAGAAGATCCCTTGCAACTTTTTTCCCCATGGGTCGATGGAGCAGGCTTCCTCGATGCAGGCGCAATTCGATCCGGCGCCGGCCGCGATGGCGAGGGGCTGAAGTCGTTACGGGATCTTGTACGGGCGCAGTCTTGCTGCGCCCGCTCGGCGCGTCTTAGGGCGCAGCAAGACTGCGCCCCTACGAATTCATGGTCAGGCGCCACCCCGGCGCTCAGGATCCCCAGACCTTGAAGTCCTTCAGGATCGAGCCGCCAATGAATTCACGCAGGATGGAGTTGTCGGGGACCCATTCTGTATCGATGGGCAGAAACCATTCCAAAAATGCGAGCAGGCGCCGGGTCTCCACAAATTCCGGGGTGCTGTGCGCCACCTGGCGCAGGAGCGGCTCCGCCAGCGGGCGCAGCACCGCGAGTTCGTAGGCCAGCGCGGAGTTGAACATCACGTCGGCATTTTCCTGGTGGGGGAAGATATGGAACTTTTCGCCGCGCCGGACCGATTCCCATCGGTTGATGGTCTGGGCGGCGCTGTAGCCGCGATCGCGCGCATCCCGCACGATGCGGCGGATAAGCCGGGTATCGGTCGTGGAGACGCGGTTGTGGCGGTCGAGGTTGAGCTGGGTCAGCGCCGAAGCGTAAACCTTGAACGACTGCGCCGCCAGAGCCACGGGGATGAGGCGCGGGTTCAAACCGTGGATGCCCTCCAAGATGATCAGCTGACCTGGGCGGAGCCGGACCAAGTCGCCCGCCTCCTGCTTGCCGTCTTGAAAACTGTAGCGCGGCAACTGCACTTCCTCGCCTGCGAGCAAGCGTTGCAAGTGGTCGCCCAGTTGCACCAGGTCGAGCGCGTCGATGGTTTCGTAATCCAACTGGCCGTTTTCGTCCCGGGGTGTCTTGTCGCGCTCGATGAAATAGTTGTCCAGCTCCAGGGCGAACGGCGAAAGTCCCAACGCCAGCAATTGCACGGCGAGGCGACGGGAAAAGGTGGTTTTGCCCGAGGAGGAAGGTCCGGAGATCAGGACCAGCCGCGCATGGGCAGGGTGTTCGGCAATCTGGCGTGCGATCGCGGCGATGTGTTGTTCGTGCAATGCTTCAGAAACCAGGATGATCTCGCGGCTCCGGCCGGCCTGGATGGCATCGTCGAGCGCGCCCACGCTTTCGATCCCGAGGCGCTCCAGCCAGTCGCCATACTGGCGAAAGGCGGCGAGCAGTTTCGGGTAATCGACCATCGGTGCGAGCGAGCCCGGGGCGTGCCGGCGCGGGAACCGGAGGGAAAAGCCGCCGTTGGTCGTCACCAGTTCGAACCATTTCAAATACCCGGAGGAGGGCACCATGTAGCCATGATGATAGTCGACGTAGTTGCCCAGGCGGTAGAGCGAAACGGTGGGCTTGCGGCGGTGTCGCATCAGCCGGGCTTTGTCCAGATAGTTGTGACCCTCGAAATACGCGATCGCTTCCTCGACCGGCGCGTCGCGTCCTCCGAAGGGCAAATCCTGCGCGACGAGGCGCCGCATTTCCGTATCCAGGTTCTTCAATTCGTCGGGGGTGAACGGCGCCCGCCCGCGTACCTGGCAGTAATACCCGCCGGAAGAGAGGGAATGGTCGATGAACAGCGACGCATTGGGAAACAGATTGGTAAACGCCGCCTCGAGGAGAAAGGTCAGCGACCGGCGGTAGATGCGTGCGCCGTCCGCGTCCGCCATGGTCACGGGCTGGACCCGCGATTCGATGCCAATGAGATAGGTCAGCTCATGCAGTTCCCCGTTTACGACGGCGCCGACGAGGGGCGCCGGCAGGTCGGCGGCGATGGGCTTGAGCAAACTTCCCGCGCTGGCCCCGCGCGGGCCCTGCAACGTGCGACCGTCGGGCAGGTGGATTTCAATCAGGTCGCTTTGTTCGACAAAATGGGGATCGGGCATGTCCCGGCGAGTTTCGCGGTTCACGCCGCCAAGTCAAAGTCGATGAGCAGGGCGGAGCCAATATTTGCGCAACTCCGCGGACGGTCTGGCGGGCGCCGGCGACCCTCACGCCACGGGCATCTCGCGCGGCGTCACGGTCAGGGCCAGCCGCTCCGTGTGGCGCAGCGTGGCAAGCGTGGCGGGCCGGTCAATGCGGTCGGCAGTGAGAAGTTTATGCAGGGTGTTGACGTCGGGCACGGACGTGGTGTCGAGCGCCAGGATGATGTCGCCCTCGCGCAGGCCCGCCAGTGCGGCGGGACTGCCCGGCTCGACGTGCGCAACGAGCACGCCGGTGGGCGTGGGCAGGCGGTAGGTGCGCACCAGCGCGCGGAGCAACGGCACGGTTTGTCCGCCGACGCCGAGATAACTGCGACGGATGCGACCGTCTTTGATCAACCAACCGGCAACCCAGCGGGCGAGATTGCTGGCGATGGCGAAACAGATGCCTTGGGCCGGACGGATTATGGCCGTGTTGACGCCGATCACATCGCCGCGGGTGTTGATGAGCGGGCCGCCGGAATTGCCGGGGTTGAGCGCGGCATCGGTTTGAATGATGTTGTCGATAAGGCGACCGGAGCTGGCGTGCAACGCACGGCCGAGACCGCTGACGATGCCGGCGGTCACCGTTTGTTGAAACCCCATCGGGCTGCCGAGCGCGATGGCGATGTGACCCGGCCGCACGCGGTCGGAGTCACCCAACGCAAGATGCGACAAATCTCCGGCCGTGACGCGGATGACGGCGAGGTCGGTGTCGGGATCGTCGCCGACCAGGTCGGCCTCGAAGCGACGGCCATCGGCGAGCGCGACGCGGATCGCAGTGGCGCCGCGCACGACATGGCTATTGGTGAGCGCGTAGCCGTCGGGCGACAGGAAAAAACCGGAGCCGCTGCCGGCGACGTCGGCGCCGGTGTCGCGGCCGTTTACGGGGGAGCGCACCTCGAGGTGAAGAACGGCGGGGCCGGCGAGTTCGACCGCATGGCTTACGGCGTCGGAGTAGGCGTCGAGCAGCGATTCATCGGGCGGCATCCGCGGTGAGGCGGCGGGTGCCGGGAACTCGGCGACGGGAGAATCGGAAAGAAAATCGATCATGGCGGCGGAGATCATGATCACGTTGCGACGAATCGCAACCGGGTGAGGTCGGCGTTCCGCAAAAACGGGCGTGTGCTTCGCGGAGCGATCGCCAAGATCGGAAAACGAATGGCGAACCGGCCCAACATCCTCTGGATCGTGACGACGCAATGGCGGGCGCAGGCGACGGGCTATGCCGGCGATCCCAACGCGCGCACGCCGTGCCTCGACGCGCTGGCGGCGCGGAGCGTGAATTACGCGCAGGCGGTGACGCCGCATCCATTCGGCCCCTTCGCACGGGCGGCGATGCTGACTGGCGTGACGTCGCCGGAGAACGGCGTGCGCGACTATTTCGATCCGCTGCCGGTCGGCGCCCGCACCATTGCGCACGAATTGAACGACCGCGGTTACGCCACCGCGTTTTTCGGCAAATGGCACCTGGCACCCCGCGATCCGGCGGCGCCGCTCGTAGGCGAGGCGCACGCGAAGACCATCGTGCCGGCGGAGCGACGCGGCGGATTCGAGTTTTGGGAAGGATTTGAGAGCGGGTTTCTCCTCAACGATCCGTGGCTGCATGGCACGCGGCTCGCGCAGCCAACGCGCTTCGCCGGGTACCAGAGCGATGTCCTTTGCGCGCGAGCAGCCAGCTGGCTTGCGGAAAGCGGAGAGCGGCAAGCGGAAAGCGAAAAGCGCAAACCATGGTTTTGTATGTTGAGTTTGGAGTCGCCGCATCCGCCGTACGAGGCGCCGGCGGCGGGTGTGGCCCCGCGCGATCCTCGCGGACTCGTGCTGCCGGCGAATGTGCCACGCGGCGGCGAGGCGGAGGCGAAGGCGCGTCGCGAGCTGGCCGGCTACTACGCGCACATCGAGGCGACCGATCGCGCCATCGGGAGATTGATCGACGCGGAGGACCGGTCTGAGGCAACCTCGGAGCGCGCGGGGCTTACCCGCCGTGGCGCGGACAACGCGTTCCACCCGGCGATCATCGTGTTCACCTCGGTGCATGGTGACATGCACGGGGCCCACGGACTTTTTCGCAAAGGCTGGCCTTATGAGGAGAGCGTGCGCGTGCCGTTGCTCGTGCTCCAACCGACGCACGAGGGAAGTTTGGAGTCTGGAGGGTGGAGTTCCGAGTTCCGGGTTCCGAGTTCCGAGTTGGGGGGCCGGAGCACGGAGTTGGTGTCGCTGATCGATCTGCCGCGATGGACGCTGGCATGGGCGGAGGGTAGCCAACCCGAAACCCGAAACGCGAAACCCGAAACTAGCGCGCCGCGCATTTCCATGCCGAGCGTGGTGCGGTTGCCGCACCAGTGCGACCGCGCCTGGCGCGGCGTGCGCACGGCGACCCGCAAACTGGTGCTCGATGCCGACGGTACACCGTGGTTGTTCTTCGATCTGGCCCACGATCCCGGAGAGACGCGAAATCTGGTGGACGATCCGGCGTGGGCGGAGGAACTGGCCGCGCTTTCGCGCCAGGTATGAGCCCGACCGCCATTTTCCGCCCGGTAAGTTCAAATTCCGCATTGCGTAAAAACGTAATGGAAGGTTCTATGCATGAGTTTGTCACGTAATACGTGACAAACTCTGGCGCCGTGCGTCGGAGGGGTTTGACACTTAATAGGGGTCGAAGGGAAGGGGTGGGAGCGGATCGAGCGGGGCGGGAGGGGCGGACCTTGAGCGGTTCAAATAGAAGCGTGGCCAGTCTCACCCTGGTAAGATTGCAAAAGATCCATCTTTGTCATAACGAGACCTCCCACGAAGGCCCGCGTGTTTGGTGGTTCGTGCAAATGAACTCTGGCAGGAAAGTCTGTCATCCTGAGCGCCGCGAAGGATCCAGCCGCGCATTGCCGGCCAACAGTATTTGGATGGATCCTTCACTTCGTTCAGGATGACAAACTGGGGCGGTTCATCAGCAGCGAAGCGAAGAATGCATCCGGTTGTCCGCGTGCGATGGTCTTTCTGGATTCTTCGCCCCGCCCAGAATGACAGATAGAATTTGGCCGGGCGAACGCCCGACAAATTCGACCAAGGCTTGGTTGAAAGCGCTCAGCCGATCGTTTTCGCCGGATCGGGCGGCGGACCGAAATGGCGGCGGATCGCTTCCTCAATTTCATGCAACTTCACGGGCTTGCTGATGTAATCATCCATCCCGGCGGCGAGGCAGAGTTCGCGGTCGCCATGAAGCGCGTTGGCGGTGAGAGCAATGATCTTCGGCTGGCGCGCGGGCGGCAGCCGGCGGCGGATCTGCCGGCTGGCTTCGAGCCCGTCCATCTCGGGCATCTGCAGATCCATCAACACAAGATGATAGTGGCGCGATTCGAGCGTGTGGACCGCTTCGAGGCCGTTGCCGGCGGCGTCGGCCCGGTAGCCCAGCCGGTCGAGGAAACGCAGCGCCACTTTTTGATTTACGGGGTTGTCCTCGACCAGCAGCACGTCGAGCGGAATCTCGTCGCTCAGCCGGTGGACGGGCTCGGAGGGCAGCGTCGTGCCCGCTTTGGCCGCCGAGGCCAGCAGCGTGCTGACGGCATGGTAAAAGGAGCTGTTTTTGATCGGCTTCGAAATGAAATTGCAGAGTGGGCCGTCGCGCGGGGTTTCGGGCGGATTCTGGCCGAACGGCAGCATCACTAGCCGCGGCGCCTTGATCGCGGCAAACGCCTCGAATGAGGCGCCGGTTTCGGTGGGGTCGAAATCGACGACGAACAGAGTGGGTGGGGCGACGAGACCGGACGCGAGTTCGCAGGCGTGCGCTACATCGGACGCGACCAGGCTGGAGGCGCCCCACGCGGCGAACAATTCCTGGAGGCGGCGCTGGGCGACGGGGTGGTCCTCCACCACGAGAACGGTGCCGTGTTGGAGGAGGCCGGGCAGCGGCGGCAGGGTGCTCTCGAGTGAAATGGCCGCCGGCTCGGTCTGCATCGTGAAGATGAACGACGAGCCCTGGCCCTCCGTGCTTTCCACCCGGATATCGCCGCCCATCAGTGCGCACAGACGCTGGCAGATGGCGAGGCCGAGGCCGGTGCCGCCGTATTTGCGCGTGGTCGAGGAGTCCACCTGACTGAAGGCCTTGAAGAGGCGGTCGACGCTGTCGGCCGGAATGCCGATGCCGGTGTCGCGCACCGTGAACTCGAGCAGCAGATGACCGGGGGGCACGCCGTGCTCCGCCGGATCGCCGGGCGCCTTGCGCACCTCCACCGCGATGCTGCCGCTCGGCGTGAACTTGACGGCATTGTTGACGAGGTTGACGAGCACCTGACGAAGCCGGGTGATGTCGCCGAGCACCAGCGGCGGCACGCTACGATCGATGCCGTACACGAGTTCGATGCGCTTGGCCGCGGCCTGGGGGGCGAACAGGTCGAGCGTTTCCTCGAGGCAAACGCTCAATTCGAACGGCAGCCGTTCGAGCTCGAGCCGGCCCGACTCGATCTTGGAGAAGTCGAGGATGTCGTTGATGATGGTGAGCAGCGCCTCGCCCGAGCTGCGGATCGTATTCACGTACTCGCGCTGTTCGACCGACAGATCGGTTTCGAGGAGCAGGCTGGTCATGCCGATGACGCCGTTCATGGGCGTGCGGATCTCATGGGACATGGAGGCGAGGAACTCGCTCTTGGCGCGCGAGGCGGTGTCGGCTTCGAGCTTGGCCCGGCGGAGCGCCTGCTCGGTCTCGACCCGGGCGGTGATATCGGAGGCGACGGCGATGAAGTTTTCGACCTCGCCGGTCTGGTTGCGCACGGGCTGGATCTCGAAGGCGAGGTGGTATTTGCGGCCCGACTTCGCGTATTGCACGATGTCGGTGCTGAGGCCCTGGCCTTGGGCGAGCGCGGTGCGCAGGCGGGCGATCGCCCGGAGATCGGTTTCGGGACCGGCGAGGAGCTCGGTCGAGAGTTTCCCGACGATTTCGGGCAACGGATACTCCATCGTGCGGGTAAAGCTCTCGTTGGCCCACTCCACGCGGCCGTCGGCCGTGAAGATGATCACGAGGTTGTCGGTCCGCGACGCCACCAACGAGAGCTTGCGGGTGGACGCCTGGCTCGCGCGCAGCGCCTCCTCGGCCTCGCGGCGGGCGGTGATGTCCTGCATCGTGCCGAGAATGCGCGTGGGCAGGCCCCCGGCCGTGATGGCCACCGATTTGGCGCGGACGTAGACCCAGCGCCACTCGCCGGCGCGGGCGCGCACGCGAAACTCGGGCTCGATGAACGAAGTGCCGCCGCTCAGCTGGGCCTCGGTGCGGCGGCGGTAAAGCGGCAGATCCTCGGGATGGATGAGGGACTGCAACGCTTCCACCGTGGCGGGCATGCGGCCATGCTCGTATCCGAGCATCGCCCACAGGCCCGGGCTGTAATAGACATAGCCCAAGGGGACGTTCCACTCGAAAATCCCGATGCCGGTGCTGTCGAGGGTGAGGCGCAGGCGTTCGTCGGAAGTCTGGAGGCGGGCCTCGACGCGGCTGCGTTTTTCGTTTTCGGCGAGCAGGCGGCGGTTCGACTCCTCGGCGGCCAGCTGGCCGGCGCGCGCGCGGCGGGCCAGGAAGGCGCTCAGACCCAACAGGCCGGTGATGCCGAGGCCGGCGAAAAGCGCCAGTTCCGGCAGAAAACGGCGGTTATTCCGCAAATATTCGGCGGTGGGGGCGAGGTTGAGCCGGAAACGGTGCCGCTGGATGACGACGGAGTAGGCCTGCCCGTTGTCGAAATTTTCGTCGGCGAGGAGCGTGGCGTACACCGGTTCACCATCCATGGCGATCGCGGCATAGTAGTGTTTGGAAAGGTTGAGCTGGCGGTCGATGGCGCCGAAGAATCCGGCGTAGGAAAATTCGGCCGCCACGTAGCCGGCGATGGCGCCCTGACGGCGCACCGCCGTATAGATGACGAAGCCCTTGCCGTTGGGCATGACGATCGTGCCGGAGACGACGGAGTGATCGCCCAGTTGCGCGGCTCCGATGGTTTCGGCGCGTCCCTTGTCGAGCAGGTGATCGAAGGAGATGGCACCTTCGTTGCCGGTGATCGGATAGATCCAGCGGGTGCGCAGCGAAAGATCGGGTCGGGGGTCGACCCAGGCAACGGCGGTGCCGCCGTTGTCCTTGACGGCGAAGAAGAAAAGCGCGGCGTAGACTTCCCACAGGGCGGCCGAGTCCTCTGCCACCCGGCTCCACGGAGCGGCCAGACGGTCGTCGACGTCGTTGGTGAGCTGTTTCAGGTCGCGGTCGATGGCGATCGCGAGGCTGTTGATCGTGGTTTGGGTGTTGGCGCCCAGGTAGTCGAGTTCGCGGGCGCGCAGTCCGATCCAAAGGACGATGGTGAGAGACAGGCAGATGATGACGGCCGGCATGGGCGACCAAGTCGGCGGACCGTTTTCGGCCTGGCTGCCTTCGCGCCAGGCCGTGAGCAACAGCGCGCACCCCAGCGTCACCAATGCGACGCCGCAGACCAACGACACGGCGGTGTCCGAGCCCCAACGATACACGACCGGCAAGCTCGTCGCGTAGCCGAGCAGCGTGGCAAGCCCGGCCGAGCCGACGATCGAACCCGCGAGCGCTCCGGCAAAAATCCGGGGGCGCGCCCCCGGCGCGAAGGTCCGCAACGCCAGCACGGCGCCGCCCAGAAAGATGCAACCCGCCGTGACTGCGGCCATGCGGCCGGGATGCGCCGTCTCGAACAACAAATGATCAGTGGCGAGCAGCTCGTCGATTCGCAGGTCGACACCGGCAATGTGCTCGATGAGGGTCAGCAGTCCGATCACTGCGGGGAGCGTCGCGATCCAAGCGAATTGGGGCAGGCCCAGCTCCACGGTGAGCAAAGCCAGCCCCAGCAGCAGCCAGCAAAGCGCGGTGTTGGCTTTGATCGGAGCCGGGGCAATTTCGGCCAACGGCCGCATCAAGGCATCGAGGTGCAGCCACCATCCGGCCAGGGTGATCGCGCCCACGAGGATCAACGCCACGGCCAGCCCGAGCGACAACTGCTCGAGCCAAGTTCGGCGTGGTAAAGTAGGCAATGTGGCCATTTAGGGAATACACCCTACGAGAATTGGTGCCTGTTCTCGGGGCAACATGGATTTTGATGTAGCAAGGCTGGGTAGAACTACGCGTGGGCCGTTTGCCGGAGGGGGCGGACGGAACGCATCAGGGCGATGTTGGGAGGGGCGATGCCGGGGCCGGGGCCGGCTTCGATGGTATTTCGGTGGTCTCCGCGGGTTGGGCCATCGAGCGCAGAAGGTTGCTGGGGCCGTACAGGAAGCTCCAGGCAGGATGGTCGATTTTACCGGTGAGTTTCAATTCGAGGAATTGGGAGAGTGGCGCCAGGAAGAAGCCGACGGCGCCGCGGAGCAGCCCCTGGCTCTCCTCGAATGGAAACACCTTCGCGTTGAAGTCGAGGGTCTTTGTGTCGAGCGCATAGGCACCGCGCGCGTCGATGGCGGAGTTGCGGCCCGTGACCTTCACGTCGGAAAAATCGAGGCGCGGGCCCTCGATCTTGAAGTTGGCCCGGCCCGTGGTGAATCGCAGCGAAGTAAAGCGCAGCAATTCCGAGAGCAACCCTAGCATGGGCACCTGCCCGAGCTCGCTGCCGGCGAGCTGGGCATTGCCCGCGCCGTGGAAGCTGAAGAAATCGTTGAGGCGGCCCTCGGCCGACAGGGCGACATCCAGCTGAATATCTGTCTTGCGCTCGAGAAAAGCGCTGGGGGCGGGCGCCGGCAGACCCTGGCGCTGCGCGCCGAACTGCTCCAGCGTCGTGATCGTCGCGGCCAGGTTGGCCTGATTCAGCGTCGCGTCGAACCCCAGCTGGCGCTCAGCGCCGTGCCCCGAAACGCGCGCTTTGCCCTCGACCGCGCCGCCGGCGAACTCCGCCCGCACGCGGTCGAGCGCCAGGTCGTTGTCGACGAGATCGGCGGAAAACGCCAGATTGCGCAGGGGAAAACCATACAGCGCAAACCCGCCCGGGGAGTCCGCCTCGAGATGAATGTTTTCGCGCACCGCGCCGCCGGTCGCGGCCGGGCCGTCAAGATGCCCCCGGGCATAAAGGCGCGGCGGCCGCTCGAAATCGTAAGGAGCGACCAGGCTCGAGCCCGCCGCACCGAAGACCCGCGCCCCTACGCGCAGGTCGATGGTCGAATGCACATCGAAATCGATCGCGCGCCAGGCGGCCGTCGCGGAATCGTACGTACGCGTGAACCAGCCGCGCGCCTCGCCCGAGTCGCGCGCGGCGAACAGGTCGTAGATGTGCGTGTAGTTGGGCCGGTAAAACAGTCGCAGCTGCACGGCGTCGAAAGGGGCGGAGTTCACGACCGGCCGGTCGCTCGCCACGTTGGCAAACACGCTCGACAGGCGGGCGTCGCCCCAGCGGCCCTGCACGTCGACATCGGCTTCCGGCGCGGCGGCCGCGAAATCGAAGGCCGCCCAAAAATGCGGCCACCACTCCTTGAACCACGCGTCGATCCCGGGCGGGCGCAGCCGGCCCTGGAGCAGGAAACGATAATCCTTGGTCGCGAGATCCATCGTATAACTCCCGCGCGCGAGGTTCCCGCCCTGGCGGAGCAAGGCGTCGGTCGCACGGAAATCGCTGCCGTGCAGCTCGACCTTGCCCGCCACGTAATTGATCGGCACCGACCACACCGTCAGGCGGTCCGCCTGGACCCAGCCACTCGCCCGGTCGAATTGGCCGCCGGCGGCCAGGACGATGTCACCCACGGCGTGCGCCGGCGTGGCGAACGTAATCGATGGACGCAGCTCGCGTCCGAGCTGCTCGCCGGCCGCGGCCACGACCGCGGAAGTGAGGCGGGCGTCGACGTGGACCGTACCGCTGCGCGTGTCGAGGTTGAAGTCGCCTTGCGTCGCCACCGGCGCATCGCCGATCAGCGCGAGCAGCGCGAAATTCACGCGGGGCAGCGGGCCGGGGTCGATATGCGCCACGGGCGCTCCCAAGGTCACTTTCCCGGCGCGCAGCTCCGCGGCGGTGATGTCGGCTTCCCGCGGATCGAACGAGAAAGCGGCGGGCCGGAGCACGCCGCGCAGATGCAACCGCAGACTCCGGGCCGCGCCGTAGGTGGTCGTCAGCGAGGTCGTCGTCGCCTCCACGCGGGCCATGACGGCGGTCTCGCCCGCCAGCGGGAAACGCGTGGTGAGCTGCAACGGTCCCGTCTGCACTGGGAACGGCTGATCGAGACGCAGGCTGGCGGCCAGGATGCGGGCATTGACGATGGCGCCGCGCGTAGGCGAGGGTACGAGGGTGAGCGTCACGTGCGCCGCCTCGAGGGCGGCGAGGCGGGGGGCGAAATCGGCGAGACGCCGGGCAACGCTGACGTAGTTCCGGGCGAAAACCTCCTCAGCGGCGAGGGGGGTACCGCGCTCTGTCCGCCACATGCCGGTGGCGACGATGCCGCGGGCGGTCAGGCCAACGCCGGCGAAACGGGCGGTGAGCCGTTCGACGGCAATGCCCTGACTGTCCGGCGCGAGGGAGAGATCAAGATCGCGGACGAGCGCCTCGGCGCGGCCGGATGGCGAGAACATGGCAGGTACGAACAGTTCAACGCCCGAGGCCTCCAGATGCTGCGCCTCGAAACGCCCGGCGAGCAGCGCCCACGGGTCGAGGGTTGCATAAAGCAGCTGCCCGGTCAGGAGCGGCTCGGCGATGGAGGAGGTGGACAGGGAGAAATTCTCCAGCAGCAGCCGTCCGGTGGGATCGAAGGTGGCCCGGCCGAAACGCACGTTGAGCTGGGAGCTGGCGAGTTGCTTTTCGAGTGCGCGCAGGAGCGGTGCCGGCACCACCAACTCGCGGGCCACGGCGATCCAAATCTGCATGGCCAGGAGCACGGCGAGCGCGAGCCAGAGCGTCCATACGGCCAGCGTGCCCATGCCTGCCACCACCAGGCGCGCGCCCTGCCAGCTGAATTTCAATAGCCGGCGCATGGTGGTTTCAGGCGGGGCGGAATCGCCCCCTACAGGTTTGGATTGGCGGTCCGCCGCTACAGATCGATTGGTTTCTGCGCTCATCAACGTTCCACTGCGGTAATCGACTGCCGCTACGGGTTGGTCTTCCCCTCGGCCGTTGCGGGAGCCGCTGATGCCGGTTGGGCGGCCGGTGTCGTCGGTTGGGCGGCCGGCGTCGGCGACGTTGGCGGTGCTGCTTGTGGCGTCAGCGACGGCGTCGCTGGCGCTGGCGCTGGCGTGGCGGCCGCCGGGCCGGGGTCGTGCGGACCGTAGGTCAGCTTCCAAAGTGCATCGAGCAGCGGTTGCTCGATCTCGAACACGGCGTCGAGATCCTGGGCCCCCGCAATCTGCGTGCCGCCGCCGATCCGGTCGCTGAGGAGCAGCGTGTAGGTGCTCGACTGGGTGCCCGCGCCTCCCACAAGAGCCACGGTGACGTCGAGCTGGTATTTCCACGGACGCTCCGCTCCGTCGACGGTTATCGTCGGCGTGAACCGGTCGGCGACAAACGCCCTGGCCCGGAGCGAGCGGAGCTGATCGAGCAGGGGCTTCAGCGCGGTGTCGCCGGTCGGAGCGACGCCGGCCGGAGCGGCCGGCGCTACCGGCGCGGACGCCGGCGCGAGTTCTTTCTCGAAGAGCGCGGTTTTACTGGCGAGGTCGGTGAGTTTGAGGGAGGTGATCCGTGCGCCGGCGGGAAGTTCGCGCAGATGGCGGTCGCGCCACGCGCGGACCTCCACCGGCAGGTCGCGCAGAATCTCGGCATCGACCCGATAGTAGTGGTCGCCGTCGAAGGCATTCGCGCTGGGACCGCGCTCTGTGCCGACGCCGATTTTCAGGCTGGCGGAACGTCGCGGCGGCAGCGCCGGGGCGGGCGGCGAAGGGGCCCCCGCGAGGGCGAGGGTGACTTCGCGCTGCGGGCTGTTGAAACCCCAACCTTCCAGATCAGCCGACGTGGGGACCTCGGTGAGAAATTCCTGGGCGGAGAGCTGGCTCAGTTTTTCGAGGAGGCGTTTCACGGCGTCGGCGTCGGCGGGTTGGGTCAGGGGCGCCTGGGTACCGTCGCGCCGCACAATCTGCCAGAGCGTGGCCTCGCCCGTGGTGGCGGTGGTTTCGAGGCGCTGGAGAACGAGCTCGGGCGAATTGGGCGCGCGCAACGTGACGGCGGTGACGGCGCGGGGGTCGAAATCGAGCACGCGCCGTTCGCGCAGTTCCGTTTGGGCATTGCGCAGCGTGTTCACGAGGTCGGTCGGCATTGCCACCGTGAAGAACACGGAGCTGCCGTCCATTTGGCCGTAGTAGTCGGCGGTGGTCGGGGCGGGCTGGCCGGGGGCGGGAGCGGCCGGCGGGACGGCGCCGCCCAGGACGAGCGTCTCGCGGCGGTTGTTGCCCTCGAGGGTGAGACTGAGGGTACGGCTGGTGGCGGGGCTCAACTCGGGCGGTAGCGTGGCGACAAAGGTGCGTACGCGCAGGCCGTTGAGGCTGTTAATCGCGAGTTCGGTGGCCGCTTTGCTGGCGCGCGCGACGATGGGCGTCTCGAAGGCCCAGCGGTTGCCGTCGCGCCGGAGGCGGATGCGCAGGTTGGCCGGTGCGGCGGTTTGCAGGTTGAAGGAACGCACCTCGAAAACCGGGATGGTAAACAAGGCGTCGGAGCGAAGCTGTTCGGCGGGCAGCGCAAGGCTTTCGGCGAGGGAGCGATCGACCACGTGCACGCGGGTACGATCGGGCGAGAGCACATAAAGGCGGCTGCCGTCCTTGGTGGTGTCGCCGAGGCACAGCGTGGTGCGCGGCAGCTCCTGGCCGGGCGCTGCGGGCTGGGCGAGGCCGGTGGTGAAGGTGACGGTGAGTGACGGCTTCTCCAGGCCGTAGTCGGCCAGCGACTGGCCGTTTTTCGCGAGTTCGGCCACGGCAAAGCTCGTTTCGTGTTTGAGGTCTTGCAGGGTGGTGAGGATGCGGTTGACCGCAAATAGGTTGGCCGGCCAGTCGAAAGGCTGCGCCAGCGCCCACGCCTCGCCACGTTTCACAAGGCGCACGGTCCGGCCGCCGGCGGCGATCTCGATCGACTGGATATTGACGGACTCAGGGCCGAGCACGCGCCGACGCGCCTCCTTCAGCCGCTCTTCGGTGGCCCACTGCGGGCGCAGATAAAAGATGAAGAAGAAGAGCGCGACATTGAGGAAGAGCAGGACGAGCGTGACTTTGGTGCGCATGGGAAGGCGAAAAACTGAAAGGCTGAAAAACTGAAAGGCTGAAGGACTGAAAGGTCGGAAGGCGGAAGGGTGGAAAGGCGTAAGGGAGAAGGGAGAAGTGGCGAAGCCTGGTTGTTCAGTCCTTCAGTTATTCAGACCTTCAGTCTTTCTCACGTCCGCCGCGACCAGTAAACCATGAGGCCGAGCAGCGCGGCGACACCGGGTACAAGCAGGAGCAGGCAGTACCGTAACCGGAGGAGTTCCTGCTGGCTGAGGGCCAGCTGGAATTTCTCGACGGGACGCGGCTGGATGTTGAGTTGGGTGTCGCGGTCGACGGCCCAATTGATGGCGTTGAGGAAAAGGTTGTAGTTGCCGGGGGCGCCCTGGAGCCGGCTATTGGTCACGAGGTCCGCGGTGCCGAACACGACGAGGCGGCCGCTGCGCACGCTGAAAGGCAGATTGCCGCGGGCTTGTACGCGCTCCGAAGACACGGCGACGCCGAGGCGGTTGGCTGGGTCCATGTACGGCCGGCCCTTGAAGTCGACGCCGGGGTGATATTCCGGCGAGCCGCTCCGGCCGGCGCTCACGCCCCAGGCGCTTTCCGAAGTGGCGGCGAGGGTGGTGATACTGAGGCCGTTGCCCTGCGCGCTACCAGGCTCGGGGTGCACACTCCGGGTCAGGCCGATGCGTAGCGCAATCTGCCGGTCGACCAGCGATTGTACGATCGGATTGTTGGGCGCAAAAAAGCGGATCCTCAGGTCGCCCTCCTCGAAGATGTCCTCGGGGCTCGTGTCGAAGATCACGTCGTTGTCGACCATCACGCCCCAGTCGTGGAGGAGTTCTTCGAGTCCGTGGTTGGTGCCGGGGGCCAGCAGCAGAATCGCCCGGCCGGCGCGCGTGGTGAGATACTGGCGAAGCTGTTCTTGCACGAAGGGCTCGATGCCTTGCGGTGCGGCGATGATCACGAGCGCGGCGTTTTCGGGGACTTTGTGGGTGTAGCTGATGTCCAGGGTCTCGAGCGCGAAATTGCGCAGGCGCAGGTCGGTGGCCAGCGCGGACAGGCCGGTGCGCGGATCGACATCGTCGATCCGCTGCTCACCGTGCCCGGTGAGGAAGCAGATCTTTTGCCGGTCCGGCCGGGAAACGTCGAGGATGGCGGCGGTGAAGGCCTGCTCGCCGCGGAAATCCTTCCGTTCTCCACGCACGATGCGGTAAAGCTCGCCGGCCGTCACGAGACGGCGCTTTTCGCCGCTGAGAAAGAGGATGGCGTTGGGCTGGTCGAGGCCGAGCAGTTCGGCCTCGCGCCGCCGCTGGTAAACGTCGAGGAATTCGACGGTGAGGCGGATGCCGTTATCGTTGGCCCTGGTGGCGGAGGCGTACTCGCGCAGGAGGTCGCGCACATCGGTGAACGCCTGGGCGTTTTCGGGATGCTCGGGGTCCTCGGTGAGGGTTACGACCACCCGCACGGGGCGCGCGAGGTCCTTCAGATAAGCCAGCGTCTCGGGCGAGAGCGAATAGCGGCGCGCATGGGTGAGGTCGGTCCGCCAGGAATAATGCAGCGCGAGGTAGTTGAGCCCGGCGCAGAGCGTCGTGAACAGCACGGCCTGCAGCAGGAGGTTGAGCGTGCGGATCCAGCGGGTGGCGCGGAAGCTTTCGAATGGATGCATGGCGGCCCTCTCAACTGTGCAGGAGCTTCGCCTCGACGCTCAGGATGCTGAAGATCAGCATGAGCCCGGTGCCGCTCAGGTAAAACAA
>Ga0182021_10003994_pt1 | contig 17284 bp, 18 predicted proteins | sample 612E3MmetaG_FD_120493 | JGI IMG/M metagenome (GOLD analysis project Ga0182021, IMG submission 120493) | Permafrost microbial communities from Stordalen Mire, Sweden - 612E3M metaG (Illumina Assembly) | ecosystem: Environmental > Terrestrial > Soil > Wetlands > Permafrost | place: Sweden...
TATCAAAACAGTTATGAAACCTGTTTCATCTTCGATTTCCATGATTTTATGATTGTTTTTAGTATTTCTGATGTCATTTACCATACCTATTACATTCACTACATCGCCGCGAATACCTACATCTTTCATTGGATAGCTGTCTCTAAGTCCTGGTTTTTTTATCAGCATAGCCTTCAGTTTCTGGAATCGACTATTGAAATAGGATGAGAAATCCTTTATCTCTCCGTTTGTATAGGATTTTTTACTAGAATCTTGTAATACACGGAAATCAAGGGGAACATCCATTAGTTTACTCTGAGATATGTTCAAACTGTCAACTGTATTAAGTCCATCATTTTTAATCCCGGAAATTTCGTTGGAATAATCAGAAAGATTGGTATTTGCAACATTCTTCTGAAGGAACTGTTCTACAATTGCACCAGTTAATATGAAAAGATCATCATTTGAACCTGAAACATCTTGTATTAAAGAATCTACAAACTTTAGAGAATTTTCCTGCTGTTCAATTTTTTTATATGCAGAATCATCTATTAGGAGTTCGGCATTTGTAAATTTTAAAATTATATCATCGTTCATAAGGGATCACATGGAAACTATTTTCATCGTAATGTTCAAATAACAGTATTGAAACTATATTTATAATCTTAATTATAATAGTTATTCCATATTATGATCCATAAAAATTGAAGGTGAGATATTTGTCCAGATTCATGAAGTTCATATTATTCCTAATATTTTTTGCCGTTTTCTTTGAAGCAGGCCTTATTAGTTCTTATACTATCGTAACATCCCAATCTCCTGATGTGGGGAAACTTATTGGAATGCAGATTGAAGAGATCACTTCATTTTTAAGTTTTGGCTCTGCTTCTAAAATTCTTAATCCCCAAACTAATTTGAATATAACTAATTATGAAGAAGTAGCTTCTACTTTGACTAATAAAACCGGTTTAGATATAAATGTCCAAACATTAGCTGCTCAAACCTCTGCAAGCACAAAACAGACAATTTTTCCTGTTAATATAACTGCAATGGGATATCAGAACCTAATAACGGGTGGAAACACTACAGCAATTGTCATAACTGCCAACCAGACTTATAGTATAACTGCATCAGCCAACGCCACGTTGAATAGTGGAGAACTTGTGGTTGATGTAAACAGTATTAAGATAACATCATCGAGTATATTATACGGAAACACCACATAAGACTTGAATTATTAATCAATTTTTTTTATCAACTTAAAAATACTAATACGCCAAGAAAACTTTTAAATATATTTTTAAATCTAATTTACAGGTGAAACTATGATCAGTGTAATTGGTATAGGTCCATCACGAGAAAATATGACTTTCCGTGCAGAAAAAGCTATTAAGGCAGCGGACGTTATAATAACTTACAAATCTTATATTAAAAATATAGAAGACCTTGTAGCTGGAAAAGAGATCATATTAAAGGGAATGGGTGATGAAATTAAACGGGCTGAACTTGCCATAGCAAAATCTAAAGAGGGTAAACGTGTTGCTCTTGTGAGTTCAGGAGATCCTGGTATTTTTGGAATGGGAAATGTTCTATTCCAAATTATAGGAAAGTACTCTGGTGTTGAAGTTGAAGTTGTTCCTGGCGTTACTGCTGTAAACTATGCTGCAGGAATTTTAGGAGCTCCACTACATGATTTTGCTGTTATAAGCTTCAGTGATATTCTTACACCAATTTCTGAGATTAAAAAAAAGGTTAAAGCAGCATCAGATGCTGACTTTGTTATTGCTGTTTACAATCCACTCAGTAAGACGCGGACGAAACCATTTGAGGAATCTCTTAAAATTTTACTGGAAACAAAAAAACCAGAAACAATTGTAGGAATCGTACGAAGTACAGATGAAGGGGCCGATGTTTCAATAACTACCCTTGATAAACTTGCAGATACTAAAATTAACATGTCAACTACCATTATAATTGGAAATTCTATGACTTATCTTCAAGAAGGTTATATGGTAACACCCAGAGGATACAGAGTTTCATATCCAATCCATGAACTTTCAAGAGAATTTTATGAAAGATATCTTGAAGGCGATGTAAATGAGGGTCCAAATCTGGGATGTGAATATTACCCTTGCCATCACCACCAACAAAACTGTAAATTCTGTTACTGCCCATTTTATCCTTGTGCTGAGGGTTCTACAGGTGGTAAATGGATTAAAGATAAGGGTGTTTGGAGTTGTGAAGATTGTGAATGGATCCACAACGATGATACAGTGGAGTGTATACAGACCAAATTACCAAACATACTCCATGATGTAGATGACCTTAAGAATAAAAAGAAAGAGCTCCTTAAATTACGGAGAGAATGTATTAACATCACAAGAAAATGAAGCTAATTTTCATCATTTAATAGACTATTTAATAATAATTTTTCCATTATTTTTTAAATTATACTCAAAAAGAGGAAGCTTCTAAATTTTTTATATTAATTAATTAAAGGTTATCTAAAATAATACTTTTATATAGGATAGTATTCATAATATTATTACTAAAAAATTAATTAATAATATAATAATAAATCCATAAATTTATATTAAATTCGTTCAAATTCCCAGATAGTTGTTCCTGGACCAGAATCCAGTTACGTCAGTTAGTAACCCCCAAATACCTCATTACAGAACCATTTCTGGTAAAATGAAACCAGTTCCAAGTTGGGCTTATGTAATTACTTAGCCCGTATACATGCCCAACTTGGAAGGGAAAAAACCATCTTTCAATATAGCTATTATAGTTACATCATTTTAATCTAAGTTATTTTGACGTTTTTTCTCACATAATTTTTGACTAATTCAATTCTCAATTTTCAGAATATAAAAATTTGAAATATTAAATTTTTATGATTTAAAATTCTGAGCTATAAGGATTATTTCAGAAGATATATGGGATAAGTCTCTTTGTCTTATACATATACTGAAAATAGTCCCCATTTAGTTCTGAAATTAATAATTTCTCCTCAATACGAATTCGATAGCCGAATGTTAAGCTAAATCCTAAAATCATTATAATAACAGCTCCCTACGATTGCAGAGCTAATCCTATTCCTATTAAAGTTAAAAGTAATCCTGTGTATGGGGGATGGTACCCAGTTTGTATGGGTCCTTTTTAACCACTTTTTGTCCTTTTTGAGTGCCAACGTTTACTGAAAAGTAACTTCCAAGCTCTTTAATAGACCATTGCCTGATAAAAATTCCTAGGATTATTAAAAATATGCCTATATAAAAAGTCCAGCCAAGTAATGGTGTAATATTACGAAATGCGAAGTAAAAGGCAATTATAACGGAAATATACAAACATATCGATAATAATAAGCGAGAACCTTTGTCTTCGTTCTTTATTTGAGTTCCATGACGTCGAAAATATGGAATTATGGAAGCACCCACATATTCACTTAAAATCCATAGAATAATCGCTAAAAGGAACACTGTAGATTCAAATGATTTTAATCCAGGTATCATAAATTACATTCTCATTTAATTAAATTAATATATTAAGTTAATATTTCTTCAAGAAACCAAAATCTATTTTATTAATATAGACATCTGCTCATCATAGAATATAAAAAAGAATGTACTAATTTAAAACGAGGACATGTTATTTTAAATTAGATTCATATAATTAAGATAATTAGATATCTAATTCCATTACACCGTCGAATACTAGAACTGCTTCACCTTCCATAAATATCCTTATTTCTTCACCGATTTCATAAACAATTATAAGAAGTTCTCCACCTGGAAGATGTACTTCCACTTCTTCATCAAGTTTACCAAGTTTAAAACCCACAATGACAGAAGATGTAGCTCCTGTGCCGCATGCAAGAGTGAATCCGGCTCCTCTTTCCCAAGTTATCATTTCTATCTCATTTCTGTTTATGATATTTACGAAGTGAACATTTGTTTTCTGTGGGAATGCTGGATGGTTTTCAATCAACGGCCCTATTTCATTTAAATCTATATCTTCAATATTTTCGGTGAAAATAACTGCATGTGGATTACCAACATTGACAACTGTCATCCTAATAGGTTTACCGTCTACTATGAGCTCGGAGTCTAAAAATTCTTCTTTATCACTTATCATAGGGATATCTGGGGTTTTAAATGTTGGAACTCCCATATCTACACTTGAAGCCCTCACCTCTCCACCCTCAACATCTAAATCAATTTCTTTAATACCACCTAAAGTTTCAACTAGAATTTCTTCTCCTCTAAAGATCTCATTCTCGTAAACGTATTTAGCAAAGCATCTAATTCCGTTTCCACACATTTCTGCTTCACTTCCATCAGAATTAAATATTCTGAATCTTATATCTGCATCTTCTGTGCTTGCAGGAGTAACAAATATAACACCATCAGCACCAACTGAGAAACCCCTTCTGCATATATCTTCGACAATTTCTGGTTTTTTTTCTTCGGGAATTAATATCTTTTCAGATTCATCAATAATAATATAGTCATTTCCAAGACCATGCATCTTTGAAAAAGTAACTAAGGTCTTTTCACTCATTTTAATAGCCTCACAGGTACATTTTGTTTTGTCAGTAAGTCTGCGAATGTTTCTCGTTCTCTTATTATGTTAGATACATCTTTTGAAACTAGAACCTCTGCAGCTTTCGGTCTACTATTGTATTGGGATGACATTGAAAATGCATATGCACCAGCGTTTAAAATAGCCAGCAAATCCCCTTCTTTAACTTCAGGCATCGATCTGTCTCGAGCAAATAGATCTCCTGATTCACAGACATCTCCAGCTATGTCAATCTTTTGGGTTGGTTCTGCTAACGGTTTTTCAGCTAATACAATGTGATGATAAGATCCATACATAGTTGGTCTAAGTAAAGTATTAAAACCAGCATCCACACCAGCAAATTTCCTATAACTCTGTTTTATAGTATTAACTCTAGTTAAAAGAACTGATGCATCTCCGACCAAGTATCTCCCTGGTTCTAAACACATTGAAGGTTTTCCGAGATCATATTCACTTAATTTGTCCTGATACAAAGTAGTAATCTTCTCAGCAAAGTCTTTAATGTCTAATTTACGCTCTTCCGGCGTGTATGGTATTCCTATACCCCCACCAAAGTCAATGAAGTCAAATTTAACATCTGCTCCTTCCTTAACTTTCCCGGATATATCCATTAATGTTCTTACTGCAAGCATAAATGGTTCAGGATTGATTATACCCGATCCAATGTGTGTGTGAATTCCTATTGGTTTGAAACCTAAATCTTTAGCCATTTTATATACATCAACAGCTTCTTCTTCCATTATACCGAATTTACTTAGAGGACCACCGGTTATACAGTGGTCATGGTGTCCCGCTCCTACCATAGGGTTCACACGGAATGATATTTTCGTTCCTTTGGCCTCAGGAATTTTTGATAGTCTTTTTAGCTGTGAAACTGAGTCAAGGTTTATTCTTACTCCAGATTTAACAGCAAATTTTAATTCTTCATCTGTCACATTGTTTCCAGTATAAAGAATTCTTGATGGTTCGAATCCTGCAAGTAAAGAGGTATATATCTCTCCAGGGGAGACTGCATCTATTCCACTCCCTTCATTTTCCAAAATTTTCATTACTGCAAGGTTTGTATTGGCCTTACAAGCGTAAAATATTTTAAAATCAGAATAATAACTAGAAAAAGCCGTGTAAAGTCTTTTATAATTGTATTTTATCCTTTCTTCGTCTATAACGTATAATGGTGTTTTATACTGGTCTGCAAGTTCCAGTGCATCAGTTCCACCGATTGTAAGATTTCCTTTTTCATTTGTTTTTAAATCAAAATCCATGTATATTAATCCTCCGAAAACAAGAAAATGAAGTGAATGTTAAATTTCTAATTCTTATCATATAAAAATTTTACACAAAAAGAAGTTTTTAATAAAATTTTACCATTGATCGAGTACAATAAAAAAATAAAATAGAATGAATTATTACAATTAATTGTATTTACCTAAAACTTCTTCTAATACACTTGTAACCGTATCTATTTGGGCTGTACTAATCACTAAAGGAGGAACGAATCTTAAAACATTTCCTGCAGCACAATTCACTATTATGCACTTTTCACGAAGATCATCTACCATATCTCCACAATCTAGACCTAATTCCATTCCAATCATCAATCCCATTCCACGAACTTCTTTTACTATGCTGTTGTTTTCTTTTATTATATTCAATTTCTTTCTGAAGTATATTCCATTTTCCACGGACTTCTGAAGCAAGTTTTCATCGAGAATATATGTTATTGCAGCCTTTGCTGCAGCACATGCTAGTGGACTTCCACCGAAGGTTGCAGCATGATCCCCTGGTTTAAATGTTCCTGCAACACCATCATTTGCCATAACAGCCCCCATAGGAAATCCTCCGGCGATGGCTTTTGCAAAGGTGCTTATATCTGGTGTTACATTAAATGTTTGTGATGCAAACATCTCGCCTGTCCGTCCGAATCCAGTCTGTACTTCATCAAATATTAGGAGAACATCATTATCATGACATAATTTCTTTAGATCTTTTAAATAACCCTTTGATGGTACAATAACACCTCCTTCACCCTGGATTGGCTCTACCAGTACTGCGGCAGTTTTTGAGCTAATTGCATCTGCCACTCCTTCAACATCATTGTAGGGTACGTGTTTAAAACCAGGTGTTAAAGGTCCAAAACCTTTTTGATATTTAGTCTGGCCGGTTGCAGTGATGGTTGTAATGGTTCTACCATGGAATGAATTTTTCATTGATATTATCTCCCCTTTTCCTGTATGTTTGCGAGCAAGCTTTATTGCTCCCTCGTTAGCTTCAGCACCACTGTTACAAAAAAAAGCTTTCTGGTGAGATGAGATTTCTGATAGTAGTTTTGCTAATGTAACTTGTTCCTCGGTGTAGTACAGATTAGACGTATGGATGAGTTTTTTTGCCTGATTGCAAATGGCTTCGGCCACTTTAGGATTTGCGTGCCCAACATTGTTAACTGCTATCCCTGCAACGCAGTCTATGTAAGATTTTCCCTCAGCATCCCAGACAACCGATCCTTTACCCTTTACAAGGGCTATTGGCTGTCGTCCATATGTATGCATTACGTATTCATTGTCCATATCGATAATTTCATTTGTATTCATTCAATCACCTTGAAACTTGATAAATTCGTTTTTAACTTAATTTAATATCTTAGTCCCTAATTTTTCAATGATAAAAGCTTTTTCAGAAAAATTAAGAAGTTAATTTTTGTTGTTAATTATTTGGATTTCATGGTTTATTAAACGTTTTTATCATATGAAAGACTTGATTAAGAATGAGTTATAGAACTTTTAATACAATTAGATTTTTGAATATCGGTGATAAAATGAAAAAGGCAACAATCGAAACGGATAAAGGCAATATAGTAATCACACTTTTTGATAAAGAAGCACCGAATACAGTTGCAAATTTTGAAAAACTTGCAAATGAAGGCTTCTACAATGGATTAACATTTCACAGGGTAATACCGAACTTTGTTATTCAAGGAGGATGTCCTAAAGGAAACGGTACTGGTGGTCCGGGTTATACTATAAAATGTGAGATAAATGAGCATAAACATGGTACTGGTGCTCTTTCAATGGCTCATGCTGGAAAGGATACTGGTGGAAGTCAATTTTTTATTACACACAGTCCGCAGCCACATCTTGATGGAGTACACACAGTTTTTGGTAAAGTTATCAAGGGAATGGATGTTGTTAACAAAATCCAGCCCAATGATGTAATGAATAAAGTAACTGTAGTGGAAGAATAATTCAAAACAATTTTAAATAAATCTACTTATTTTTTTTATAATTTTCAAAGTATTTCTTTGAGGGCAATAGCATAAATATCAGCTACTGCATCTGCTAAATCAACATCCAAAGAAGTATAATCCTTGTCAGGATTCCCGAGAACAATCTGGCCAAGTATATCGCCATCATATTTAACTGGAACTGAAAGGAATTCTAAAACAGGTACATGGCCTTCAGGTAGTCCATGAGCTGCAGGGTGTTGTGATGGATTTTGAATATAAAATGATTCTCCTGTGTCTAAGGAATATCCTAAGAGTCCTCCATATGTACCATTCTTCCTTATCGTAAAACGGGCTTCGCCTTTATCCGCGTACATCTGACATTCTCCCGTCATATGGGAAAATGAGATTCCAACACTGTCTTTATTTTCTGGATCCACATAAGCTACATAACAGTTTTTACTTCTTGTAAGACGTTTAGATTCATTCATAATCACGTCTGAAATGTCTTTCAGAGAGGAATATGACAACATATTTATGATCTTTTTTTTCAGGGTTATTATGTCTTCATTTTCTATTTTAGTACCAGATCCCATCCCATACTCAGATCGTTCATGTTTATTATTTTCCTTATCTCCGTTCATAATCATGACCTAAATAAGTTATGTTATTTGTGATATTTAATTATTCTATTAGACAGATTAAATTTTTACGCGCTATTTAATCCTTTAAAACAAAATTCAGCATAAAATAATCCTAATATATTAAAATACTTCCAAATACAATGTTAAATAGATAAAAGTGAGGACATTAATTAAAGAAAACAAGAAATAGAAAAATTTAGTTGTTTAAAAACGAAATAAGCACGTTTAATAGTACTAGGAATACTATAAAACACTACAGAATTATTTTCATGATTAGATCAATATAAGAGTTAATTATTGATATTAATTAATTTCTATCTACTTTTTATTATTAAGATAGATTGGAAATAGATATTCTTTTAATTTAGAGTAATTTATGGTCTTTTAAATTATGCGATATATTAAAAGTTTTTTAATATAAAATTTAATATGGATTAAACATCACTCAAACTAAGCTCAGAGAAAATACTATCATTTACATCAATTATTTTAAAAATAACACCATAAACATATTCTAATGGTATTTCGAGTTCATCCATAGTTTTTATATATTTTACACCTGATTTATGAAATACCTTATCAATTGTATAGATTTTCAGAGGCATTTTTTGAATATAACTGATTTTAGAGAACCAAAAAATTGATAGCGGACAGGATCGTGGTAATAAAACCATATCTCCATTTTTCAAAGTTTTTGGATTTTCCTTAACCAAAAGAAAGCTTCCATTTTTCACTCCAAGTCCCAAATCTTCTTCAACTTTTAAAATAACAAGTTTTTGGAAATTTGGAGATATATGATCTGCTCTCATTTTTTTTTCAAGCATTTTAGCGGCCAATACCTCAAGACAATCGTTAGGCATTCCCCTTTCCTTCAAATGATCTTGAACCCCCATTTCAAATGCACTTGAAAGACGAACCCAACTATCCACTTCTCTGCAAAACGCTTCAGAGCTATTGGTTCGCATTGGACACTTCCAGCAGTATTTCTCTTCAAGTCCTTCTATAAGCATCTTGTAATGCTTTTGTGATATTTTCCTAAATTCTTCGAGGTTATCTGATATTCCTGCCATGAAATCACCTAACCGTAATATTTATTTATCACAACTAATTAATTCATTTTTTTAAGGTTCAATTATAATGTTGAAAAGATAATTTATTAGGAATTAAACTCTAAGAGGTACTATCCTCATCTTTTTTTGAGAGAATCTAAAAGACCCGATTTTCTTGCGTAGTGGAACATGTAAAGCTGCACGTAACCTGCATAATTTCCGAACTTTTCCATACCAAATAAACGAGCTTTAGGGGGCTTTATTTCCGCGCTTTTAAAGTATAATTCTGATACAATGCGCCCAATCCAGACATCGACTGGGAAGGATTTTTTATATCCAAATCCGTATAATAATATACAGTCAGCAACTTTGGGACCTACTCCAGGTAGTTCGAGCAGTGAATCAAAAGCAACATCGTAACTTTTTTTAGTGAGTGTCTCGATATCAATTTGATTACCAATCATTTCTGATGCTTTTATGATGAACTTAGCCCTATAACCAACTCCACAGCTTTTTAGGTTTTTTTCAAATACAAATTCATTAGAAAGATGGTCTTCACTGCGTTGCATTTCCTCAAGGTCATGTTCTGGCACGTTTCTAAGATTTTCCGGAGAAGGAAATGTGTAGAAGATTCCTGAATCAAATTTAAACTTTTCACCCCATTTCATTTTAATATCGTTAATGGACCTATTCCAACGTATTATGGAGCAATTAGCAGATGAAATTGAGGATATAATGCATTCAAATGGATCATGGGCTTTGAACAGTCTTAAACCCTTGCAGAAGTCAATACTAGGTTCAAGTTTAGGATCTTTGCTTAAAAAATCGTATAGATCATTCAGATTATCATTTAAACCGAATATTTCCTTTACAGATTCTTTGATAGAATCTTCTTCAACATCTTCACTTGATTCTGCAACAATTTCCAATGGAGCTTTTAAATCATTGTTGTCCTGTCTTATTTTAATGAGACATTGCTTTCCTTCAACTGCAACAAGCTCGAGAAAATAGTCATCTTTATGGAGCCATGCAGGTTGAGATGTTTGACCACTTTTGATGGTTAAATCGAGGTTAAATTGTCCTTTATATTCATGAGAATCAATTTCAAATCGGGTCTTCATAAGTCGTTATATCATTTTTTAGGTTTATAAAATTCTGTTATTTAAAGCCGAAAATTTTTTTTATTTTCTAATTCTCAAAATTTACAAGATCTTTTTTTTAATTTATCAATGAATTTAATCCATTTCAACTTCATTATCTCCGAATTTAAGCTTTTTCTTTTTAATCCAAACAAATCCTTTGTCAGGAGTGATTACTGCTACGTCAATAGGGCCTCCAACTCCAGGCATATCTCCAGGATCAGCATTTATTCCATCTGAGAATCTTTGCATTGCAGAAGTTGTCTGAATCATAAGAGTACAGAAGTCAATTCCGTCCTGTAGTGTCATTGTTCCCCATTGTATTGCATATTCAAGACTTTTCAGCTCTTCGAATATTTGTGTCTCTCCCTGAATGAGCATGGCTTCTTTAGTATATTGAACATTACCTATACGTCCGTCAAATCCAAGAACAATTCTTGAGACCACATCGCCCTGTCCTATCCATGAACTACCATATTCGTTGTTCTTATCCTCACTATCGCGTCTTTTTTGAATTTCACCAGGAATATAACATCCATAAACTTTATGTGATTTATCTTTATTGTATCCTGCAACTAAAAGTTCAATCATATCAACTCCAGCCAAACCTTCTTCTAATCCTCCTTGGGGATTTTTAAAGCTGAATGTAATGTTATACTGGTTTTTTTCAATATTAAGCAGCTCACAACCCTTCATTTGTAAGTCATTTTTAATGTTTTCAATTGCCAAGTCCAACTGATCCTTCCAATGATACTTTTCATCGAACAGGTTGTGTAATTCAATAGCAACATCTTCAACTTCCAGATCTTCGATCTTGGACCCTCTTTTGTATTCCTCTATAAATTTGCTCAGATTTTTGAGAACTCCATCTTCTTCCAAAAATGCAAGACCTGTTATTCCCACACCGATTCGGCTGTTTATCTGGAAGAGTTTTAAAGCATTATCGCTTCCTATTCTGGCCATTCCCTTCAAGTTCCTGTAAGTCTGTCTGCTATCTGCAGCGAGAACAATTCCTTCAGGGGTTGTTGTGTTTATTACAAGTGACATGATTCATCTCCTCTAAAACATAAATAATCATATTGTTATTAAATTATCCCTTTCTCTTTAATTAAATTCTTATGAATCATGAATATTATAAAAAATATTTTTGGTGCTGAGAAATTATTTTAAAATGTTATAAAAAATAAAAGAATTATCACATTACCATATATAAGGAATTAACCTGTATCTTACTTTATTTTTATAATCAGAATATCCATCTAATTCCTCTATCAGCATCTTTTCTTCTCCGATAATACGGGCAACAAATAGGAGCGAAAGAAATAAACCAATTATCAGACCATATAACGATCCTAGAAGAAGGGGTGTTCCTAAAAATAATGTTAGTCCTCCCAGATACATTGGGTGTCTTACAAATCCATATACTCCTGTTGAGACTACTTTTTGATCTCTATCAGATTGTATTCTAACCAATGGAGACACAAAATTGTTGTCCTTGAATGATCTTAATAAAAAGAAGCCCGAAACTATTAACAAGATAAATCCAATCGTTTCTAACCATAATGGGAAATTAATGGTCCAGTCAAATCTCTGGGCATCTAACGGCATTATAACAAACCACACTATAAAGCTTGGTAACAAAATATAAATAAAATATTTATCCCATCCTTTCTCGTTACCACTTCCTGGTTTTCTATATCTTTCTTCTAAAAGTTCAGGATTATAGATGTAAAGATAAATTATGGTCGTGTAAGACAATCCTAAAAACCATATGCTGAAAAGCCAACCTTGAATCCAGAACCAGTTACCAGAAATAATTAACAGAACAACTGGGAAGATGAGAATATAGATAAAAGTTAGAAATAATTTTATAATGGATGTTTTTTGATTTTCCATGAATAATACTCCAATTTTGAATTATAACTAATCCAGAAGAGTATATTATGATTACAATATTTAATGATTTGTTGAAATGCAGAGATAAAACAAAAAAAGTTGTTAAAAGAATTTTAGATTTGTAAAAAATAATTGATTTAGATAAAAGAAAACAGGTATTGTTTTTGTATTAATTTTAATAAAATCTAATAAATTGTAAATTATATAAAGAAAAATAGAAAGTCAATATTTTTGCTATCACTATATAGAGCTACTCATCAGATTTCCTGATTTGATGTAAGAGTCAAGTTTTTGACTAATGTGCTTGTATATTTCCTTGGTTACTCCTACATTCCTGATAAAATCATTTGAATATTTTATGTCTCCTCTACGTGGATTGTCCTGTCTCATCACGTACATACAGATGGCAGTTATGATCATCAGTGGGTCAGTTTTCCTACCTTTTCCCCCACGGTAGAGCTTCCGGAAATCGATTTTCGATATTATTTCTCTAGCCCTATCTTTCTGACCTCCACCTGCAGGTAATAACACTTCATCACCTTCCTCTCTTTTAGTTAAAACCAAGGTGGGACTGTGGCCAGTCATCATGAAGTTACTGGCAACTACACTAAGCTGAGCCAGTTTTTCATTTAAACGAAAGTCTTCATCGGCTGTTTTTTGATCGTAGGGCTTGAACTTCTCGTATTTTTTTATTTTATTGGCTAATCGATCAATTTTTGCTCTATCATCTAGAAAAATATGTTTGCGTTTTTTCAAATTCAATCCCCTTATAATATCTTTTTAATATTTTAACATTGCAAGATTTATAAGGTTTAGTGAATTTATGAATCTGATAATGAATTTAAGATTAATTTTATAATATAATCAATGAAGATTTCATAATATTTTGGATATTTAAGGGAATAAACTTCCTATCCGGATTACTATTATTACAATTATATATCTAATTTTTAGGTTTAGGGCTGCGACTGACAAACTTATTTCCCTTCAAAAAAAATCTCCATGGCTTATCCTTATATTCTCCTGCATAATCAATATTAACCCTAGGGGAGGATAAAATCTCTTCATCTGTATCTAAATCCTTTTTTGTTTTAATAAAAAGCTCATCTCCACATAAATCTATTCCATTTAGTGAAGTATTTATATCAAAGGCCTGATAGAATTTTGATGGTCCGTTAGTCAAATTTTTCAATTTAAACTTATTTCTGTTTGATAAATCAATATTTCTGCGTCTTGCCATTAACTCAATACCTTTAGAAGGTTCCAGACCCCTTATGAGTACTCCTTGTCGTTTTCTCTTTCTCAGTTACTACATTAAGACAGTAATTATAGCCATGCAGTTGGAAAATATAATCAAATCCTCCCTTTTTATATGGTGGATCCATTGATGGTGTGTGTCTACCATGATATGAATGTGCTCCTCTATCTTCTGGACCAAAATATACTTCAACCTCGACAATCATGCCATTTGTTATTCCTTTTGGAGTTCTATGCACTAAAAAACAGCCTAACAATTCTCTAGCAACTATTATTGTGTCTCTGATGTACTAATCTTTAAAGTTTCATTTATCTTTTTAACTCTGAATGTCTGAAACAATCAACTATATGATCATTTACCATGCCAACAGCTTGCATGAAGGCGTAACATATGGTGGGCCCAACAAACTTGAAACCCCTCTTTTTTAGATCTGAACTCATGTTTTCTGATTCAGATGTAGATGAAGGTATTTCTTCCATTTTTTCCCAATTATTTTGAATTGGCATTCCACCAACAAATTTCCATATATAAAAATCGAAACTACCAAATTCCCTTTGAATATCTAACAACGCACGTGCATTAACAACTGCAGAACGAATTTTGAGTCGATTACGTACTATGCCGGAGTTTTTTATTAATTCTCCTATCTTTTCGTCATTATATGATGAAACTTTTTCGGGATCGAAATAATCGAATGCTAGTCTATAATTTTCCCGTTTTTTGAGTATGGTAGTCCAGCTTAAACCGGCTTGTGCACCATCTAATACCAAAAATTCAAAGAGAAGCGAATCATCGTGGACGGGAACACCCCATTCTTGGTCATGATATTCAGTCATCACTGGATCATTGTTAATCCAAGGGCAGCGTATTTTCATGAGTATCTATTTCTAATTAAAATGATATTTACTTTACCAATACCTTCAAATATAAAGTAAAAAAAGGTTAGTAAAACCTACTATTAGGCATTAACATTATTTAACAAATTTTATTAATTCTTAAATTCTAATATTATACTAGTGAATGGGTTTAAAATTATATTGGGGGTATTGAAACTGGCAAATTCAGACAGTAGTAAATTGGATTTATTGACTGATATGAATAGTATTCTGGTTTTAGTGGATTATCAGCCAGTAATGATTAAAAGTGTTGCTTCAAGTGATAAAACCATAATCAAAAGTGCCGCTGTATATGCTGCTAAAGCAGCTAAAATATTGGATGTTCCTGTAGTTTTATCATCAATCAATCCTAAAAACAACGGTGAAGTTTTCCCTGAAATTACTGGACTCTTCCCGGACCAAGAGGTATTTGCAAGGAAAGTTCCAAGCTTCGATGCCTTTGAAGATGAAAGAACTTACAACGCTGTCAAAAAAACAAATAGGAATAAATTAGTAGTTTCTGGACTATGGACTAGTATGTGCTTCACTTACACAGCACTTCACGCTATTAAAGAAGGATATGATGTTTATGGTTTAATTGATGCTGCAGGCGATTCCACGTTAGATGCGCATAATTATGGTGTCAAAAGAATGTTACAAGCAGGAGTTATTCCTATTACACTCGAATCTTTAGTTTCTGAATGGATGCATGATTGGGAAAATCCAAAATCAGGCGAATTAGTGGCTGAAGTGTATTCAAAGTATGGGGCGATGATTGGACTTCAATAAAAAATTGTTTTCATTTAAATTTATTTTTAACAACGCACAAGAATTCCTTTTCCCTTCAAATACTCCTTCACCACTTGTACAGGATACTCGTTAAAATGGAAAATACTAGCAGCCAACGCTGCATCAGCTTTACCAATCTCAAAAGCAGCATAGATATGTTCAGGATTTCCAACACCACCAGATGCAATAACTGGTATATCCAGGTTTTCGCTCATGACTCTGGTAAGCTCAAGGTCATATCCATCTTTAGTTCCATCACGATCCATGCTGGTTAAAAGTATCTCTCCTGCACCACGTTCCTGACATTCAATTGCCCAGGATATTGCATCTATCCCTGTGAATTCACGACCACCATATATACTGCAGTCAAACCAGCAATAGCCATTTCCTGTTTTAATTGTTATCTTCTCAGATTTTTCTGATGGATCAGTAACGTATCTCCGCTTGGCATCGATACCAATGACGCACGCCTGTGATCCTACCACTTTTGATGCTTCATTTATAAGATTAGGGTTTAATATAGCCGCTGTATTAGTTGAACACTTGTCAGCACCGGCCCTGAGCATATTAACATAGTCTGAAGGTTTCCTTATACCGCCACCAACACAAATAGGAACAAATACATTTTCTGTGGTAGCTTTGATCACCTCGGCCATGGTTTCCCTTCGCTCGTGAGATGCAGTTATATCTAAAAATACAATTTCGTCGGCACCATCTTCATAATAGCGTGTTGCAAGTTCAACAGGCTCTCCAGCATACCTTATCTGTTTAAATTCTATCCCTTTAACAACCCTACCATTGGGAACATTAAGGTCGCAGTCAAGACATGGTATGATCCTTTTTGCCAGCATTTTTACCTCATTCAAGTCTTATTAGACTATTGATTAATTTATAACAATTATTTAAATATTAAGATTTTATTGGATACTTGTTTTATAATAACATAACCATTTATAATTAATAAGATCAAAATTTCGATGTTGTTTCTACAAATTTATAACATCGAATCGATATATTTACAATATAAGTATATGATTTAAATAAATTATATTCAAATTTTAATAAAATTTGGGCCTGTAGTCTAGCCAGGAATATGACGTGGGACTTCGGATCCCAAGGTCGGGGGTTCAAATCCCCCCAGGTCCGCTTTTAAATAGTTATTATTAAAATTTTAGGTTTTATCAATTATATCATTCTAATCTTAATAATCTTAGCAATTAAATTTAATATCTCTTTTACAATATTTTGGCCATTAATATCTCTTCAACCATCATCAAAAACTATAAATTTCTTGAAATTCAATTTAAATTTAAGTTTATTAGATAGATCACTTCAAATGATACTAAAATATATTTAAGCCATTTTATTGAAGTTATACACAAAACTAATTGAATAATATCTAAAAATCGAATTTAGGGTGAAATAATGGGTAAAGAATCGTTACCAACTGTTTTCATATCTCATGGACCACCATCTTTGTTGTTGGAAGATATTCCTGCTAGGGAGTTTTTGAAGGATCTTGGAAAAGTTTATAGAAATGCCAATGCTGTAATATGCATATCTGCACATTGGATGACTACAAAACCCACTGTTAGTGCTGTTTTAAAACATGAGACTATACATGACTTTTATGGGTTTCCACCCGAACTTTACCAATTGAAATATCCTGCTACGGGAGATCCTGAGCTTGCACAAAAGACAGCTAATTTGATAAAGAATGGAGGACTTCCTTGTGAAATTGACTACAAACGTGGATTGGATCATGGTGCATGGGTTCCAATGATGTTGATGTTTCCAGAGTTAGAAGTACCGGTTTTCCAGCTTTCAATCCAACAGCACATGGATCCTGAAGAA
>Ga0182021_10003995_pt1 | contig 17282 bp, 18 predicted proteins | sample 612E3MmetaG_FD_120493 | JGI IMG/M metagenome (GOLD analysis project Ga0182021, IMG submission 120493) | Permafrost microbial communities from Stordalen Mire, Sweden - 612E3M metaG (Illumina Assembly) | ecosystem: Environmental > Terrestrial > Soil > Wetlands > Permafrost | place: Sweden...
ATATGACAGATCTCCTTTTGTAGTTGTTGAGGATGGATTTTCATATTCTAATTTTAGAGGTACGTCGAAGTAGATCTCTTCTAGCCATATATTGGCTTCTCCTTCAAGGGGTAAGTTTTCATACATCATTCGTGCTGTTTTAGGGTTTCTTTCATCAAGAATGGCATTTAACTTTCCTTTACCAATTATTTCTATTTCTATTTCCATAAAAATCACTTCCATCAAATGTTACAAATCATTTCCTTAACTTGATTATAAGTTTAGGAGGTCATTCATAATTGCAGCCCCGGTTGAAGTACCTATTTTTGATGCTCCGGCCCTGATCATTTCAAGTGTCGTTTTAAGATTTCTTATGCCTCCCGATGCTTTAACACCCATATCTGGTCCGACTGTTTTTCTTATGAGTTCTACATCATGAACATTAGCTCCTGGATAACCAATACCGGTGGATGTTTTAACATAATCTGCTCTAGCTTCCTTGGAAAGGATACAAGCTTCGATTTTTTCATTATCTGTTAAAAGAGCAGTCTCAATTATTACCTTAACAACCATCCCATCAGCAGATTCAACAACCCCTTCAATATCCCTTCGAACCAGTGCTTTCTGAGATGATTTCAGAGCACCTATATTTAGAACCATGTCAAGTTCTGCAGCACCATCTTCTACAGCCACAAGGGCTTCAAATGCTTTGATTTCTAATTTATTTGTTCCAAATGGGAATCCAATAACTGCACAAACATTAATGCTGGTATCTCCAAGGATATCTTGTGCTAATGCTACATTTACAGGTGTTACACATGCAGATGAAAAATTGAATTCGATAGCCTCGTGACAAAGTTTTTTTATTTCTTCTTTGGTAGCATTAGGCTTTATATTTGTATGGTCAATCATTCCAGCTAATTTTTCGGGGGATATCAAATAATCAACTCCTTTTTGTTATATTTGATTCATGAAAACGATTTATATCATTTATTTAATAATTTGGACATATAAGGACCATCTTTTTTATAACCGAACTTCCTGTAATAATTACGGGCTCCAACCCCACTAATTATGAGCAGTTTGTTTTTATCGTATGTTTCTGATGCTGTTTTTTCGGCTTCAACTAATAGATCCTCTCCATACCCCATATGTTGCCATATTTCTTCTTTTTTCTGTCCTAACTCTGCCATCTGTCCATAAACATGAAGTTCTCTTACAATAGCTGTTTTTTCATCAATTTCCCTTCTGTGGGCCTTAATAGATGGTATTCTAAGCCTCAAAAATCCAATCAGAATATCATTAAATGAATCTTCGTGTGAGATGAAAATTTCACGACCCTTACCAGCATTGTATTCTTCCTTCATGAGTTTTATATTATCAAATATAGGATTTACACCCAAAATACCCTGGTGACCTACTTCCCTGCATCTGATACACTGGCATTTAACATTATCTTCGGCTAGTTTATTATATACAAGTTCTCCAAGATTTGATTTTTTAACACCGGCTTCAATAAGTTGTGATGGTATGTCCCGTTGAATTCTCATTGTTCTAACCCATTTAGGAAGCATCTTTTTAACCCTTACTATTAAATCAACTGCCTGTTCAGTTGTGTATGGTGTGTATTCACTGTTTTTCCATAATTCATACAGTTTAGATCCCTTGGTCACTAAGCAGGGGTATATTTTTAGCATGTCTGGTTTGAAGTTATCATCCTCAAACAACCTGTGAAAGATCCTCATATCTCTTTTGGGATCTGAAAACAGGCCCGGCATCATATGCATAGCCACTTTGAGTCCGGAATCTCTGAGTATTCTTGATGACTCAATAACATCCTCAACCCTGTGGCCCCGTTCTATACGTTTGTAAATGAAATTGTATATGGTTTGGACACCTAATTCAACCCTTGTAACTCCCATTTGAAGCATTCTATCCACATCAGGTATTTTAGCGTAGTCAGGTCGTGTTTCAAATGTCATCCCCACACATCTTATATTGGATAGTTCGTTGGCAGATTGAACATCTTCCAAGTAGCTAAAACTCTCAGGAACCTTTAACTTCTCACCATTACGAATAGCAATCCGTTGATCTGGATCAGTAATACCGAAGTCGTTCATAGCTTCAATACAACGTGTAACAAACCATTCCTGGTAACATATAAAGCAAGAGGGGAATGTACCACCCATTATAATAAGCTCAACTTTATCAAGTGGGTGGCCTATACTTTCAAGCTGCAATAACCGATTATAGGTTTGTTTGTAAGGATCGAAATCATACATCCGTGCCCTTAATGCAGCGGGCTCTTCTCCAGTGTAACTTGGAGGGGCAATATCACTCTCTGGACAGTAGGTACATCTTCCATGGGGACATTTATGCGGTTTGCACATTACAGCAACTACAGCAACACCTGAAATAGTTCTTGTAGGTTTTTTACGTATCAGAGGAGATATTTTCGCTCTTTCAGAGGGGGTAGCGTTTTCAAGCAGTAAAGAATTGCTCATAAACTCCATGAGTTTAAAATCTCGACAGGCCTTTAATTTAACCTTTTCAAGGTCCGTTTTTGATTTAACCCGTCCTTTTATAATTTCGTTGATTATGAATCTACAAGCATCTTCCATAGAAAAAGATCTCCTATTAAATAATATTATTATATTTAATTAATATATCAAATATTTAAGCACTAAATTAACATCGATATATCAAAGTTTCTTTACGACCTATACCAATTAGCTCAGTAAACCAGATATTAGTATCTAAAATTGTAAAGAATTTATATCAATCTAATTTAAGTTCTTTCTTTTGAAGTGTATTGGTAATATCGGTTTTTGATACTATTCCTACAATTTCGCCATTTTTTACAACAGGAACCCTACCAATTCTGTTTTTGTTAAGTTTTCCAATGGTTTCAACCAGATCTTCATTAGGGTCTGATAAAATCAATTCACGGGTCATAATATCTTTTATCAACATATCTCTCTCATTTTCAGGTATTTTTGAAATGTCATCGAAAGTTATTATTCCAACCAATTTCCCATCATCTGTAACAGGATATCCCATATGTTTCTCACGGAACATAGTTTTTAATGTTTCTTGAACCGTATCCTCAGGGGTTAATGTATGAACATCTGTTGTCATTATATCCTTAACCATTTCATCACCTAAAAGTGTGGATACAACAACTGATTTATACTCTGCATCGGCTCCTATGTAAACAAAAATGGCAATAAGTATCAATAGAAAGTTAAAGAAAACACCTATAACTGCCATTATGATTGCAAACTGCTTACCGATACTAGCTGCGAGCTTAGTTGCCTTTATAAAACTCATTCTTTCTGCTAAAAATGCCCTCAATATCCTCCCACCATCCATTGGAAATGCAGGAAGAAGATTAAATAAGCCTAATAATAGATTTACAATGATGAAATAGTATAAAGCACCCGAGAGTACTATCGAAAGGAAGGATCCAAATATTATTAGAACAATATAACTGATCAAAGCTATAACAAGGTTAGAAACAGGACCTGCAAGTGCAATTCTCAACTCTTGTGCAGGATCTTTGGGTATTTCTTCCATCTCAGACAGCCCACCAATAGGGAGAAGCACTATCCTTTCGATTCTAATTCCGTAACGTTTTGCAAGATAAGAATGACTTAACTCGTGAATTACTACTGTAGCAAAAACTAGGGTTATTAATACGGCGGTTAACAAATTAATAGATGGTATAATTTTAAAAAAAGCCACTATATAAATTAAAAGCATCAGTACTAAGAATGTAATGTGTAGTTCCACGGGGATTCCGAAGACACTAAATATTTTAAAGGAGTATTTCATTTTTTTCCCTGTTATCCTTATTTTTTTTAACTATTATTAATTAATGTGAAGTAACTATTATCAATACAAACAAAAATATAAGGTTTGTGTTTTTATTCTTTATTTTGAGTATAATTATTATGAAGTTATAATCATTTTAATTTATCTCATTAGTTGATTATGAACAGTGGTAGTTCAAAATAAAAATTTAAGGAAATAAATAAATGGATGTTTACAATAGAGAATGAAAGAAGATTTATATGATGTAAAAAGTATGTAAAGGGTTTAAACATTCTTTAAATGTAATTTCTGGTTAATCTCTATGTAACACCGGTGTATTTTGTCAAAAGGATATCTTTAATTTGCAAATAATTGTATAAAATCATTAAAAATAAAATGAATTAACTTTATTAGATTACTCTACTCATGCGCTTTACCAAATCATTAGGCATGCAATCAATGTACTACATTAAAGTCAATTGTTTTTCAAATATTTGGAAAGGTAGCACAGAACCAGAAGTTTTGTTCACCTTCAAATGTGTAGATGCCATTGCTGGATTTATTCTAAACCATTGAAGTTGGATAATCCGTACCTGAATAGGATTACTCCATGTGTATATGGTTGTACAGCTTTGATTTCTGCTTGTAGTGTACTAGTATTTTTGGGAGTTGTATTTTGATCTGATTGGTAGGTTTCAAGTCCGGCCACAATTTTTCCTGGAAAAATGATATCGTAGAGGTTGTAGATTTGGTTATAATTTTTAACCCTGTTTGTTAAACCGGTAATTCCCTGTTCATAGTCACCTACATAGAGTTGAGGGACTATGTAGTCGCATAAAGGCGAGATTAAGTAGTAGTATTGGGTTCCGTCCCATCCATCAGGTTTAACAGTAAGTGAGAAAGTTACTCCATAGGTGGCCAATCTCATGGCTAAAATTTGTAAAAGATATGCAGGCATATTATATGTTTCCACATCTAATTGAACTCCTATTTTCATCTTAGCGACTTGTGAGGCATAACTGAACCCAGGATATACCCAAGCGTTGGTTCTTATTCCCACAGCGTCAGCTTTTTGTTTGGCATCTGATAGTACTGTTAAGTAATTATTATTTGTTACTAAAACGTATATATCTGTTATTCCGGCGCTTTTTAAGGCGTGGAAATTTATTTCTGATATGGGTGTAACATCGGGGTTAATATAATAACCCATGATAAAATTGGTACTACTTTGTGTAGTAGTGTAATTCCCTGCTGCAGCAACACATCCTGAATTTAAACCTAATGACAGGGTAAGTATTAGAAATAATAATGTCCATTTATATCTAATTTAAACACCTCCAGATAAGAAACCATTACAAAAGGATTGAATTATTCAACTGGGCTAGTTCTTGGTTGTTCATCAACATATTAGTATTCTCTGCTAGATACAAATGTCAACGCAACTGATCTTGTTTGGAATATTACTAAGTAGCTATATCCCAATAAAAAGACAAGGAAACCTAAGACAAAGAATAACAGAATTCCGCCAACTATACCAATGATAAATCCTGCAACTGTTATAATTAACATCAGTACTATCCACCAAAGGATGTAATTTCCCCATCCAATTGACGCAATTCTATCCAGTATTTCACGATATCTCAATGCCGCACCTATTTCACTGCCATAATAAACCATGTTAGCTATACCCATATATGCAAATATGCTGATTATTATGGCAAAAATAGTGGCTATTATGAAAAATACCAATGAAATTCCAGTTAATGTAGGTAAGTAACTGAAAGAAAACACCGATGAAGTAGTTGTAGAACTGGGAACTGTTGCAGATCCTGCAAAGGCAAATGAAAGTGCATAGAAGATTAAAGGTACAATTGCGTAAATTATACATACTATTAAAAGTTTTATACCATCAATAAATAGTTCTCCAACACGTTCGAAATCTGGAAGTTCATCTAAACCAGCCAAAGTGGATTTTATGATTCTTAAGTAATATCCTAGGCCAATAAAATTCACGATCGGGATTATCAAAATTATTCCTAGTAGGATTATCTTTATCCAATCTTTAATAGGATATTGCAGAGAATCAATTATGTTTCTATTTATATTCATTTTCTCACCATAATGTTAATTATAACTTAATATAAAGGTTCTTAATATTTGATATTATGAAGTTAGATTTAAGATAAAAGAAGCAATATCATTAGATTTGATTCAATCTTAAAGTTACTTATTCCAGATTTGGAAAACACAAGGAAAGTAAGGGGATATGAGACAAAGATTGTTAATTGCTTGTTAAAAAAAAATTATTTATGGCTATATTAATAATTAATGAAAAACAAGTATTCATACAGGTGATGAAAATGAAAGTTAAATATGCTACCATCATAGTCAAGGATATGGATGAGTCAATTAAGTTTTACACTGAAGTTATGGGATTTGAAATAGATAGCCAACACAACCCCTACCCAGGATTAACAATCACATTATTGAAAGGGGAAGGGGATGCCATGATAGAACTCATAAAAAATACAGAAAATGAAATTGGCCTGTTTTCGGTGGGAATGGAAGTTGAAGACATAAACACCACAGTGAAAGAACTCAAATCTAAAGGTGCTAAAATCACAAAGAACCCATGCCAATAACAATTGGGACCCTTGTATTCTTAGAAGATCCAAATGGGGCCACGATAGTACTAATTCAACACCAATAATCCTTTCCAATATATTTGCTTATTTTATTTATATCCATTCAAAATTTAAATTTTGAGTAAATTATTAAAGATTGACTAAATGATCTTAGCAATTTTAACTAAATTGATTTTTATTCTCTAATAAATTTATTGATTTTATTATTTGAGGAAACAATGTTCCACAACCTTTCCAATTTCCTCTAATAGGTCTCTATTCTCAAATGAAGAAGTTGACGAACTTAAATTGGAACCTTCGGATCGAAAAGGACATGGAAAATATTTATCATTTTGCTACTTCTCCAGCAAAATACTTATTTTTTAGGATTATATCCTAATGAAGCAGTGATCTTTGGACATATTAATACATCATTTATAAAAAAGAAAATCGAATAGCAAATACTTTGCATGGGTTGATGAATTTGGCAAGGAACTTCAAAACAGTTACATCGAGATAATTGATGGTGAAATAGAAATTAAATTCTTTAAATAAATCTTTATCTTAAATTATTCACTTATAAATAAAAAAAATTTAAATTATGGTTATATTGGTGGTTCTCGGAGAACGAATGAATTTCCATAAAGATCTGCAATTATAGCTTGAGTACCATATGGTTGAGTTTGGGGTTCCATCAGTATTTTCACGCCTTTTTTTCTCAATTCTTCGACTGTACTTTCACAATTATCCACTATAAATATATATGAGCTTTTGCCAACTTGACTCATTAATTCGGCTGCTTTTTCCTCTCCCATCATCTTGGGGTCAGGAACTTGTAATAATATCTCAGTATCCTTTCCTTTTTTTGGTGCTACAGTCAGAAAATGTATTGGACCCTTTACATCAGTTACTTTCTCAAAACCCAATTTTTCCGTATAGAACTCAAAAGCTTCATCTAAATCTTTCACTATCACGGGTACAATCGAAAGTCTCAAAATCATATTTAAAATCACTCCTGTTTTTAGTTAAATTTTTAACTATATTATAATTAAACTTTAAAATATATAAAAATTTTAAATCGCTTTGCTCGTTTGCTTTGCTCGCTATTAAGAGGAAAATAATCGTATATCTTTTCAGTATTAAATATAATGGAATTAGAATGTAATTCTCTAAACATAAAACGAATTTTTACATCTTTCAATGACTCCATACCTACGAAGAATACCAAGGAATTGGACTTGCAATTGCTCAAAAAATTATCGATCAACAAGGTGGACAGATCTGGGCAGAATCAGAACCAGGAAAAGGTTCAACATTCTATTTTACAATCCTATAATTGAAGATACTAATAATTTTGTTCAAATGAATTTACGAAAAGAATTTAATTAACAAGTTAAGATTTTGATAATTTGTATCCCAAATTTAAGATGTTAATTTCTATGGTAGGTAAAATTATTAATAATAAGAACATCATCAATTAATCCTTGATAATTCGGTTTGAAAAAAATTAAATAATACAAAAAACAAATCACTTTATAGGTGTTTCAATGAAGGTTAGCGAATTTCTAGGAACTAGAGTATTGGATAAAAATGCATTAGAAATAGGTAAAGTATCTGACATGCTTATAAACCCAGAAGAGGGTTTAATAAACATTATAACTATATCAACTGGTGAATTTGGAATAAGGAAAAAGGATATTGAAATTGAACCCGATAAGATATCAGTACTAGGCGATTATTTGCTCCTAAATATAGAAAAGGCAGATATTGATGATGTGGATTAGTATGGATTAATTAAAGATCATATCATAATTATATTTATTAAATGATGGGGTGATATTATGGATATTGAGGATGTAAGGGGAAAACCAATTCGAAAAGGAGTCCATTTGAGGTACACAGGTACTGGAAGTGCCGGAGAAGCTGTGGATTTTAAATCTGATGATAATGGGACCTGGGTGTTATTAGATACAACAGATTTATGGTATAAAACTAAATTTCTTGAAGTAATTGGCGAATCTGAGTACAATAAACTTAAAAATCATACCATCTTTAAATCAGAAGAAAAACAAGAAGAAATCGGAGATAAAGAAAAAGTGAATGGAATAATAAAAAGATCTAAAAGTAAATTTGATGATGTTGATATGAGCAACGAGCTCTGTGATGGTGGAGGTTAAATTAACCTTAAACCATAAGTTTTATATACCATCATCTTAAGATTCATCATTTTACGTTCAAGATCATGTTTTTTAGCCCTTTCCTGAGTGTATAACTCAACATAGCGTGCATGTTCTTCATCTGCTTTTTGATACTCTTTTTTCATGGTAGAATGGAGAATCATTAAACTTTTTTTAACTAGTTCATCCCTTTCTGCTTGGATTTCATCCTTTGCAATGGTTTTTTCAGAGATCTTATTATCTAGGAGTGACACAGAATTCAATAGTTTTTTGAGTTCAGAGTTGCCTTTTTCAATTTTAATTTCAACTCCATTATTGGAACCGGGAAGTTCTTCTTTGAGTTCTTTGAGTTTATCCTCAGCTTTAGAAACCTTCAGCTGAGAATCAGTTCTTTCAGATTCTAGAGCATTCAATTCATTTTCAAAGTTGACAAGTTTTCCATCAAAAATACTTATCTCTTTAATTTTGCCCGAAGCCTCTAAAAAGTCGTTTAAATCGCTAATATTATCCTCTCCAATATATATTCATTTGAAAATCGAATAATTCCATTCTAGAATCAGAATTTTTAATAAAAATTATATAATTATATCCTATGAATATTGTCTAAAATTTGACTTCAAGTTACTATTGATCTAACTATGGTATATAGTTTGGTAATAGAAAAATATCACTTAGTAAATAGGAATATAATAATGGTAAACCGAATATTAAGCAATAAAATCCTTGTAAACAGAATTTCTTACATTTCATAAAAAATTACGTTTTACCAAACTTTTTCTATAAATTTTATGTAAAACTCTGTTATAATATCAATTGATTAACAAAAATTGATAAAAAGTAATTTTATGGAGACATTTCGGATGATCAAAAATGATATAGACAATACAATAAGAATATAATTTTTTTTTAAATGCAGTTGGATAGTTCAGTTCTGAAACCAGAAATATAGAAAGTGCAATATTGAAGGGTGTGAAGGGAATGAAATATTTGAAAAATTACCAAAATCTATGAAAGTTATTTATACTATCCCAATAGAAATATAAATCAAATCGGACATATTACTATTGGTCATTGGCATGTACAAAATCAAATGAGTTTACTAAGCTTCAGAGAAGGAAGACGATTTCAGAATTTTGGATGATTGAATATGGCCAGAGGGTTATTCAAAAAGAAAGAAAAGTGGATTTATGGCTGAAATAAATTGTACCAAGTAAAGAACTTAGAAAGTGGTTCGGATACGCTCCAGAAAGATATAGTGGATTCAAAAACAAATATTTAAACGAGCTTAAGGATAAAGAAGAACTTATTAAACAATTAAGAAGCACGGAAAAGATTCACAACACAATCACTCTGGTCTATTCAGCCAAGGATGATGAGCACAACAATGAAGTTGTATGGGAATTACTAAAAACTCCTGAGAAAGTTCTAAGGTCCTTTCAAGAACTCATGGATATTGATAATTATGAAATGAACTAAAAATTTCAATTTTGATGGTGGATATATGTTAAAAGTCAAAAGAGTAAACCAAATTCATTGTAAAGAGGAAGGTGTTAAAATCCTAGAAGATAAATTTTGTCTATCTGATGATAATATGAACCAATCAAAACTCGACCATTGGATCAATGAAATTGAAAAGGAAAAAATTGAGGAGTGGACTGTTCAAGACATTGAGAAATGGAATGGGATCAAGAATCGATACATGGACAAATTGGAGGATAAAATTGAACTTTTGGACACAATAATGGCCAAAAAAAAGGGAAAGGTCAAGGTAACTTGGATTTCAGTTTTTAAAGAAAAAAAGACGTAGTTCAATATTTTTAAGTTCCATTATTTTTTAATGGTATAAATTTTTAATTAAAAATCTTATTAAATATATTTTTTTAAATATTAATTCACACTTTCATCCTGAACAGACACGCAGAACTTGCAGAGTGCACTTGGATTATTTAATTGACGGTTTTTTACAGGACATAAGTAGCTATCTTCCTCCTGATGAAGTACAAATCCTCCTGGAAACTTGGTTCCAATTGGGTGAATAGGTTCTTCAAGGATAAAAGTAGTGTAGGTGGCTATTATCCTTGCGATCCTAACAAAACATCTTTCATTATTTCCTCTAGCATCATTGCTCTGTTTATCAATCACCATAAGAAATTCTATAAGTTTTCCTGTGTCCACATAGCCATGGTAATTGTTTTTATCCTCTTTAATATCCTTTATTCTGCTGAAAAATGCCTTAGAAAATCTTTCAATATAATCTTCTCTATAAGATAACGGCATGTACTTAGCATCTTCCCTAAGAAAGGATGCTGCAAGCATTATATCCTTCATATGAAGATTTTTTGCTTCAAATTTGACCACATCCCTGAGATGATTCTTTGTTATCTTCATATTGATATCAAGATCTTCGAGCCGTTCTTTCATTTATAACTCCGATAATAAGTTTAAAATTAATTTAAACAATGTAAATTATTTTATACTATTCAAATAAATAAAATCTTGTGAAGTAGATTCATCTGTAAGTATTTATTGTAACTCCGGATCCTGTTCTGCTATGCAGAAACCACACACAGCATTTGGATTATTTTTTTGTTTCTCCTTCACTGGGCATAAATATTTTCCATCAGCATATCTAACCTTAAAACCGCCTGGAAACTCTGTTCCGACCACATGAATAGGCTCATCTAATACATAACTTGTGTAAATAGATATTATTTGATATATAATTGGGAAGTAGGGATCAGTAGGATAAATTTCTCTCATCCGAGCTTCTTGTTCTTTTAGTAGTTTCAGAGAATTATTAAGTTCTTCAATATCAACTGTTTCAGGATAAATACTATTATCCTCTTTTATTTCCTTGACTCTTAAAATAAAACTCTGTATGTAAGCATTGTAGAATTTTTCTCTGTAGTTTGGTTGAACATACTTACCTTCAGCTATCAAATAGTTGCATGCTTTCATTATATGAGTTATATGAATTTTAGCAGCTTCAGATTTTAGTAATCTGAGAAGTTCCTGTCTGGTCATCCCAGTAACATCAGATTCAATTTCCATGATCATTTTTTTATCCTTTGAATATTATTTCCATCAAAATAATTCTACAAATTAATTAATTGAAGATATAAAGCATTATTAACTACTGTACTTCTCAAGTATTGCTTCGGCGGTTTTAGGTCCGATTCCATCTATTTTCAAGAGTTCGTCACGAGTAACATATCTTAAATCTTCGCCAAATGCTTTTACAAGGGATCTGGCTCTTTTTCTTCCAAGTCTTTTTATGCCCACAACCATTGGAACTATGTCCGGCTTTACACCATAATACAGGCGTGCAGACATCATATCAAGCACATCTACTCTAGAATAGAAGTTTATTACATTACATATATTCTTGAAGAATTTAACTAAAAGTGAAGCTTCATAAGCCGATCTTCGGGTAGAAGCAGCGTAGACATTAAATGCGTTTTCAATTTCATATTCGTTCCTTTCATCAATCCATTCCATAAGTGTGGCTGCAGTTGCTTCGGTATTGCCTATATCAACCACAAAAACCCCGGCTTTATTCAATTTATCCCTTACTGGTTCTTTGCTTTTACGTCCCTTAAAAATTATTCTTGGCATGTCTGGGGTTTTGCATATTTCAAAGAGGAGCTGGCTTGTATTAATTTCCGAGGATCTTGTTGCAAACTCTCTCAGCCTAACAGCAGTTTCAACAGCGTAGTTGCTCTTTGCTATTAACATTCCAAATTCTGTTGTTTTAAGCCCGTCGGGAGTGGGCATTATTATACCATTCTGTACCAGAAATTCAAGTGAATTATTAATTTCATATCCCATTGAATCTATTCCTAGAGAGTTTGAATATTCATTGTTACCCATCTGAAAACCATAAAATGTTTTAGCAAAAAATTCAAGAAGATCTGCTGGTTTTTTAGCCAGGGTGGATGCTATTTGTGTTATAATCTGTCTGTAAACCGCATCTCTGTTTTCAATTAGTTTGGAGTTAGTTGTCTCTATTTCTCCGTATACATAATGTTCTTTAAGGTTATAAGCTTCATCAATACTCTTTGCTATTAGGTAAGAATAACCCTCTGTATCATATCCGGGACGGCCTGCACGACCTGACATCTGTTCATAATCAAATACGGGAATTGGCTGAGGTCCCTGACTGGTCCATCGGGTGTAATCTCTTATAACAACATTTTTTGAGGGCAGGTTAACACCGTACATAAGGCTTGGAGTAGCTGTTATCATCAGAAGGTTACCGGCTCGGAATTCATCTTCTATTATCTCTTTTTGCTTGTCGAATAGACCTGCATGATGGAATGCTACACCGTTTTCAACGCATTCAGCAAGTTTCAGGCACACTTCGGTTGGCAAGGATCCTCTTTTTCTCGGAACGTCGAGTATTTTCTGGCTAACCTCACGGAATTTTGATCTTTGATCGGAGGATATTCTTCTTTTTATCTTTCCTGATGTGTATTTAGCAAGGGATTCTGTAAATCTTCTGGTTGATACGAAGACCAGTGCCTGTGATGATTCTTCAATGGATGTGTTCAGTACCTTTACAATGACATCGTTTTTGTTTTTTGTTTCCATTTCTTCTGTTGTGAGCACATCCTTGTAGAGCGGGACAGGCCTAAAATCATGCTGAACTACGTGTGCATCTAACCAAGACGAAAGTTCGTTCATGTTCTTAAGAGTTGCAGATAATGCTATGATCCTCATACCGGGGTTTAATATTCTTGAACGTGTTATTGCGCATTCCATGGTTGGTCCCCTCGAGTACTCACCTATCATATGAAACTCGTCAACAATGAGGAGATCAACATCTCTTAGGGTATTCCACGAAAATCTGGTGATGGCATCAAAGGATTCAAACACCATAACTGCCAGATCAGAGGATGAGGGATGTTTCCCAACCTTTATTCCAAATTGTTCAAACTTCTTAAATTCCTTAACTTTCTCATTTTGTATCGAAATTAACGGAACTGCATAAACAGCTTTACCACCATTTAAAACCGCATTTAGAGCAGCCATTACTCCCAGAACTGTCTTTCCACTGGCGGTGGGTATCGCTATTATGTAGTTGGTTTGATCTTCCAAAAATCCAGAGTCTATCACTGCATTCTGTGCAGGGTTAAACTCCTTAATATTAGGATAGCTTTCCTTTATAATTTCCTCAATTTTAGTGTTTATAGAATCCATAAAAATCAGTTTTACCCTTAAATCAGCTTAATTTTAAAATTTTAGAGATTTATATTTTCTCTTCTCAGATACAACAATATCAGATATGTTGGTTGAAGGGTACTGTCCATTTTCATCTTTTTCAACACTTTTTACCATATCCCAAACTGTTAAAAGAGCTACACTAACACCGGTCAGTGCTTCCATTTCAACGCCCGTCTTTCCAGTACATCTTACAGTAACTTCTGTTTCGATAAAATTATCTTCAACTTTAAAATCCACCTCTACACCAGTTATTTTAAGGGGATGGCATAAAGGGATCATATGATGAGTTGACTTTACAGCACCTATTGCCGCTATCTGAGCAGTTGTGAGTACGTTTCCTTTTTTTATTTCTTCATTCTTGATCATATCTATTGTAAAACTTTGCAGATTTATCTTACCCTTTGCTGTAGCCATTCTTTTAATATCAGCTTTGTTTCCTATTTCAACCATTTTAACACCTTTATCTGAGAGGTGTGTGAATTCTTTATTAACCATTAAATCTATCTCCACATTTAACTTTTATTTTCTGAATAATTTTTAAAATACCACACGATTGATAACTCTTATGCAGCTTAAGTTAATTAACATTTTTTTAACTTTTTTAAGTTTCAAAAATTACCAATTTAACAAAAAAAACAAATAAATGATTGTATATTTGATTTGAAAAAAATTGAGGAATCTCAAATATTATTTTAGTACAGTATGATACCATAAAATATTTCAGAAAAAAACAATCATTTAATCCCTTTTTTTGATATTATGGGTGTTTTATGATTGTTATTGAGAACATCGCCTTTCATATTTACTATTATAACATCAAAATCAATTTTAAACCTTTCAGAGCAGACAATTTTAATACGTTCTGCGATGCTGTTGAAAACCGTCTGTATTATAGAATGCTCTTCTAGTAGAGCTATCATTTCTTCAGTAGTATTGGATTTGAATATTTCTGTAATTAATTTTTTATCAGCACCTGAAAGTGCAGAATGAACTGCTATTATTTCTCTTCTTCCATCGGCTATGGAATGTTTGGTATTGAATATTCCTGCAGAGATTTTTATAAGCTTTCCAGCATGTCCAAGTAATGTTATACTTTTTACGTCTTCTTTTCCTGCTTCATTTAACATATATCCTACGAAATTCCCCATCTGGACTACCTGGTCATCATGAACTTTAAGAATGCTTTTAGCAATTCTCTCGCCAATATTTCCCGGTACAAAAACAAGATCAGTATATCCTTCAGCTACAGCAACATCGATCTGACACCTGTAAGATGTTTTATAACTTTTTAAGTTCATTGAACGTGCAAAACCAGTTGTTCCCAGTATAGAAATACCGTCCAAAATACCAAGACGGGGATTAAGAGTCTTTTTGGCCAGTTCTTCACCGGCAGGTACGCATATTGTTACTTCTGCTCCCATACCATCGGGTATGTTCTTTGAGAGGTTTGATATTATCATTTCTCTAGGAGTGGGATTTATTGCGGCTTCTCCTACTGGAACCTGCAAACCTGGTTTTGTAACCCTTCCAACTCCTGTGCCACCTTTAACAGTTATACCCGGAGTTTGTGTTATAATCACGTCAGCGAAGATTTCAAGGTTTTTAGTGACGTCAGGATCGTTGTATGGATATTTTATTACAGATGCCCTTCCAGAATAAGTATTTAATGTTTTTGAAACTTCAACACGAATATTAAGCTCACCAAAGGGTGTTTCGATGTTTACAGTTTCTACTTCGCCCTTTATGGAGAGTAGAGCTGCAAGTGCAGCTGCAGTTGCTGCACTTCCAGTGGTTATTCCATATTCAGACTCGTTTAAATGGTATCTGTCTGGAATCGCCCTGTTTTCCATGTTAATTCAGATATCTTTTTTATATTAAACTTATCTAAGTCTTTTTTTCTGCCATTTCTTCTTTGATAGCTTCTAAAAGCTCTTCTTTTCCAGGAGCACCAACAAATCGTACGACTCCGTTTAATGCTATGGCGGGAACAGCCATTAGGCCATATTCTCTTGCTTTTTCCTGGTCAACCATTATATCTATTTTTTCTACTTCTATGTCGTCTACCATATCTTTTTGGACATCTTCCACCAGTTGGACAGCCATTGGACAGTATGGACAAGATGGGGATGTAAATACTTCAATTTTAACTACCATATTTTTCACCTCTGAATAAATAAAATATTTTTCACATTTTTTTTTTTAAAACATAATCATTTAATAAATTGAAGGGAGATTAAAGTTGTTAATGGTACCGTTCTCCAAGTTGTTACCAATACCCATTCCAATTGAATATGCTATTCGTGAAGAAAGGTTATTTAGGATATTTAGAATGCCCGATGATGGTGATATGGTGATTACATTGTAATTTCCTTTTATTCCACCTAGTTTTGCAGCCACATCAAGTGCACTGGTTTTTCCACCAGTTCCATCTACCAGCTTTACATCCTTAGCCTGTGTTCCGGTATATATTTTACCCTGGGCTATACTTTCTGTGTAATTTTTATCAAGATGCCTGTTTTCTGAAACAATGTTTATAAAATGATCATAATCTTTATCAACAATTCCCTGGAGCATATTCTTTTCTGCAGTTGTTAGAGGCCTGTAATCTGCACCCATATCCTTATACTGACCAGCTTTTATAGATGACTTGTTGATACCATTTTCCTCATAATATTTTGAAAGGTCTGTGATTGGCATTATAACTCCAATACTTCCTACCATGGATGATGGGCTTGCAATGATTTTATCTGCAGATGATGCTGCAAGATAAGCTCCAGAAGCACCTACATCGCTTATCCAGACTACAACTGGTTTTTTACTATTTTTGATGGTGTTCATGATCTCTTCACTAGCAACAGGAGATCCTCCAGGACTGTCGACATCTATAAGAATTGAACTTACAGAACTATCAGATTCTGCCTTTGAAATAGCATCTTGCATCATTTCAGGAGAAATAATATTTTGGCCTGATGAGGATGTTGTTCCATATCCAATTTCTCCTTGTAATGGTATATCTGCTACAGTGTCACCATTGGGGGCAGAATCAAATTTGCTGCTGCTGAAACTACCTACTAATGTTAAAAATCCTATCATGAGCAGGGATAATATGAATAATCCTCCAACAATAATGGATATAACTATTTTGGTGTCTTTTTTCATTTGAATCCTGCTTAAGACTTAATAGAAATTTTTGTTGTGATCCATCTATAACAACAGATATCTTGTTAGTTTTAGATGATTTTATAAATGTATCAACATTATTTATTCATTAGTCTATTAGATATTACATTATTATTTTGTCTGCAAAGTAATATAAATCTACTATTTCATTTATATTAATTATTTTCCCATTCTCATTAGATGATAAATATTTGTCGTAAATAAAAAGATCTCATGAAATCCCTAAAATAAGTCTTGTTAAGTAATATATCTTTTATTTGATTATTGAAATATGATAAATATTGGA
>Ga0182021_10003996_pt1 | contig 17278 bp, 16 predicted proteins | sample 612E3MmetaG_FD_120493 | JGI IMG/M metagenome (GOLD analysis project Ga0182021, IMG submission 120493) | Permafrost microbial communities from Stordalen Mire, Sweden - 612E3M metaG (Illumina Assembly) | ecosystem: Environmental > Terrestrial > Soil > Wetlands > Permafrost | place: Sweden...
TCAGCTTGGAGGTAAAATTCCAAAAGGGGCTTTGTTGATCGGTCCTCCCGGAACAGGTAAAACTATGCTTGCAAAAGCTGTTGCCGGCGAAGCAAATGTTCCCTTCTTTTCTATTTCCGGATCAGATTTCGTTGAAATGTTTGTTGGGGTTGGCGCTTCAAGAGTAAGGGACCTTTTTAAACAGGCCAAAGAAAAGGCGCCCTGTATCGTCTTTATTGATGAGATAGATGCTGTCGGCCGGGCCCGTGGACGAAATGTAAATTTCGGATCAAATGATGAACGCGAAAATACTCTTAACCAGCTTCTTACTGAAATGGATGGCTTCGGGACAAATATGGGTGTGATAATCCTTGCAGCTACCAACCGTGCTGATATTCTTGACAGGGCGCTTATGCGTGCCGGCCGTTTTGATCGCCAGATTCATGTTGAACTGCCTGACCTTAACGAACGGGAAGCTATATTTAAAGTTCACCTTCGTCCAATTAAACTGGAGAAGAATTTTGATGTCGGATTCCTTGCTAAACAAACTCCCGGCTTTTCCGGGGCAGATATAGCGAATGTTTGTAATGAATCAGCCCTTATTGCCGCCAGGAAAAACAAAACTGTTGTTGAAAAGCAGGATTTTCTCGATGCCGTTGATCGTATTGTCGGGGGACTTGAGAGAAAGACCAAGATTATTTCACCGGTTGAGAAAAAGACTATAGCATATCATGAAGCGGGACATGCTACCGTAAGCTGGCTTCTTGAACATGCAAGCCCGCTGCTTAAAGTAACCATTATCCCCCGCGGAAGAGCTCTGGGAGCAGCATGGTATCTTCCTGAAGAGCGGCAGCTCACAACCCGCGAACAGATACTAGATGAGATGGCTTATGCATTAGGTGGGCGAGCTTCGGAAGACCTTATTTTCGGGAAAATCTCCACCGGTGCACTTAGTGACCTTGAAAAAATCACAAAGCAGGCTTACGCAATGGTAGCATATTTCGGAATGAGTGAAAAGGTCGGAAATATAAGTTTCTATGATTCATCGGGACAATCTGATTTTGGATTTACAAAACCATATAGCGAGAAAACTGCTGAACTTATCGATGAGGAGGTAAATCTGATAATTGCAGAATCTTATCTGAGAGCAAAGGAAGTTCTCAAACACAATTTAAAAGGACTTACGGAACTTGCTGAATTACTACTTGAAAAGGAAGTGATTTTCAGTGAGGATCTGGAGAGAATATTTGGCAAAAGAAAAGCAGATCTTTTAAAAGAGGAGAAAGAAGCTAAAAATGAAGGCCAGATAAAAATCACCGAAGGGAAACCGGATCAAACAAAAGAAGATAAAAAAGGGAAGAAAACAGTTAAATCATCCAAGGAAAATACAGATAAGGTATCAAAACAAACAGAGGCTGTTGCCAAAAAAATCAGTCCTAAGAAAGCTGTAAAAAAATCTAAAACAAAAGACGAAGTTTAATAAACCGGAATTTTGAATAATTTCTTCAGACGCACCCTCACCGGAGCATGGATTGTGATATTCGTACTGGGAGGCCTCTGGCTTCATCCCGTATCATTTTTTCTCACAGGATTGATAATGCTCATAGGGTCGCTATATGAATACTATCTTATAATCAGGAAAACTGGCGTTAATCCTCAGATGGCGTCCGGTATTGCTATAGGGATTACAATATATGTCTTATCTGCTTTGATTGCGGCAGGAGCCATACCAATGAACTCCTTTCTGGTACTTATACCAATAGCGTTAATAATAATAGTTTTTGAACTATACAGGAAACAGGAGAAACCATTTGACTCCCTGGCGCACACTTTCTTTCCGGTACTATATACATCCGTTCCATTTTCAATGTTTTCATTTTCAGCTTTTTCACATACAGGACTCAATTCCCTGCTTCCTCACGGAAACATTTCTTTTTCACCCGGGATACTTATAGGATTCTTCCTTCTTATATGGGCAAATGACACCGGGGCTTATCTTACTGGTGCATCATTTGGCCGTCACAGGCTGTTTGAACGCATTTCACCAAAAAAAACATGGGAAGGGTTTTTTGGAGGGGTTATCATTGCTGCTCTGGTTGCCTGGTTACTCTCTGATTTGTTAGGCGTGGTTGATACAATGAGTTGGGTAATTATTTCTCTTATCATTTCAGTGGCAGGTACTTACGGAGATTTGATTGAATCAATGCTGAAAAGGAGTACAGGTGTAAAGGATTCGGGAACATTCATGCCTGGTCATGGTGGATTTCTTGATCGATTCGACAGTGCAATAATATCATTTCCTTTGGTGTATCTTTATATTTCACTTTTTGGATGATTGAAATGACTTGATTAGTTTTGTTCAAAATTTACGGAAATGCGTATTCATATTCATAAGGAAGGCTATAAGATATTGGCTTCAAGTTTTATAGCATTGCTGGTTCTTAATATCCTGGTTAATATTATCTGGATAGATAATGTGTTTTTAAGATGGGCATTAATCTTACTCTCTTTCCTGTTCTATATTTTTATACTCTTTTTCTTCCGGCTTCCGGTTAGGAAACTGGAACCTGATCCGGGTCTCATTTACGCTCCGGCAGACGGAAAAGTGGTTGTAATTGAAGAGACTATGGAAAATGAGTATTTCAGGGATATGCGTCTTCAGGTTTCAATATTTATGTCCCCTTTTAATATGCACAGCAACAGGTATCCTGTATCAGGGAAAGTGAAATACGTTAATTATCATCCCGGTCAGTATATGGTTGCCTGGCACCCGAAATCTTCCGAACTGAATGAGAGGAGTACCATCGTTGTCGAAACCAGCGGGGGAACTGAGATACTTATAAGGCAGATAGCCGGAGCCGTTGCCAGAAGAATAATAACCTACTCAAAAGAAAATCAGTATGTTAAGCAGGGTGATGAACTTGGTTTCATTAAATTCGGTTCACGCGTTGATGTTTTCCTGCCTCTAGGAACAGAAGTAGAAATACCAATCCTTCAACAGGTAAAGGCAAATAAAAGTATAATTGCCAAAATCTGATAAAATGTCTTGATATGAACCGGACAGATGACAAAATAATTGATATTACCAGGGATGTCACGTGGATAGGTATACTTGATTATGATATCAAAACATTTGATATTGTAATGCAGACTGAATATGGTACAACTTATAATTCATACTTTATTAATGCCGAAAAGAAGGCACTGATTGAAGTTGCAAAAGAAAAATTCAATGAAACTTATCTTCAGAAGTTAAGGAGAGTTACCAATCCTGAAGAAATTCAGTATATTATTCTGGATCATACTGAACCCGACCACTCAGGAAACCTGAGTAACATTCTTGGTCTTGCACCTTCTGCAACCGTTGTTGGAAGCGGCAACGCCATCAGGTACCTGGAAGATATTTTAAATATGCCTTTTAAATCCCTGGTTGTAAAGGACGGTGATACACTGAGTCTGGGGAATAAAACTCTGAAATTTATATCTGCTCCGAACCTGCATTGGCCTGATTCGATCTATACTTTACTGGTTGAGGACAAGGTTTTGTTCACCTGCGATTCGTTCGGGGCACATTTCTGCTCACCTGAAATGTTCAGCGAATTCTCCGGGGCATATGCCGGAACATACAAATACTACTTTGATGTTATTATGAGACCATACAGCAGATTTATGCTGAAAGCCATTGAAAAGATCAAACCTCTTGATTTTGATTTTATCTGCCCCGGTCATGGTCCGATACATGGAGAAAATAACAAAGAAGCAGTGGCGTTATCGGAAAAGTATGCTGCTGAATATATTGATCTTATTTCAGGAAATCAAAAACGGACCATCCTGATAGCATATGTTTCGGCATACGGTTATACCAGGGACGCCGCAGAATCTATTGGCTCCGGAATTCTTGAGACTGAAGGTATAAACGTTGATATTGTTGATATCGAAACAATTGCATTGGATGAATTAGAATCAAAAATAGTTTTGTCTGAAGGTATTCTTGTCGGCTCTCCGACTATTAATCAGAATACTTTACTTCCGGTTTATAAATTATTCTCTGTCATCAATCCGTTAAGGGATAAGGGAAAACTGGGAGGTGCATTCGGATCATACGGATGGAGTGGTGAATCACCGAAAATTATTCTCGAAAACCTTCGTCTTCTTAAATTAAAAGTATTTGAAGAAACTGCAGCTTTTAAATTCAAGCCTGAGGGATCAAAGGAAGAGTTTTTAATAGATTTCGGAAGGAGATTTGCATTAAAATTTCTGGAAGAACGCAGCAAATAAAAGGAGGCTGCTTTAAATAAAGATCTTTTTCAACACCTCCTATTCACATTATGCCACATTCGTGGATGATATAGTCAGAAATTCAATTATCAAAAATAATTTAGGTCTACGGATATGCCACCTACCCCTGACGGTGACCGTAAGGGGTAGGTGGTATGCTTATAAAACCGTCTCAATATTTTCAGGATGATTACTCAATATTTATCTGCCTGGTGATTTTGGTTTTCTCCTCATCCTGTTTTGGTATACCTACTGTCAGGACTCCGTCTTTGTAGCTGGCTTCTATTTTTTCCGTATTTGCATTTTCCGGGATATAGAAACTTCTGCAGAATGAAGAATAGCTGAACTCTTTTCTTCTGTAACCGTCTCTGTTTTCTTCCTTTTCATTTTTTGTTTCAGATGAGATTGTCAGAACATCATCATTTATGTCAATTTTAAGATCTTTCCTGTCAATCCCCGGGACAGCGAGCTCAAGAACATAGCTCTTTTCATTTTCTTTGATGTTCAGGGCTGGTTCAGAACTGGTTCTATCTGGTATTGACCGAAATAAATCATCATTAAAAAAATCAGGCATAAAATACGGTCTGAAACTTCTTCTTGCAATTAATGGTAACATGGTTTTGTCCTCCTTTACTTTTAGTTTAACATACTTTTTTATTGCAAAATTATCATTTCAATATCCGTTCCAAATCGATAAGCATGACATATTGACATTATTATTTTAATAATAACGGACAATATGGCATAGTGAAAAAATGTTAAATACGAGTTCATATTCCCATTTCATATCTTTTTCAAATTCAAAAAATTTGGATTACTTTGTAATCAGAAACGTATTTACTTATGAAGGACGGTTTAAGGAGCATACTTATCTTTTTAGGCATAATACTGCTTCTTGCATGCATCTGGTATTTCAGGAGTATAGTCGTCTTTATTCTGGTATCTGGTGTTTTATCTATAATGGGGCGTCCGCTTGTTGATGCGTTTGGCAAAATCAGGATCGGGAAGTGGTTCCTGCCCAGGGTGCTCGGAGCACTTTTTACCCTGATAATTATCTGGGGACTGATCATATTGTTTTTTGCTGTTTTCGTTCCGCTGGTGTCCACCCAGATAAAGTATCTCTCGACAATTGATAGTAGTAAAATTGTTCAGCTTATTGCAGGACCTATTAAAAAGTTTGAAGATGTGTTCAGGTTTTTTAATAAAGAGATAGGAGAGCAGCTGTCTATTGAAGATTTTATAGTCAGTAAGGTGTCAGATGTTCTCAATGTTAATATGGTTCAGAATTTTATCAGTTCAATAATAAATATCCTGGGCAATGTTGTGGTCGGTATATTCGCAATCACTTTTATTACATTCTTTTTCCTTAAAGATCAGCATTTATTCTTTGATATAATATTAATCTGGGTACCCGATAAATATGTTGATCATGTAACACATGCTCTGTATTCAATCAAGAGACTTTTAACAAGATATTTTATTGGAATAACAATCCAAAGTACCTGCATAATGATTCTGATTACTACCGGGATGACGATTGCAGGTATCGAGTTTAAACAGGCTGTGGTAATGGGACTAATGCTGGGTATTCTGAATGTCATCCCTTATATTGGTCCGTGGTTGGGTTTGTTTATTGCAATTATAATGGGAGTTGCATCGCATATTAATCAGGATTTTACACTTGTTGTCGTACCTCTTGTTACATATATGTTTCTTGTGGAAGCTATTACGCATTTTATTGATAATGTCGTATTTCAACCAATTATCTTTTCCAATAGCGTTAAAGCTCACCCTCTTGAAATATTTATCGTGGTGCTTACTTCGGGATACGCGGCCGGGATTCCGGGTATGATCTTTGGTATTCCTACTTATACGGTTATCAGGGTTTTTGCACGTGAGTTCTTCTATAAATTTAAGGCGGTACAAAAGATAACTTCCAGCCTTTCTGCCGAAAACCTGGGTGGTAAACAATCAGTTCCAAACAAAGAAAAGGATGAGACCGTAAATGAGTTTGGGTCTTAAGCCTGCTATTCAGATTTCAATCATAAAAGATATTCAGGAATAACTGATGAACAGATGGAGCACAGATTTTCTTTAGTAAGGCGGATAACAGGGTTTTATATTGAAGGCTTCAGAAATCTTCCGGACTGGGGGGGAAAAGTCTGGATAATAATCATCATTAAGGTTTTTATTTTGTTTTTTATACTGAAACTCTTCTTTTTTCCTGACTTTCTTAAATCAAAATATAATTCTGATAAACAGAGAAGCGAATATGTTTTTGATCAATTAATTAACTCCACTGCTACCCATGATTGAAAATATTGACCTGACACTTGTTAACTGGTCGAGAGCTCAATTTGCCATGACTGCCATTTACCACTGGCTGTTTGTTCCACTTACGCTCGGATTATCTTTCATACTGGCCATTATGGAGACAATCTATGTCAGGACCGGTAATGAGGAATGGAAACGTATCACCCGGTTCTGGATGTCTCTTTTCGGAATAAATTTCGCAATAGGGATTGCAACCGGTATCATACTTGAATTTGAGTTTGGAACAAACTGGTCGAATTACTCCTGGTTTGTTGGTGATATATTTGGAGCTCCTTTAGCTGTGGAAGGTATCCTTGCGTTCTTCCTGGAATCTACTTTTGTGGCAGTGATGTTTTTCGGCTGGAATAAAGTGAGTAAAAAGTTTCATCTGGTTTCAACATGGCTTGTTGCAATCGGAGCAAATTTATCAGCCCTCTGGATCCTTGTGGCAAATGCCTGGATGCAGAATCCTGTTGGAATGACATTCAATCCTGAAACAGCCCGGAATGAAATGGTCAACTTCTGGGCGGTCCTGTTCAATCCGGTCGCAGTTGATAAGTTCCTGCATACCATTTCTTCGGGTTTCCTGCTGGCATCAATGTTTGTACTCAGTATAAGTTCATGGTACCTGATCAAAAAGAGGGAAGAGCTTTTTGCCAGAAAAAGCATTCTGATTGCAGGAGTATTCGGACTATTGGCTTCGTTTATGGTCGCTTATACAGGAGATCAATCTGCGAGGACGATATCAAAAGTTCAACCTGTAAAATTTGCCTCCATGGAAGCTTTAACCGAAGGTAAAAGCAATGCAGGTTTAGTGCTGGTTGGACTATTGAAAGATTCTGATAAAAAGATAGGTGACAGGATCATGAAGGAATTTTCCTTCAGGATTGAGATCCCTTATTTGCTTTCAGTAATGACAGGCGGTGACAAAGATGCTTATGTAAAGGGAATTGAAGATAATGTAACCGGGAATGATAAAAGAGGGGTAATGTCAGTATCGGAAAAGATCAGGAGAGGAAAATCTGCAAAAAAAGTACTGGTTGATTACAAAATGGCAAGGATAACAAATAAAACTGAACAGCTTGAACATATAAAAGCCATTCTCAATGACAAAAACTTTAACAGGGACTATTTCAGATATTTTGGTTATGCATCTGTCGATAAGCCGGAGAATGTAATACCTGATATCTCTGTGTCATTTTATTCATTTCATCTGATGGTAATTCTGGGATTTCTTTTCATATTTATGTTTGCAGGTGCTCTTTTCTTCCTGTTCAGAGGAACGATTTCAGACAATAAATGGTTTTTATGGACTTTGCTTTTTTCAATTCCCCTTCCCTTAATTGCCAGTGAACTCGGCTGGATACTGACTGAAATGGGCAGGCAACCATGGATCATCCAGGACCTCATGACTGTTTCAAAAGGTGTCTCTCAGATAAACTCCGGGTCAGTGATCACCACTTTTATTCTATTTGTTATTCTGTTCACTGTATTACTGATTTCGGAAGTTTCAATAATGGTTAAACAAATCAAAACAGGACCCAGACATTAGGAGAACTAAACTATGACAATGATGGTTTCATACATATTTCTGCAGCACTACTGGTGGATAATTGTTTCCCTGCTGGCAGGCTTGCTGGTTTTTCTGATGTTCGTTCAGGGAGGGCAATCTTTGATCTTTTCGCTGCCTGAAAACAACCTTCAGAAATCGATGTTGGTTAATGCAATGGGCAGAAAGTGGGAATTCACATTCACAACTCTGGTCACTTTCGGAGGTGCATTTTTTGCTTCCTTCCCGCTTTTCTATGCTACAAGTTTTGGTGGTGCGTACTGGGTCTGGATTGCTATCCTGTTCAGCTTCAGTATTCAGGCTATAGCGTATGAATTCAGATCTAAGCCCGATAATGTATTAGGACAGAAGACGTTCGATTTTTTCCTTCTTCTGAATGGATCACTCGGTCCATTTCTTATCGGGGTAGCAGTGGGCACTTTTTTCACAGGCTCGCAGTTCAACCTGAACCAGATGAATCAGGTGCATTGGAAAACCTCCTGGTACGGACTTGAAGCTTTACTGAACCTGCGGAATCTTGCACTTGGTTTCGCGGTACTGTTTCTTGCCCGGATTAACGGACTTTTATATATATTAAATACTATTGATGATAAGGAGCTTATTAAGAGGTCATTTAAAAGACTGATCCCCAATTCTGTTATTTTTCTCTTTTTCTTCCTGTTTTTTGTTATTTCACTTCTCCTTTCAAAAGGTTTTGCTTCCGATCTTACAACCGGAACAATAGCATTGGAAAAATATAAATACCTGAATAATTTTATTCAGATGCCTATGGTAATGATTCTGTTCCTCGCAGGAGTTGCCGGTGTTCTTACAGGTATTGGTGTATCATTATTGCGAAACAGCAGATCAGGGATCTGGTTTTCCGGAGCCGGCACTGTCCTTGCGGTATTCTCTTTATTTCTGATTGCAGGATTTAACGGTACATCATTCTACCCCTCTTCATTCGATTTACAGAGCTCACTGACAATAAAGAATGCCTCTTCAAGTCTTTTCACACTTAAGACCATGATGTATGTTTCATTTATAATTCCATTGGTACTGGCTTATATCTGGTATGCATGGAATGCAATAAATAATACCAGGATAACTGAAGAGGAGATGAAAATTGATGAGCATAAATATTAAGGCGACAGTCGCCTGTCGCCATTAATTAGTTTTACAGAAATTAAGAATATAAGCCATGTACCTAACTGAAATTCTTCAATACCTTATCTGGCCCTGCTTTATATTAATCAGCTGGTTTGTGATAAAATATGCATTATCATTATACGAAAAGAAGTTCCCGGAAAAAGAATAACTAAAACCTGTCAGAAGAGCAGTGACAGAAAAGATGCTATTATGTAAAGTGGTATTATCAGAGGAATTGCTTTAATCCCGAAAAATATAAATGAGACCAGAACTAATACGGCCAGAATAAACCTTCCCTCATTTCCTTTTATTTTCAGATTCGAAAACTTCATTGAAAGTAAAGGTATTCTGCTGACCATCAGAGCCGATAGCAAAATCGTGAAAATGATCAGAAATACGTGTGATCCTGTAAATGAACCTGGAATTGCCTGTTGCGAATAATGCCCGGATATAACTAATGAGATCACTGCCAGTGCATTTGCCGGGGTAGGTAACCCTTTAAAAGTTGTTGTCTGTGTTTTATCGATATTGAATATTGCAAGTCGTAAAGCTGCACAAACAGGCATCAGTACCGGGATAATCAGTAAAAGGGTTATTACCAGACTATTATTACCGGTGGTCATAGGACCAGATACCTTTAGTGAAGCGCTAAGTAGCTTATAAATGATCAGTGCAGGTGCAACTCCGAAACTTACAACATCAGCCAGGCTGTCCAGTTCTTTCCCAATCGGGGAGTATGCCTTCAGCAGCCGTGCGGAAAATCCGTCCAGAAAATCGAATATCATTGCTGCAAGTATAAACCAGGAAGCTGTCAGAAGATCCCCGTCAGCTGCAAAGATAACTGCAAAAAATCCGGCAGCCAGATTCAGGGATGTTATAAAGTTGGGTACATGTTTCATTATAAAATGATCTATATTACATCAGAAGGGTAGCAAAATTAAGAAAATCTTCTCTCTTTTATTATTAGATTTGTATTTTAAAAAAAGATCGGATGATTGACCTCACAAATATAAAGATTGCCGTTGATTTTGATGGAACAATAGTCGACCATGAGTATCCGGAAATTGGGAAGGAGAAACTATTTGCTTTCCGGACTTTGAAAGAGATCGAAAAAAAAGGGGCTAACCTTATCCTGTGGACGATCCGTACGGGAAAGGAGCTTGATGAAGCTGTAGAGTTTTGCAGGAAAAACGGCCTTGAGTTTTATGCTGTTAATAAGAATTATCCAGAGGAGATATTTGATGAGAATGTAAGCCGTAAGATCAATGCGGATATTTATATTGACGATAAAAATGTCGGTGGCTTTCCCGGATGGGGAGAGATATGGGAAATGTTATTTCCCTATGAGCAAAGACAGAAAGAGGCCGAAAAAAGAATGACATCAACCCAGGGTAATATCCTTAAACGGTTCTTTTCAGGGAAAAGCATAACAAATAAAAATGGCTCACTCTAAATACATCATTTTCTTTTCAGCATTGCTCTTTTTGACATGGATTTTATCGTGTTCAGGAAGACCAGGGAAAAAAGCAGAAACAACGGTACATCCGGAATCAGTTATATCTGTAGGTGAAAAATCTGCCAGGCTCATTAAAATTATTTCACCTGAAGAGAATACAGGTTTCAGACTTCACGATCCGGTAAAGGTTATTCTGGGGCTTGAAGACAGGACCAAACTGCCCGACTCAGTAGTGATTTATTTCAATGGGTTAAGGGTTAAAGCGCTTGAATCCGAACCATGGGAATTCTCTGTTCCTCCTGTTTATACCGTTACAACAGGGAGAAAATCATTAAAGGTGACTGCCTTCAAAGGTGGCAAACTTCAGAATACCATTACCCGTTTCATGATTATCTATTCTGATCTGGTACCCAAAAGATATAGTTATAAAGTAATAAATACTTACCCCCATGACCGGGAAGCATTTACCCAGGGACTTTTTTATGATAACGGTGTTTTCTATGAAGGTACGGGACAAAAGGCAGGTTCAAGCCTCAGGGAGGTGGAACCTAAGACCGGAAGAGTTATCCGGCAGCTTAATATCGATGCTTCATTGTTCGGGGAGGGTATAGCTTTGTACAGGGACCGAATTTATCAGGTAACATGGCAAAATAAACTGGGATTTGTTTATGATAAATCAACTTTTAAGGTTGTAAATAAGATATATTATGCCACGGAGGGCTGGGGATTAACAACGGTCGATAATAAGATTGTAATGAGTGACGGTACAAATATTCTTTATTATTTTGAGCCTGAGATGTTTACAGTTGTCTCAAGGATTGAAGTGTATGATAATAAAAGGAAAGTTGACCAGCTTAATGAACTTGAGTATATTAATGGTGAGATATGGGCTAATATCTGGATGACCGATCTGATTGCACGAATAGATCCTGAAAGCGGGAAAGTTCTGGCCTATGTTGATCTGCAGGGGATTTTGCCTCAATCAGATCGGACCCCTGATGCCGATGTCCTCAATGGAATTGCATACGATCAGACCGGTAAAAGAATTTTTGTTACAGGTAAAAAATGGCCAAAACTATTTGAGATCAGGCTTACAGAATAATGTTGGTTCCGTACACAATGTTTATATCTGCAGGTATAATGCTGAATTCTACCGGGGTATGACCCAGAGATTCCCCGTCAGCTTCTGCATAGAGCAGCGACTCAGAACTTACTTTAAGGCTTTTACATCTGTATCCGTCAACTTTCGGATGGCTGAGAATTGTTCCGTCATAAAGTATTTTCAGATTCCTGATTATCTCAAATTTGCCCATCCCGTTAATTACAGTCAGATCAAGAAATCCGTCATCAGGTAAAGCATTTGGAGTTTGTCTCATTCCCCCTCCGCAATACTTTCCATTGCCAACATTGATCGAAAATACATCAGCAAATATCTTTTTCCCATCAATTATTAGTTGAGCTTTAGTGTTTCTGTATGAAAACAGGCTCATAAGAAGGCTGTAGAAATAGATCAATTTACCACCACGTCCTTTGTCCTTCTGGAAATTTGTTCTCCTGACTACAACAGATTCAAATCCAAGTCCTGCAATATTTATGAAATACCTTTTCTTTTCCTCGTTTTTATCATAATAACTGATCAATCCGATATCGTGTGTGAGAACTTTATTATTGCAGATTATCTTAACAGCTTTTTCATAATCAAGAGGAATTCCAAACATTCTGCCCCAATCATTTCCGGTACCAACAGGTATGAGTGCGAGTGAAACATCGCCCGGGTTACAAACGGAATTTAAAAATACTCCGTTTACGACTTCGTTGAGAGTTCCGTCTCCGCCAACGGTAATGATCTTCCTGAAACCTGCATTTATACCCTCTCTTGCAAAAACTATAGCCTGGCTTTTTCTCTCTGTGAATTTAACTTCTGATTGTAAATCTTCCCTTAAAAGCAGGGAAGATATCCTGTTCCAGTCCTTTTTCCCGTTTCCGTTACCGGCGTTCGGATTTACTATTACCAGCCATTTATTCTGATCGGAGTTTTGGTTCATCTGTCTGTTTTGATTTGTGGCAGACAAAGATGGAAATAAATTGTATAAATTTTTAAAAACCAATTTAATATAATATTATTGATTCCTCTGTTATGTTTTATGACCTGTAAAGTTTCATAAAATCAATGTAATACATGTGTTTTAGACAAAATTATATGTTAATAAGATGTTGAAAACCCCGAAAATAATGTTTACAATTACATCTTTTACTACCTGTAGCAGTAGATCATAAATTGTAAATTTGAGCTCAAAATATAATATGTAATTTAAGACAGAGATGGGAAGGATTATAGCAATTGCGAATCAAAAGGGTGGTGTAGGTAAGACGACAACCGCAATAAACCTGGCGGCAAGTCTGGCTGCCCTGGAGAAGAAAGTACTTATTGTCGATAGCGATCCGCAGGCAAATGCAACTTCAGGTATAGGTATTGATTCCAGGCAGATCAGATGCACCATTTACGATTGTCTGATAGACGGGAAGGAGCCGGCAGAAGCCATAATGGGTTGTGAAGTTGAAAACCTTTCAATCATAACTTCAAATATTGACCTGGTAGGAGCTGAAATTGAGATGCTTGACAGACCTGAAAGAGAAAAAATCATGAAAGGGGTGCTGAAGAAAATCAAGGATGATTATGATTACATTCTCATCGATTGTTCTCCGTCACTGGGTCTTCTCACAGTTAACGCACTGACAGCATCCGATTCGGTTATAATACCGGTTCAGTGCGAGTACTTCGCACTGGAGGGGTTGGGTAAATTACTGAACACTATAAAAATAATTCAGAATAATCTTAATCCTGCCCTTGAGATTGAGGGATTTCTTCTTACCATGTACGATGCCCGCCTGCGGTTATCCAACCAGGTTGCTGATGAAGTTAACAAGCATTTCCAGCAAATGGTATTTAAAACTATCATTCAAAGAAATGTCAAGCTTTCAGAGGCGCCAAGCTTTGGTCAGCCTGCAATACTTTATGATGCCGATTCCAGAGGCACTGTAAATTATCTGAATCTTGCAGAAGAGCTGATCGGGAAACAGGCAGTACAGGCATAGCTATAGTTGACATAACTTTTTTAACCGGAAACAGGTATGATTATGACAAAAAAAAATGCGTTGGGAAGAGGTCTTGGTGCATTGATTGATGGTGTGGAGAAAGAGGTACTCGAAAAAAAAGTTGAAGCTAACCTGGATATCTCTGTCGATTCGATCGAGGCGAATCCTTTTCAGCCAAGAACTACTTTTGATGAACAATCTCTTGAAGAACTTGCCAGTTCCATAAAGAAACTTGGCATTGTTCAGCCGCTTACCGTACGGGAAACAGAAGATGGAAGATATCAGCTTATAGCCGGTGAAAGAAGGCTCAGGGCTGCTCGTCTTGCAGGACTTACGCATGTACCGGCTTATGTGAGGACTGCTGACGATCAGGCTATGCTCGAACTGGCTCTCGTTGAAAATATACAGCGTGAAGACCTCGACGCAGTGGAGGTTGCAATAAGCTTTCAGAGGCTGATTGAAGAGTGCAAACTTACACAGGAGCAGTTGAGCGACAGGGTTGGCAAACAGAGGTCAACGGTTGCAAATTATCTCCGCCTTCTGAAATTACCGGCAGAAATACAACTCGGGATCAAGAATAAGCATCTGATGATGGGACATGCCCGTACACTTGTTAATATTGAAGATCCAAAAAGACAAATCAATGTATACTATAAGATCATTGATGGTGAACTATCTGTACGTCAGGCAGAAGAGCTGGTAAGACAACTTCAGTCAGAAAAAATAAAAGATCCCGGAAAGGTTGAGAAAAAGAGGAAACTCAATGATGATTTTGCCCAGCTTTCAAACCATCTGAACAAAATATTTTCCACACAGGTCAACTTCAGAATAAACGAAAAGGGGAAAGGTAAAATTGTAATATCATTTGAGAGCCCGGAAGAGATGGAGCGCATTTTGGGAGTATTTGACCGTCTGAACTCCTGAAAATAATTATCTTTATCGTTTCATTAATTATTAATTCCGGAAGATAAATACCGGGTGGCTCTTATTTTGAAGACTTTTCAAAAAATAGTGATAATAATTATCTTGCAACTGCTATGCATTTTGCAATGCAGTTACGCACAGGATACTTTGACTGTCACAAAACCTTTGAAAAAAAGATTTATGGCAGAACCGTTAAAAGCAACCATGATGGCAGTAGTGTTTCCGGGTCTGGGTCAGATCTATAACAGGAAATTCTGGAAAATCCCTCTGGTATATGCCGGTTTTGGGGGACTGATCTACAGCGCTAGTGTCAATTCCACGAATTATAACCTTTACATGAAAGCATATCAGGATTTTACAGATGCAATTCCGGAAACCAACTCTTACCTGAAACTGATTTTAGCTGATCCTTCAACCTATGACCCAGTTTTGTATCCAAAAACTTTTAATCCTTCATCTACTTCTTATTATAAAGATGGATTGCTTCGTTTCGTTGATTATTATAAGAGATACAGAGACCTGTCATATATCGGTATTGCCGGGTGGTATCTTTTATCCATACTCGATGCCAATGTCGATGCGAGCCTTTTTAACTATGATATAAGTAATAATCTTGATATTGCAGTTGTGCCAATGCAAATAACCTTGCCTGGTGGTATTATGGGAGCAGGATTAAATGTAAGTTTGAAAGTAAACTTTTAACATATTTTATATTATGCGATTTACAGTATTAATGATGATCATTTTTTCCACTGTCCTGAATGCGAAAGCAATCTCAATATCCGATACAATAATAATCAGGTCGGATATCGATTCGGAAAAAATTACACTTGATCTAGACAGCCTTGTAACTACATGGTATGTAAAAATGGCGCTAGAGAAAAATCCTGAATTGTCCTTAAGTGATACAATTGGAATTGAATATCCTGATTCTGTTTATTATACCAGAATTGCCCGTATTAATTCTATAGTTAATCTTCAATATAACAGTATTATCAGAAGCCATATTCATGTATATACGATCAGGCAGAGAGAGAAATTCTGTGCGGTTCTCGGATTAAAGGATTATTATTTTCCTATGATTGAGGATATATTTGATTTTTACGGACTACCTACCGAATTAAAATATATGGCAGTGATTGAATCCGCTCTAAATCCGGGTGTTGTTAACAGAAGATCCGGAGCCACAGGTATGTGGCAATTCATTTACAGTACTGGACGCATGTACGGACTTACCATAAATTCACTTGTGGATGAGCGTAAAGATCCGATCAAGGCAACCCATGCTGCCGCCAAATACATTAAAGATCTGTATAAAATTTATAACGACTGGATTCTGGTTATAGCAGCTTATAACTGCGGACCGGGTAATGTGAATAAAGCTATCAGGAGATCAGGTAACAAAAAAGATTACTGGGGGATTTATTACAGACTTCCAAGGGAAACAAGAGGGTATATTCCTCAGTATGTTGCTGCTGCTTACGCCATAAATTTTTATCGTGAGCATAATCTGGTACCGTTGCCCCTGAACATTCCAATTGCAACCGATACAATTATGGTAACCAAGGATATACATCTGGCCCAGATTTCGGAAGTAATGGGAATACCCTTAGGGGAACTACGAGCGCTGAATCCTCAGTACAAAACCGGACTGATTCCAGGTTCTTCAGGGCCACTTTCTCTTAATTTACCCATGAATCATCTGGGCGATTTTATCGACCTTAATGACACGATAAGAAAATTTAAACCAGATGTTTATCTTAACAGGGTGACCCAGATAGCAGATCCTTCGCACTACTCAGGCGTTCCCGCTGATATAAAAGGCAAAACGAAACTTCTCTATACCGTAAAGGATGGTGATAATCTCGGATATATTGCCGGACGGTACAAAGTATCTTTATCAGACATCAGGTACTGGAATGATATTTATCGTAATACGATCAGGGTAGGTCAGAAACTTGCTGTATATGTCGATCCCCGGAAATCTGAATATTTTTCAAAGATCGATTCAATCTCAACCGGGGAAAAACAAAAGACAGCCGGAATAAATGTTCAGGGATACACAAAACCTTTAGCTGAATCCTTTGAGGAGGAAGCCGATGGAACTTTTATTACTTATAAAGTTCGTTATGGGGATACTATATGGGATATTGTAAAGATGTTTGATAACGTAACTACTAGTCAGGTACTCGCTTTGAACAATATTTCAGAACCGGGGAAAATTAAAATCGGACAGATTCTGAAGATCAAGAAGAAAAGCTGATTCTTTTCTAAAATATGCGCCCCACAAGATCATTTTTATTATTACTGATCTTCATTGGATGTTTTACCGGTCTTCATTACCTTATTCCGGGTAATAAATTATTCCCGTCAGTTCATGATTTTGTTCTTGCTGACCTTATCTCTGATTTGTTTTCAGGTAATAAAACCCACGCCATAAAAGATACGGTTAATGTGACTGATAGAAAGGAGATTAACTCTTCCGATACAATCATTCCATTTGATACAGTTCATAAAAATCCTGAAAATCTGAA
>Ga0182021_10003997_pt1 | contig 17278 bp, 12 predicted proteins | sample 612E3MmetaG_FD_120493 | JGI IMG/M metagenome (GOLD analysis project Ga0182021, IMG submission 120493) | Permafrost microbial communities from Stordalen Mire, Sweden - 612E3M metaG (Illumina Assembly) | ecosystem: Environmental > Terrestrial > Soil > Wetlands > Permafrost | place: Sweden...
ATCATTCTTGCCGGAGACTGGAAGCTCGGAAATCAGCTCCCTTCGGTGCAGGCGGTTGCCGACGAGCTTACCGCAACTGACGGGAGCGGGGGTGTCGCCTTCGACACCAGGGAACTCGGCGGCTGGGACAGCGGCCTGTTAACCTTTCTCCTCGCGGTCATCGGCCACTGTGCGCGGCAGAAGGTTGCCGTGGACAGGGAAGGACTTCCTGCCGGGGTCAACCGCCTTCTTACCCTGGCCACCGCCGTACCCGAGCAGCATGAGGCGCGCCAAGGCTCCGACCACCTTTCTCTGCTCGCCCGGATCGGCGAGACCGCCATCGACTTCTGGCAATCGCTCCTGGAGTTGCTCAACTTCGTCGGCGAGACCGCCGCCTCCTTTGTCCGGCTCTGCACCGGCAAGGCGCAATTCCGTCGCGCCGATTTACTGCAGATCCTCCAAGGGTGCAGCGCCGAGGCTCTGCCCATCGTCTCTCTGATCAGCCTCCTGGTCGGGCTGATCCTGGCGTTCGTCGGCGCCATCCAGTTGAAGCTCTTCGGCGCCCAAATCTACGTTGCCGACCTGGTGGGGATCGGCATGGTACGGACCATGGGGGCCATCATGACCGGCATCATCATGGCCGGCCGGACCGGAGCCGCCTTTGCCGCCACGATCGGCAGCATGCAGGCCAACGAGGAGGTCGACGCCCTCCAGACCACCGGCATCTCCGCCATGGACTTCCTGGTCCTCCCTCGCGTGCTCGTCCTGGCTTTGATGATGCCGCTTCTCTGCCTCTACGCCGACCTCATGGGGATTCTCGGCGGGCTCATCGTCGGTGTTGTCGGTCTCGACCTGAGCGCCCTCGAGTACTACCAGGAGACGATCAAGGCGGTTGGCCTGACCAACGTCTGGATAGGGCTGTTTTCGGCCTTCGTCTTTGGCCTCCTGGTGGCCCTGGCCGGATGTATGCGGGGGATGCAATGCGGCCGCAGCGCCTCGGCGGTGGGGGACGCCACCACCTCGGCGGTGGTGACGGGCATCGTCAGCATCGTCGTGGCAACGGCAATCATCACGGTGCTCTGCAATGTCCTGGGGATATGAGAAATGACCAGCCCTGATCCACACATCATCGTCAAGGATCTCACCATGGCATACGGCAGTTACGTCCTGCAGCATGACCTGAGCTTCAGCGTAAACCGGGGGGACATCTTCATCATCATGGGGGGTAGCGGCAGCGGCAAGAGCACCCTGATGCGCCATCTCATCGGCCTCAAGGCGCCGGCCCGGGGAGCGGTGTTCTACGGCTCCATGAATTTCTGGGAGTCGGAGCCCCGGGAGCGGGACCAAATGATGCGGCGCTGCGGCGTCATGTACCAAAGCGGCGCCCTCTGGAGCTCGCTTACCCTCGCGGAGAATGTGGCACTCTCCCTGGAGTTCTACACTAGCCTGAAGCCGGTCGAGGTCCGCGAGATCGCTTCCTTGAAATTGGCTCTTGTCGGCCTGGCGGGATTCGAAGACTACTATCCAGCCGAGATCAGCGGCGGGATGAAGAAGCGCGCCGGCATCGCCCGGGCCATGGCCCTCGACCCGGAGCTGCTGTTCTTCGATGAGCCGTCGTCGGGGCTGGACCCGATCAGCGCGCGGCTACTGGATGATCTGATCCTGGAACTCAGGGACAGTCTTGGCACCACGGTGGTGGTCATCACTCATGAACTGGCCAGCATCTTTGCCATCGGCAACAATTCCGTATTCATCGACGCGGCACAGCAGACGATGATCGCCACCGGGGACCCGAACCGGCTCCTGAAGGATTGCGCCAATCCCACGGTGCGGAACTTCCTGACCAGGGGCGAGGCAAAGGCGGAGTCAAAACCGGCAGAGGTTTCGGCGCCCTGCTTTCTGGCAGGCTGAACGGATGCACTGTCATTCTGAAGAGGGAAAAGAACCATGGCGAAACCGGTAAGCAGGACACTGATAGGACTGTTCGTCGTAGGGGCCGTGGCCCTCGGGATTACCGCCGTCGCGCTCTTCGGGTCGGGGAAATTCTTTACTTCGCGACCCACATACGTAATGTTCTTCTCCGGGTCGGTCAGCGGACTCGAGGTCGGCTCTCCGGTCCAGTTCCGCGGGGTCGAGATCGGCGAGGTAACCAAAATCAAACTGCTATTCGATCCTGAAGACCTTTCTTTCACGATCCCGGTCTATGTTGAAATCGATCCCAAGAGCGTAACCGCCACAAAGAAGATAACAAGTGAAGAGGAAATCCAAAAATATGCCATTGTCAACGAACTGGTAACAAAGGGGCTCAAGGCGCAACTGAAAATGAAGAGTATCGTCACCGGCCAGCTCTATGTCGCGCTGGACTTATATCCCGACAAGCCGATTAAGCTCGTCGGAATTGAGCAGAGATACTCGGAAATCCCCACCATTCCCTCAGCAACGGAGGCTTTGCTGGCGACTCTGGAAAAGCTGCCGGTCGGCGAGATCGTCGACGGGCTCCTGAAACTGACCAAGGGAGTGGAGAGAGTCGTAAACTCGCCGGAACTCGGCGGAAGCCTGAAGAACCTGGAATCAAGCCTGAAAGATCTGGGCAGCCTCATCCGGAAAATCGACGGCGAGATAAAACCCCTGTCATCAAACATCCGTGGCGCCTTCGCCCAGGCGGAAAAAACCTTTGCTCTGAAGGAAGGGGTCCCTGGAGAACTTGCCGCAGGGGTCCGGGAGACCCTGGCGCAGGCCGGGACCACCCTCGAGACAATACGGCTGAAGGTCGATTCCTTCGGGAAAAACGCCGAACGGAACACCGATATTGGCCAGGACCTAAGCAAAACCCTGCGGGAGATCGAGGCGGCGGCCCGTTCCATCCGCTCGCTCGCCGATTATCTGGAACGGCATCCCGAGGCCCTTGTGAAAGGGAAACAAGCTACCCAAGGACAGTGACATGATTCCATACCGTTTCATCTTCTTTCCGCTCGTCGCCTGCCTTATCTGCCTGCTCGCAGGCTGTTTCGGGACGAGCCTGCCAACCCGTTTCTACACCCTATCCCCGCCGGAAAACCGCAGTGCACCGGCGCCGGCCACATACGATGCCGTGCTGGCGGTTGGCCCGGTCAATATCCCTAATTACCTGGACCGGCGGCAGATCGTCAGTCGTACCGGACAGAATGGGATTGTCCTCGCCGAGCTCGACCAGTGGGGCGGTTCACTCGACGATGAGATCACCCGCGTCCTCGTTACCGGCATCGCCGAGCGGCTGGGTTCCCTGCACATTGCCGCCCTGTTCGGGAAGTTCCCGGCCATGGCCGATACGGGGAGAGATTACCGGATACCGGTCAAGGTCAGCCGATTCGACGGTGTCCGAGGGGGGACGGTCGTTCTGAACGCTGTATGGAGTGTGGTCGAGAAACGGGACAAGCAGGAAAAGTACCTCTTCACCCAGGAATCGGCAATAACGGAAGATGTTGCGGGGGATGGCTACGAGGCACTGGTTGCAGCGATGGAGAGGGCTGTCGGGAAGCTCGGCAGAGAGATGGCCGACCGTCTCGCGCCACTAATCCAGAAAGTCGATCCTTGAAGGTGTCACCCGTGCTTGCCGACGATCCAAGGAACCGTTGCGTGGGCGATCAGGCCAGCTGCCACTAGAACTAGCCGGAACGCCACCTATGAGCGATAGCGTACAGAGTTGATGGCTGGGCTCGCGTAGTGTCGTAAGTCCGGCTCGCTAAGCGAGTTCGAGCTTGGCGGATCTCTGGGGGAACACTGACGATGTCCGGATGGGTAGCACCTACGGTAGTGCGTGCCATAGCGCCGTGCGTCGTATTTGCATTTCTGGGCGTGTCGGCCGCGGCGGCGCAGTCCTACAAGGAGGGGCCCGAGTCCAGGCCGTTTCCGTATGTAGACGAGATTCGTTTCGGTGCCTTTGTCCATCAGGTCGGGGGTAGCCCGGGCGAGCATGGTGTGGACGTGAACGTCGAACTCCTGACCCCGCAGCTTGGCGAGCCGAGCGGCGACAACCTGAGAGATCACTTCCTGCATCCGCGTCTGCATGTTGGCGGCGACATTAACACCGACGGCGACACGAGCCAGGCCTATTTCGGTTTGGCGTGGAACCTGCCGCTGACGAACCGGTTCTTTCTCGAAGCCTCCTTCGGCGGCTCTGTGAACAATGGATACGTGGCCCGGGAACCGGGGCACACCGCGCTCGGCTCCCGCCTGAATTTCCGGGAGTCCGCATCGCTGGGTTTCCACGTGTCGGAGCGCTGGGATGTGCTGGCGACGGTGGACCACATGTCCAACGCGGGGCTTTGCACCTATAACCGGGGCCTCACGGAGGCCGGGCTTCGGGTGGGCTACAAATTCTAGTCCAGACCCAGCCCGACGCCGACTGAAGGCCTGACCGGAGCGGCTCTATATTATCGATGTGCCAAGAACGGTTGCCACTCGGCACGACGTCAGTGCCGCCCAAGTCGCTCTCGCATGGTTGCTCACGCAACCGGCTGCCACTTCGGTTATTGCCGGAGCACGATCTATGGGCGCTAGCGTACAGAGTTGATGGCTGGGCGCGCGTAGTGTTCGTGACGAACTGCGATGGGTAATCCAACTGACGGTGGCATCATGAACAACCTGAAACACGGGCGCGACTGGAAGCACCGGGGCAACCGATAGCATGGGCGCGAGCGGTGGCGCCGGTGCCAAGCGGTGTCGGCCTGAATGACAACGGGCCATTCACAGAAGAGAGGAGTGCGATATGCTGATTACCTTTCGCTCACAGGCATCGGGCGACGTGATGATGTTCGGCGAGGTTGCCAAACAAATGCTGGCAATCATCGGCAAGGAACCGGCCGACAAGGGCATTGTCACCGTGGCGCAGCTACCGGCGGCGATCGCGGCACTCAAGGCCGCCATCGCTGCCGATAAAGCGGTGTCGACTGACCACGCCGCTCCTGGGCAGGCGAAAGCGGCAACGGCGGCGGACGACGGGCAGGAGCTTTTTGTCAGCTCCTCCCAGCGCGCCCAGCCGCTGCTTGAACAGTTCGAGTGGTCGTTGAAGGCAGAGAAGCCAGTACTCTGGGATACCTGAACGGGCGTCCCGGAGATAAGCGACTGGCAGTGGAAGTGCTAAACGCTATTTCTTGAACTGCGTGGTCATGCGCTCGGCAGCGTCCTTCAGTTCTGCCCCGGCTTTGTCCATATTGGCCTTGAGCTGTCCCCAGGCGGTTTCGCTGGCATTCTTCATCTTGTGAAAGTTGTCCCAGGCTTCCTCCTGCTTGGTATGCAACAGCGCAAGCGCCTGCTCGTACTGGACCTTGGCGTGGGCTTCCATTTGGGCGGCGCCGGTCTTGAACTGTTCGGATTGCACCTTCCAGGCGTTCAGCTGCTTTTCGGTGAGCGCTTGGTAGTCTTCGCGGATTGACATGATGATTCTCCTTTGGTCGTATAGGGGCAGCCGTTATCAGGCTGCGTGCTTTCCTACCCAGGCGACGTAACGATCCATCCAGGCGAGCAGGAACGCCTTGCTGTCGCCACTAATGCTGCCATCCGGGCCGAACAGGCCTTCCTTGGCATGAATGAACGCTTCGGGTTGGGCCAGCGTTGGCATGTCCAGATAGGCCAGAACGTTGCGCAGATGCTGTTGTGCCATGGCGGTACCAATGGCGCCAATTGAGGCACCCAGCACGCCGGCCGGCTTGCCCGCCCAGGCGCTCTGACCATAGGGACGTGAGGCATGGTCGAGTGCATTCTTCAATACGCCGGGGATTGAGCGATTGTATTCAGGGGTGACGAACAGCACGCCCTGAGCCGCGATGATTTCTGACTTCAAGCGTTTTACCGACGTAGCCTGATTACCGTCGTCATCCTGGTTGTAGAGGGGCAGGTCGCCAATTTGCAGCTGTTTGAACGTAACATTCGCCGGCGCCAATTTGGTAATTGCGGTGGCTAACTTGCCATTCCACGAATCGCGGCGGAGGCTGCCGACAATGATGGCAATTTGAGTGGGGGTCATGGCGATCGTCCGGTTAGGTAACGGCAGAATACTGAACGTGGCCGACCGGGAACTCTGTGCGTTGTCGCACACAGTAGGACGCGTTCGCGACCGGAGCTATCCTAGATGGAGTACCAAAGCACGGCGAAGAAATGACAGGTCGTTCCGGTCATGACAAATAGGTGCCAGACGAAATGGCCGAACTTCAGTCGGGCATCGGTGAGATAGAACGCGACACCGGCCGTGTAGGCCACGCCTCCGGCAAACAGCCAGGCGACGCCTGCAGGCGATACGCGTTCCAGCAGGGGCACGGCGGCAATGACGACCAGCCAGCCCATTACCAGGTACAAGCCGGTCGACAGCAGCGGATGCGACAACTTGCCGAAGGCCTTGAGCGCCAGGCCGATTGCGGCGAGCCCCCAGACCAGACCGAATAGCGTCCAGCCCCAGACGCCGTCAAGCACACCGAGGGCAAAAGGCGTATAGCTGCCGGCAATGAATAGGTAGATCGCGCTGTGGTCGAGCTTCGCGTACAGGCGCTTGGCCCGGCTCGGCGGGGCGGCATGGTAGACCGCCGAGCTGAGGTACAGCATTACCATGGTGATAGCAAAGACGCAGGCGCCGACAATGTTGGCGGTGTGACCGTGCTGTACGGTGGCGACAATCAGAACCGGCGCGGCGGCCAGCGCAACCAAGAAGCCAAAGCCGTGACTGAGGCTGTTGGCGATCTCTTCCGTCGTCGATTGAGGGCGATCCTGCAAGTCAGTTCCTTTTTGCGTTGAGCGGATTGGTCAAATGTGCAGGCTGCCAGCACCGAAAAGGCCAATCAGGCCTATGACTATTAGATAGATGGCGACAATGAAGTTGAGCAGCCGTGGCGCGGCGAGAATGAGGATGCCGGCGATCAACGAGACGATGGGAGCTAGACTCAGGTGGATGTTCATCAGGGTGCCTCTTCGGTTTGGTTGATGTTCGACAACATTTACGCCAAAAAGATCGGCGCTGCTGTACGGTGCCGTACAAATAGTTCCTCGGCATAGGTCGGGCGTCGATTGCCGCAGGCAATGTGCGCCGCCGAACAGACGGCAGCAGCGTTGGCGTTCAATCTGGTCTCCAGGAGGCGGCACTTGCGCTGGTCGCATTCGCCCCGCCATTTTCCTTCTGCCTGGAGGCATTATGACTACAGAAACGACAGCACATGACGGCATTATCGCCGTCACCAAGGAACAATTGGTGAACGATCTCGAGACAGTAATGGCCGACGTCAATTCGCTCATGCGCGAGTTGGCCGGATCGACGGGTAGCGGCTTCGCCGCCGTACGGACGAAGATCGAAGCCGGACTGGCCGCGACTCGCAGCAAGGTCGGTGATGCGCGCACAGCCGCGACCGAAATGGCCAAGGGTGTCGCCGGTGCCAGCCAGGCGTACGTGACCGAAAATCCCTGGAAGACATTGAGTATCGCGGCGGCCACCGGACTCGTCATTGGCTTTATTTTCCGTCGCCGCTAGTCGGGGTTGCCGTGCGCCCGGGAGAACGCACGGCAATTGCCGCGGCACTGAAGGTCAGCGACGCACGTTTTCGTGCCATCAGCGATGCCTCTCCGCTGGGCATTTTGGTCTCCGATGAACTGGGCAATTGCCTATACACGAACGAGGCCTATCAGAAGATTTCTGGCCTGACGTTCGAGCAGGCTCTCGGCAGCAACTGGAGCCTGGCGATTCAGCCGGAGGATCGGCAACGCGTCCTGGCGGAGTGGAGTGCGGCCGCGAGCGGAAGGACGCCGTTTCAGTCGGAAGTGAGGTTCTTGCGCAGTGACGGCAGCGTCGTCTGGGCGCGCCTCAACGCGGTGGCCATGCGCATCGGCAAGAGTGCGCATGGCAATGTGCAGACGGTCGAGGACATTACTGCCCGCAAGGCTGTGGAAACCCAGTTGCGACTGGCGGAAGAGGCGCTGTTTGCCGAGAAGGAACGCGCTCAGGTCACGCTCAATTCGATTGGCGACGCCGTACTGACCACCGACCCGGAAGGCCGCTTGACCTACTTGAACGCGGCGGCGGAGGTGATGACCGGCTGGAGTGGTGAGGAGGCAAGGGGTCGTCCCCTGGCCGAAGTGTTCAATATCATCGATGGCAGCACGCGCCAAATCGCAGCAAATCCGGCGCAAGTCGCCATGGCCGAGGACAAGGTCGTCGGTTTGGCCGCCGATTGTGTGTTGATCCGCCGCGATGGCGGTGAATCGGCAATCGAGGACTCCGCCGCCCCCATCCACAATCGGGAAGGTCGCGTGGTCGGCGCAGTGATCGTCTTTCACGACGTCAGCGCATCGCGGGCCATGACCCTCAAGATGGCCCACATGGCTCACCACGACTTCCTCACCGGCTTGCCCAATCGGGCGCTATTGACTGAGCGCCTGGAGCACGCGATGGCATCGGCCAACCGACGCCGCAAGCAAACGGCCGTGCTGTTCCTTGATCTGGACTACTTCAAGCACATCAACGATTCCCTTGGCCATGGCATCGGCGATCAGTTGCTGCAGGCCGTGGCTGAACGGCTGTCCACCTGCATACGGGCGACGGACACGCTGTCGCGGCAGGGTGGCGATGAGTTCGTGATTCTGCTGGCGGACATCGAGCAGGCGCAGGACGCGGCGAACGTCGGTGAAAAGCTGCTCGCGGCATTGGCCCTGCCGCAGCAGATTGGCGACCACGAGCTTCACGTGACCTTGAGCATCGGCATCAGCATCTATCCCGATGACGGCAAAACTGCCGAGACTCTGATGAAGAATGCCGATACGGCGATGTACGCTGCCAAAGCCAGCGGCCGCGACAACTACCAGTTCTTCAAGGCGGAGATGAACGCCGAGGCCGTTCGGCACTTGCTGATCGAGAACAACCTCCGCCGCGCCCTGGCACGGGGAGAGTTCGTTCTACATTATCAGTCGCAAATTGATCTGATTTCGGGCGCCATGACTGGGACCGAGGCGCTCGTTCGCTGGCTGGATCCGGATCTGGGACTTCTCCAGCCAGAGCAATTCATACCGATCGCTATCGAGTGCGGCCTGATTGTGCCCATCGGCCGATGGGTGTTGCGCGAAGCCTGTCGTCAGGTCAAGGCCTGGCTGGATGCGGGTTTGCCAGTCGTTCCGGTGGCGGTAAACGTTTCGGCAGCCGAATTCAGGCATAAGAATTTTCTTGCCGGCGTGGCTTCGATTCTGGCGGAAACAGGACTGGCGCCGCACTATCTCGAGCTGGAGCTGACAGAGAGCAGCCTCATGAGTGACGTCGAAGCGTCGCTATCGGTGCTGCGTGCGCTCAAGGCCATGGGTCTGCAGCTGGCCATCGACAACTTCGGCACCGGCTACTCGAGCCTAAGCTACCTCAGGCACTTTCCAATCGACACATTGAAGATTGACCGGTCCTTCGTCTGCGCGCTTGCCACAAGCGAGGGTGGCGAGGGTGAAGCAGCCTTCGTCGGCGCGGTCATTGGCATGGGTCGAAATCTCAAACAACGGGTCATCGCCGAAGGCGTGGAAACACTCGAGCAGTTGACCTTTCTTCGCGCCCGCCAATGCGCCCAGGGACAGGGCTTCCACTTCAGTCGGCCGTTGTCCGCGACAGAGTTTGCGTCGCTGCTGGTTGCAGAACGCCAGCAGGTGGCATCCCCATCCCCGGGGTGAAGCATTGGCTATGTGCGACACCGCACCGATCGTATCGCCCTTTCCGACTAGGGTGTGGACACGGCCTCCGCTCGTGATCTGGCAAGGCCGCTCGGGAGGCTACGTGGTCTGTCAGTTCCGTTCATATCACCTATGGAGAGTCAATCATGAAACAACTTAGCAGGTACCTTTCTGCACTTTTCCTCGCTCTTGGTCTGATGTCTCTCATGGGCTGTGCATCGACAGCCAAGCACGAGGGAACTGGCGAGTATTTCGACGATAGCGCCGTCACCACCAAGGTGAAAGCCGCCATCTTCGAGGAAAGCACACTGAAATCAGCAGAGATCAATGTCGAGACATTCAAGGGTGTGGTTCAACTCAGTGGCTTCGTTAGCTCGGAGGCAGCGGCAGCCAAGGCAGTGGAAGTTGCCCGCGGCGTGCACGGCGTGCACTCGGTGAAGAATGACATGCGTATCAAGTGACGGCGCATTGGCCGCAGTGAACGGATATTGCCGATCCATCGGCAATATCCCGATGCGGCTTGCCGTCATGGTGACAGGCAGGGGGATGAAGCCTAGTCGCAGGTAGCGCAACACGGGCCAGGCCGGAGGTCATGTCAATGCAGCCGTTGAACTTGAAATTGACGACCGGCAAGATATTTGCGGGGTTGATTGAGCGACTACGAAACTGGTTTTCCGCCAGGCGTCGGTCGCGGTCTGCGCGTGATGAAGAACCGCCGTTGCGGGCAGAGTTGTTCAGCGCCGACCAGATGGAGCAGTATGGCAGGGTGCTGGCGACCAGGCATCAACTTGCTGATCGGCCTACGCCGGACCGCCTTTTGGCACGCCTGTCAGCGAACGAAATCGCCCTGTCCGGGGTCTGTGAACTGTTGACGGCAGCGGTGACTGGCAAGCTACGCATTACTCCGGCGGGAGAATGGTTGCTCGACAATTTCTACCTGATCGAAGAGCATATCCGCGCCGCCAAGAGGCATCTACCCAAAGGGTACAGCCACGAACTGCCGCGCCTGAAACACATGCGATCAGGGTCTTCGGCGGGCTGCCCGCGTGTCTATGACATTGCGCTGGAGGCCGTTGCCCACGGCGACGGGCGCGTCGATGCCGACAGCCTCAGCCGCTTTGTCGCTGCCTACCAGACTGTCACCGTGCTCCGTCTCGGCGAGTTGTGGGCGATCCCGATCATGTTGCGCCTGGCGGTAATCGAGAATCTCCGTCGTGTCGGCGTACTCATTGCCAACGGCTGGGCTGAGCGGAACCTGGCCGATACTTGGGCGGACCGGATGATCCATGTCGCCGAAAGCGATCCCAAGAGCCTGATACTGGTCATTGCCGACATGGCCCGCTCGGATCCGCCGATGGCCGGCGCCTTCGTCGCCGAATTGGCGCGCCGCTTGCACGGGCGTGGTCCCGCTCTGGTTCTGCCGCTGACATGGATTGAGCAGCGACTCGGCGAATCAGGCCTGACGATCGAACAATTGGTTAACGCCGAGAATCAGCAGCAGGCCACCGATCAGGTTTCGGTCAGCAACAGCATTGGCAGTCTGCGTGTTCTGGCGGCAATGGACTGGCGCACGTTCGTCGAACGCATGAGCAGCGTGGACCAGACGCTGCTGCAAGATCCGGGCGGCGTCTATGGCCGGATGGATTTCGCCACTCGCGACGTCTACCGGCACGCAACGGAAGAGATGGCAAAATTGGGCCGTCTCGATGAAGTCTCGGTGGCTCGCCAGGCTATTGAAATGGCGCGAGCCGCGGCCGCAGCCGGCGGCGAGGAGCGGGCGGCGCACGTCGGCTATTACCTGATCGACAAGGGCCGGCCCGCACTGGAACAGGTGGCGGAGGTGCGCCAGCCCTTGCCCAAAGCAATACGCAGAGCAGCGGTTCAACATCCCTTGCTGCTGTACCTGGGCACCATCGCGCTAATCACCGCCATCGTCACCGGCTGCCTGTTGGCTCAAGCGCTTGAGTTTGGCATCGACGACTATGCGCTGCTGCCGATCGGTATCCTCACGGTGCTGGCTGCCAGCCAGTTGGCGGCGGCGCTGGCGAATTGGCTGGCCACTGAACTGGTCACGCCGCGATCGCTCCCCAGAATGGACTTCTCCGAGGGTATTGCAGCGGCATCACGCACGTTGGTTGTGGTGCCTACCATGTTGACGAGTGCGAGCGAGATCGATGAGCTGGTCGAGGCGCTCGAAGTGAGGTTCCTCGCCAATCGCGATGACCACTTGTACTTCGGTCTACTGACCGATTTTCGCGACTCGGGCGAGGCGTCGTTGCCTGAGGACGGTGCCTTGGTCGAAGCCGCCAAGTCGAGGGTGGACGAATTGAACGCCAAGTATCGGCGTGGCGCAGGCAACGACGACAGATTCTTCCTCTTCCACCGGCCACGACTCTGGAACCCGCAACAGGGAATCTGGATGGGGTATGAACGCAAGCGTGGCAAATTGGCAGCCCTGAATGCACTACTGCGCGGACGCTCCGGCGACGATTTTTCGCTGGTTGTCGGCGACACCGCGGTGCTTCACGATGTCAAGTACGTGATTACCCTGGATACGGATACCCAGTTGCCGCGCGACGCGGCTCGTCAGATTGTCGGGACAATGGCGCATCCGCTGAATCAGCCGCATTTCGATGCGGCCAACCGCTGCGTCATCGACGGCTACGGTATTTTGCAGCCGCGCGTGGCAATCAGTCTGCCGGGCAGCAACCGTTCCCGCTATGCGCAGTTATACGGTCGCGATGCCGGCATCGATCCCTACACGCGTGCCGTCTCGGATGTCTATCAGGATTTGTTCGGCGAAGGTTCCTTCATCGGCAAGGGCATCTACGACGTCGATGCCTTTGAACAGGCGCTGGGAGGTTGTTTTCCGGCGAAGCCGATTCTCAGTCATGACCTCATCGAGGGTTGTTATGCGCGCGCCGGACTGCTCAGCGATGTGCAACTGGTCGAGGTCTATCCGGCACGCTATGGCTCTGATGTCAGCCGCCGTCAACGTTGGATCCGCGGCGACTGGCAGCTCGCACGCTGGTTGCGCGGGCGCGTGCCAGACGACTGCGGACAATGGCAAGCGAATCCGCTTTCGCTGCTGTCGCAGTGGAAGTTGTTCGACAATCTGCGCCGCAGTCTGGTCCCCGCCGCTCTGACCGTCCTGTTGCTGCTGGGATGGACGTTGCTGTCAGCGGCATGGTGGTGGACGCTGTCGATAATCGGCGTCCTGGTGTTCCCCTCGCTGTGCGCACTGTTCACGGCCGTGTGGCGCAAGCCGGAGGAAATGCTGTTGCGCCAGCACCTTGCTGCAGTCATGGACTCGGCTGGCTTGCGCCTGGCGCAAGTGGTGTTCGAACTGGCGTGTCTGCCATACGAGGCCTGCTTCAGTCTCGATGCCATCGCCCGGACGACTTGGCGGATGCTGGTATCTCGCCGACGACTGCTCGAATGGAATCCCTCGAGCGAGACCGACCGGACATCGGTCGGCAAGCGTGCCGATAGCCTGGCAGCGTCGTTTTCGACCATGTGGGTGGCACCGACAATTGCTGCCGCCGTTGGCATCGACTTGACATTACTGGCGCCGGGCGCATTGCTGGTGGCAGGGCCGATTCTGCTTCTGTGGTTGCTTTCACCGGCGCTCGCCTGGTGGATCAGCCGGCCGCTTACCCATCGACCGGCCGAATTGACTGTTGCCCAGCTCAACTTCCTGCGCTCGCTGTCGCGGCGGACCTGGGCCTTCTTCGACACCTTGGTTGGTGCGGAAGACCATTGGCTGCCGCCGGACAACTACCAGGAGTATCGTGTTGCGGCAGTTGCCCATCGGACGTCACCGACCAATATCGGGCTGACCTTGCTGGCCAACCTTGCCGCCTACGACTTTGGCTACATTACCGCCGGCCGATTCATCGAGCGCACGACCAACACGCTGCGCACCATGGCGGGGTTGGACCGCTACCGGGGGCATTTCTACAACTGGTATGACACCCAGACCTTGCAGCCGTTGCCGCCACTCTACGTATCCACCGTGGACAGCGGCAATCTGGCCGGCCACCTATTGACCTTGCGTGCTGGCCTGGCCGAGCTTGCCGATGATCGCTTGTTCGGAGCGCGTCTAGTTGCCGGTTTGCAGGATACCTTGAGCATTCTCGCCGGTGTGGCGGGCCGAGCAACCATGGAACAGGTGGCGGAGTTCGCAAGGGAAGTGGACTCCCTGTCTGCATTTCTGCCCAATACCCTGGCGACGGCGCAGTCGACGCTCGAACGTCTGGCAATCAAGGCCGCCGAGCTGGTCACTCAGGCAGCGGCTGGCTCGCCAGCCGGACACGGCCCTGAAGCAGAAAGCCAAGCCGTGGAGTGGGCCCAGGCGCTTTCCCGGCAATGCCGCGAGGCGCTGGATGATTTGGCTTTCCTTGCCGCTGGCGCCACAATGTCGACGATTCCAACGCTGCGCGAACTGGCGAACGCTGGGTGCAGCCGCGCCCGGGAAAGGCTGACGACCCTCGAACGCCTGGCGGTGCAGGCGGACGATCTGGCCCGCATGGATTACGACTTCCTGTTCGACAAGCCACGTCATCTATTGACCATCGGCTACAACGTCGGCGAGCATCGGGCGGATGCGGGCTACTACGATCTCCTGGCCTCCGAAGCACGCCTCTGCAATTTCGTCGCAATTGCCCAGGGTCAGTTGCCGCAGGCGAGTTGGTTCGCCCTCGGCCGCCTGCTGACCGTCAGCAGCGGCGCCCCGGTGCTGTTGTCCTGGAGCGGGTCGATGTTCGAGTACCTGATGCCGCTCCTGGTGATGCCCAGTTACGAGAACACCTTGCTGGATCAGACCTGCAAGGCGGCGGTAGCGAGACAAATCGAGTACGGTCAGCAGCGCGGTGTCCCGTGGGGGATGTCCGAGTCCGCCTATAACGTCGTCGACGGACACCTCAACTACCAGTACCGTGCCTTCGGTGTCCCGGGGCTCGGCCTGAAGCGCGGCCTGGCCGACGATCTGGTTGTCGCTCCCTATGCTTCGGCGCTGGCCTTGGCGGTGGCACCCGAAGCGGCATGCGCCAACCTGGAGCGGCTCGCCGCCGACGGTATCCTCGGCAAGTTTGGTTTCTTCGAAGCAGTCGACTACACGCCGTCACGCCAGCGACGCGGCCACTTGCGGACGATCGTACGGGCGTTCATGGCGCATCACCAGGGCATGAGTCTGCTGGCCCTGGCCAACTTGCTTCTGGCACGGCCGATGCAGCGGCGATTCGAGTCGGATGCGGAATTCAAGGCGGTCATGCTGTTGTTGCAGGAGCGTATCCCCAAGGCGACAGCGTTGTATTCGCACACGGCGCAGCTCTCGGCCGTGCGTTCGGCCTGGACGGCAGTGGAGACGCCGATTCGAGCCTTTACCAGCCCAGATACGCCAACTCCCGAAGTGCAGCTGTTGTCGAACGGCCGTTACCATGTGATGGTCACCAACGCCGGCGGGGGCTACAGTTGCTGGAAAGACCTCGCCGTCACACGCTGGCGGGAAGACAGTACCTGCGACAACTGGGGCAGCTTTTGCTACATCCGCGATCGCGCCAGCGGCACCTTCTGGTCGTCCGCCCACCAGCCGACGCTCAGGCGGGCCGAGAGTTTCGAGGCGATCTTCGTCGAGGGACGTGCCGAGTTTCGTCGCCGTGACGCCATCGGCAACGGCATTTTCGAGACCCATACCGAAATCGTCGTATCGCCGGAGGATGACGTCGAACTCCGGCGGGTGCACATCATCAATCGCTCACGCCACCGCCGGGAAATCGACGTCACCAGCTACGCCGAGGTGGTGATCGCGACGCCGGCCGCCGACGCGCTGCATCCGGCTTTCAGCAACCTGTTCGTCCAGACCCAGATCCTGCGGGAGCGACAGGCGGTCCTGAGCACTCGTCGGCCGCGCTCCCTCAGCGAGCAGGCGCCATGGATGCTCCACCTGATGGTGGCACATGACGCGGAGGTTGGCGAGGTTTCCTATGAAACGGATCGACTGCGCTTCATCGGCCGCGGCAGAAGTACGGTTGATCCCGCGGCGATGAGCAGTTCGGCGGCGCTTTCTGACAGCGATGGTTCGGTCCTGGATCCGATCGTCGCCATCCGCTGTTCGCTGACGCTCGATCCGGAACAGTCTGTGACCATCGACATGGTTACGGGCATCGCCGAGACACGCGATATGGCCGTCGGCCTCATCGACAAGTTTCAGGATCGCCACTTGTTGGATCGCGTCTTCGACTTGAGCTGGACCCATAGCCAGGTCGTTCTACGTCAAATCAATGCCAGCGAAGCCGATGCCCAGCTCTATGCGCGCCTGGCCAGTTCCGTCATCTACGCCAACCCCGACTTGCGTGCCGAGGCGGCCGAGCTGATCAAGAATCGTCGCGGCCAGAGCGGCCTGTGGGGTTACGCCATCTCTGGTGATCTGCCGATCGTCTTGCTGCGGATGGGCGCGGCAACAAATATCGACCTTGTCCGTCAGCTTGTTCAGGCCCATGCCTACTGGCGACTGAAGGGGTTGGCCGTGGATCTGGTGATCTGGAACGAAGAGCACAGCAACTATCGGCAACGATTGCAAGATCAGATCATCGGCCTGATCGCTTCCGGAATCGAGGCCAATGTCATTGATCGGCCCGGCGGCATCTTTGTCCGCATCGCTGAGCAGATACCGGGCGAGGACCGCATCTTGCTCGAGTCCGTGGCACGGGCGATCATTACAGACAGCCAGGGATCGCTGGCCGAACAACTCGATCAGCGCCGTATCGCGGAACCGCTGCCGCCAAGGCTGAAGCCGAATCGAGCGCAGCGCCTGGATCCCAGCGCGCCGCCTACGCCCTCAGAGCGTGAGCTGATCCTCGGTAACACCTTGGGCGGCTTCACCCGCGATGGGCGTGAATACGTGATCACGCTCGCCGTGGGCCAGATGACGCCAGCGCCATGGGTGAATGTCATGGCCAATGCAAGCTTTGGCACGATTGTTTCTGAAAGCGGATCCGCCTATACGTGGAGCGAGAACGCACACGAATTCCGCCTCACACCCTGGTACAACGACCCGGTGAACGATGCCAGCGGCGAGGCCATCTACCTGCGCGACGAAGAAACAGGGATTGTCTGGTCGCCGACACCCGGTCCGGTACGTACAGCCATTCCTTTTGTCGTCCGCCACGGTTTTGGTTACAGCGTATTCGAAAGTCGATACGCAGATATCGACGTCGAGCTGTGGATCTATGTTGCCGTCGATGCTGCCGTCAAGTTCTCGGTATTGAAAGTGCGCAATACATCGAGCCGATCACGTCGGCTGTCGGCGACCGGCTATGTCGAGTGGGTGTTGGCGGATCTTCCTGCCAAGTCGGCCATGCACCTGAGTACCGGAATCAATGCCGAGGACGGCGTGCTTTATGCGCGTAATCCTTACAGTGCGGATTTCCCCGAGCACGTAGCCTTCTTCGATACCGACGATCGGACGCTCAACGTTACCGGCGATCGCAGGGAGTTCATCGGCCGCAACGGCACGCGAAAGGATCCCGCGGCCATGAGTCGATTGTCTCTTTCCGGCAAGGTCGGTGCCGGCCTCGATCCCTGCGCAGCAATGCAGGTGAACTTCGACCTGATGGCCGGCGAGGAGCGCGAGATCGTC
>Ga0182021_10003998_pt1 | contig 17277 bp, 15 predicted proteins | sample 612E3MmetaG_FD_120493 | JGI IMG/M metagenome (GOLD analysis project Ga0182021, IMG submission 120493) | Permafrost microbial communities from Stordalen Mire, Sweden - 612E3M metaG (Illumina Assembly) | ecosystem: Environmental > Terrestrial > Soil > Wetlands > Permafrost | place: Sweden...
AGCCCCATGAAGGACGTGGTCCGCGTGCACGCTTCGAGCGGCACCACCGGCAAACCGATTGTGGTGGCCTACACGCAGGCGGATCTGGACGTCTGGACCTCGGTGATGGTGCGCGCCTTCGCGGCCTGCGGCCTGGACCACGGCGACGTGGTGCAGAACGCCTACGGGTACGGTTTGTTCACCGGCGGACTGGGCGCGCACTACGGCGCCGAATCGCTGGGCGCCACGGTGATTCCGGTCTCCGGGGGCAACACCGACCGCCAGATCATGGTGCTGAAGGATTTCGGGGTCACCGCCATCTGCTGCACGCCGAGTTACTTCATCCACTTGATCGAGCGCGCCGGTGAACTCGGCGTCAACATGCACAATCTGCCGCTCCGCGCCGGCATCTTCGGCGCCGAACCGTGGACCGAATCGATGCGGCGTCACATCGAAACCGAGAGCGGCATTCAGGCCTTCGACATTTACGGCCTGTCCGAGATCATCGGGCCCGGTGTGGGCATCGAATGCCCCTATCACAACGGCTTGCACATTTTCGAGGACCACTTCTACCCGGAGGTGATCGATCCCGAAACCGGCCGCGTCATGGCGGACGGCGAAGAAGGCGAACTGGTGCTGACCACGCTCAGCAAGCAGGCCATGCCGATGATCCGCTACCGCACGCGCGACATCAGCGTGCTGGTGGCCGAGCCCTGCCCGTGCGGGCGCACGGTGCGCCGCATGGGCCGCATCGCGCGCCGCAGCGACGACATGTTCATCATCCGCGGCGTCAACGTCTACCCCTCGCAGATCGAAGCCGCGCTGCTGGCGGTGGAAGGCGCGGTGCCGCATTATCAAATCCTGCTGACGCGCCACAAAGGCCTGGACGCGGTGGAAGTGCAGGTGGAAGTGACCCCCGAGCTCTTCAGCGATAAGATTGGCACGCTCGAAGGATTGCGCCAACGCCTGGCCTACTCGGTGGAGCATACGCTGGGGCTGAAAGTGGAAATCACGCTGGCCGCGCCAAGGAGCATTCAGCGCAGCGAGGGCAAAGCTAAACGCGTGATCGACCGAAGAAACCTGACGAATGAGGTGCCGCATGAAGATCCATCAACTGTCTCTGTTCCTCGAAAATAAGCCCGGCCAGATGACGCAGCCGTGCCGCGTGCTGGCGGAGGCCGGCATTGGCATTCATACACTCACGCTGGCCGACACGCAGCAGTTCGGCCTTTTGCGCCTGATCGTGACCGATTGGGAAAAGGGGCGCGCGATCCTCGAACAAGCCGGATATCTGGTCAACGTGACCGAAGTGGTGGCGGTCGAAGTGGCGGACCGTCCGGGCGGCCTGGCTGGGCTGCTCGACCTGTTCGAAGGCAGCGGCATCAACATCGAGTACATGTATGCCTTCACCTTCGGGCGCGGGGACAAGGCCGTGCTGATCTTCCGCTTCGACCAGCCGGACGCCGCCATCGAGCGCCTGCGCGCCGCCGGGATCAATGTCGTCGAGGACGTCGAGCTCTACCATCGGATCCACGTGTGAGCGTCGCCAGGACGATTCGGGAGCAGATGGAACATGCGTCGTGGATCCGGCGCATGTTCGAAGAAGGAATCCGCCTGCGCCAGGAGCGCGGGGCGGAGAACGTTTTCGATTTCACGCTCGGCAATCCGGAGGTGGAGCCGCCGGAGGCCGTGATCGCGGCCCTGCGGCGCGTGGTGGAAGAGAACCGGCCGCGCAGTCACGGCTACATGCCGAACGCCGGGTTTCCGGCCGTGCGCCAGGCGATGGCGCGGCGGCTGGCGGAACGCACCGGCCTCGGCTTCACCGGGGACGACGTGCTGATGACGGTGGGCGCCGCCGGCGCCATCAACACGCTGCTGAAATCGATTCTCGACCCCGGCGACGAAACGATCGTCCTCAACCCGTACTTCCCCGAATATCGTTTCTATATCGAGAATCACGGGGGGCGCGTGGTGCCGGTGGAGACCGACGAGCGCTTTCAACCGGACGTGGGGAGAATCGCCAGAGCCATCACGCCGCGCACCAGGGCCATCATCCTCAACTCGCCGAACAATCCCACCGGCGCGATCTACCCGGAAGCCGTGCTGCGCGAGTTGAACGAGATCGTGCGCGATCCGGTGATCGTGATCTCCGACGAGCCCTACCGGCCGCTCGCGTTCGACGGCATCGAGCCGCCGGAGACGCTGCGCCTGATCGAGCGGAGCGCGCTGGCGTGGTCGTGGTCGAAGGCCATGGCGGTGGCGGGCGAGCGCATCGGGTACCTGGCGCTGTCGCCGCGGCTGCGCGAACTCGCCGCCCTGCGCGGCGCCTGCACCTTCGCCAATCGCACGCTGGGTTACATCAACGCGCCCGCCATCTGGCAGTGGGTGGTGGCCGAAGTGCCCGGCGCGACGGTGGATGTGGCGCCGTACCAGGCCAAGCGCGACCTTCTGTGCGACGCGCTCACCGGCATGGGGTACGATGCGCCGCGGCCGCAGGGGTCGTTCTATTGCTTCCCGCGCACTCCCATTGCCGACGATGTCGCCTTCATCCGCCGGTTGCAGAAGGAAGGCATCCTGGCGGTTCCGGGGTCGGGCTTCGGACGCGCTGGATTCATGCGCCTCTCGCTTACCATCCGGCGCGAGGAGTTGGAGCGTTCCCTGCCCGGCTTCGAACGCGCGCTGGCGGGCTGAAGCCCCATGCATTTCGCGCCAGTGATGCTCTGCACTCGCCGCGGGGCGGGCAAAACAACTCGCGGGTGGTGGTACGGGCCGTTTGAATTAATTGACGATAAACAGGCCTGTAGCTCTTGATCTGGCACAGCAATACACCTATACTCAGTGGTTACTGTCCCTCGAGTCGAAATCAGGCTCAATGAACAGCCCCAGGAGAAAACATGAAGCTCATCAGGACCCTTGGCTTGCTCTTGCCGCTTGCATTGCTGCTCCCCGTCTTGTGTGTGGCGCAGGGCACGGCGCAGACGAGCGAGATCGCCAAGCTGCGCGAACAGATTGCGGCGCAGCAGAAACAACTCGACGAACAGCGGAAAGCGCTCGACGCCGCGCAGGCGGCGATCGATTCCCAGCAGAAACTGCTGGACCGTCTGTCTGCCGGGCAGGGCGCTCCGGCGGCCGTTGCGTCGCAAGCCGTGCCGGCGCCGTCCGCACAGCCGGCCAAACCCGCGGCTGACGTGGACACCAAAGGGCGAGCCTTCTCGCCGCTGGCCTTTCACATCGGCGGCGCGGATTTCGCCCCCGGCGGTTTTATGGATTTCTCCACGGTGTGGCGCTCCACCAACATCGGGAGCGGCGTGGCAACTTCCTTCGCCGGCGTGCCGATGAGCAACACCGTGGCGGGCAGGATGGCCGAGTTCCGGAGCAGCGCCGCAAACTCGCGCATCACCCTGACCATCACGGAGAACCCGACCAAGAACACGACCCTCACGGGTTATCTGGAGGGGGACTTCTATGGAAACCAGCCAACCAGCCTGTTCGTGACCTCTAACAGCAACACTTTCCGCATGCGCCATTTCTGGGTGAACGCTGCGAAAGGAAAGTGGGAGGTGTTGGGCGGCCAGACCTGGACGCTCCTCACGCCCAACCGCGCGGGCATCACCCCGGTTTCGAGTAATGTGTTTGTCGGACAAGGGGAGGATTCCAACTACATGCCGGGTCTGATATGGGGACGGCCGGGACAACTCCGCGTGGTCTATCACCCCGACAAGCACTGGTCGCTCGCCGCTTCAGTTGAGAATCCCGAACAGTTCATCACCACCGCCACCACGGTGCCCGCGTTCGCCGCCACCCAGGTGGACAACGGGGCCGTTTCCACGACGCCCAACGTGCGCCCGGACTTCGTCGCCAAGATCGCCTACGACACGCAAGTGTCCGGCAGAGCGCTGCACTTCGAACTCGCCGGTTTCTCGCGCCAGTTCCGCGTCTCGCCGGCGCAGAGCAAGTACTTTACCGCCCAAGGCGTGGGCGGAACGTTCGACACCGTGCTGGAAGTGGCCAAGAACTTCCGCCTGATTGCCACGGGGTTTTACTCCTCTGGCGGCGGGCGTTTCTCGGTGGGGCTTGGTCCCGACCTCGTCATCGGTCCCGACGGCTCCATCTCGCCGGTGCATTCCCTGGCCGGCATCGCCGGCTTCGAGTACGCGCCCAACGCCAAGTCGCAGTTCTTCGCTTACTATGGCGGCACGTACTTCAACCGCAACTACACGGTGGTCTCGCCGGGCAACTACATGGGGTTCGGCTTCCCCGGTTCCTCGTCGGCCAACCGGCAGTTTCAGGAGCCGGCGTTCGGTTATTACTACACCTTCTGGAGGAACCCCAGATACGGCGCGCTGCAATTCATTGGGGAGTATGGCTACCTGACGCGGGCGCCCTGGTACGTCGCGCCCGGAACTCCGTCCACGGCGCACGCGCACATGATATTCGGCTCGATGCGTTTCACGCTGCCGTAGGCGCTGGAGGAGAGCGGCGGCGCGGAATCTAGAGCACGGCGGTCTCGTGCAGCCACCGTCCCGCCGCCAGACGGTCGAAACCCAGCAGCTCCGTATCGATCAGATCGCTCTTGCCGCGCAGGATCAGGTCCGTCACGATGCGGCCGGTGGCGGGAGAGTGCATCACACCGTGGCCGCTGAATCCGTTGGCCAGGAAGAGTCCCGGGACTTGCTTCACCGGCCCCAACACCGGGTGATGATCGGGCGTCATCTCGTAGAGCCCGGCCCAGGCGCGCCTGGGGTTGACCTGGGCCTCCTCCAGACAGGGCAGGCGTTGCACGCCGCGCGTCAGCACCTTCTCGATGAAGCCGCGGTCGAAGTTCAGCTTGAAGCCCGGCGTCTCCTGGGGATCGTTCCACGCCAGCAGCAGTCCCCGGCCTTCGGGGCGGTAGTGAAAGCCCGAGTTCATATCCACCACCATGGGCGATCGCGGCGACACCTTATCGAAGGGTTCGGTGGGCACCAGCATGCGGCGCAGCGGCGCCACCGGCAGATCCACTCCCGCCAGACGCGCCACGCCGCCCGCCCAGGCGCCGGCGGCATTGACCACCGTGCGGCCGCCGACGAATCCGCGCGAAGTCTCCACGCCGGTCACGCCGCGCGCGTCCAAAGCGATGCCGGTGACCTCGGTCTCGCGCAGCAGACGCGCGCCGCGCTCCATGGCTTTGCGCATGAATCCAGTCATTACGCTGTACGGGTCCACGAAGCCATCGGTGGCGCAGAAACTGCCGCCCAGGATGTCGTTGCGCCGCAGTTGGGGAGCTACCGCCGCGACGTCGCGCGCATCCAGCAGGCGCACGGATTGGAGGCCGGCCTCCACCTGGCGGCGGTAATTCCCGCGGAGATAATCCAGGTGCGCCGAGGTGGTGGCGACGAAAAGATATCCCTGCGGGCGGTAACCCGAGGGGTGGCCCATCGCCTCATCGAACCTGGCGAAGAAAGGGATGGAGTAGAGCGACATGCGGATATTGACGGGCGTGGCGAACTGGGCGCGTACCCCGCCCATGCTCTTTCCCGTGGAACCCTTGCCTTGCTGGGCTTCGCGTTCCAGCACCAGCACGTTGCGGCATCCCGCTTCCGTCAGGTGCCAGGCGATGCTGGAGCCTACTATCCCGCCACCGATGATGATGACATCCGCCGAATTCAAAACGTCTCCCAGAGCGGCCGGGCGAGAAGCCGAGAAAAAGTGCGCCCGCAAGCGGGCGTTTGGCAGGCGTAAGCCCGCCCGACCGGCGCTTACGCGATTTTACTAAACTGGCGGGGAAATGTTTACTTGGGATCCTCGGCGGCCGCATTCGACGAAAGCGGATTGACGATCTTTTTCCACTGCGTGGGCCCGGTCTGCTTCAGCATCCCGAAGGGTCCGAGCGCCCATGTGGTGCCGGTGTTGCGCAGGACCTTGTTCAGAAAGAGTTGGGTCTCCGTGGCCTGCAGTGTCCAGGTCTCGCCGCCGTCCTGGCTGGTCAGGAAACCGTCGTCGGTGGTGATCCAGCCATGGTTGGCCCCGTCGAAGCCGATGGAAGTCAGCCAGCCCGAAACCGGAATCTTCTTGGGAACCCAGGTGGCGCCCCCATCCGTGGTGCGGAAAAGTTGCCCCGCGAAACCCGAAATCCAGCCGTTCCTGGCGTCCTGGAAAACGATCGAACTCAGCGACCATTGGGCGCCTGGGATCTTGACCATTTGCCACTTGTTCCCGCCGTCGGTTGTGTGCAGCAGGGTGCCGGACCAGCCGGACGCCCAACCGTTCCGGGCATCCAGGAAGTACAGGCATTCCAGCGAGAGCGACACGGTGGAATTCTGTTTACTCCAGGTCTTGCCGCCGTCGGCGGAATGCAGGATCACGCCGTCGTAGCCGGCGATCCAGCCTTGTTGTCCCACCATTTGAATATCGGTGAGGTTCTCGGTGGTGCCGGATGCCCGCACCGTCCAGGTGCGGCCGGCGTCGTCCGTCGCCAGGATCGCGCCACGGTCGCCCACGGTCACGCCGTGGTTGACGTCCAGGAACGCCACGGCCCGGAGCGCGCTCGAACTACCGATTTTTCGCTGCGCCCAGGTGGCGCCTTCATCGCTGGTGACCAGCAGCAACCCCTGCTCGCAAAGAACGTAAGTGATTGAATTTGTGGGTAGTGCCGCATCGCGCATGTTGCAGGCGCGTTCGTCTGCCGCGAAGGCCGCCAACGGAATGACCCCGAGCGCCAGCAAGCAACCCAACCCCGTCCGAATCGTCGACGACATCAAGTATCTCCAGAAACCGGAAAAAAGGTTCGCGACCGTTGAAACACACGTCCGCACCCAACCAAAGGTACGTTGTTGGCTGGCAAAAGGTTACACCCCCAGCCCGGCGCGTCCCCCGTGCCGCCGCCGTCGGGTCAAAGGACAGGCTGCGCCTGGGCGATGAGCATGCGGTCGAAAGGATCGGCGTGTCGCCGGGGGGAGAACGGCGGACCTGCGCTACGGAGCGGCCGCAAGCTTCACAAATGCGGCGCGCCGACGCACCAGGAACCACACCGGGATGGCGACGAAAGCGGTCCCCAACAGTGCGAACACCCAGACTGGTTGGGGCATCTGCGCCGGCACTCCCGCGGCGGAGAGTCTGGGCATCTCGCGTAGCATGCGCTGCATCTTGGCCTCATACCCTGGCAGCACCCAAGTGACCGCGCTGCTCAAGGCGCCGAAGCAAAAGTAGGCGATGGCGCCCACCCTGACCGGCTCCCGCAGGCGCAGCAGACCGGCGCCTAAGAAGACCTGCGCGGCGGCGAGGACCGTGTAGACCGCGACGCCAGCCCAGCCCGTAATCACGGCGCCAAATACCAAGGCGGGGAGCCGGAGCACCGCCGGCACGGCCATGAACAGCGAGCCGATCAACAGATACCAGCCGATCACCGAGACGCTCAACGGCCGGGCGGGCGGCGCACTGGGCACACCCTGGGCGAAATACTCCTTGGTGGACCTCAAATTGAACAACACCAGCCACCACACACCGATGGCGGCCAGCAGGCTGTAGAAACCGCCCATGCCCCAGCGTATGGCGTCCATCATGCCCTGCGTGACATTTGGCTGAGCGGGCAGTCGCATGACGAGGATCACCAGCCCCGCACTGCCAGCCATGAAGGTGAGCAGGGCGGCGAAGATCACGATCGAGACGCGCGCCCATCCGCGCCGGCGGAAGATTCCGATGGCCGTCCAGATTCCCCAGCCGCTCAAGATGGCGCATGTGGCCGCCACTACGATACCGATAGCCAGCAAGGGGAACGGCGGCGCGGCCGGTCCGGTGGGCGGAGGCGCTGCCAGCATGCCGAACAGCATGAAACCACCCAACACCAGGATGGCGAGGCTGCCGGCGATGGTGAGGCCGGCGCTCACCCGAATCCCAATCCACTTTCTTGCCATGATTGACGATCAGTGTACCCGGTTGCCCGCCCGGGGTCCAGGGGTGAACCGGGCGGCGTATGCCGGATTCTCACGTCCGATCATGCTGTGTTAACGTACTGGAGTCGCGGCAAAAAAGCGGAGGTGAGTGCAATGTTGAAGAATTCGTGTGTTTCCACGTGGATATTGGCCGGACTGGGAGTTTGCGCGTGGCTTGCCAATGCGCCCGCCGCGCGGGCGGCGCAAACGGCGGCGCCCGCGCCGGTAGGAGCGGCACCGCCGGCCGGACTTCCGGCGGAGACGTCGGTCGAGGCCCAGTACGCCGACGGGACGCCGATCCCTTTCAAAGTGCCGGAGCAGGTCGCCTTTCTCTTCGTACACAACATCCGGTCGCTGGAGAAAGACCCGTGCATGCGATACCTCGAGAGGCTGTGTTCGCTGGACGAACTGGTGCAAAAGGTAAAAGGCAAGCCTGGCGAGGCGATCGGCCTCACGCGGAATCCGGCGCGGGAGACCGATTATAGCTACCTGGTGACGTTCTTCGGCCAACCCTATCAGACGGCGGCGCGCTACCAGGTGGAAGCCATTCCCCACCGTCCCGGGCTGGGCGGATTCCTCTTCGTGAGCAACCGGCGCGGCTTCAGCGATTTCTACTTCAACGCCAATGGCCCGGCCACGACGAAAGATAAGAAGTTAGGGGCTTACGGCACTAACGGAAATGGCTTCATCGGGCGGTGAGACCACGTAGAATATGTATAGGCATGAAGAAACTCACCATCAGCATCAGCGATGAAGTCTACGAAGGGCTGCATCGCAAGATCGGCCGGCGTCGGATCAGCCAGTTTCTGGAGAAGCTTGCACGTCCTCACGTCCTGCCGGAAGACCTCGAAACAGCGTATCGTGACATGGCTGCGGACGAGGATCGGGAGCGGGAAGCTGCGTTTTTGGACACACCCGAGGCTGGGCAGGTTCGACGGCTGGGCTTCATGGCGGAACAGATCGTAGTGCCGGACGATTTCGACCGGATGGGAAGTGCCGAGATCGCGCGGCTGACAAGATTGACAACTGACTCTGATCGATGAGTTTTCAGATGCTATTTCGGCTTACATCGCGGATGGTTTTGACGGAAACATTCGGGTGTTGTCAGCAGCAAGACTCTGACAAGAATCCTCAGTGGAAATCGTGCGATTCCGGCGCGGCCCCCGCGCGTAGAGCGGCGACGCGCCCCGCCTTCACGCTGATCACGCCATCCTGATTTTGCAGGATGCCATCGATGATGAGGTAGGGCTCGCCGAGGACTTCGAATTTGAAGTGCTCGAAGGTGGCGGGGTTGACGATGGCGTTCATCATGCCGGTCTCGTCCTCCATGCTGAGGAAGACGAACCCCTTCGCCGTGCCGGGACGCTGGCGCACCACCACGCTGCCGGCGATGCGCACGATGCGGCCGTTGGGAATGCGCGCCAGATGCATCGCTGGGACCGCGCCGAGCGCGTTCATTTCCATGCGGCGCCAGGCCATGGGGTGCTTGCCGACGGTGAGGCCGGTGCCGCGGTAATCGGCCCACAGGCGCTCTTCGGTGCTCATGGGCGCGAGCGGCGAGGGCTCGCCGGTTTCCTCCAGCGGGGCAAGCAGCGCCCGTTGCGCGTAATGCCGGCGGTCGGCTATACGTGTAGAATACGTATAGGACCATGAGCAAGAAACTCACGATCAGCGTCAGCGATGAAGTTTACGAAGGGCTGCATCGGAAGGTCGGTCGGCGGCGGATTAGCCAGTTTCTGGAAAAGCTGGCGCGTCCGCATGTCCTGCCGGAAGACATCGAAACAGCGTACCGGGACATGGCTGCGGACGAGGACCGGGAGCGGGAAGCGCTGGCTTGGTCGGAAGGTTTGATCGGAGACGTTGGGGACGAGCCGCATGCTGCGCGGTGAGGTCTGGTGGGTAGACTTCGATCCATCGCTTGGCGGCGAGATTCAGAAAACGCGCCCTGCGGTGATCGTGAGCAACGATGCTTCCAATCGGTGCCTGAACCGGGTGCAAGTGGTTCCGATCACCAGCAAGATGGCGCGGGTTTTTCCGTGCGAAGCCGCGGTCGAATTGAATGGCGAGGCGCGGAAGGCAATGGCGGATCAGGTGGCCACGGTGAGTAAGCGCCGGCTGAAATCCAAGCTGGGAAGCATATCCCGCGAGGATATGCAGGCGATTGAGCGGGCGTTGCGTCAACAGCTTGGACTCGGTGACGCCTGACCTTACAGACTCCCAACGACATCGTTAACGGCAAACGGCTTGCCCGGCTTGCCAGCCGGCCTTGACTGCTATCCGCCATTGGCGGATACTCAAGGATGAGTGGAGCTGATTGAGACTTCTACCTTCACGAGGCAGATCACTACTCTGTTAAGCGATGAGGAGTATGGCGGATTTCAGTCCCGGATCGTCGCGCATCCGGAACTCGGCGCTCTCATCAGAGGTGGTGGTGGGATACGCAAGGTTCGCGTTGCCTTTGGATCACGAGGAAAGAGGGGCGGCGCCCGCGTCATCTATTATTGGGCGGTACGAAAAGACGTGATTCTGCTGCTCTATGCGTATCCGAAGAACGTCGCGGCGGATCTGACTCCGAAACAGGTTTCGCAGCTAGCCAAAGTTGTCAAAGAGGAGTTTGGCAGTGAAAAAACAGATGTTTGAAGAGTTGCTGGGCAGCGTACGCGAAGCCGGGGCAATTCTGCGCGGCGAGCAAAGGCCTTCGCGGCGGACTGTAATTCGCTCTTCCGGCGTCCGGGCGATTCGCGAGCGAACCAGCCTTTCGCAGTCGGAGTTTGCGGACTTGATTGGTGTCAGCGTGAAGACACTTCAAAACTGGGAACAGGATCGGCGACGCCCTACGGGACCGGCATCCGCACTCTTGAGCATCATTGAACACGCTCCCGCGTTGGCAATGAAAGCCATTCATCGGGCATAAGGCACTTTGGACAACGGGAGGTGACGCTGCCCAAATGTCACCAACATCAGTTCCAGACTCCGCCCTTGGACTTCTGCCACTCGCGGACCCAAACCAACTCATCATCAGTCGCTGGATCATTCTGAATGTAAATTGGCATCCATGACCCAAAGGTTCCACGTGAGAGGGGAAGATGTCCAACTCCGAAGCCGTCTGGATCGTCAATGGCCCCGAGACTCAATCTGTTGGGATCTATGCAGGTTGGTCGTTGCGAGAATTTCTCCTTGTAGATTCTCACATGAACTACATCACGGTCCACCGACAGAACCTTGACTATCGCGAATCCATCCCCAGACTTGATCGAACAAAGATCTCCAGTTGCCAGACGTGCGGGAATGGTTCGGGCGTAGTACCACTCAACGACGGCTTTCAGCAACCTGATCACCACACTAGATTATCAACTATCTCAGTGAAAATCGTGCGACTCCGGCGCGGCGCCCGCGCGTAGGGCGGCAACACGGCCTGCCTTCACGCTGATCACGCCATCCTGATTTTGCAGCACGCCCTCGATGATGAGGTAGGGCTCGCCGAGGACTTCGAATTTGAAGTGCTCGAAGGTGGCGGGGTTGACGATGGCGTTCATCATGCCTGTCTCGTCTTCCATGCTGAGGAAGACGAAGCCCTTCGCCGTGCCGGGACGCTGCCGCACCACCACGCTGCCGGCAATGCGCACGATGCGGCCGTTGGGAATGCGCGCCAGGTGCATCGCCGGGACCACGCCGAGCGCGTTCATCTCGATGCGTCGCCACGCCATGGGGTGCTTGCCGACGGTGAGGCCGGTGCCGCGGTAATCGGCCCACAGGCGCTCTTCGGTGCTCATGGGGGCGAGCGGCGAGGGCTCGCCGGTTTCTTCCAGCGGGGCGAGCAGCGGGCCGACGGGGAGGATGGCGCGCTGCGCCTGCCATAGGGTGTCGCGGCGGTGCTGTTTCTCGAGCGCATTGAGTGCGCCGATTTCGGCCAGGCGGTTGAGTTCGTCTTTGCGCAGTTCCCTGACGCGCAGGGCGAGATCGTCCACGCTGGTAAAGGGTCGCACGGCGCGGGCGCGCAGGAGGGCGCGGGCGGCCTCTTCGCGGAATCCGCGGGCGTAGCGCAGGCCCAGACGCATAGGTTGGCAGGCGGAAGCGCCTGCCCCACCTGCGGCCCCACTCACCGTGCACTCCCATGCCGAGCACGTCACGTCCACCGGCAGAACGCGCAGGCCGTGGCGCTGGGCGTCCTTAATCAGGATGGCGGGCGAGTAGAATCCCATCGGCTGATTGTTGAGCAGCGCGCAGGTGAATTCGGCGAGGTAGTGGCACTTCAGGTAGGCGCTGGCATAGGCGATCAGCGCGAAACTGGCGGCGTGCGATTCGGGAAAGCCGTAAAGCGCGAACGACGTGATGGAGCGGACGATGTCGTCCTGTGCCCGGCCCGCGATGCCGTTCCGCGTCATGCCGGCGCGCAGTTTGAGCTCGATCTCCGCCATGCGTTTTTCGGAGCGCTTGAACCCCATGGCGCGGCGCAACTCTTCGGCCTCGCCACCGCTGAATCCGGCGGCGATCATCGCCATCTTGAGCAGTTGCTCCTGGAATAGCGGGACGCCGAGCGTGCGTTGCAAGACCGGCTCGAGCGAGGGGTGGAGGCAATCGACGGGTTCGCGCCCTTGTCGCCGATTCAGATAAGGGTGCACCATTTTGCCGACGATGGGGCCGGGGCGGATGATGGCCACCTGCACCACGATGTCGTAAAATCGCGCCGGCTTCAAGCGCGGCAGGCAGGACATCTGCGCGCGGCTTTCCACCTGGAACATGCCGACAGTGTCGGCCTTCTGGAGCGCCGCGAAAACGGCCGGGTCGTCGGGCGGAAGCTGCGCCAGATCCACGCCGGGGCACAGTTCGAGGCACTCTTCGAGCACCGCCATCATGCCGAGGCCGAGCAGGTCCACCTTGATGATGCCGAGATCGGCGCAATCCTCTTTATCCCACTGCACCACGACGCGGCCGGGCATGCTGGCGGGCTCCAGCGGCACCACGGAATCGAGCGCGCCCTGGCAGATTACCATGCCGCCAGAGTGCTGGCCGAGGTGGCGCGGCAGGTCCTGCGCCATGCCGTAAAGCTCGCGGAATTTGCTCACGCGCGGGTGGTTGAGGTCGAAGCCGGCGTCGCGGAACTGGCGCTCGGTGGTGTCGCTGGGATCATGCCATTCCCAGGTCCGCGCCAGGCTGCTGAGCTTTTCAAGGGAAGTGACTTCGAAGCCCAGCGCCTTGCCCACCTCGCGCGCGGCCGAGCGCCCGCGGTAGGTGATGACGTTGGCCGTCATGGCGGCGCCGAGGGTTCCGAAGCGCTGATAAACGTACTGTATGGCCTGTTCGCGCTTCGCGCCGCTGGGGAGATCGAGATCGATATCCGGCCACTCGCCGCGCTCCTCGCTGAGGAAGCGTTCGAAAAGAAGGTCCATGCCGACGGGATCGACGGCAGTGATTTCCAGAGCGTAGCAGACCGCGCTATTGGCGGCGCTGCCGCGGCCTTGCGCCAGGATGTTGTGCTCCTTGCAGAAGCGCACGATGTCCCAAACGATCAGGAAGTAGCCGGCGAGATGGAGCTTTTCGATGAGCGCAAGTTCGCGTTCGATCTGGCGGCGGGCGCGCTCGTGATAGGGGCGGTAGCGGCGGCGCGCGCCCTCGTCGGCGAGAGTGCGCAGCAGGCTCATCTGCGTCTCACCTTCACCGGCGGGGTAGCGCGGAAACTCGTAGCCGAGGTCGGCCAGGGTGAACTCCAGGCGCGCGGAGATTTCGCGCGTGTTGGCGATGGCCTCGGGGAGATCGGCGAAGAGGCGCGCCATTTCGGCGGGCGATTTCACGTGGCGCTCGCTATTCTGTTCCAGCAGGCGGCCGGCTGTGGCCAGCGTGACCTTGTGGCGGATCGAGGTGAAGACGTCCAGCAGTTCGCGTTGCGCGGGCACGGCGTAGGCGGGGTTGTTGGTGGCGACGAGTGGGTGCCGAGGCGGCGGGAGCGCTCGATCACCGCCTGGTTGTGGGCCTCTTCCTCGCGATTGTGATGGCGCGAGAGTTCGGCGCAGAGAGCGTGTTTGCCGAAGATATCGAGCAGGCGCTCGTCGGGGTGGGCGGTGAGGCAGATCAGGCCGCGGGAGAATTCGGCGAGTTCGTCGAGAGTGGCCGCGCCTTCGCCCTTGGGCGCGCGCAGTTTCATGCGGGTGACCAGGCGGCAGAGGTTGCGGTAGCCTTCGCGGGAAGCGGCCAGCAGGGGGTAGGTGCGTCCGTTGGCGCAGGTGATTTCAGAGCCAATGTGGGCGCGGACACCGGCCTTTTTAGCAGCCATGTGGAAACGCGGCGAGCCATAGACGCCGTTACGGTCGAGCAGCGCCATGGCGGGCATGTCAAGGTGGGCGCAGGCGCCGGCTAGGTCTTCCGGCACGCAGGCGCCTTCCAGGAAGCTGAAGGCGGACCGCGCATGGAGTTCGACGTAGGGGGAAGGCATCACGAAACTTTAGACATTGAATTCCCCGCAGAGACGCAGAGGCGCGGAGATAAGCGCAGAGAAGCAAAAACTGGATTCGGCAAACACTCCCTCAAAAGCCGTGAAAAAACAATTCTCACGCAAGGCGGTACTCTGTTTTTGGTTTTCTCTGCGCTTATCTCCGCGTCTCTGCGTCTCTGCGGGGAAGCCATATTCCCGTCTGCTCCCGGCTTCGCCGGCTTAGTCATAACTGCCTTCCACGAACCAGCCGGCCGGCTCGCAGTAGATGCGGTAGAGCGCGCCATCGGAAAGCGCGATGTCCCACTCGTCGCGGTGCCAGGGGTCGGGAGTCCACCAGTCGCCAGAGGTGCGCCAGGGACCGGCCAGATCGAGCACTTTGCCGCGGACGCCATCGGCCATGACGAAGCTGGGCTGGCTGCCAGCGATGGCGACTCGGGCGGCGCGGCGCGGGCGGAAGAGGCGCAGGGCGAGGCGGGTGGCATAAGGCTCCGCCTTGTGCATCCGGGCGGAGCCCGGACGCTCGAGCATGCGGAAGGCATCGGGACGGTGGGTGTCGAGCAACTCCGGAGTGCCCACGCGGCCTTCCCCCACGAACGCCCGTATGCGCGCCAGCGTCAGTTCCAGTTTCACCGGTTCGGGCGCGACGGGGACGAAGAGGCCGGTCTGCGCGGCTTGCGGCTTGACCGGGTTGACGCCCATCCACAGGTGTATGATCGGCGCGGTGGGCGGGTGGGCTTCCAGATCGAGTTGCAGCAGCTTGAGGAACGCTCTTGTTTCGAGCGAGGGGACAGGCAGGCGCAGACAGCGCTCGTGAGTACCGCCGGTTTCCAGTTTGAGACGCAGGCGAAGTTCGTCGGTGGCCAGCCCGCGGGTAGTTAGGCGCATGGCCAATCCGTTGATCAGGCGCGCCAGCAGGAAGGCGAGCGGCTCCAGCAGTTCCACGGGGTAATCCAGCTCGATCTGGTCTTCGAAATCGAGCGTCTCTTGGAGCGGAAGCAGCTTGCGGTCACCTTCGCCGCGGGCGAGTTCGCGCAGGCGCAATCCCTCCGGGCCGAGCCGTTCGGCGATGCCGAGCGGCGGGAGCGCCGCCATTTCGTGGAAGCGGCGTATGCCCCAGCGCTCCAGGGTTTCGAGCAATTGGGGAGCCGGCGAGAGCAGGGCGAGCGGCAGCCTGGCCAGGAATTTGCCCTCGTCGCCGTGTGGGATGAGGCTAACGCCACGGAATCCGCGGGCGGCGCAGATGGCGGCATCGGGATTGCCGGCGAGGGCAAGATTGGCCTTGACGCCGCATTCGCGGGCGCGGCGCGCGATAGCGGCGGCGACGGCGACGTCCAGGGGGAGGCCGAAAAGCCGGTCCAGGCCGGAGACATCGAAGGTCACGGTATCGGGCCCAGAGGACGGCCCATAGGGCACCCCAGTCGCTTCCACGGTAGGGCGAGGCGAGAGTCCGCTGCCCGAATCGACGGTCTCCGGCCCCGATATCAACCCAGTCGCTTCCACGGTGGGCGAGAATTCGAAAGCGAGCGCGGTCAGATTGCCCGTGCCGTGAAGACAGGCGAACATTGCTTCCTCCGATTTGTGGATTGGGCGCGCACCTCGATGGTGCGCAGCAGGCGGGAGACGGAACGCGTGCCGGACCAGGTGGCCGCGTGGCGGCCGCACTCGATCACCAGCGAGGCGCAGGTTCTGGCGTTGGATTGCCGCGCCAGGGAGATGAGGATGGCCGGTGTGTTTTCCACCGCGCGGCGCAGGCGGAACCAGGAAGCGAGCGATATGCGGCGCGCGGTGTGCGGGGCGGTATCGCCCAGATCCACGACGACGAGGCCGAAGCCGCCGCCCTGGATCAGCAGGTCCGCCGCTCTGAGCGCCTGTTCGGCGTTGTGCCCGCAGCGCACCCAGAGCAGGCGGACAAGTTGTACGCCGGCATCGGCGGCGGAGTGCGGAGAGAAGGCATCCTCGGCATCCACCAGCGCGCAGGCTTCCTCCCGCGCGGTGGCGGCGGCCAGCACGGAGAGCAGCAGGCTGGTGCGGCCCGAGGAGGCGGGTCCGACGATTTCGGTGAGGCATCCGCGAGGCAGCCCGCCGGTGGCCGAATCGATTTCCGGAATGCCGGTGAGGGCGCGTTCGGGCTCGGGGCGGGATTGCCAGTCGAGGGGTGCGCCGAGGATCGATTCGAACTGTTGCAGTAAGACAGCGGCACCCATTTGTTCGCCTTTTATTCGCCTATACTTAACTTTTACAGGAGGCGGGCAAAAAAGTCAAGAAAGGTCTTGACAGGTGTTTTGATGTGCAGTATAAATTACATAGAGGTCGTTACAACATACAAAAAGGAGCGTACATATGACAGATTCTGAAAAGTGGGCGTGGTGGACACTGGGCTTGGTCGCGTTGACGGCCACCGCCTTTTTCACCTTGGTCGCGGTGCTCAAAAACCTACCGGCGAGTCAGGCGGCTTTCGCCCTGCTGGCGCTGGAGGCGGTACTGAATGTCAAATTCAAGGGGCGCAAATTCGACGAACGGGAGAAGGAGATCGCCGAAAAAGCCCTGATGGCGAGTTTCGGCGCCCTGTGGGTGGTGTTCATCGGCGTGGTGATGACGTTGGGATTCGTCAAGGGATGGGATGCGACGCTTTCGCTGCGTGTGTGGATGCTGTCCTCAACCATCTGGTGGGCAGTGGCGCTGGTGCTGGCGGTGGAAGCGGTGACCACGCTGGTGCTGTACCGGAGGGGATAGTCATGCCCGGCGAGAAAACCGAAATCCGCAACAGCATCCGGCGCCTGCGCTTCGAGCACGGGGAGATGACGCAGGACGAACTGGCGAAACAGGCGGGCGTGACGCGGCACACCATCATGGCGCTGGAGGCGGGGAAGTACTTCCCTTCCCTGCTGCTCGGGTTCCGCATCGCGCGCGCCTTCGGCGTGGGGGTGGAGCAGGTGTTCGAGTACGTGGAGACTAGCG
>Ga0182021_10003999_pt1 | contig 17275 bp, 13 predicted proteins | sample 612E3MmetaG_FD_120493 | JGI IMG/M metagenome (GOLD analysis project Ga0182021, IMG submission 120493) | Permafrost microbial communities from Stordalen Mire, Sweden - 612E3M metaG (Illumina Assembly) | ecosystem: Environmental > Terrestrial > Soil > Wetlands > Permafrost | place: Sweden...
CCTTTCTCCAAACCCTCTGATCATTTATCTGGAGCGCCCATTGCGGAAGCAGTCGGTCGAGTCGCTTCCTACCGCACGCTTCTGCGACCGCTCCGGATAACTCCGGAGTCGGGATAATGCGCCCAACATGCGCCATGCACGATCTTCGGCCCGCCCACGCGATCATAGGCGCCGTAGCCGTCGGTCTGCAAAATGCCTTCGAATTGTCCCAGGAATTCCTTTGGTCCGTCGCGCCCCCGCCCCAAGCGGAAGTCGAACACCACGCCACCTCCCGGCCGGCCGTATTGCCACGGATACGCTTGGTGGTTCTGCCCCCTCCCATCGTGCATCTGCACATCAACTGTCGTTTCATCGGCCTGGATGTAACTACAGCCGAGTAACTCCCGGCCCATCGCTTTGGCGATGGGAATGAGTAACTCGCCTACCCGCATCACCCATCCGTCCATCGTCGCCCGGCTGATCTCGACGCCCGCCGGCGGAGCGGCCCTGGGGTCGGTTTCGGGGAGATCGTCGGCGTTGTCGCGGCGCCGCACGCCGATCACCGCGTCTGGCAGGACGTCTACCGGCCGAAGACGCCGGCCGGCGAGAAGCAAGGAGCAATGCCATGAGATGCCCATCCTGCGCGGGGGCGAAATTGGTGCGCGACACGCGCGATATCGCGTACACCTACAAAGGCGAAACGACCACGATTCCGGACGTTCGCGGCGATGCTGGAGTTCAAGCAGGTGAACGCCTCCATTGTCGATCCCGGCTTCATCGCGCGCGTCCGCAAGAAGCTCGCGCTCGACCAGCGGCAGGCGGCCGCGATCTTCGGCGGTGGCCCCAATGCGTTTTCGCGCTACGAGAACGGCAAGACCAAGCCGCCGCTCGCGCTGGTGAAACTCCTCATGGTGCTCGACCGGCACCCTAACCTGTTGAACGAGGTTCGGGCCGGGCAATAGCTCCGCCGACGACGCCTGGCCCCTACTGCCCCGTAACCGTGATCGCAACCAGGTTGCCCGCAGCGTCCCAGGTGTAGGTGATGGTGCGTCCGTCGCCCAGCGCGGCTTTCGTCGGCCGGTTCAAGGAATCGTAGGTGAAGTTGGCGGTGCTGTTGGGGGTGAATCCGGAGCCGATCAGGGAAATAAGGCCGCTAAAGGCGGATTGCGTGTTACCGGCGCCGTCGGTGGCGGTCACGCGGATCACGGCCGTGCGGCTGGGCGCGATGTCCGGAGGCACGAACCAGTTGTAGGTCTGGGTGTTTCCGGCCAGACCACCGGCAATCGCCGTTGTGAAAGTCTGGCCGCCGTCCGTCGAAAGCGCGATATCGTGGCTGGCAACACCCACGTTGTCGTCCGACTGCCACTGAATGCGGTAGGTGGTGCTGCCGGCGATTACCTCGCCGGCGGTGGGCTTTGCCAGAGTCAGTACGGGCGGCTCCGTGTCGGTGATGTCGCAGGGGTTGTAATCGTCCTGGAAGCTGGCACGATAGCTGCCCAGGTTGACTCCAGCGCGGTCGTGGACCAGTAGGGTGTAGTTGCCGGTAGTCAGGATAACGGCGGTGACCTGCCCGCTCGATGAGGTGCTCAGCCGGGTGCCGGAGGGGTCGTACAACTCCGCGTAGGGGAAGAAGGTGCCGGAACGCGGAGCGAGTTTAATGTCGGCCTGGCCGCCGCGGGTGCCGGCAAACACGAACGTATCGAGCTGGCCGGGGATCGAGACCCGCCGGAGCGTCGATTGTCCGCACGCCAGGGTGGTGGGCGAGCACGGATTGTTGGGGCGCTGGAAGGCCAGGGTGAACGAGCCGGTCTCGCTGGCGGCGGTGGAGGGGCTCACCACCACCAGGTAGGCGCCGCCCAACTTGACCTTTTGACTGATATCGGAAGCGCCCGCGACGCGCACGCCGGTGGGATCGAACAACTCGATCTGCGGAAAGAAATTATCGGAGATTTTGGTAAAGACCAGCCGCATCAGATCGCCCGCATCGGCGCCGGCCAGGTAATAACGAAATTCGCTGGCGGCGGAAAGCGACGCGGTGGTGGCGCCGCCGCACTGCAAGGCGGATGTCGCGGCGGGACGGTTGAGCAACTGCCAGGAGAGCGCGTAGCCGCCGGCCGTGAGCGGGGCGGAAGCGCCCACGACCACGGTATAAGTGCCGCTCGCGGAGACGGCACGCGAAAGCGCGAAGGTGCTGGAATCGAGGCGCACGCCGCTGGGGTCGTAGAGGTCCATCTGGGCGGCGAAGCCCGGCGTTACGGAGGCGCTGCGCACCAGCAGTGCATCCCCGCTGCCGGCCGGCATGCTGTACGAGAGGAATGGCGCCCCGCCGTTGACCACGCCGGTCACCGTCTGGCCCTGTGGCGAGGGCACCGAACAGGCGTTCCTGGTCCGCAGCAACTCGATGCCGAAAGGCCCTCCCCCCTGGCGGCCGCTCGAATCCATCCCGACCACGGTGTAGACGCCGGCCGCGGGCTGGGAGACATCCACGGCGGTTACGTTGCCGGAAACGGTCTGCCCCACGGGGTTGCCCTGTGGGTCGTAGACTTCGAGAACGGGTTGCAGCGCGCCGGAGTAGTCCAACATGCGGACAGTGAACGATTCACCCGCCGCGGCGGTGTAGGTATAGACGGAGGATGCCAGGGGCCGCGAAAAACTGCCTGGCGCGAGTGCGCCACAGCCCATCACCGTGGCATTGCAGGGCCGGTTCAGGCGCAACAGCGAAAGCGAATAGGTGCCGGTTTGGCCGCCGCGGGCACTGCTGTCCGACACCGACAAAGTGTAGGAACCGTCCGCGGGAACGGTGAAATTGAGGCGGTCCAGGCCGCTGGTGTTGAGGAACTGAATGGGATTTCCCAGCGAATCGCGGATATCCACGCGAGGCCTGAAGGCGGAGCTTGGGCTGGTCTGTTGGAGGCGCAACAGGAAGGCGTCGTTGGCCTGGGCGGTCATCGTGTAGGAATTCGTCTGGAGCGGACCATCGATAGAGCCGTCCACCACGGAGGCGCAGGAAAGCGTCTGCGGCGGCGCGCCGCCGGCGTTGCAGGGCACGTCGAGCCGTGCGAACGCCATGGCGTAGCCGCCGGTCTGCAAGTAAGTCGAACTCCCGACGAGAACGGTATAGTCGCCCTGGGCGCCGGTCTTGAATACCGCGGAGGCGACCGACTGGGCGGCTGGCACGGCATTGCCCTGGGGATCGTACACTTCGATGACCGGCACCAGAGAGCCGCCGGTGTCGGTGCCCGCGGTGCGGATGGAAATGGTAGCGCCGGCAGAGAGTGAAGCAGCTTTGTAGGAATCGAAGGAGAGGGGGCTGGCGAGCTTCCCCTGAACCGAGGAGCCGCAGGCCAGAGACTTGTTGCCGCAGGGGCGGTTGAGCGCCGTGACGGAGATCCCGTAGTTGCCAGTTGTAGCGGCCAAGTCGAAGACAATGATGTTGACCACGCCGTCACCGTCGGCCGGCAGGGCCGGCAAGTCCATTCTCGCCGCCGCTCTCGAACCGGTCTGCATGGCGGCGAACTGACTGGTGGCGCGATTGAAATAGAGTGGCTGTCCCGACGAGTCGTAAGCGAATACACCGAGGTTGAAGGCCGTAGCGATCGGCATGGTCTGGCTGGCGTACTTGGCAACCCGCACGGTGAGAACGTCGCCGGGGTTGCCTTGGAACTGGAAACTGTCGATCTGCGTCCACGGGGCAACCGGCTGGGGTGGGGTGGCTGGCGGGGGCGGGGGCGAGCCGATCTGCTGGTTCACGGCCGGTACGCCGCAGCTCAGAGGCACAACTTTGCACGCCGGATTCGACGACAGGCACTTCCCCTTCAGGCTGGTGTAGACCAGCAGAAAATCCCCGGCGACCTGAGCTGCGCTGTAAACCGTGATGGTGTAGTAGCCTTGGCTGCCGCCGGGAAGATCGTATTCCCCACCGAAGGTGGCGCCGGTAGCGGACGGTCCGGTAGAGAGGCTCGGCGGACCGCCGGGGATCGAACTGGGAATCGAATAGCTGCGGCGGATAATGATCTGAGGGAAACTCGGATTATAGTAGCTCCACGACACCGTGAACTGGAGCGAATTATCCTTGTTGAGCGACAGCAGACGGATGAGGACGGCATCGCCGGGGTTGGCGTAGAAGCCGAAGGGCTGCCGGCTGTCCGGGTCGAAGTGTCCCTGCACGGCGACGCCGGGACTCAATACCGTCGGGAGTTGCGCGGACACAACCCGACTGAGCGCTACTACGGCCCAAAGCGCGAAAGCCGCCCGGCGCATCACCGGTCCCTCCCGCCAGTGGCGAACAGGCAGTTCGAGACGCCTTGGAAGAAGCAGGCACCGGCGCCCTGGAATGGCATCGCCAGGCCGGCGGCGGGCGGCGACGGATCGGCGGTCGCGGGCAGGGTCAGGCGCAATTCCGGAAACTGGTAGAGGCTGTTGGTAAAGACGAGGCCGTTGCCGTCGTCCATCCAGCCGGCTTCTCCACGCGCGCGGAACATGTTCTCGACCGTTTCATTGGAGGCCATCAGGCGGCCGGTGGCATCGTAACGGTATTCGTTCACCACGCCCCCGGTGGGACTCGAAAGCGCCACCGCGTTGCCGTCGCCATCGAAGTGATAGAAGTACGTCGAGCTATCGGCAGCCACCTTCCACAGAAGACCCAGGCCGTAGACGTACCAGGCGATGGGCGTGTAGGAGCCGTCCATTTCCATTACCACGCGAGGCCGCGGGCCGGAGAGATCGTAGAGGAACAGGCGAGACGTTCCATCGACCGTGCGCACCACGCGGAGGCCCGTGGAATCGTAACCGTAGGTTGTCGAAGTGGAGGCGTTGAAGCTTTGCAGGCGGCCGAAAGCGTCGTAGCCGAGCGTGACGTTGCGGGAGCCCTGGATGGCGGTGAGGTTGCCGCGCGCATCGTAGGTGTAGTTCTGGCCGTCGCTGCGCGCCGCCGGATGGTTGGCGGCATCGTAAGCGAACGAGTAGGCGGGGAAGGAAACCGCCGCGGTGAAGGGCTCCAGCGCGCCGATCGCCGTGCGGTTGCCATTGCCGTCCAGCGTGTACCGGTATCCAGCCACCGGCGAACCGTCCGGCCCGGTGCCGACGATGGCGCGCAGATTGTGCGCGGCGTCGTACTGATAGACGGCGATGGGACCACCGGAGACGGTGACGCTTAGCGGCCATCCGGCGGCATCGTAGCGGTACAGCGCGAAATTGCCCAACCAGTCCGAGACCTTGCTCAGCCGGTGGGCGTGGTCGTACTGGTAGGTGACGGTGTTCCCTCCGGGCAGCGTCATGCCGGTCAATTGGCCGGCGGCATCGTAGGTATAGGCGACCTGGTTGCCGAAAGAATCGGTGTAGCTCACCAGGCGGTTGAGGCTGTCGCGCCGGATACCCGAAAAATCGAACGCCACCTGCACGTCGCCCGCCGTCAACCCGGTGACGCGGTCGCCGGCGTTGTAGCCGGCTGCCAGCACGGAACCACCGGGATCGGTGCGCGATATGGCCCGGGCGGCGCCGTCGTACCGATAGTTCCACGTGCCCTGGAGGGCGTCGATGAACGCCGTGAGCAGGCCATTGCCGTCATATTGGTAGCTGGTCTTGTTGCCGCGCGCATCCGTGATGGCGGTGATCTGCCCGGAGGCGGAGCGGACCGCGGAAACCACCCCGCCCGCCGGGTTGGTCACGCCGGTCAGGTTTCCGCCGGCATCGTATTTGAACGCCCAGATGTTGCCATTGGGATCGGTGATGTGGGCGGGGCCGGCGGCGGTATAGTCGGCGGACCAGCGGTTGCCCGCGCCATCGGCGATTCCCACCAGGTTGCCGTTGGCATCGTAAATGAAGGTGCTGGTGGCGCCATTGCCGTTGATCGCGCGGATGCGCCGGCCGGCTGCGTCGTAGGTGTAAGAGACCGTATTGCCGGCTGGGTCGGTCGAGGAAAGCAGAAGCCCGGCCGGGTTCGAAACGTAGAGGGTGGCATCGCCATTCCCGTCGGTAACCTGGGTCTGGGTGGGGTCGTTGGGAACGCCGTACTGGCGGATGGCGCCGTCGGGCGTGGAGACGGTGTCGACGGAGGTGTACGCGGTGTCGACGGTGTAAGCGATGGCGATCTTTCCGTCGCCGTAACCGATGGAAACCAGGTTGCCGGAGCCGTCGTATCGATACGCGACGGTCTGCCCATCGGCGTTGGTCTGTTGCGCGAGGCGTCCATCCGCGGTGTAGGAGAACCCGATGGACCGGCCGGCGGAATCGGAGATGGTGGTGACATGGCCGCCAGCGTCGTAGGAGAACTTGAGCGACCGCCCGCGATAACTGGCGCCGGTGAGCCGGTTAGAGGAATCGTAGGTCGGCGAAACACGCGTAGCGCCGGAGTCCTGGATGGCCAGCAGCCGTCCATCGGAGCTGAAAATCCGAGTTGTGGTGGAGGCCGGGCTGCGCAGGGTGTAGGTGCCGTCGCTCGACTGCGTCAGCGTGTCGGCGGTGGCGGACACGGCGAAGAACGCGCCGGACGCTCCGGAGGCCGGCCCGGTGGGCGGCGCAGTGGGAACTCCAGGCGCGAACCGGTCGATGCGCCCCGAACCGCGCCGCAGCACCAGGCTGTCGTCGGCATCGGTGGTGAGGCTGTCTCCCAGACTGAAGGACCAACCCGTGCCGAAGGGGCCCGGACGGGTGTCGCCCATGTTGTAGGAGCGTTCGAAAGAGAATGCGGGCGCCGGACCGCCAAACACGAGATCGGTGACCCTGACGAAGAGCGTCAGGTCGGAGGCGTTAACGAAAACCTGCGGGTAACCCGGGTCGCGGCAGACCTCGCCGCGGCAAATCGGATCGTACGCTGTGAAGCGGTTCTCGCCAGGACCGCCGAATCCCGGTTGGGCGCAATCGCGGCACGCGCCGTGGGCCGTGGCGCGCACCATCAACAGGAGACAACCGTACAGCAAGGATCTGCGCGAAATGGTGCACCCCTTACAAAACACGATTATAACAAATCGCCGGTGCCGGACCCCGCTGGCGAGGCGGGCGGCTGCGCCTGCCCGCCGACCGCGAAGCTCGCCAGGTTCCGCTGCGCGGGACGCCGGCGCAGGCCGGCGGCACCGCCTGCTCCACCTGGCGGTCTGCGGCAAGCGGAGTAACGAGTATGCACTTGGCTGTGGGGCAGCCAATCCTGGTTGCAGCCGGCTTTCAGCCGGCGACTCCGGTTGCGAAGACTCGCGCACGACTCGAAAAAGCCGCCTAAAAAGGCGGCTGCGGGCAGGATTGCCCGCCCCACAAAACAGGTAAAACTCCGGCCGCACTACACTAGCGGGATACTGAAAGGAGATGACCCAAGCCGCGCCAGCGTTTGAACTGCCCATCGCCGTGGAGCCGGCCGATATCGACCAGCTCGGCCACGTCAACAACGTCACTTACCTGCGTTGGGTACAGGAGGCCGCCGTAGCGCACTGGACCGCCGCGGCGCCGGGCGCCGACCAGGCGAAACTGCTGTGGGTGGTGTTGCGCCACGAGATCGACTACAAGCAACCGGCCTTCCTGGGCGACCGAGTCGTCGCCCGGACCTGGGTGGGAAGCGCCAGCCGGATTCGGTTCGAACGCTTTACCGAATTGCTCCGGGCAAGCGACCGCAAGGTCCTGGCCCAGGCGCGCACGTTGTGGTGTCCCATCGACAGCCGGACCGGGAAGCCGGTCGGCGTCAGTCCCGAAGTCCGGGCTTGCTTCTCGGTTGATGGCTGAGGCCCGCCTCTTGTATCGGTCCTCACCGAAGATGAACTTTCTTTCATGTGTGTTTTGAACAGTTTGTAGCAAATCGCAGCAAATCGACTTGACGCCGAAAGATGAGGGCGTTTATATTTGCCTTAAGCGGATTCGAAAGTAGGAATCCTTGGGTAAATAGCTGGGCCTCCTGACCATTTCCCGCACTGGGCGGTAGGCAACTTGACGAATCTCGCTCGACCCTGGAGGAGTTTCCGGGGCGGGCGACAACGAAAAGGAGCTCAAATGATTAGAGGTCTCTCAGTTTTCAGATTTACAGCCGCCGTGGCCGGGGTCGCTTGGACCTCCATGGCTCAGGGGGATCGGGGAGGCGGAATACTGGTCCTCGGCTCCACCTCGCTGGCTTTCGACGCGACAGTAGGGGGAGCGGCTCCACCCTCCCAGACGCTGTCGGTACGGGCCTCGAGCCGTACTCAATTCACTGTGCGCGTCTCCGTCCAGAACGGAGACGGCGATCGGAACGCAAGCCCGAACTGGTTGAGCGTCTCACCCTCGGGCACCCTTTACACGGACCAGGACCTGACCGTTTCGGTGAACCCCGCCGGGCTGACGGCGGGCAGCTATGACGCGAATATCTCTCTACGCACGTCTCGCAGGCTGACCACCGTGGGTGTGAGGCTTACGGTCGCACAGGGTTCGACCGGGGTTACCCTCAATCCCACCTCGCTGAACTTCTTCGGTACGTTGAACAGCGCCGCTCCGGCATCGCAAATCCTCTCGGTAACCGCGGGCAGCGCCACCAACTTCACAGCCAGCGCCTCGGTACAGAGCGGCGGCACGAATTGGCTGAGCCTCTCGCCTTCGGGCGCTCTGACAACCAACCGGACCCTGACGGCTTCGGTAAGCCTCGCGGGCCTATTGGCGGGGACCTACCACGGCTCGATTTCGATCGCCGCGAACGGTTCCCCGCGAAACGTGCCGGTAACGTTGGTGGTCAACACCGCCAGCACGGCGGGCGGCACTTCGTTCAAGCTCATCGGCTGGAACGACCTCGGCATGCACTGCGACGATGGACAAGATTACAGCGTTTTCGCCGTCCTGCCGCCCTACAACACCATTCACGCGCACCTCATCGACAACGCCGGGCGCCTGGTGGTTGCGCCAGGCGGATACGCGGTCACTTACCAGGCGATCAACGACCCGCTCACCAACACCATCAACACGACTTCGGTGCCCAAGACCAATTTCTGGCAGTACGTGGCAGCTCTGGGATTTGGCTCGATTTCGCCCGACGTGGGGGTGACCGGCTCCGCCATGCCGGGACCGGGCAATACCCCGCGCGGCATGACTTTCAGCGCCACCGACAACACTTGGGTGGCGGTGGGCATTCCCATGACGAACTACGCCGATGGGGCCGCCGCTCCGTTCCAGAAGAACTACTTTCCGATGATGCGCCTGGTGGCCAAGAACACAGCCGGTACGGTGATGGCCACCACGGATATCGTGCTGCCAATTTCAGATGAGATGACCTGCACGGCCTGTCACGCCTCCAACACCGGCACGGTGGCCGCACGGCCCTCGGCCGGCTGGGTCGGCAACGCCAGCCCGGCCAAGGATGTGAAACTGAACATCCTAAGAAAACACGACGACCGTTTCAAATCCAACGGCGTGTTCCTGGCGGCCTCGGCGGCGCGGGGCTACAGCTCCGCGGGGCTCGAAGCGCAGTCCGCCATCAAGCCTTTCCTGTGCGCCTCCTGCCACGGCTCGAACGCCCTCTCGCTGGCGGGCTACCCCGGAGTGCCGCCGCTGACCACGTCGATGCACGGCCTCCATTCCACGGCCCCCGACCCGGCCACCGGTCAAACCATGGAAAACGCCAGCACGCGCGAATCCTGCTACCACTGCCATCCCGGACCCGTGACCCAGTGCGTGCGTGGGGCCATGGCCAACATCAAGACCAGCACCGGGGCCAACGCCATTGAATGCCAGAGCTGCCACGGCACAATGAGCACACTGGCCGTCCCCGCGCGGCACGGATGGCTCGACGAACCTGCCTGCCAGCAGTGCCACACGGGGACCGCGACCGCCAATAGCGGGCAGATCGCCTTCACCTCCGTGTTCACCACTGGCGTAACCGTGCGCGCCGCCGCCGACCAGACGTTTGCCACCAACGTGGACACGCCCGCAGCCGGGCTTTCGCTCTACCGCTTCTCCAAGGGCCACGGCGGCCTGCAGTGCGAAGCCTGCCACGGCTCCACGCATGCCGAGTTCCCCACGGCCATCGTCAACGACAACGTCCAGAGCACCACGCTGCAAGGGCATGTGGGAATGCTGGTCGAGTGCGCATCGTGCCACGGCACGGTTCCCAACACCGTCACCGGCGGTCCGCACGGATTGCACCCCGTGGGAGCCTCCTGGGTCAGTTCGCACCAGGACGTGGCGAGCGGCCGTCAAGCCACCTGCCAACCCTGCCATGGGACGGACTACCGCGGGACGATCCTGTCGAAAACACAGGCCGACCGCACGCTGGCCGGGAGGTCCTTCCCGCGCGGCACGGCGATTGGTTGCTATAGCTGTCACAACGGGCCGAACGGAGGGTAGGATCTTCCACGCCTCGGGCCGGGCGTGCCCCTCTGGGCCGCCTGGCCCGTATGTCGCGCAGCGCGTCCGCGTAGGGGCGAGGCACGCCTCGCCCTCGCCGGCGTTCCGTGATAAGCTTGCCAGCATGAAAACCATCAGCCGATCCGCTGTATTTGCGGGCCGCAAAGGCGCCTGCCTGGCGCAGGTAGCGTGCAGCCTGATGCTGGCCGTGGCGCCGCTGGCGGCCCAACAGGGAGACGTCCACCGGGACGTTCCCTATGTTCCTACTCCCCCGGACGTGGTGGAAGCCATGTTGAAGCTGGGCGGAGTCAAACAGGGAGACATCCACTACGATCTCGGTTGCGGAGACGGCCGGATCGTGATTATGGCGGCGCAGAAGTTCGGCGCCACTGGTACGGGTGTGGACATAGACCCGGAACGCATCAAGGAGGCCGAGGAGAATGCCAAGAAGGCTGGGGTGACCGACCGGGTACGCTTCCGCCTGATGAATCTCTTCGACGCCGACTTCCACGACGCCACGGTGGTCACGCTGTACCTGCTGCCGGAAGTCAACCTCAAACTCCGCCCGAAACTGCTCAAGGAGTTGAAGGTGGGGGCGCGCATCGTCTCGCACCAGTTCGACATGGGCGATTGGAAGCCCGACAAACAGGTCAGCATGGACTGGCGGACCTTGTACCTGTGGACGGTGACGGAACAGGCCAAAGCGGAGTTCGGCGGGAAGTAGAGCTTCAGGCAAAATCGCCGGCGCCACTTCGCAGGAACTTCGTGAGGCGTTCCATGGCGGGTTCGAGGATGGAGAGCTCGGCGGCATAACAGATGCGGATGGAACCTTCCCCGCTGTCGCCGAAGGCCACGCCAGGGGCGAGACCTACCCTGGTTTCCTGCAACAGGCGCTTGCAGTAGGCGAAGGAATCGGTCAAGCCCTGGATGCGCGGGAACAGGTAGAACGCGCCGTCGGGCTTGGGGACGGTCACGCCGGGGATGCCGCTGAGCGCATCCAGGCAGAGATCGCGCTTTTGCTTGAGGCGGTCGAGCATTTCGACGAGAGGGCCTTCGCCCTCCGCCAAAGCCGTCTCACCGGCCTTCTGGGCGAAGCAGGGCGCGCAAGAGACCATGAACTCGTTCAAATGGGTGGCCTTGGCCGCCAGGTCCCGCCGCGCCACCAGCCAGCCCACGCGCCAGCCGGTCATGCAGTAGGTTTTCGAAAAGGAGTGCACCACCATCACGGCGTCGTCGCGCGTCGAAATCCGCAAGATGGAAGGGACGGGGTCGCCCAGGCGCGCGCCGGCATAGTAGAGCCGGTCGTAGACCTCGTCGGCCAGAAGCCAGAGGTCGTGGCGCCGCGCAAAATCGAGCAGACGCCGCTGGTCCTCTTGGGTGGCCACCCAGCCGAGCGGATTCGAGGGTGAGGTATAGACAAGCAGGCGCGTGCGCGGCGACAGCGCGGCTTCGAGCGCGTCGAAATCCACGCCGTAGCGCTCGCCCAGGAGGGGTTGCGGCACCTGGCACACGGCGGCGCTGGCCATCAACACATCGGAAGCGCCGTTGGGCCAAGCCGGGGTGAGCACCAGCGCCTGGTCGCCGGGATCGAGCGCGCAGCGGATTCCCACGTGGAGGGCTTGCACGCCCGAGGCAGTGACCACGATTTCGCCGGCGGGATCGAGTTCCACGGAATGCAGCCGGCGATAGTTTTCCGCAATGGCGCGGCGCAGCGAAAGCAGGCCGGCATTTTCGGTATAGAAGGTGTAGCCCTCCCGCATGGCCTGGATGGCCGCCTGCTTGATGTAATCCGGCGTGGGCAGGCTGGATTCGCCGAAGTACAAGCGCAAGACTCCGTCCATGGACATGGCGATTTCCGCCAGTTCGCGAATGCGCGATTGGGGCACGTTTGCGACGGACCGTGCAAGGCGTGGCATAAGTGCTATTCTCTCACTGGGTGCCGGCGAGACGCGCCCCGCCCCCGTGGAGTGTCGTGATACCATTGAAATTCAATTCCATTTGAGGTTTTCGTGGCCAGAATCACCCGCAAAGAACTAAAGAGCGACAAGTTTGCCCAGGAAGTCGGGCTGACGGTAACGTTCTTCGAAGAGCATCAGAAAGAGATCGTCCGCTATGGCGCGATCGTGGCGGTGGTCGGCCTGCTGCTGGCCGGCTATCTGTACTACCAACGAAGACAGCACGGTGTGCGTGAGGAAGCGCTGACCAAAGCCATCCAGGTTCAGGAGGCGCCGGTCGGGAGCGCGGCCAATGGAGGTCTCAGCTTCGCCACGCAGGAAGCCAAGGACCAGGAAGCCCTCAGGGTCTTCACCGACTTGCGGAACAAGTACGCGGGAAGCGATGAGGGCGAAATCGCGGAGTACTACCTGGGCGCCATCAAGGCGGACCAGGGCAAGCTGGCGGAGGCTGAAAAGAGCTTCCAGGAGGTGGCTCGGAGGGGCGACGAGAAATACGCCTCGCTGGCCAGACTCTCGCTGGCCCAGATCTACTTCGCCGATGGCCGCTCCGATTTGGGGGAGACGACGCTGCGAGAGCTGATCGCCAAACCCACGATCTTCGTTTCCAAGGAACAAGCCGCTATCACGCTGGCCCGCTACCTGACGCCCAAGAAGCCGGCCGAGGCGCGCAAGCTTTTGGATCCGCTGCGCAACGTGCCGGGGCCGGTGGGCCAGGTGGCTCTGCAGGCTTACGGCGAGCTTGGCCCGCAGTAGGCCGCGCGGGTCTTGCCATGCTGGCGCGCCTGCGGTTCGCGGTGGAGCGAAGCCGGGGCCGGCGCTACCCCGAACCCGAACATCCCTATCGCAACGCCTTCCAGCGCGACCGCGACCGTGTAGTTCATTCCCGGGCTTTCCGGCGGCTGGAGGCCAAGACCCAGGTCTTCACATCCGGTCTCTCCGACCATTTCCGCAACCGTCTCACTCACACCATCGAGGTGGCCCAGATGGCGCGCACCGTAGCCAAGGTGCTGGGGCTCGATGAGGACCTGACGGAGGCCCTGGCGCTGGCGCACGACATCGGGCACCCCCCCTTCGCGCACGCCGGCGAGGAAGAACTGAACCGGCAGATGGAGCGTTTCGGCGACCAGTTCGACCACAATCTTCACGCGCTGCGCATCGTGGAGAGCTTCGAGCAGCGGTACGCCCGTTTTCCGGGGCTGAACCTGACCTATGAAGTGCGCGAGGGAATGGTCAAGCATTCGCGCGACCTGACGCCCGGCGAGAGCCCCGAACTGGATGCCTACCTGCCCGTCCTACGCCCTCCCCTGGAAGCGCAGTTAATCGACCTGGCCGACGAGATCGCCTACAACACGGCCGACCTGGACGACGCTTTTTCCGCCGGCATACTGGCGGCCGAAGACGTGGCCGATTGCGTTCCGCGCTACCGCGCGATCCACGAGGCCATGGAAACGCAGTTTCCCGTGGCCAGCGGGCGCGAGCGCTTTCACGAGGGCTTGCGGCGGCTGATCGATTCGCTGGTAACGGGACTGATCGAAGGAACCGCCGCGGGCGCGCGCGACGCCGCCGTGGCCGATGCCGACGAGGTGCGGGCCTTTCCGCGGCGCCTGGCGGCGTTCACCGCGGACGCGGCGGAGACCAGCCACGCCTTGAAGCAGTTTCTATATGCCAAGGTGTATGCGTCCGCAGCCTTGGGCGAGGACCGGCGCCGGTCCATGACCATGATCGGAGAGCTTTTCCGCTTCTTCCTGGACGACCCCGGCCGCCTGCCGCCGCCCTACTGCCAGCAGGCGCTCGCCGAGCCCGCGCATCGGGTGGTGTGCGACTACATCGCCGGCATGACCGACTCTTTCTTCCGCCGCACCTACGAGCAGACCGTCGGAGGGGCATAGCTCAAGTACGGGATGTCGAAGGCGAAGGAGCGGAAGGCTAGGCCACGCGACGGGAAGGGGATTTTTGAAGCTCCCGTGTCATCCAGGCAAACCAGCCATCGCCGGTAGCATAATGGCAGAACATCTCGAGGTACTCATTGTCGGAACCGACAGCCGCAATTGCGCGCTTGAGCATCGCCTTGAACATCTCGAAATCAAGGGTTCCGGCTTGGGAACAATCGAACAGTTCTCGCCCTATGGCGTTCAACTGATCATCTCGTCGCTGTTCCTGGGCCGTCATTTCTTCCATACCATCCGTAGGATGGCCTCAACCATATCGTAGCCTTGCGGATCCTTGTCCGCAAGTCCGTCTTCGAAGCGGTACGCCGCAAACGTCTCGCAAAAATACTCCTCCGGATCTTTCTTGGCCAGAATCGATACAGGCATCGCGCGCCCACCCCACAGGAGTTTCCCGACCTGCCGTGCAGTATCCGGCCCCGTAACGTCCAATATCGAATGCCCAATCTCATGATACAAGCTGCGCTGCATCGCCTCGACCAGATTCCCGCTGGCGGCAGATACCGAGGGCAACCCGGGAGGATAGAACTCTTTTCCGTAGGTTCCGGATGCCCGGGACGCATTCACCACCAAGTCCCGGGATCGCCGATCAAACGATCCCATCCAACCTGAGTGTGGTAAATGGCCCGAAAACTCCAGCCGCCCAAGTTCGTGCCGTTCGAGGAACCTCAGGAGCTTGGGATCGCTGCGGAGCGCCTGAAGGACCTCCCTGGTCGGCTGCTCCGGCAGCGCCGAGTAGAAGCTTCGCGCGTGCACGCCAACCTCGATCGGGGAGGCCCACTGGGGCCGCGGTACAGGTTCCATTTTGGGAAACTGAATCGTACCACTATCGCCGATCTCATCGCGCGCCGGCCGCTAGATGAGGGCGCGCTGCGACCTCTATACTGGGAGAATGGCTTGCGCACTCTGCGAGACCCGGCGTCCCCGGCGCTTCTGCCCGGGAGTGCGGGGCGATATCTGCACCACTTGTTGCGGCGCCGAGCGCGAAGTCTCGGTGAGCTGTCCGCTGGATTGCGAATACCTGCTGGAAGCGCGCAAGCACGACAAGCCTCCGCTGATCGGCCCGGAGCAGATCCCTAACCGGGATATTACGGTCACGGATCGGCTGCTGAGCGACAATGAGCAACTCCTGGCTTTTCTGTCCTTGACTCTGACGCGCGCCGCGTCGGAGATGCCGGGGGTGGTGGATTTCGATATGCGCGACGCGCTGGACGCGCTGACCCGCACCTACCGCACCCTGCAAAGCGGCGTCTATTATGAAACCCGCCCCAACAACCCGCTGGCGGCGCACATCTGCGGTGTGGTGCAAGCCGGCATCGTGGAGTTTCGGCGCCGGGAGACCGAGAGCCTGGGAATGACCAAGACACGCGATGCCGACATACTGGGGCTGCTGGTTTTTCTGCAACGCTTCGAATTAGACCAGAACAACGGCCGGCGCAAGGGCCGCGCCTTTCTCGGCGCCCTGCGCGGGATCTACGGCGATGACTCTGTCGCGGCGCCTCCGGCGGCATCTTCTTCGCTGATCCTGCCCTGAGGCAGCGGCCGCGCGCGCACGGGCAAAGTTGACGGTGAGGTTGCTCGAACGCTACAGTGGAGTTGTTCGCCGTTCATCCGCTCAGCCCGTCCCTATCGTCTAGCCCGGCCTAGGACATCGCCCTTTCACGGCGGTAACGGGGGTTCGAATCCCCCTGGGGACGCCAATTCAGTTCAGCAATTCTGAGCAGCACTGTTGAGGTAGCTGCAAGCGTCCACACACCGAATCAGCAAGATGCCCGGGTAAAACATCACCATTTCCCCACCACCGGCTTGTCTCCAGCGATGCCGCCGAACGCAAACGCCTGGTCGGCGCCAGCGTCGAAGACTTGGTTTCCGTTAGTGTCCAGAACCCAGAAGAAGCCCATGCGGAACACCCCGACCTTGGTTCTGCCGTCCCCGTTCCAGTCGCCGACGACAGGTACATCCCCGGCAACGCCACCGAAGGGGAAAACTTGGTCGCCGGCATCGACGGTTTGATTCCCATTCGTATCCAGAATCCACAAAAAGCCGGCGCGGAAGACGCCGACCTTGCTGGTCCCCGTACCATTCCAATCCCCAACAATGGGCACGTCGCCAGAAACGCCACCGAAGGCGAAAGCCTGATCCCCAGCATCAAACGTCCCGTTACCATTGGTGTCGAGGATCCAGAAGAACCCCTGCCGGAACAGGCCGATCTTAATGCGACCGTCGCCATTCCAGTCGCCCACCACTGGAATGTCGCCAGGCTGTGTACCCACGCCGAAAGAGTACACCTTGTCGGAGGCCGTGAGTTGCCCGTCGCCGTCATAATCGAGGATGAAGAGGCCATTGCTGGACCGGTAGACGCCCACCTTCGTGGTACCGGAGCCGTTCCAGTCTCCGGTGATGGGGATGTCGCCAGGGATGCCGCCAAATGCAAACGCTCGATCTGGAGGGCTGTTGAACTGCTGATTGCCATCTACATCCAGGAGCCAGAAAAAGCCCTGGCGAAAAATGCCTGCGAACGTCGTTCTCGCAGCCAAACCACCAGAACTGGCAATGGTGAGCTTGACTCCGACGTTTTGCGGGCTGTTGCTAGCTCCCGGAGCGGCGATCGTGACCGTGCCGTTGTAGGTGCCCAGGTCCAGGCCAACCGGGTTCACCGACACGCTCAAGTTGGCGGGCGTGGTGCCGCTGTTCGGACTCACCGTTAGCCAATTGCCGCCAGATGCCGCCGCGGTGAATGCCATCGATACGCTGCCGAGAACAGCTACGGTTTGATAAGGTGGCAAGCTTAACCCTGTCTGCCATTCAAAAGAGAGATTTGGGGGGCCTATGGATATGGTGGCTGTGCCCACACTTACAGTGATGCTCGTTGGAAATCCCCGCGCGGTCAGGACCGCGGGAAATAGCGTCGCCGAGTTGCCCGCGGCGTCCTGGAGAACCAGGGCGGAAATGCTCCAGAGGCCAGCTTCGGCCGCTTGTGGGATGGTGACGGTCGCGCGGAAAACACCGTTTCTGGCGGTGCCAGAAATCGGGGTTGGAATTATGCTTCCGCTCACGTCTTGCTTGCCCGACGGACTCACGAAACTGACATACCCCCAGTCGAAACCC
>Ga0182021_10004000_pt1 | contig 17272 bp, 11 predicted proteins | sample 612E3MmetaG_FD_120493 | JGI IMG/M metagenome (GOLD analysis project Ga0182021, IMG submission 120493) | Permafrost microbial communities from Stordalen Mire, Sweden - 612E3M metaG (Illumina Assembly) | ecosystem: Environmental > Terrestrial > Soil > Wetlands > Permafrost | place: Sweden...
CACAGCGACAACAGCTTCCAGCTCCGGTACCGGCATAAGCCGGGGGCGTTCATATCCAAGGCCGCGTTTTCGATCACCGGGGATCTCGGTTTCGAATCGGGGGGAGGCGTAACCCCGTTCGGCGGGCCGGGGGGACCAGCACAGAATTTCATTGCGGCGATGTTCTACCACAGGCTCTGGTTCACGGACGAGAAATTCGGCTGGACATTCGGCGGCGGGTTCATGCATAACCCGGGACGGTATCTCGTGCTGATCCCCACAGGCGTCGCGGCGAATACGTTCACGGAGAATCCAGGCGACAAGTTTGACGCATGGGATTGCTCGACGACGATCCAATACATGCCGAGCGAATCCATTACGTGGCTTCTCGAGCTGGTCCACAGGGAGGCAAACGTGCCGTATTTCGCGGGGCACGGCGGGGTGACTTCTCCCAACGGATACAATCCCCCGCTCGGAGATCCGACGGGGTTCGTTCCTGATCAGGTAAAAACGGAGACGCGGATCATATTTGCGCTCATGGTCAGGTTCTGACCGCAGAACGCGAGTGTTTCATCGTTCAGGGAGAGTGCGCCCGACCTGTGCAATCGGACAAACCTAGAATCATCACAGGAGAAGAAAGGTGAATATGCGTGCTGTTCTTGCTGTGGCATTGCTTCTTACGCTCGGGGGATGCGCCCGGTCATATCAGATCATCCATGCCGCCGGGGGGGATGACGGCGTGTATATCACGTTTCCGGCGGGGACTCCCATTCATGAAGGGGAGATCTATCGCGTCGTCGGCGCAATACCCCCACAGGGGCACGGCAGGCCGAGACCGGTACTCGGGAGGGTTAAAGTCCTCAGCCTGAAAAGCGACAGCGTGGCGTTCGTGAAGGTTCTCGAAGGTACGGCCGACAACGGTGTGACCGCGGAGAAAGAATAGCGGGAGAAGCGGATATCCCCAGGCCATTCATGTCCATCGCCCCGGCCCTTTATCGCACGATGGCTTATCCCGTGTTTCTCATCCCCGCCGAGATACCGTTCACCGTGGATCTGAGGACGGAAAGCGTGTCCCTCCTGAGAGTCCCCGACATGCGGGGATTCCTGAAACGCCGGATGAAGCGGACCTGAATATAACTGATGGGGTCCATGTACGCGTTACGCAGAAGCAGGGACTGCCGGAGCGGCATGTCGCTTTCAAGGAGCGTCCTGTTCATTTTAATCTTCAGAACCGCGCTGAGCGTTGCGTCATACTCCGCCTTGATCCGGGAGAATATGCGGGAGGCCGCCTCCCGGTCATGCGCGCATTCCAGGTAGAGGCCGCCTATGGCCATGTCCGTTTTCTGGAGAATCATCTCCACATTGTCCACAAGGGACCGGAAGAACTTCCATGTCCTGTACATCGATTGAAGATCCTTCCAACGGATTTCCCCCGCATCAACGCTCCCGCGCACCGCGGAGCCGAAGCCGTACCACCCGGTGACCGCCTGCCGGTTCTGCGTCCATGCGAACACCCATGGTATGGCACGGAGCGAGGCAAACGAAGGCTTCGTCGTCCTTGACGCGGGCCGGGATCCTATTTCTATCTGTTCGATGACGTCAATCGGCGTCACATCACGAAAATAGGCCCAGAACCCGGGACCATGGATGAGCGATCTGTACGCCGCCATCGAACGCTGCGCGATCCCCGCGAAGAGCGCCATGTGGCGCTTCCTGGCGGCGAGTTCCGCGGGACGGATCGGGATGCTCTTCCCCAGAAGCATGGCGGCGGTCATGAGCTCAAGGCTGTATACCGCCGCCTGCGGAAGGAGGTATTTCGCCGAGATCATCTCCCCCTGCTCCGTGATCCGGATTGATCCGCCGAGAGTTTCCCGCGGCTGGGAGAGTATGGACTCGTACATCGGCCCCCCCCCGCGCGACGTGCTCCCTCCTCTGCCGTGGAAAAACGTCAACCGGACGCCGTGAGAAGCGGCGAGAGCCTGAAGGGATATCTGCGCGTTGTACAGCGAGAAGGCGGAAGCGACGATCCCCGCATCTTTGCTGCTGTCCGAATACCCGATCATGATCTCCTGGTGGTCCCCGCGCAGATTCAGGTGCGCGCGGTAGAGACTCTGGAGATACAGCGCCCGCATGATGGCGGGAGACTTCTCCAGGTCATCCACAGTCTCAAAAAGCGGGACGATGCCGATTCTCGACGAGCACACGCTCCCGTCCCTCACCGTCACAAGCCCCGCCTCCTTCGCAAGCAGGAGTACTCCCAGGAGATCGCTCACCTGTTCCGTGTTGGACACGATGTACGTTCCCATCGAGTCGGGATCATTCGCCGTCACCGACCAGCGGATGACGTCGAACTCCTCGAGGACCTTCCCCGCCGTCCCTTCGATGCGAAGCCGCGGATGATAGAGAGGTCTGTTCCCCGCGATTTCGCGTGCGAGAAGACGCTGCTTTTCCGGCTCAGCGAGACGGAGAAACGAACCCTCGACATCAGCCGCCCGGAGCAGATCGTCGAGCGCCTGCCGCAGAACACGCGCGTTCTGCCTGACATCAAGCCTGGCGAACGAAAACCCGAACGTCTGTACCTTTTGTAGAATCGGGTCGATGTAAATGGCGGAGACGCTCGAGGCCCTCCCTGCCGAGAGGCTCTCGCGGATCCGCTGAAGGTCGGCGCCAAAATCCCTGCTCGAGGCGTAGCCGCCCGGCTCTCCCCCCTCGGTGAGCGCGAGCCGGGCGTGTATGATCCTGAGTGCACGCCTGTACGACTCGGATGGCTCATTGCGGGCCGACGGCCCGTCCGCCAGCAGGCGCCTGTGTCTCCCGATCCATCGGGAGAAAGACGGCGGGACGGGGACCACCCTTTCCGATGAGCTGAGAACCTCATACAGACCTTCCACGTCCCGTCTATAAAGACCCAGCAGGGACCTTCTGAGCATCAGGACGGTCTCGCGGGTGACGCCGGGGGTCACAAACGGATGCCCGTCACGGTCACCGCCGACCCATGACCCGAGCGTGAACGGAGGACGCAGAAACAGCTCATGCACCGACGGATCGCCGACCGATTCCTCAAACGACCGGCACAGCGCGGGGATTGCCTCGTAGAGGACGTTCTCAAAGAAGAACATCCCCCTCTGCACTTCATCCCGTACGGTAATCCGGTTGAACCGGAGATCGCTCGTCTGCCAGAGAAGAGTCACCTCCGCCTCAACGGTCTTCCAGATCCGGTCGCCGTCCGCGCGCGCGAGCCGTTCCGGATCGTTCCGTATCAGGAGCTCGGTTATCCTCCGGACCTTGCGAAGGACAGTCTGCCGGGTCGCCTCCGTTGGGTGCGCGGTAAACACCGGCGTGATGCGCGTGTCCGCGAGAAACGATCGAAGGGACTCCTGCAGCGTGCCGCGGGACCGGAGTGTCTCCACGGCGCGCGCCAGCGGGGCATCCCCCGGACGGCGGGCCGGCCTCAGCGCGGTGCTGCGCGAGCGAATGCGGAATGCTTCATCCGCCGCGTTTGCGAGGAGAAAATAGATGTGAAACGCGCGGACAATGCTCCGGGCCTCCCTTGCGCTGAGCCTGTTGACGAGAGAGCGGATCCTGGCGCTCTGGTCCCTTCCCCCCGCATTCCTGCCGGCCTTCGTCAGCCTGCGGAGTTTCTCGACCTTCCGGAACAGGGAATCACCCTCCTGGTCCCTGAGGACCCTCCCCAGTATCTCGCCAAGCCTGTGGATCTCCGTTCTCAGGCGCCTGTCGATCCGGCGCGCCCGGGGTTTTTCAAGTCGTCGCATGTGGAAGGAGCGCTCCTCCAGAGGGGGGGAAACTCAGTGCCTGATCTGACCGGTCCCGTGCACGATGAACTTGCTTGTCGTCAGTTCCGCAAGGCCCATCGGCCCGCGGGCATGAAGCTTCTGCGTACTGATGCCGATCTCCGCGCCGAGTCCGAATTCGAACCCGTCGGTGAAACGCGTCGAGGCATTCACGTAGACGGCGGCCGAGTCCACGGACCGGAGGAACCGCTCGCCATTCGCCCTGCTCCCCGTGACGATTGCATCGGAGTGATGCGACCCGTACCTGTTGATGTGATCGATCGCATCACGGAGATCCCTGACGATCTTGATCGCGATGATGAGATCGAGATACTCCCTGCGCCAGTCCGATTCCGCGGCAGGCGTTCCGCCGGGGACGAACGCGAGCGCCCGGGGGTCGCACCGCAGTTCCACTCCGGCGCTTCTCAGTTTTGCCGCAACGAGGGGGAGAAACTTCTTTGCGATCTTTTCGTGGACAAGAAGCTTCTCGGCGGCGTTGCACACCGAGGGGCGCTGCACCTTCGCATTGTAGACGATCTCCTCCGCGCGGCGAAGGTTCGCGGAGCTGTCGACGTAGACATGACAGTTGCCCTCTCCGTGGGCGATGACGGGGACCGCGGAATTTTCCCTGACCCAGCCGATCAGCTGGCTGCTTCCGCGCGGAATTATCACGTCAAGGAACTCCCTCTGCCTGAGCATCTCGGCCACAGACTCCCTGTCGGTGGAGTCGATGAACCCGACGCTCCCCGGCGGCAGACCGACGTCTTCGAGGGCCGCCCGGATTGTCCCGGCAAGGACCCTGTTCGTGTTCAACGCCTCCGATCCGCCGCGCAGGAGGACCGCATTCCCGGACTTCAGGCACAATACAGGGGCGTCGATCGTCACGTTCGGCCTTGCTTCATAGATGATCCCCACGGCCCCGAGGGGGACGCTCATCTTTTCGATCTTCAGCCCGTTCGGGCGTCTTACAGTCTCCAGTATTCGTCCGACCGGGTCGGGAAGCGCGATCACATCCCGCACTCCGCGCAGGATCCGCCGGATCCCCTCCTCGTCCAGCTTCAGGCGGTCGAGGAGGACGGATGACAGCCCGCCCCGGCGGGCATGCTCGACGTCATCCCTGTTCGCCGCCAGGACGGCAGGGGTTCTCGACCGGAGCCGCGACATGATCGCGCGGAGCAGCCGGTTCTTCGCGGCAGTGGAGGAGTCATACAGCACACCGCTCGCTTCCCTGACGGCGCGCGCCTTGCTTTCAACCGGAGACTCGCTCATCGTCATCGACCCAGCAGAACCAGGTAATCCTTGTGAATGACCTCTCCGCCCGACCGGCGGCCGAGGATTTTCTCCACATCACCGGTTTTCTTCCCCCTTATCTTTGCGAGATCCGCCGAGGAAAACCGGCACAGGCCACGCGCAATCTCGTTCCCCGCGGTGTCAAGCACCGCAATCGTGTCTTTCTCGGCGAATTCGCCGCTCACCTCCAGAACCCCCGACGGGAGGAGGCTCTTCCGGTGAAGCGTAAGGGCGGCTTCCGCCCCCGCGTCGATCCTGACAGACCCTCTCGGATGAGACACGAATCCGATCCACTTCTTTTTCACGCTCAGCCGGGCCGCGGACGGAAGGAACAACGTCCCCCGGTACCCGCCGGAGACAATCTCCTGGAGGATGCGGGGGTTGCCGCCGTTCGCAATGATCATCGCTATCCCTGCCGACATGCATCGTTTCGCCGCCTGGATTTTCGTGGCCATTCCGCCCGTCCCGGATTCCCCTCCGGTCTTCCTTGCCTGCCGCTCAATCTTCGGCGTGATCGCTTCCACGACGGGGACAAATTCCGCCCGCGGGTTGCGGGACGGATCATCCGTGTAAAACCCGTCGATGTCGCTCAGGATGATCAGGAGATCCGCCCCTATCAGATTCGCCACCATGGCGGAGAGCGTGTCGTTGTCACCGAGCCGTATCTCTTCGACGGCAACCGTGTCGTTTTCATTGATGACCGGGACGACGCCGTTTTCCAGAAGCACGGCGATTGTATTTCTCGCGTTCAGATACCTTCCCCTGATCGCGAAGTCCTCCCTCGTCAGGAGTATCTGGGCGACCGTCAGCGCGTGCCGGCGGAATGCCGCCTCGTACGCTTCCATGAGAATTGGCTGGCCGATCGCCGCGGTGGCCTGTTTTTCCGCCATCGAACGCGGCCGCTCTTTGAGCCGGCGCGCGGCCGCCCCCGCTCCTATCGCGCCGGAGCTGACGACAACGACGCCGTGCCCGGAAGTCCGGAGAAGAGAAACCCCTCTTGCGAGGGAATTGATGCGCTCGAGGTTCAGCCCGGCAAGACGGTCGGTGATAAGATTCGTCCCGATCTTGACCACGATCCTCGCGTTCCGGCGCACGCCGGCTGCGATCACGTTCATTGCTGCTGCTGTTGAAATTCGGGGAACTTCCTGAACGAGAAAGAGGGGGGTTCTCTTTCATGCTTCAATGAGCAACCTTCATAAGACAAATACAAGCATTTGCCTTAATTCATAAGGCAGGTAAGCACAGCAACCTGTATTTGCCCACCGGACGACCGCCCCCCCCCCCGGCGGTCAGGCACCGGGGACGTTGAACTCCACGGATTCGCCCTCGCCGAGCGTGCGCGAGGCGGGGAGCCGGAAAGGGCGGGCGCCCTCCACACCCACGGTGTTCAGCACCAGACGGCCGAACTCCACGCTGACAGTGATGCGCGCCCCGCCGCCGGGCCTCCTGCGCACAACGGCGCCTCCCCAGCCCGAGCCGTTCGACCAGAAGTACCTCCCCGGGGCGGACGTGACGGCAAACGAACCGTCGACCGCGGAATAGTGAAAGCCGCTCAGCGCCAGAACCGCCGACCAGCTCGCCATGGCGCGCGCATAGTGATTTCCGCATTCCACCTCATTAAACGGATTTCGTTTCATGCCGTCGAACCGGTTCCGGACGTTCGCAACGACACGGAAAGCCTCCTCCGTCATCCCTTCGTAGATCATGCCGGAGGCCGCAGTATATTCAAGACCGGTCCACGCCTCACTGCCGTACGACAGCGGGGTCTTCGGGGTCTTTGCCGGATCGGGATATGCCGTGATGACGAGGCCCGGCTCGTCCCCCATGACGTACGTGCGCATGTTGTTGAACCGCTCGCCGAAGGCCCTCACCGAGTTGAATTTCACTATGCTCTCAAGCGCGCTCCTGACATGGGCCGGGTTCGCCAGGTACCCCAGGCCGCAGACATGCGCCATGTTCTGGCCGACGAGTTGATCGACGAGGCACCCTTCGCCGATCTGGTAATCGGGATCTGAGAAATCCCTGGCACCGTACCCCGCATACGTTCCCGCGGCGATCGACCCCTTGCCTGCAACCGGCCGGATTTTCTGGATGTAGTACTTCCCGTTGAAAAGATTGGCGTCGGTCCATGCGCTCCCCCGTTCGAACAACACCCGGCACACCCGCGCAAACGCCGTGTCGTTCAGATGCGACGCCATGACGGAGGCCGCCTTCAGCGCACCCAGGTACCAGAACTCGATTTCGGGATTCGGGCCGAAGTATTCTATGTCCATCGTGTTGTGCTGGCAACCTTCCATGACGCCGTCCGTATCGGCGTCCCATCCACCGGGTATCCAGGCGAACGCGACCGCCTTCTTCACGCCCGGCCAGAGATCGCGCAGAAAGGCGTCGTCCCCGGAAAGCTGCCACTCCCTGTAGACCTTCATGACGGTCCCCATCTGCCCGTCGGCGGCAGCCACCTTCCAGTTCTTGCTCTTGTCAGGAGGGAGCGACACGCGGAAACTCATGAGCCCCGTGCTGTCGTCGAGCCCGTTGTGGTACTCGACCCCCCTCATCCTCCTTGCAAGATCCCCGAAGAGAAACGGCGTCGCCTCTTCGTAGTTCCACACGTGCGTGCAGTTTCCGTAGCAGGATCCGGTGGAATTGAAGACCCCCTCCCAGCAGTACATCGTGCCGTCCCCGGCGCGGAACACGGTCTGCGACCGGAGCGTGCTCGTATTGAAGAGGGCGGCCTCCTTGACCGCGGCGGGGTAACTGCTGTTCAGGAAGAGGCGCACGAAGGCGAGCGTTTTCTTTTCGAGCTCCGGGAGCCGCGGGTAGGTCTTCTCCGCGACGTCCCAGGCGTCGCGGTAGAGCGTCGCATAGTAGTTCCCCACTGTTTCCGCGTCCGACCAGTTCTTCCTGTTCGGGAAATCCCACGTCAGGAGGAACTGAATTTCCCTTGTCCCTCCGGGGGGGAGATCGAACTTCACGGAGAGGGCCGCTCCCGGCGTGTTCACTTTTTCGCTGAACGTCGTGTCATGGAACATGCCGTCGTCCGTAAAGTCGTTCCACAGATCGCTGATGTTCGTGCTCCAGCCCTTCGGATCCAGTTCCGTCCGGTAAGTCGTCGTGCATCCCGTCTCGGCGGTCGTGAGCGCGATCGTTCCCCACGCGCTCGCGTTCCTGTCGACGCTGTCGGACGTCATCGAAATTCCCGCAAAGGCCGGCGTCCGCCTGAACGCGTTCCTGTTCCCCCGGGCGCCTGTCGGCACGATCGACCTGTCGAACGAATTGAATTCGACTTTTGAGCCATCCATGCCGATACAATTGTCCATCGAGCCCGCCACGGCGACCGACAACTCTCCCTCAGTCTTGTTTGTCACCCTGTACCGGATGACGGCGACGGGAATCCCGCTCGCCTCCGCGTCACCCGGGACAAAAGGATTGAAGACCCTCGCCTGAACGGAGACCGGCATGTGCGGATCTTCGAGGTGCACCACGGCAAACGGGTACGCGGCGTCGAATGCGGCCGATGCGAACCGCGGCATCCCGTGGTTGGGCGCCGTGCTCCCCTGCATCCCCTCATACTCCGAAACCGCCACGGGACCGGTGAGGACCCTGGCGGATTTTCCCCCGGACCGGTCCTCCGCATAGATCATGAAACAGGGCGCCTCCTTGGGGACAGGCGCACCGTAGAACCCCATGGCCGGCTTGTTCATGATCTCCACGTCTTTCCATCCGCCGTTCCCGCCTATGGAAATGTCTCCGGTCCCTATCCCACCGATGGGCATCGCGATCCTGTCAATGAACTGATTCTCATAATGTTTCAGCACGGGCCACTCAGGCCCCTGCGAAAGGGCACTGGAGACAGCGGCGAGGAAGAGCGTGAGAAGGAGACGCTTCATGGGAGCCTCTGCAGGGTGTGATTCTTCGTGGCGACTCCGCGGCAGCGGGCCGCGGACGTTTCAGAATGAAGGGAGAAGAGCGCAGATAATCAATGAAGGGGAGAGTTCTCCGGGAAGGCGAAGAGCAGCCAGATTCCCGCTTGCGGGATGGATCAGAGTGGGACATCACCGTGAAGGGCGGGACTGGACTCCGGGACAATTCTTCTGAGTATATCGCGCAATTCGGATTCCATTCCTTTGTTCGCTGCGAAGAGGAGCGCGGCGACGTCATCCGATAGCCGGGAGGATTCCTCCCGCGGCGCCACCCGGGCGTTCCGACTGACGAAGATCTTGGGGTGGGCGGAGCGTTCAACTCGTTCGGATTCGCGGAAGAGCTCCTCGTGCAGTTTTTCCCCCGGCTTCAGCCCGGAGTAGACGATCGCGATGTCGCTTCCTTCTTCGTGTCCGCTGAGCCGGATCAGGTCCCGGGCCAGATCGATGATCCGAACGGGCTCGCCCATGTCAAGGATGAAGACCTCACCTCCTTCTCCCATCGTCCCGGCCTGAAGCACGAGATGCACGGCTTCGGGGATCGTCATGAAGAATCGCGTCGCATCGGGGCTCGTGACCGTGACAGGCCCTCCCATGGCGATCTGGCGCTTGAAGATCGGGACGACGCTCCCGCTGCTGCCGAGGACGTTGCCGAACCGGACCGTCACGAAGACGCGCCCCGTGCGGACCGCGGCATCGAGGACCAGGAGTTCGGCCACGCGTTTTGTCGCGCCCATAACCGTCGTCGGGTTCACCGCCTTGTCCGACGAGATAAGAACGAATCGTTCGAGCCTGTGCGCGACCGCAAGATCGGCAACCGTTTTCGTCCCCAGAACATTGTTTGTCACAGCTTCGGCAATGTTCTGCTCCATGAGGCCGACATGCTTGTGCGCCGCCGCGTGATAGACGATCTGCGGCCCGAACACTCTGAACACCGAGTCCATGTGCTCCCTGTCTCTCACGTCGGCGACCACGGAGTGTATGGCGGTGCCGATCCCGGAATCCCTGCACATTTTGCGGAGCTCGGCATCGGCCGCAAACAGATTGTTCTCGCTCAGCTCGAGAAGGATGAGCTCCGAAGGCTCGCACCGGAGGATCTGCCGGCACAGTTCCCCGCCAATGGACCCGCCCGCCCCTGTCACAAGAAGGCGTTTCCCCTTCAGGAGACCCCGGATGGTCTCCAGGTCGGACGTGACGACCCCGCGGCGCAGGAGGTCATCGATCTCCACGTCCCGCACCGCGGTGACCGCGGCGCTCCCTCCGAGAATTTCAAGAAGCCCCGGCAGCGTCTTGACGCGGACGCCTGCAGCGTCGCACATTTCGATAACGCCCCTCACGACCCTGCCGGGCGCCGAGGGCATAGCGACGAACACCTCGTCGATGTTCTGTTCCTTCACCACGTCCGCAATTTCCGGGAGCGATCCAAGAACCGGCACGCCGTGTATTGATAGCCCGACCTTGCGTTCATCGTCGTCGACGAATGCGACGGGCTCGATGCCGAGACCGGCATGCGCCCTGAGTTCTTTCACCGTCAAAGAGCCCGCAGCCCCTGCGCCCGCCACAAGCACGCGCCGCACCTTCTCCCCCTTTCCGCGGCGCGGCCCGAGTCCGGAGGCGATGCGAATCCCGAGCCTGAGTCCGCCGACGCCCAGCAGCGTCAGAGCGCCGTCAATGACCGGAACGGACCGGGGGAACCCCTGCGTGAACACACCAAAGGGCTCCAGGAGCGCAAAAAAAACCACGACGCCGGTCACCCAGGCCAGAATTGACGCAGAAGCAAGGGAGATGACCTCATCGACGCTCGCGTACCGCCAGTACCGCGTGTAGAGTCCGGAGAAGTAGTAGACGAGGAGATACCAGAGGAGGCGGAGGCACGAAAGAACGAGTGCCGACCGGATATAGAGCGCGAATTCGTCCGGGTTTTCGACACGCAGCGCAAGCGCAAGAACGGGGGCGGACAGGATAACGAGGATGTCGGCATAGAGGAGATGCCGGTTTCCGGTGCGGAGGATTATCGCGTAGATTCGATTCGGCATGCCAGCGGCGGCGTGCGGATTTTTCGGAAAGCGCCCGGTCATACACCCCGGCGAAAATAGCGAATTGCGGCGTCATTCTCAACTCGAATGGGGATCTTCTCGATCGAATGCGGCGACTGCGCTGCTGTTCGGGAGAGACATGACCTAATCCCTGAAATAGACCTGATACTGATACGATACGTTCTGCTCTTCACCCGGATCCAGTCCGACGGTCCACGTGAGTATGTGCTTCGTGTTGACCTGCCGGAGGCCCCTGGCGGATTTGACGTCGCCGGCATGCGGGAGGGTCTCAAGCACCTCGCCGGAGAGCTCCTTCGTGATCTCCACGGTGACCGCCCTGTTCACCCTGTTACGGATCTTGAGATCCCCCCGGATTTTCACGAGATCGTAATGGTAGCCGTGAATCACGGTGACGTCGCGCTTTCTCTCGACCTCGCTCTCCGCCTGTTCCGCCATTATGTTCAGCGCCTTGTTGATCCGAATGGTCGTCTCGGTCTTCGGCGCGGTGTAGTAGCAGATATCCTGCCCCGTGAACTCGCCGTCGGTGATGAACTCTGTCGAGGCGGTCGTCAGCGGCATCGCGAGCGTGTTTGTGAGTCTGCAGGAGTGCCATACCTCCTCCGCCCTCCCCCCTTCCGGCTGTCCGACGTCAGAACGATAGTGATCGTTCTCATCGAGGAAATCCCCTATCTTCCATGTATAGACGTGCCTGTACGGCATCGCTGCAGAGAAGAGCGGGATCCACGCCGTCTCATCCTTCCTGAGCGTGCAGTCCTTTACGGGATAGAAAAAGAGATCCTCCGCCGTCTGCCCTTCGGTGGCGGTAGAGTACCCGGGGACAATCGGGGACATTTCCGCATCAGACCGGGAATTGGACATGACAGCGGCCGCCTGGTTCATGAGCATCGAGCGGTCACCTCCCGTGACGGTCACGCCGGCGGCAAGAGACCGGAGGAAATCCGACAGTCTCTGGCTCATCCCAACCGGGCTCTGGATTTCAGCGAACCTGAGATTCGGAAAACCGGTGACTAGCTGAACGCTGACGTTTTCAAAATCGGCAATCTCATTCATGATCTCGGCGTGCGCCGAAAATCTGGCCGTCTTCGGATCGGAGAGATCGATGAGATAGGCCGGGACCCACGTAATTCCGTGCGCGAGGCAGCTCACCGTGACTTTTTCTCCCCCGGCGGGTTTCTCGAGCTCGATCCGGAGGGAAGGGGATTTTGTCCTGTACGGGACGGTCATCACCGGATCATGGTCCGCAAACTCCGCCCGCAGAACGGACCCGGGATCCAGGACCACGATCCCCTTGTCGGTCTTGAGCGAGAGGAGTCCCGCTTGATTGAAGGGCCGCACATAGGAAGGATAGGGATCCGGCGCACGCGGACTCATGACATACGGGTCGGGGGCGAGAGGAGATCCCGCGGGGAGTGCGGGGGGGAGGACGGTTCCTTCGAAATCTCTGTCCGCGGTGTGCACGGTAACATGCCGCCCGGCGTTTGCTTCAACAAGCTGACCGACCGTTTGCGCGGGGACATTCCATTCCACATCCTCCATCGACGTGAGGAGGCTCTTTACTTTCACCTCCTCCGGATAACCGACCCAGAACGTCCCGAAGGACGGCAGGGGGAGAGGACCGATTCTGACCGACCGGTCGCCTTCCGGGAGCGTTACGATGGAGACGATAAAACCAAGCCCGTTTTTGAACAGCGTCAGCCTCTGGACCCGGGGTTTCGCCCCTTCATCTCCGGCAAACGCCGCGGGCGCATGCACAAGGGTGATGAAAAGGAGCAAGACGAATAACAGGACTTCCCGGCGTAAATGGTTCGGCGTCATGACGAGGTCCATGTGGGTGGGTGGGTAGGCCTGCATAATAGAGAACGCGTGTTTGAAAGACAAGGAGCTGTGCCGGACGCAAACAGGTCCGCGGACGGCCATTCCGCGGGTCAAACTCCGGAAATCTCCTTATAAATCGGGGCCAAAATTCTCCTCCCGGAAACGTCTTCTGCACTTGCATTGGGTTGGGAAATCTTCTACATTCGCAAAGCCCCGTCAAATGATGCAGGTCACACGGGAGCCCCGTCGCGGAACCGTAATACTTCAATTCCCAAATCATCGCAACAACGAGGAGATTCTCATGATCCCCCTTCTCTCCCTGTGGCTGCCCATACTCCTTTCCGCCGTTGTCGTGTTCATACTCAGCTCGCTCGTGCACATGGTGTTCAAGTACCATGCAAACGACCGGCTGAAGCTCCCCGACGAGGACGCCGTGGCAAATGCACTCCGGCAGTTGAACATCCCTGCGGGGGAGTACGTGCTGCCGCGGCCGGAGAGCATGAAGGCGATGAGCACGCCCGAGTTCCAGGAAAAAATAAAGAAGGGGCCGGGAGCACTCCTGACGGTCTGGGGAGGGGAAAGACCTTCGATGGGGAAATACCTCGTTCAATGGTTCGTCTTCTGCATCGTGGTGAGCGTTTTCGCAGCGTACGTGACACACTGCGCGCTCCAGACCGGCGCCCCTTATCTCTCCGTCTTCCGTTTTGCGGGGACCACCGCATTCTGCTGTTATGCCATCGGAGGATGGTCAGAATCCATATGGTACAGGAGGGCCTGGTCGACAAGCATCAAGAACACGTTTGACGGTTTGCTTTTCGCGCTCTTTACCGGCGGAGTGTTCGGCTGGCTCTGGCCCAGGTGATGATACCGGATTGAAGAAAGAGTCCGCGGCGCCGCGGGAGTAAGTCTCAGAGGTGCAGCACGGCGGCGCAGCGGAGGCAGGTTTCGGATGCAAGCGGACGTCCGGGAAACTTAGACCGGGATTCCGCCGTTCATCGTCGCCCCGGGGGGGAGGGGCTCACGTTTCAATGATGCAGAGGCTGCGATGACACCAGCAATTGGTATCGGTTTTCTCTCACTCACCGGGATACTTCTCATAGCGTACGTACTGTTCCTCGTCGAGCAGCACAAACTCCAGGACGAGCTCGCCCGCCACGCCAGGGAGGACGAGCAGGGAACAGGCGCAGGCACCGCTGACTGAACCAGCCTTCCCCCCCGGCCGGCGGCGGAGTCCATGCGTGTAGGGGGGGCGGGGCGCTTTTACTGAGGCTCCCAGAGTTCCACCGCGTTTCCCTCCGGGTCGTACACACGGGCAAACCTGCCGTTGGGATACGGCTCTGAATCAATGACGACTTCGATGCCGGCGGACCTGAGCTGGGCTGCCATCGCGTCGAGATCTGACACCCCGAAGTTGATCATCCATGCGTTTTTCGGATTGCCGAAGTACTCGGTCTTCTCCGGGAACGGCTCAAAGACGGTGGGTCCGGACTGCTGCTTATTTCAGCAACGAGAGCTTTTTTGTCTGTTCCAGCCCCGCAGACTGAAGCCGGTAGAAATACACGCCGCTTGCGAGGGATGAGCCGTCGAACCTGACGTCGTGGAATCCGCCCTCCTGCTCACCGTCCACAAGGACCGCGACCGCCTCGCCGATCACGTTATACACCGTCAGCGTCACACGGGCTCTCGCGGGTATGCTGTACCGGATCACGGTCTCCGGATTGAACGGATTCGGGAAGTTCTGCGCAAGGGAGAACACCGCAGGCAGATTCTGACCGGTTCCGGCAGGGCTCACGTCAACCTGCGCAGGCTCGCTGAAGTGGACCGCGCCGTCGAGATCGATTTGTTTCAGCCGATAATACGACGTGCCAGTGGGTGCGCCTTTGTCATCAAACGCATAGTTCTGAGGCACCGTTGTTGTCCCGTGCCCGGGAATGAACCCTCCCGGGACAGTCGCGAAGTCACCGCCGGCGGAAAGCCCCCGCTGGACCTCGAATCCGTAGTTGTTCACCTCGCTCAGCGTAGACCACCTGAGATCGACCCCCCCGCCGGCCGGAGCGAGCGAGGCGCCGAACGAAACGAGCTGTATGGGAAGCGCGACCATCTGATCGTTCCAGGAAGCATATTTCCTTGATATCTGAATGGTCCCGGTATCTGGCTGCAGCGGATCGGCCGCTCTCACGTTGACCGACGCAAGATCCTTCGCAATGAATATGTAATACACATATTTTGAAATAGAAAATACGGGTGACTGACCGAGTACGCTTAAGTAAGTTGCGACGCTGTCGGTTTTCCTTATGCGGAGTGCATCGTGAACGGACCCGCCCGGAAGCGTCATCGGCCCATACGCGTCAACAGTATACGAAGCATTGTGCCTCTCCCCGCTCGACAGATACAGGATGCTTGTAAGAATAAGAATGTCGGTTGTGTCAAAATACGTGCTCGCCCAGGTCGTCCCGTACGCCAGCGGCAGGCCGTAGTACACATCCGCCGGTGTATTGTTCGCCGTGAGCGACCCCGATATGGTCGGCGCAGTGGCCCTTTCGCCAAGATTGAGAAGATGCTTGGAAATCTGAAACGTGGAAAGCTGAAAATAGATATCCCCCGTGGCAGCTATGCTTTGTCCAAGAGCGTTCACGTTGAGCGTAGTCTGGAGTGCGTGCGTCGCGGAGGGGAACTGACCCGCGTACGGAGTACCCGCGACCGCGACGCTCGTAAACGTCTGCGGAGAATCAGATCTGAGTGAGCTGAAATCCCAGGAGGTCGGCCCGTGGGCTCCGATGTTCAGACTCGTCGCCACCGTGTCCACCTTGGTTGCGATCAAATGGCCAACGGCAAAGGCGTTTGACACGTCCGCGGCGTTGATTGTGATCTGCCCGAGGGCAGTGGCGCCCATAAACGTCATCGCACACGCGAACACGAGCATTCCGGCCGGTGTTTTCATGTATCCTCCAGGAGTGTTGTGGGCTGTAAGTACAAATGTAAAATCACTGCTTCAGCAGTTCCTTCACCGCGGCTTCGCATCGTGCGGGGAGAAGAGACATCCTTAAGAGAGCGTGGCCTCGAAAAATGTACAGTCTTGGACGTTCAATTGCAAGAAGAAGCCCTTCGGAACCGGCACGTCCGGCGGCCAGCGCGTCAGAAGAATTTCCCGCGGATATCGGCGAGATCCTTCGCGCCGATCGGAACGACGTCTCCCAGTGATTGCGAGTCGATCAAAGAACGCGCGCTGTTTTCCGCAACTTCAAGACGGTCGAACGCCTCGAGTATCGTCGCTCCGCTGGTGAGAAGGCAGTCGTTCTGAATCAGAATCACGGGGACGGTTTCCGAAACGCTCCGGGCAATCGCCTCCGGCGCCGTGTACTGCGATCCGAAGGGGATCACGGGGATATCGCGGAGGAGTATGTAGCACTCCGGGATCGTCCGGGTCTCGAACGCGTGCGAGGTGACCGCATACGCCGCCACTCCCGGGGATTGCGCCGTAATGACGCTTCCGATCGAAGGATGCATCCTGTAAATGGATTCGTGCAGGCGGACTGACCGGCTCGGGCACTTCCCCTTTTCCTGCCTTCCGCCGCTCACCAGGACGATGTCATCCCTGCCCAGGCTTCCCCTGTCAAGCCCGGTCGGCGTAATGAGAAATTCATCCTCCCCGAGTCGCGCTGAAACGACCCCCTCCGTTGATATCATGAGAAACCGCTCGCAGGCACGGCGGACGATCCCGGCGATCAGCCCGCGCAGCTCGCGTTCACGGCTCGTCCGGTAACCGGGGTCGAACTCCGGCAGTGCGCACTCACGGCGGCCGAAAAACGATATCTGCTCCGGGGTGAGCGAGATGACTTCCCCCAGCCTCCTTGCCTGTATGATCGTCCGCGCGCAGAATTCGAGCGTTTCAATCCGGTGGTAGGCATTGAGAAGATCCGTCCCGCCCGTCACCGCGCCGTGATTTTCAAGGAGAACCACGTTATCTCCCGACGCAAACGCCCCGGCGATGTTCTTTCCGAGCTGTTCGCTCCCCGGAAGCGCATAGGGGGCATACCCCACCCGGCCGCACACGTCGTTCGCCTGGGGTATCACCGCGGTGTCCGGTACGATGCGCACGATGCTGAACGACACAAGCGCGGCCGGATGGGCGTGCACGATCGCGGCGATATCCGGGCGCCGTTCATAGATCCACCTGTGGAAGGGGAGTTCCGATGAGGGCATGTGCGGCCCCACTGCAGTGCCGTCTGCCCTGACGCACATGATGTCCTCAGGAGAGAGATTCCCCTTGTCGATCCCCGCCGGGGTTATCCAGATGTCGCCGTTCGCGTCCCGGACGGAGAGGTTTCCCCCGGAGAGCGTCGTCAGCCTGTTGCGATAGATCCGGTCCATGATCCGCACGATCTGCTCGCGGGGGTGCAGAAAAGGAAAGTCCATAGTATGC
>Ga0182021_10004001_pt1 | contig 17262 bp, 14 predicted proteins | sample 612E3MmetaG_FD_120493 | JGI IMG/M metagenome (GOLD analysis project Ga0182021, IMG submission 120493) | Permafrost microbial communities from Stordalen Mire, Sweden - 612E3M metaG (Illumina Assembly) | ecosystem: Environmental > Terrestrial > Soil > Wetlands > Permafrost | place: Sweden...
AATTTGCCCGGTATTGGTTGGTCTGCATTTTCAGCGCCATCATCGGATAAGCGATCTTAAACCCGGTTGGAAATTTCTGGGAATTCGGCTCATCTTTGCTGAAGCCGATTTCATCATAGACATACGCCACCTGGATCTGGGCTTGCTGCTCTTTTTCCCGAATGGCATACCGGTAGGATCCGGTCTCTGCCGGCTCTTCCTCATCCCAACAGGCCGCCACCAGGCTGCGTTCGTGCTTTCCGCCCGCCAGCAGCCTGGCTGACTCAAGCACCGCCGCCACCCCGCTGGCATTGTCATCCGCTCCGTCGCCTCCCATGATCGTATCGTAGTGTGCAGACACAATCACTATTTCTTCCGGCCGGCTGGTTCCCGTTAGCGTTCCGATCACGTCCACGCCGTCCCCGTACTTGTACCGTTCCACGCTGAAGCCCAGCGCGCTGAACCGAGCCGCGCACAAGTCCTGCACTTCTTGATGGTGCGCGTCAACGATAGTACGCGGCGCCCGGGCGATAAAGCTCAGGTCTGCCGCATAGCGGGTCTTATCCGCCTGCAAGGCGGCATTTGGCGTCTTTTGCGCGCGACCACACGCTGCCAGGCAAAATAAAAGTGCAAAGCCGATCGCACGTGCAGCAGCTGCTTTTTTGGAATGACACATGTTTTTTCCTTCCCTTTAAATATTGGAGGAACCCCGCTCCAGCGTTTTCATCCGACCATACGGTGGATCGCCTCTGATTCCGGGCGGCGGAGCCGTTGCCAGTCTCGCGTTCTTCTGGCTGGCCGTCAACCGATTACCTCGTTTGCGCTGGCTTCTCCAACAATAACGTGCCCAGCGCAAAGCAAACTGGCACCATGATCAATTGTCCCACAGGATCGCCCAGGCGAATCCACCCCAAAGTGTTCATTAGCCAGCTCAAGATACACAGGAAACCGACTCCGATGTTGGTATACCCAAGCACTTTTTTGAATGGCTGTTTCATTCTTCCTCCTTATTTATGTGCCCGCATTGTTTTTGCCAGGTCTGATTGGGCAACGATATGACAGATCGCCAGGTATCCCCAGCTGTACCTGGCATGGGTATTGGGAACAGATACAGCGGCGCAGCCAGCGAGCTTCCTTTTACTTACATTATCGCGCCGCTTCAGAAGAAATAATGCTGTTTCGAGCAACTATCTACCGCCGCGTCGTGGTCGGGCAAGTCCAATTTCACCCGCCTGAGCGGCGGGACGTTCAAGGCAATCAGGGTGGTTGCTACGCTGGTCAATCCCACCACGCTGATCAGCACGCCAACCCCCCGACCAGCCAGCGGTGCGACGATGCTCGCCGACATGCCGATCGTGCGCCGGTTTGGATTGGTTGTTGGTTTCGATTATTTTCTCTCTTCTTTACAATCAGATATACAAACGGCTGCAACCCGTGATTATTGCAACTGTTTTACATCCAGATGATTGTCAAAGAATTCCATTGCCATGCTACTGACTTGCTGGTGTATTGCCGCGCGGTCAATGCCAGGGGCATCCAGGCACAGGTCTGGCATAGCTTGTTTGCCGACCTCCGTGCCTTCCCCTAGAAAAGTATAGTGACCAACATGTCCTTCAAGGATGGTCAACTCAGCCTGTTTGATCATGCACGCATAGCGGGAGGCATTGGTTGTGGCTGGCGCCAGGCTGTCTGCTTCGCCGACCACAATTTTAACTGGAATTTCAATGGAGGCCAATCCCGCTGGCGTGAAGGCTTCGCCGAGCGCAGGCGCAATAGCAAAGACACACCGGATGCGCCTGTCCTGATAGGATTGTTTGTGGTTGGTATCGTTTTCTAAAAGAGCCTTTAGCTGTGCCACTAGGGTAGCGGGATCAGAGAACTCGGGCGGCATATCCTGCAGCAAGTCACGCTTGGTATCCTGATAAACGGCCTGAAGAGCATCCAGCACGCCACCCGCCAGCGCAATCACAGTATATCCGCCTAAGGAAAAACCGGCTGCCCCGATCTGTTGGCGGTTTATAAGCGGCCCGAACATTTTGTCATCCAGGAGCAGGTTTAGAACTACGCTCAAGTCTAGCGCCCGTTCCCACGGCTGCAGAAAGGCTTGCACGCGATAGGGTTCCAGGGCGTTATTTCCATGGTGGTTGACCCCCGCCACAAGATAGCCATGCGCAGCCAGGCCGCCGGCCAGCCAGCCCAATTGCAGGGCCGCCCCGCCGGTGCCATGCGAGAGCAAAACCAGCGGAAAAGGTGCCGGAAAAAGTTCTGCCTCCCGGGCTGCCCGCCCGGCCTTGAAAAGCGCCGCGTTTGGCGGGCCGAGAAAAATGTCGGCCTCTTCGGCGCTATCCACAGCCGGGTACCAGATGTCTGTCCGCAGGGGTCGTGCGCCGGTGCCTTCCCAATTGGCCCGTCGCTTGTCCAGGTAGGTCAGGGTTCGCCATCCGATTTTATATACCATAAGTAAATTTCTCCTTATGTGTGGGCGTCTATGTGCGATCCGACAAATTGGCTTCGCGCAGCACTCCCACCTGTCTCATGCCCCGGGAATTACACACGTAAACGGTTTTTGTCAGGGCGTATTGCCGGCCCCCTTTTTTTGAGGTACTGGAGAGCCGGAGTCATTGGTTTTAATCTTAAGGCACCCTGAAAATCATTAGTTGAACCAGGACTGCAAGTCATTTTAATTCAGAAACAACCTTTGGCCCTTTGAACCATAACCAGTATACATGCTCGGGGATCCACGAGACGCGGCCGTACAATAGAACTTTCGCGGGCGCCAGGGATGCTATCCATTGGTTTTCCAAATTCCCTGCATTACAGCTGGCTATATAAACAAACTGCAGGTTGGGCCCTGCGCCTCCGCCCTGTTTAATATCGGCCGGGCTGTAATCATCGTTGGGGTTATCCGGTAATGAAATGGTACCTTCTTCATTCCCGCCATGCGAGGCCACAAAAACAAACCTTCCATTTTGAAATGCATCCGTCAAATTCCCCCGGGTAAGCGGTTCAACTGTGATGCTGCCATCGCCCCAGCGCGCTGCGGAAGTTTCTGCGATCGGATAAAAGCCGATCGGGAAGAACCACTCGGGCACACCATAGATTACGGTTCCAAGGTTGGGTATTGGGTAATAATTCATATTTTCGTACAGCATATACACTGATGATGATCCGCTATGCGGGCGGGCCAAATAATTTGCCCGCAGTGAAATGCCGGCAATGCTGATAAATAAAAATTGAAGTATGAAACCTGAGCAAATTGCCCAGGGTAGCATAGCCTTATTAGTTGCCAGCCGGGAAACCAGCGGGATCGGCAAAGTTGACTTGTGAAAAGCGCGCCACTGACCAATTATGGATAAGACTGCCCAAACAAAAAGCGGCCCGAAAGAAAGAACATCCATTAATTCTATTGCAGCGATATTAACCACCGGGCTGTTCATCAAAATGACAATTTGGATGAGCTGCACAGCCGAACAAAACAGGAGCAGGCAGGTCAGTAAGAGAATGAGGGCCAGGCCATTTTGGATATGCTGCTGGAGTGGATGGGTATTGTTTCGTCTCGATTCAACCAACCACAATTCTGGGGCGAAACCGAGATAGCATAAGGCCTTGAGGAGGCGTAGTTTCATTGGCTCGCAACTGCCCCCTTCACCTGCCATACTTCCATTTCACCTTTGCCCTCCACGGGTATCGTGCCGTGTGATTCGCACAGGAAGCTGTTCTTGATCCGTTCATAAGTTGCGCGCGTGATCTGGATTTCCCCTCCCACGCCGTGCGATTCCATCCGGCCGGCCGTATTGACCGCATCGCCCCATAGATCATACGCAAATTTCATATGCCCGATCATGCCGGCCAAAACCGCACGAATTTTTGCGGAAAGGGTTTACTCATATGCTGCATCCTGAACTGGATGGTTGAATGCGGTTGGTTACCGTGTTCCTTGCAAATTCTGGACCGCGCCGGAGCCTGCCATAACCCATAATAATCCCTGTCTGGTTTTTATTACTGCCGGATTATTATTTTTAGGGTCAATAAACACCTGTACCTGGTTTCCATTTTCGAGAAATGGCTGGGTATCGAATGAAGGGGCATATAATCCGGTTTTCCATCCTTCATGGATATTTTCATCCTCCCGGGTTAAATATGCAAAATAACTCGTGGAATCTGAATCTTCTCTCTTTTCGAGTTTCATTTCCATTGAAATGGGAGAAGTGGTTTTATAGATCCATAACAGACGCTGTTTACGCCGGTTGATCGTAAAAACAAAAACAATTCCCAGCAGGATAAATAGCCCACCGGTTGCCTGCAGAACGGCAGCTTGTTTTTCGAGTATAAAAATGAATCCCAAAATTAAAAGACCAACGCTGAAGAGTTGGCCAAGGAGTACATATTGACTGAATTTCTTAACGCTTGATCTTTCATTATCCATTTTTCCTCCATCCCGGAAAAAGCAGGGCTTTTACAAGGTAGGGGTTTGGGGTATTGGCGGTCGGTGTAGCCGACCGCCAATATCCCAAAATGTTCTTTTTCCGCCCAAAGGGCTTGAGTCAAGAATAAAAGTCACATGGCTTACAAGCCTTGTGGCAGCCATGGCCGGAAAAGTCCGAATCTTTGCTATTCAGGCTCCAGCAGGAAGATCGGCAGCGAACGGCTCGCACGTTGTTCGTATGAAACATACGGCGGATAGAACCTCACCGCTTTTTGCCAGTAAACCGCCCGTTCGTCGCCGTGCAGTTCGCGCGCCGTAAAACCTTTGGCTATTTTACCCTTGCGCACCTGCGTTTGCGGGTGTGTTCTCAGGTTGTAAGCCCAGTTGGGATTTTTGGTATTGCCCCAGTTGGAACCGACCAGGATCAGCTTTTCGCCGTCCGGGATGCACAGCACCGGGCTCGAGCGTGCGATCCCGCTTTTTGCGCCGGTGGTGGTCAGGTAAATGATCGGCATGATATTCCAATAAGCGCTGGGAACGAACACCCCTTTCGTCAGGCGGCTGATGGGCAGATCGATCAGCTGGACGTAAAGATGAAATACCCCCATCCCCTGCCGGGTGGCGGCCATGTTAAGAATGATCCGGCGCAAATTCTCTCTGGTGGTCATTTTGTATTTCTGCAGATGGATTGTTTGGGTACGCCCGGGCTGTTCGCCAACTCAAAGACCGGGCCATGCCCTCCACCGGGCGCATCAGCCCAATCCTGGGATGGCTTTCATTAACTTGAGCACCACCGCCATTGCCTTGGCGTATCGTTCAGGCGGCAAGAAACGGTTCGGCCCGATCAACATCAGCGACTGGGTGGACACGGTCTGCGTCTCGGTATATTTCAGCATGCCCTCCTTGCCGTGCCGGCGTCCCAGGCCGGAAGCCTTCATGCCGCCCATCGGCGAGTCCACTGATCCCCAGGACGCATTAAGCGCCTCGTTGATGTTCGCTGTTCCGGTCTGTAACCGGCTGGCGATTTGCTGCCCCTGGCGGACATTCCGCGTCCAGACGCTGGAATTCAGCCCGTACGCGCTTGCATTGGCCAATTGGATGGCTTGTTCCACATCCTCGAATCGATAGATCGAAACCACCGGGCCGAATGTCTCCTCAGCGTACAGGGCCATCTCCGGTGTGACGTTCGTCAGCAATGTCGGCTCGAAGAAGAATGGGCCGATGTCTGGCCGAGCCTTCCCGCCGGTTAAGAGCACGGCACCCTTCTGCAATGCGTCTTCCACATGCTGGGTCACCTTGTCGAGTTGATCCCGGGATATGAGCGACCCCATATCGGCGGAGAAATCCATGGCGGTGGAAAGCTTCATCTCCTTCACCTGCCGGACCAGTTCAGGGACAAAGCGATCATAGATCCCGTCCTGGACGTACACCCGTTCCATGTGTACGCAAAGCTGGCCCGCGTTGGCAAAGGAACCACGCAAGATCCCGGGCACTGCCTTATTCAGATCAGCATCATCCAGGATGATCGCAGGATTCTTTCCGCCCAGTTCCATTGAGCATTTGAGCAGGCTCTCGCCGGCTTCTCCGGCCAGCCGCCGCCCGGTAGCCGTGCTGCCGGTAAAAATGAGGAAATCTGCTTCTTTGACGAAAACCGGGCCAACCACACGCCCCTTCCCGGTCACAATCTGGAGCACATCCTGCGGCAGCCCGGCTTCGTATAAAAGCTGGGCGGCATATAGGGCTATGAACGGTGTCTCCTCGGCGGGTTTCAAGACAACACAGTTCCCGGCCAGGATCGCCGGGATCTCATCGGAAACCGCCATCGCCAGTGGATAGTTCCAGGGTGCAATGTTTCCTATTACACCCGCCGGCTGGTGCAGTTCCATGGTATGGGTAAGGAATGGTATGGCCCCCCTCCGCCGCTGAGGGCGCAGATATTTCTCAGCCCGAAGCGCGTAATAGCGGCTGTTGATAAGAACATCGAATACCTCATCCTGGCCGGTCAGACGGTTCTTCCCGGATTCCACCTGCAGCAGGTTAAGCAATTGCTCCTGGTGTTGCAGGATCAAATCGTGGAAGCGCAGGTAAATCGCCTTGCGCTCCGATATGCGGGTTTGTGCCCAAGAACGTTGGGCTTTTCGGGCACGGTTTAATGCCATCTCGACATCTTCCGCCGTACCAATTGGGACCGTCCCAAGGATCTCGCCGGTAAAGGGTGCCCGGATGGTTGTCAGGTCATGCGGAGTATCCGTGTGGGTTACTAGGGCTGCCAGCCCTGCCAGGTCGGGTATCTTAATTGTGTCCCCGGGTTTCTGTGCGGCAACGTCATTCATCGTTTTTGGAGCAATGAGGGCAGTAGTTTCCACGAAAATTTCCTTCTTTCTGCGAATGAGTTTTTTCGCCGCTGGCTCTTCCTAGGCGGCAATTATCTCACATATTCAAATAACGCTCTCCGTTTCAGGGCAGGGTTTCACATTTTCGGTGTTCGCGGCGCTGACGCCGCCCACCCGGGCATACGAAACCCTTCAGGCTGAGAAATTATTCGGCCTTCATACACTGGAACCGGGAACACCGGTTCGTCAGGCTGAAATGTTAAAACCCCCAATTCCGGGATGCGCTTCGCCATCCCGGTTTATTCTTTCGTGGCAGTGTTGGCCAGGGTTGGTTTTATGCCGCTTGGGAGGGATTAGGGTTTCTATAAAACGGGTACCGGCCATTCGGTTCTTGCCCGTCTATATGATCTTGTTCTTTCCAAGCAGCCCCGCAACGGCTTCCCGATTCCCCGAAAAAGCCTCCCACACCGAAACGCACTATTGATGGATCATCTCGTCCCTCTCGGGTCCGGCAGGCGCATCCATAACGTCGGCAACCGTAACCGCACCGCGCTCACCTGGCAGGCTAAAAACCGGCCAGGCTTGCTTTTCCCGCCCGAGCTGCATGTGCGCCAGTTGCACCTGCCTGCCATTGAACTGCTTCTCCACATGCAGGTACAGGCCCACCAGCGCAAACGCCAGCTTGATGGGTTTGTCGTTCTCCTTTGCCGTCTGGGCCGCGAATGCATCCACCACGTGCTGGTGGATGAATGGAGCCTCTCCGTGCGCCTGAGTGTAATAACACAATTCGGTGTAGATATCCTGATCGTTTTTCATAATGATGATCAATTCCAATACAGCCTGATAGTGTCCAACAGATTGCCTTAGCCGCAGAGATAGACTGTCCTGACGCATTCGCAATTATCGCACTCTTTTTTCAAACCAGCCTGCTACAGCACGCTTTAGCCCTGAGTCGGGGGACTTCGCAGAGCATCCCGTAGGGGCATCCCCCGGCGGCTGCGATGATGGGTTACCTGAGGCCTCTTTCGTAATTGTCGCACAATTTAATTACAATGCAGCCCGCTTATGATCAGTAAATAGATGTATTACGAAAGTCAGATGAAGCAGATGTGCGACGCGCTTATGCAAAAAAGTCTAATGAATAAATCCGTAACCATCACTGCCCGCTTACAGCCTGATCCGTAGGGGATAAATCCCATCCTCAATACGTGAAAACCCCTCTGAGGTTCGCAAGAGCCCAGTCCGAAGGACTTCCATGTACGTAGGAGCGGTTTTAACCGCTACGAACCCGGGATACTTCCTTCCCCAGCTTTTTGTTTTCAAAGACGCGCTTTTTTTGCTAAAAAGCGATCCTATCTCATTCATTTTTGCCCCCGATCCCGTCGAAACAACTGCCAAAAATTACCAGGAAACCAATCCTTTGCAATTAATGGTTGCTAATTTTTAGCCTGTTTACCAGGCGTATTCAACCGTGCCCGCCGCGTCTCGTTGCCACCACCGGTTAGACCGGCTTCCCAATTTCACCCATTTCCATCAATTGCTCATTTTGCCTCCAGGCAACCACGCAATTTCTACCCTGCCGCTTGGCTCCATACAGAGCCTGGTCGGCACAATTGATCAAGCCATCCAGAGGCGACAACCTCTCGGGATTCATCCACACCAGGCCAAGACTGATAGTTAATCTTACGACCGCCTGCCCGAAATGAAATGCCTGTTGAGCCACTTCCCGGCGTATTCGCTCTGCGATCATGAAGCATTGATCTGAAGAGGCACCATTCACCAGGACGATAAACTCATCTCCGCCGTAGCGTCCGGCAACATCTCTTGGACGTAAGGATTGCTTAATGCTTGCCGCCACGGCTGACAAAACCTCATCCCCGGCTTTATGACCATATTGGTCATTCACATTCTTGAAGTGGTCAATATCCAGCATGAGTATCGCCAGTTGGCCCTTGGCGTTTTTCACTCGTTGTATGGCAACTTCTGCAATTTCCAGAAATTGCCGCCGGTTCACGAGATTGGTCAATGAATCGGTTCCGGCCAACTCGCGATACAGTTCTGCCTGCTTGCGGGCGCTCTCTACCTGATGGAGGATTTCGAGGTTCTTGACCCGTTTGTCGGATTTATCATTAAAAATCTTTTTAAATGCGGCATGGAAGGCTTCGAAATGCTTCAGCGCCGATTTATAATCCTGTCTTTCTTTATAGACCCCTGTCAACCGCTCATGGATCAAAGAGATATTGGTAAGCGAATTTATTTTTTCCGCAGTTTGCAGGGCCAGTAGCAACTCCACTTCGGCCTGTTCCAGGTTACCCTCGATCTGGTGAATGCGGCTGATCTCTGAGATAAAAGTCAGCTCGAGTAGCTGGCTGGTGTTTTGACGGGATAAGTCCAGGCCCGCCTGCAAATACTTCATGGCTTGGTCATAGTTTCTAAGCGCGAAATGGATCGCGCCCAACGAATGGTAAGTATGTAATTTCCCGACGTAAGATCCTATCTGGGTAAACAAGCGTAGGGCCGCCTCAGCGTACTCCACCGCCTCCAGGTCGCGCCCAAGCATATGCAGTACGTAGGCAATATTATTGTTAGCATCCGCCCGGCCGGTGGTATCATCTTTACCCGCCTTCTCCAGGCAGGCTTTGAAGTAGCCCAACGATTCGACATAATTTTCCAGCCCATATTGAACCATCCCGAGCCCATTGATCAGGGAGATTTCCAAATCGGGATGGTCTTTCGTATGCCCCAATTTCAGGGCATTGAGATAATAATCCATTGCGGTGGCATAATCATCAATATGCCAGTAGATTCTCCCCAATAAACTTTGAATCGAGCCAATTAGATATTTATCGCCGATTTGTTGAGACAGTTGATTGGCTTTTAACGCGATCGGGAGGGCTTCCTCCGGTTTGCTGAGCATATCCAGGCAATACGTCTGTGTTTTAAGACATTCAAATTCATCTCTTGGCTCGGTTTCGGGGCAGTTGGTCAGCAGGCGTTGGGCCTTAATGGCAAGTTGGAAAGCTTGTGGGCCATCCTTTTTGCAAAGGTCCCAGGCTTCCTGGTTAAGTTTTCTAATCTTATCGAGTTTGCTGCTCATGAATTTACCAGGCAAGTTACCGCAGTAAGTTAGAAAGAGAATCGCAAGGCATCAACTCAAATTCACCTTGAGATAACTATACAACATCCTAAAACCGGAGTCAACACGATTCCCTAACGAATTGCCCGCCTCGGCCCTTGGGAATTGAGCGCATCTACACAATCCTCAATCCTCAATCAGCAATCCTCAATCCCCAATCCCCTATCCCCTTTTACTTCGCCCCTGTTACCCTGTAAACTTTCGCCTGCTCCTCAATACCCCTCAATTGGATCTGGATGGGTTCAATGCTACAGCCATATTTTTGCAGCAGCTCCTCCACTCCGGCGGCGCGATAGATCTCCTCCGTCAGGTAGATCTCATCCCCTCCGGCGCTGCCCTGCACGCGTGAGGCGATATTTACCGTCTGTCCGAAATAATCGATCTGCTCGTTCAGCGTCACCGAGATCGCTGCGCCGCGGTGGATCCCTATTTTAAGGATCAAGCTTCCATGCTGTGGCGCTTTATTCAATGGTCGCAGGTTCCTGAGCATCTCCAGCCCGGCCCCCACCGCCTGCACCGGTTCCGTAAAGGCCGCCATGATTGCGTCGCCGATCGTCTTGACCACCGCCCCGTGCTGGTCCCAGACGGCCTTTTTCAGGATTCCGTAATGCTCCCTTACCAGCGCGTATGCGTTCAGATCGCCGATCTGCTGGTAGAGTTGAGTGGAGCTTTTCAGGTCGGTGAACAGGATGGTTACGTCTTTCACCCCGAATCCTTCCGATTCGTTAAAGACTTCCGCCCGGTACAGGTCATGAAAGGTCTGGCAGGCAAACAACCGCTTGGCAGTCAGCCGCGGGCTTGCAAATTGGCTATCCGGAGCCGTTTGAGGGTTCATCAGGCCCTTCATTTCCACACCCGCAGGGAATTGCACCCCCGCAGGCGGCTCAGTCACGGCAAAAAGCGCCACCAGCAGCGCCGTCTTCGCAGCCGTAAGTTGCTCGAATTCCATGACAAGGTTGCCCGGGCGGATCAGATAAACTGTTCCGGCATAATTATTGTTGCCGACCTGGAATTCGCCCGGCTTCATTTGAGGCAGGGGCACCTCAAATCCGCTCGCGTTCAATTTGACCGTGATTTTTTGCGTCTCTTGCATCGGTTCGCCGCTCGCCCGCAGCCCAAAACTCTCCATATGGAACACATCCACGCAGCTCAGCACCCCCTTGTCGATTTCCGTTTCGACGGTGATCTTTTCGCCCGGTGAGAACGTTGAAAAATGTTTTTGGAATATCTGGAGGACCTGGTTGATCGTCATCCCGGCCATCCTTGCGCTCGGTTCATACAGATATTTAAAACAATACTCTTCCAGAGATAGGGTCTCGGGATGGTGGAAACGAATTTCGCGAATGGATGGCGAGATGGTGAATGTTACTTGAACGTAGTCATCCAGGGTTGCCCGGTCCTTCCGGAAGCAAACTTTGCAACTGTTCTCTGATTTAAGGCCATGCAGGTCTCGCAGACTCTGCGAGATCTTACCGCAGCAAGGGCAGATGATGTTCCATTCCATGTAGAACAGGCCGGCTTTGGCCGCGTGCAGGAATAAGTCCACCGCTTCATACGCATCCACGCTTTTTTGTGCGGCCCAGGCCAGCGGGTTGACGCGAAAGAGTTCCTCATCGTTGGCGCTGCGGATGGTATTTTCCAGTTTGGAGATCAGCCTCGGGCTCCAGTTCCGCATGCTTTCAACTTTCCCCAAATTATCTTCAAGCGTATTGTCGTTGACCTTGAAATCCATTTCTACCTCCAAAACCATTACCGCTAAAAAAAAACGAGAGCAGCCTGACAATCTGGCCGATTGCCTACCCCGCCTCACATTCTGTCAGGTCAGGCTTTTGGCATTATACAATACCTGTACCATTCCCCCTATCCCGCTTTGGTTTTCAAAAACGCGATTATTCTTTCGTTCTTTTCTTCGTGAACCGTTGTGTTCTTCATGGTGAAAATTTTTCCCGATATACAGGTAATACAAAAACAGCGCCCTCCGTTACCGGAAAGCGCTTCTCATCTGCTCTATCGACTGGCCTTACATTATAGGCCTGAATCTATAGCTGGAAGAATTTCAAGGATGGACCGTAAGGGGAACTCCCATCTTGGTCAGGCTTGCTCCTCACGCTCAGGGTGTCGGCGTTTCCGTCGCAACCGGATCGGTGGTTGCTGCTGCAGTTAGAGTTGCTTCCATGCTGGCGCCTGCAGCAGACATGGTAGCCATTAAAGAGTCATTGTTCGCCCCGGATTGTGGGTCTACCGTGGCGGCCGGGGTACCGGCGAATAAGTCGCTCGGGGCTGTATAGTTTTGACAGACATTCCCCATTGCCACTCCGAAAACGGCCGCATGCTGCTCCCAGGCGGTATCCATGCCGATCAATTTCACCCCGCTCGGGCTGGTATCCACGAACGGTTTACCCTGGTTTTTGATATCTGCTTCGGCCAGATCCAGTAATTGGTGGAAGTAAGTGACTGCCTCGCTGGGCTTTCCAACGATAGCCGCGTCTGCAGCGGAAGGATCCGGTAAGGTTGCCAGTGTATCCAGCTCGGATCGTAACTTTGTAAAATCCAGGTAGAAAGGTGAACCAGGAGTTGTGTAAGCCGTGTAGTCTGTATTGGCGGTTAAATTTACCATCACCGCCAAAGCCATCCCCATATCGTAGTTCGCCAGGAATAAGGCGTCACATTTGGGGTTCGATTGATTGGCTTGAGGTGCAGATGTCGCAACATTTGCCTGCACGCCCATGCTGGTTGGGGTGCTGTTGTTTCCGGCAGTCGATCCGCCGGTCTGCGGAATTATGCCGGCAGGGCCGCAAGCCGCGATGAGTAATGCACCGATTAATAGCCCGAGCGGAAGCAGTTTCTTCCCGCTGGGGTGTATAGTGTTACGATGATTCATTAACATTAATAAGCTCCCGAATAGTTAGTCATTATTATTCCTTCAACATGTTGAGTATGAAAAACCTGGTCCGTTATTCCTAACTCCCAGGTTATAGTTGGCAGCCCCAACCTATCCAACCATTCTACCATTAATAAGATAAATATCATAGTTATTATAAATATTTTATTCAACTCGTTATCTGACTATTCTTCACACTACCCAGCACACGAAATTCCCAATTCTAATTTTTTCAAAAATGCCATTAAATTGCAAAAACGACCCTTTTTTCTTCGTTTTTACCCCTGATTCTAGCAAAACGATACCACCATATCTGGCCTAAATCCGCCCGGAAGCCATTTCTCGCCACCCCTGTGCACATATTTCACACTTTTTGCCATTGTTCCTCATTGTTTTAGCCTGACGGTCGCGCACGCTCAGGAGAATTTCCAATTTGTTCTTTGGTTCTTATCTTCGTGAACCTTTGTGGACTTCGTGGTGAAAATATTTTTCCCTGTATAAACGGTAATACCAAAAAAAGCGCCCTCCGTTTCCGAAAGGCGCTTCTCTTAAAGAGTGCTTTAAAACCTTAATTTACTGTGAGGTGAACAGTACTTCCACCTTCTGAGAATCCATTAAACCCATCCACCAAACCAAAAAGCCGTTCATCTCCATTCATCTCCGGATAAATTTCTTACCATTAACCAGTTGCTCAAAGCATCCTCAATACACTCCCGGGATGATCTTCCGGCACACGCGCCGGCAGTACTCCTCCCAGGCCACCCCATACTTCTTATGGCAGCGCCGGTCATCCCTTCCGGCCCGGTCAAACAGCAGGATCGTCAGGTAGACCACGTAAAAATAAGGCACGAGGTGACTGAATCCGGCCGGCAGGCTCCACGCCAGCGCCAGCGTGATCTCGGGCACATAGTGGAAATGCCGCGCCAGCCCCCACCAGCCCGAGGCGAGCAGGAGACTTTCGTGCTGCGCCCCGTCCGCGGTCGTGTAGCTGGCGCGGATCAATTCCGGCGGACGGCCCCACACCTTGGTGTTGCCGTTCGTGGCCCGCACCCGTTGGCGCTGCGCGTCCGCCGCGTAGTTGATATAGACTGCTCCGACCCCCACCACGAAGAGCGCCGCCGCGACCGGCCAGGCCAGCTCGTTCGGGCGCAGCACCAGGTACTGGGCGGTCAGCGTATAGACCGCCGGGACCCACGCCACCACGCCCCAGCAGATGTAGAAGCCGAAACGGTCGTGCATGATGTCGAGTGAGGTGAAGTAGCCGCTTTCCCACCAGAAGAACCGGAACAGGTAGATGACCGTGATCGCGACCGAAACCAGCATCGAGTTGCTGACGTGCCCGCCCGGGTTCAGCTCGGCCTGTTTGGCGGCGAAGGAACACACGATCACGCTCCAGCCCATCATGCTGATACGGCAGTTGATCAGCTGCTTCAGGTTGATACCAAAGAGCGCCGGGTGCAGTTCAACCCCCCAGTAGTAATCCCAGATGAAGTTGCCGGAGAGGCTGTGGTCCTCCGAGCTGGGCCGGTAGCGGCCCTTGAAATACAGGAATAGGCAGAAGATCAATGCGAACAGGACCAGCGTAGACAGGATCTCCCCAAAATGATCCCAGACGATTCCGGCGTTGAAGAGGTGCAGGCCAAAGGAGCAGCCAAAGAAAAGCGCGTGGGTGACCAACCAGGCCAGTATTCCGTTAAGCTTGTAACGCGGGCGGCTGCCGGTGGGTGTGATCGGGCCTTCGAAAATCTTCCCGGGCAGCCATTGCAGCAGGGCCAGCTCGACCGCCAGGAAGACCAGCACGATGGCAGCCGCCGGCAAGCTCGGCCAGGGCCAGTGTGCCGCGATGGAGCGCCAGCCATCCGCGCGCAACAGCGGCGACAGCGAACCGTTGAACGGCTCGAAACTGCATACGATCCAGAAGATGATCGCGGCGGGTGGAGTGAAAAGGATCAGGAACAGCGGCCCCAGCGTGGTGCGGACGAATTGAACCACCGGGTTCTTGCTTCCGGCGGCCCAACTGGTGAGCTTTTCAGCGGACGATGGTTCAGACATGGACTCCTTTTTATGCCAGTTTTTATTCAAATCTGCGGTATCTGCGACATCTGCGGATTTTTACCAATGTTGGATATTTTTTCGGGCTTTTTCTGTGGAGTAATTATGCCATAGTATGAAAAGAGCGTCCTCTGTTTCCGTAAGCCTCTTCTTATCTGCTCTCTAATCTCTGCTCTCTGCTCTTCATAACTGCTCAACAATGTATTTCCAGGTCAGTTCAAGAATACCCGTCATGTTCTTGGGTTCATTCGAAATGAATGTCACCACTGCTTTCTTTTCCGGAATGATAACAGCATATTGTCCGTATAAACCATCCATGCGATAGGAACCAGTATAGGAATTCATCCACACCTGGTATCCATACCCGGATCTGTGATCGGCTGTCGCAAAGAATTCATTAAAATCGGAAGTATCGATCTGTTTCATGCTTGCTTTTTTAATGTATTCTTGCGGTATGAGTCTGGTGCCTTCCCATATACCTTCATCCAAAAGCAATTGGGCCACTTTCGATACTTCATGCGCGGATAACTTGAGCCCGGCGCAGCCGAAATTTACACCATTAATATCTTTTTCCCATTCCACATTTTGTATTTCCAAGGGCTCGTATAAGCGGAGGGTTAAATAATCGTTCAAACAACTGCCCGTGCATACGCTGATCAGCTTTGACAGCATGTAAGTAACAGCGTTGCTGTATAGGAAATGCGTGCCGGGTTTATATTTTATAGGCTCATTAAAAAACATCTCTTCGATATTATCCGGGGGCTTGCCCTGATTTAACGCTTCGGTAAAAGGACATTTGGCCTGTCCGGTCCCCATGCATAGCAGATCCCGGATGGTCAGTTGGTTCCACAAACTCTCTGCCGGGGTATGAAAATAGTTTGACAGCGTATCACTTATTTTAAAATACCCTTCATCCTCAGCCATTCCAATGGCGATGGAAGTGAATGTTTTGCTTGCCGACCAGAGCAGTACCCGTTTTTCTTCTGCAAAATCATGTGTTGCAATAATTTCACCATTTTGCCTGACCACAATATTTAAGACATGCAGGGCTTGTTCATCCACCGCATGCAATAAGTCCTTTAAATTCATCTTTCCACCTCGAATAATTATGGTTTTATTTTTTGTTTTTTTGCTTTTTGTTTTCTGCAATTATGCCATAGAATTAAAAGCGATTAAATATCCAAAGTTAAAGTTCTGAATCCGCTGATTTGACGTATTGAACATCCTCCACTATGATAATATGGAATGAGGCAGGTAGTTGGTAAAACTGCAGCTTGCTGAACCATCCCACTTTTCCAAAGGAGAAATTCAATGACAATGCCCTCCTCCAACCGCCTCACCACCCGGGTCTGGCTCGTCATGTTCGCCCTGGCCATTGCCGGGCAGCTCGCCTGGGCCATTGAAAATTCCTGGTTCAACTCGTTCGTCTTCCACGTCGTCACGCCCGACCCGCGCCCGGTGGCCTGGATGGTGGCTTGCAGCGCCATTACCGCCACCCTCACCACACTGCTGATGGGCACGCTCAGTGACCGGGCCCGCACCCGCTGGGGCCGCCGCCGCCCGTTCATCTTCTTCGGATACATCCTGTGGGGCCTCACCACCGCACTCTTCCCAACCGCGGCTTTCATCAAGGTGACCAGCGTGGCGGTGGTAATGATCGTCATTTTGGACTCGGTCATGACCTTCTTCGGTTCCACCGCCAATGACGCCGCCTTCAACGCCTGGACCACCGATGTTGCCTCCAGCGACCAGCGCGGCCGGGTTGAAGGCGTGCTTAATCTCTGCCTTTTCATCGCCCAGATCGTAGCCACCGCCGCGGCGGGTGTCTTCATCGATAAATTCGGATATTTCATTTTCTTCTATGTCATCGGCGGGTTGGTGATGCTGATCGGCCTGGTGGCGGGCAGCTTCCTGCGCGACACGCCCCTGCCTGCGGAAGAAGAGCCGCGCCGCCCCTACTGGCAGGAATTTACCGGGCTATTCAGCCTGGATACCATCCGCCAGAATCGCGACCTGATGGTTCTCCTGGTCTATATCATGGTCAACACGATTGGCTTCCAGGTTTTCTTTCCCTACCTGATTGTTTTTCTGCAGGACTATAAAGGTTTTACATTAAGCCAGTACAGCATCATCGGGGGCGTGGTCATGCTGGGCAGCGCCATCGTGGCCATTCCCTTTGGCATCCTGGCCGACCGCTGGAACAAGCGCACCATGCTGCTGATCGCTACGGTCGTCGGTTCGCTCGGAGCGGTGGTCTTTTCGCTGGTCGATGGTCTTCCGCTCATCACCGTGGCTGGTTTCCTGACCTTCCCCTTCCTGGCCGCTGGCATCCCCATTGCCTCCATGGCCTGGCTGAAAGACCTCCTGCCTGAAAAGAACCGCGGCAAGTTCCTCGGCATCCGCATGATCTTCTGGGTCATGATCCCGATGGTGGTCGGACCCTGGATCGGTTCCA
>Ga0182021_10004002_pt1 | contig 17261 bp, 19 predicted proteins | sample 612E3MmetaG_FD_120493 | JGI IMG/M metagenome (GOLD analysis project Ga0182021, IMG submission 120493) | Permafrost microbial communities from Stordalen Mire, Sweden - 612E3M metaG (Illumina Assembly) | ecosystem: Environmental > Terrestrial > Soil > Wetlands > Permafrost | place: Sweden...
AGGCTGCTGATACCAGCTGGAGTCGACGAAACGCACGATTCGTCATCGGGCGTTGGAACTTTCGAGCAACTCTAGAGGTAACCAAAATCAGACCAAAAGCCACAAGCAAACCCATCAATGGGGATAGAACGATGAATAGTACAATGAGCAGTAGGCTCTGCATTTGGATGACTGCCCATCCGCCGGCAACAAGCGCAGTACCAACGAGCCCGCCCACGAGCGCGTGTGAAGAGCTGGTTGGCAGACCTAGCCACCAGGTAATCACATCCCATGCAATAGCGCCGATAAGGGTGGATAGAATCAACCACTCCGTAACGATACTCGTAGATATGATTCCCTGTCCCATCGTTGACGCGACCGCAACTCCAAACCCAAACGCAGCTACGAAATTGAAGAAAGCAGCCCACAGGACTGCGGCCTTAGGAGGCAGGACTCGTGTTGAAACGACTGTAGCGATCGAATTGGCTGCGTCATGAAATCCATTCATGAAGTCAAAAACTAACGCCACGGCCACAACTAGAATCACAACTTCGAGAGACATCAAACAACCTTTGATTAGGAGTATTCTACGACAATGTTACGGATCTCTTGAACTACGTCTTCGCATTTGTCCGTAATACTCTCCAAGAACTCGTAGACTTCTTTCAGTTTGATTATTGTGATCGCATCATCTGTCTTGAAGAGCGCCGCAACGGATTCGTGCAGGAGACTATCAGCCTCATTCTCAAGACGATCCACTTCGATACACCTAGCTTCGATGTCGGGGGCCGCAATCTCGTGTATGAGTCCGAACGCAACGTCTATCTCTTCAACTGATTTGAGGACCAGTTGTGCCATTTTTCTCATACCTTCGGTCGGGGCTTTGATTTCGTATAGCTTCAACCGTTCGGCCACCGCATCTATGAAGTCTAAGACATCATCATATAGTGAGGCGAGCTCGCCGATTTGATCTCGGTCAATGGGCGTGATGAAAGTCGTCCTCAACCGGTCGTAGATACTATGAACGATTTCGTCGCCTCGATGTTCAATGTCCTCGATGTGTTTCCTCTTCTCGGATAGGTTCTCAAAATGCAATATCATGTCGTTTAGAGCTTGGGCGCCCATCAGCACGTTTCTGGATTCCTGTTCAAGCAATTGGAAGAAGACCTTCTCACGTGGAAGAAGTATCTCTCTAAGGTTCATTTGATTCGCCTATTCCTGCGTAATCTCATGCCGAGTCAACTCTAGGTTGCACATCTTCGTTACAGGCTGACAACGGGAATGATCTGTCTCTACTTAATGTATGAGATTCTCGCTCCGGCATTTCAGCCTTGAAGCCAGAAGGACGCGACAGAATTTAACGTAATCTATCGCAGGCTCGTGAACGTTGGGAATTTAGTCATCTGGAAATACCAGAATTTGTCTTGTCTTGGTCACGAATTCGCCCACTTTTCCGGTAAATGTTGTTGCTCTTACCCTCGAGTTATCGATGAAATGGTATTCCACATATTCGCTATTGCGTCGAGGTTTCCCGTAGATGATCTGATTGTATCTCACACCATTCTGCTTGAGCCATTCCTCAGTTACGCTCTTATGCTCAATTGTCCGCGAAGTGAAGAAGCAAATGAAATGACCTTCATCGAACCATCGGTGAATTTGTTTGATGACATCTGGGAACGGTCTCGCGTCTGCCATGCGGTCTGGACCTTCTTCATTCGTAACGTCTTCACAGACTGTGCCGTCGATATCAATGATGAAGATCTTCTTTGTCATGACCCTAGCCCACCCTGTTCACCGCGTAAAGACCTCCTCTGTCTTTAGTCTTCTTCGCCAGCGTCTTAGAAGATGCTCTGCCCAGTTGGCGTATGGTTGGACACTGTGGCGCACATTCGGATTTGAATCGTCATCCATTGACGTTGAGTGAGCCCGCAAAACTCCAGCCTAGTCTCAGGGACGGGTTTGGAACTGAAGCGCGGATAATCTGTCATCACAAACGGAGATCGTATCTTTCTTCTGTGACGGTTTTCCCCCAAATCTTGTGCGTCTTCTCCTTAGTTCTTCTGAACCCGACATCCGCGTAGAGACGTCGAGCTACATCTAGTTCGCTTACAGTCCACAGGAAAACAGACTTGTATCCATGCCGCTTGGAGAACCGAAGCGCCTCCTTGAGCAATCTTCTCCCAATACCCTGACCTTGGAATTCTGGATCAACCAAGAACCAGCGTAGCTGAGCCCTCAGTCCAGCACGCCCAACGATGGCAATGGATCCAACAATGCGATTATCTGCTTCTGCGAGCCAAATGCGGTCTTTCTCAGGTTTGAACAACTTGATAAAATCTGCAAGTCCGTCAGCAACGTACGCATCGAATGTTGTGTCGAACCCGCATTCCTTTTCATGAACAATACCATGAAGGTAGATTACATACCCTATATCCCCTGGCCTAAGCGAGCGGCGTAACGTCCATTTCAGTGCGGCCACATCCACTCAATTATCAATGGGGCTAATGTCTAAGAGAGGTTCCTGTTTTAGGAACCTAGAGAATACTTGGCTTTCTTCCACTGAATTAGAGCGCGCTTTGTTTCTAAGTGAAATCGAGTTCATCTCTTCCAAATAGTTCGTCGGAATCTCTTCGATTGCCTCGTAGACTGATTGTCAAACGCTAGATAAATTCTGAAAGGTTGACTTCTGACGTATCAATCTTAATGCTCATCGGCTCGAAGGTCTGGGACAATGAGGATATGAGGTTCCGAACATAATCGTCCACATTAATCTCTCTTGAATTAGCCTGCGACGTGGGTTTTACCGTTAACTGTTTTCCTTGAAATCTAAAGGGACGTACCTTGACAAAGCCCACAACTTCTCCACTAACGAGCTTCTTCCCTTCCTTCAACAAAAGCCAAGCTGCTTGATAGGGTTGAGGCAACGTCTTCGAGCGCAGCTTCTCCTGAGGATCATCTCGGAGCTCCACGCGATATTCCAAATCCGATAGATCGACTCTTCCCTCTCGCAATTCGCGAACAGCCTCCCTAACTACAGCAGGCACTCGCTGCTTAGCCAGCTCAAAAGCGGTGGGAGATCGTCGTCCTTCTGAAAGCCGGGTGAGACAATTCTGGAAGGTTCGTTGGAAGAATTGGGGTGAGTTGGATTTTGCGATCGACAGTCCTTTGATCTCTGGCTCTCCGCTTGGGGGAATGCCAAAGTAGGCTTTCTTGGCTGAACTGAGGACGCAGACTGAGTAAACGCGGTCAGGTGCCAATTCAAGCTTGAACCGGTCCTCAACCGAACGGATGAACTCGTTCACATCTTGCTCAGATGGGTTGTCTAAAAAGACGGAATCAGTGTCGCCATACCTGGGTTTGAGGCCGTTGCTCTTGGCCATGTCCCAGGTGGACTGCAAAACATATCGGCCGTAGGCTGTAATCGCTTCACCCAGTAGGGGACTTGCCAAGCCATGTATTCGAATAGTTACACCGTAACATGAGACTAGAAACAACTTGAGGATTTGAGAGGCCGCTCTCATGTTCTTATCCTCCTCCGATAGACTGGACTTGGCTAGCGGTTTGAACAAGCGTATTCGAAGATCGCGTAGTGCTCCCGTGAGTGCGGAGTAGGCTCCGCGGCGTTTTGTGCAGATATTGTAGTCTAAGCTGGGAACGATGTTGGTTTGGCATTCAGGATGATTGCAACGTATGGTCTCGTATGATAGGTTGAATACGTCGATACAGCCCGGGTAGAGTGATTCGAAGTCGAGGACATGCATATTGAAGTAAGTGCCTGACTCCGGTGTGATCGTTAGGGCTCCTGTTACGTATTTTCTCGTATCTCCAAGTTTGAGCTCTTCAGGGTTTGGGATTAGTATGTTGTGTGCACGATAGTATGTGTTGAGCATCGAACGAATCCAATCGGACACCGTGCGATTCCTATACGTTCTTGAGACAGGCAGATTCACGATGCGACTCAATAGAAAGGCATTATAGTAATCTTCTTCAGATCCCTCAGGAAGACCAAGCTTCTCTCGCTTGACCAGTGGAACAGGTTGGTTCGTGTACGTATAAGCCTCCTTCACCAGGGAATACTTCAGCGGGTCCTTCTCTCGGATATCTCCGAATAATCCCTCGAATCTGGAAAACTCTTCGTCATTGAGTGAGAGTTCTGGAATCCAAGAATTGTCTTCGAAGCGATGGAGGGCACCGAATCGAAGCTCTTTGTCGTAAATGTAGCTCAAGGCTGGATCGATTTCCAGCTCCCATGAATTGATATTCTTCGGAGGTTTCCCGACATAATTCACCTTGTGAAGCGTGGACTCTTTCTGAGTGAATAGATTCAGTTTCTTGATGGGTTCACTTGGCTGTTCTTTCTCGCTTATATAGTAAGGTTGAAAGTCGGAGTCTATCCAGCGTATCGGTTCAAGATCGCTTGCTCTAATGAGACTAAGAGCGACCTGTCCTGCATTGTATGATGAGTCCACGAGCCACGCTCTGTCCACATCCGCCGTCAATTTCCTCTCGCCGTAGTCGGAGACATGCATGGTGGGTCAAAAATCGGCAGGGTCCTTTTGAGGAATACTTTCAGTAATCAGTTTGCTCATTCGGCCGCATAATCTTGAGTTGCCCCAGCCCCAAGCTCAATGCCACCGTGGAGTGTCGTGCCAAGCTGGTGTCCCCAGTTCATGGAGTAGCGGCAATAGCAGTTTTTTGAATACTAGGCTCTGAAACCGCGATGCGGTTTGTCGAGGAGTCGTTGTCCTGTGAAGGACATGGATTCCCTAGGATGAATTCTTGGTCTTCTTTTGTCCGCACAGTACGCATAGCATTACGCCGAGGGGCATGGCGTGGTGGTATTGATGGCGGTAGCACACGCTCGCTCACCGCTGGATTATTGGGGCTTCAGTCAAGAGCGCAGTTGAGTTTTCTCGGTCGGAATCATTGCTTGTAATCAGCCGGTTAAGTTGGAGTGTGTCTCGCAACTTCTCTATTGCGAAATAGACATCAGCTTCTTTCTTGGCTCCTGTGCAGACTATCTTTCCGTTCGCGAAGATGAGGAGCACGACTTTTGGTTCAATCATCCGGTAGATGACGGCGGGGAACTGTTCGGGTTCGTACATGGTTCGGTACAGTTGTTCAGCGACATTTTCCAGATCGATAATGCCGTGGAGATCGGCTGAGGCTACAATGTTTTCAATATCTCCAGCTGGTCTCGCGATGATGATTATTCCGTTACCTGTCAGATCACTGATGACTTGTGCTATGGCTGTCTTGGCGGATTTGGACGATTTTGCGCCCGTGCAGACCATTTTGCCCGTTTTGAATAGGAGTATTGTCGTTTTCGGTTTCTTCAGCCGATAAATAAGGCCTGGAAACCTCTGTGGAGCGTATCTGGCTCCGGGCGTCACTTGCAAGATGACTTCCAAGTCCAAGTGTTGGCTGAGATCAGCGGTTGCCACGACGTTTTGAATCTCCGCTTGCGTCTTTTCGCGATTCAGAGCCTCTTCGGCCAGGCTGAGAGTGGAAGTCGGTCGATTGAGATTTGCGCTAGGTAGGTCACTCTTGGGAAAAACGTCAGTAACGTATTGATCAAGTGGCATGTCAGAACACGATACACTGATGTATCATCTTAGGTATATTAGTGTTTCACCATGTTCCGCTAATGAACTACGTGAACCCGAAGTTGCAGGCAGTCACATTTGATTCCATCAGCCTTTGACAAGCAAATAGAGAATCCTCCTACAGGATTGCTCCTTCAGACCCCAGATCGCGGTTGCCGTGCTATGCAACTCGCCCACAAGGATTAGAGGCTAAGCTGATTGTCGTCACTTTCTCCGAATAGCCCAAAGAGAAACTGCGAGCATTATCGCGAGAACGGTGAGAAACACCTCATATGGCGGCAGATAATCAGGACAGACAATCATCTCAAAACTCCCGAGATAGCACAGCTTATCAGAAAACAGGCCGATCTCGATAAACACTCTCCCCGAACGGCTAAAGACCTCAATCGTTCTCGCAAGCAAGATCAGGATCAATAGGGAACCAAAGACGTACGGCAAAGCGCGATATCTGTTCGCCAAGACTGCCCACTTGAAGTGTGGTGCATCGCGGATATTTATGACATGCAAAACGCGTGATGGTTCGCAAACCTAAAGACAGATTCACGCTTGCCCTGCAGTTTTCAGCTAAACTCAATATGTTTGTCACCCTTAGCAATAGCTGAGAAATATGAAACGGCCCTTAATTCCAGCGCTAATGATTCTCGTTGGGGTCATCAGTCTTGGCTCACTCATCTACATCACAGTTCCACAGAACGTCACTTCCACCTTCTCAACTTCCTCTATCTTCACCGCTGTCAATCAGGAGATCCTGCTGGACTATTCGACTTCTACAGTAAGCTGTACAGGCACGCCGCAGATTTGTTATGATCAAGTATCCCCATATACTTACACTGAAACCTGGAGCGCTCAAACAACCCATTTAGTGTTGGTCCTTTCGACCTCAACGAGTCACGTCCAATATGCGACCGGCGGAACCGGCGGCGCTATCGCCGTCGCGATGGTTCTGATTCTTCTTTTCATAGGTATAGTTTTGCTTGCAAGAGATCGTCAGCATAAGAACTCAAGGGCGCTCTGAACCCGAATGTCGTTTACTCTGACATCTCGGTTGCAATGGTTCACTCTTCACATCCGCGCTTCACCGAGCGCCTAGTTGAGCTTAGAGGTCTCCAAATCGGCTCCGCAACGGTTGCAGTGGGTCCATTCCTCCTCAACAGCTTCTCCACACGCGTCACACCGAAGAGTGCTCGAATTCTCTGTTGAGATCGTTTCATTTTCGAGATCTGGTGTGATCGCTCGGCCTCGATTGAACAAAAGAATGACCGAGCCAGCCATTCCTGCCGAAAGAATTCCCAGCACTATCAGCGGGCCATAGTCTGGCGAGAAATTTGCTTCAACAGTTTTAGGGCCATTCATAGTTACATTGAGTTGCGACAGACGCGAATTGACATCTCCGGTCCATCCCACGAAATTGTACTTGAACCCGAGGGCACCGAGGGGCCAGTTCATTGGAACAGAACTCGGACTCTGCAAATTCGCGCTAGAACCTGGATCGAACCACTCTAGGTACGACGAAACAGGTGAATTTACCTGAAGGAGGTACTGAATTTTGTACGACCCAACAAGCTTGACATCACCGTCGAGTACGACACTCTTCTGTGGCTCGCTGTTGCCATCATTCCAACTATTGAAAACTATCCTGGTCGAATTCTGAAATTCAAGCGTAGGAGCAACGGACACAACATACGTATTGCCCACAAATAGCATAATCCGCGCGTCACCATTGGCTGAAGTCGCTAATGTCAAATTCCCAATCCTTACCGGAACGCCGGCAGCCCCCAGCGCGACGTCAAGGTTTGCCGTCTTCGCGATTTTAAGAGTGGTCTGGCTGAAACTCGGACCATTGATCGAATTATTGAAGAATCTCCAAGCTCCTTCATCGAGGAAATAGGCCCAAGCGGTGATTTTGTAATCCCCTTCCATCGCGGGAGAATGTAGACTAACGTTCCATATTTTGTCACCACCACTCGTGACCGTCACGGGCTCACTCTGCCAAAGTGGATTACTGAAGTTGACATCACCCTCGTAGATGACGGCACGTATAGTTGCATTGTTAGGCCGTTGGTGAAGGGCATACAAAACATCGATCACAACTGAGTAGACACTGTTCGGAGCCACTTCTCTCGGAACTCGAAAACCATCTATGCGTAGGATGCCGACGTTAGGTTCTTCGCTCATAACAGCAGAGCCATTCGCAGTAAGAATCAAAAACAGGACTACAAGAAACATGACAAGCCGACGAAACATCTGCACGTTTTTGGCACCCTGTAATTCTCGACTGGAACAATCGTCCGAGCATGAATTCACTCTGTTCTGCACGCAAGTGGCCTAGTGTTCTTGGTGTTTAATGGGATGGCCGTGCAGGCACTTTGTGGGCCGATTGAGCGCTTTACACATTTTCTCTATCACGGTCTTGTCGAGCAGGTAATCGATCTTGGTCGCTTCAGTACATGATGTCTGAGAGCTCAAGCCAAGTGTAGTGTTCAGGTAGAGTTCGATGATTCTGTGCTGGTGGATGACTGATTCTGCCATTACCATACCTCGGGTACTCAGCTCAGGAACTTTCCACGGTTTCTGAACAACAAGTCCCTTTGCTTGAAGTTTATGCAGGATCTCTATGGCCGTTGGTGGCCTCACGTCGAATTTCTTAGCTAAGACGGATACTGATGCAATGTCGTCAGATTCGTTGAGGCGGTACATGGTTTGCAAGTATGCGACTTCAGCTCTAGTCAAGTCTGAGAGGTTCATGTTCTCACATATCCGAATTTTGAGGGAAGACGGGTTCTTTGTGTTCGCTTGACCAGTAGTGTGATCAGGAAGATTGCTAGACCTACTAGTACAATGGTTGCGCCTGAGGCGGTGTCTAGTATAATTGACGCGATGAGACCGAGTATCACGCTAAGAAGTCCGAAGACAGGGGACAGGATGACGGTCTGCCTAAAGGAGTTGCTAATTTGTGCGCTAGTTAGAGTGGGAAGGACTAGCAGAGCTGAGATGAGGAGTACGCCTACAATAGGTATGGAAACTATGATCGCGATTCCAGCGAGAACGCTAATCAAGTAGTCGAAGAACCAGGTGCTTAGTCCAGAAGCCTTAGCCTGCGTTTCGTCGAAGGTGCTGTATACAAGCTCCTTGGCAAAGGCAAGAATCAGTGCCAGGGTCACTCCAAGAACAAGAACAGCATAGAAGATCTGATCTGGAGAGACGAGGAGCATGCTCCCGAAGAGAAGACTTTCCAAATTGATGCCGAAGCCCCGAGACAAACTGAGGAGCACTATGCCCGATGCAAGCCCAAGTTGGAGAAAAATAGCGACTGCGGCGTCGCTAGAAATCTTCGAAGATCGAGTGGTCTTCGTTATTCCAATCGATCCGAGGATAACAACACCCGCGGCTACCCACAACGGCAATATGTTGATGTAGTAGCCCAATGCAAGGCCGCCGAAAGCTGTGTGGGCTAGGCCATCACCGATGAGCGAGATCCTCTTCAACACAATGAAGAGGCTCAGGATCGAACTTAGGAGCCCTATCACGATGCCTATGATGAACGCCCTCTGAACGAATCCTTCCGCCATCATCGATATGAATACGTCAAGCGTGGGTATGCTCTATCACCCTTACTTGGTAATCATATGTCTTCGCGAGCATATCGTCTGTAAAATCGGACCTGAGTCCGCAGAAGAATAGGGTGTGATTTATGCACACTACCTTGTTTGCCATCTTCGTTATTGTGCCAACGTCATGCGAGGAGAGTATGACAGTTAGTCCAAAATCTCTGTTCAATTTGCTTAGCAGCGTGTAAAATTCAGTCCTGGAATGGACATCGGCCCCGCTCGTCGGCTCATCCAAGATGAGAATTTCCGGATCAGCAGCAAGGGCCTTCGCCACGAAGACGCGTTGAAGTTGTCCTCCGGAGAGTTGGTCCAGCTTCCGACTTCGTAAGTCGAAGATCTCAAGGAGTTTCAGAGCGTCTTCCGTTTTCGCATCGTCACGCTTGCCGAGCCGGTGGAACAAACCAGCTCGAGGAACCCTGCCGAAAAGAACCGTCTCGAAGACTGTTGCAGGGAACCCTACGGCCGTCGAATGAAGCGCTTGCGGAACGTATCCAACTCTCCTCAAGTTCTTGTTCGAGATCGGTTCCCCGAACAACTTGACGACGCCAGAATCGGGCTTGATTAAACCAAGGATAACACTGAGCAATGTAGTCTTGCCCGCTCCATTTGGACCGATTAGACCTACCAAATCTTTCTTGTCGATTGCGAGCGAGATGTGATCTAAGGCTCGAACTCCGTTCGGGTACTGAACCACCACGTCATCGCATTCGACGATTCTAGCAGTCTGCATGGTTCAACGCCAACACGAATACAGCGAGGTTGTCCTGCATTTTGATTAGGTAAGTCTTTCCTGCGGCTTGGTCAGCCTGACTGAGCCCTTCAATGGGGTCCATCAAGACTAGAGTAGCGTGACTCTGGGATGCTATGGACTGGGAGATGCTCGGATTCTCCAGCGACTCGTAGCCGACGTAACAAAGGCGATTTTGCTGTATTGCAGTAATCACGCCCTGAATGTCACTCGGGGTCGGCTCCTCCTCGAACGGTCCAGCTATCGGGATCTGAGTTAGATTGTACCTTTTTGCAAAATATGCGAATGCTTCGTGGAAGGTTACGAAGTATCTTGTTTTGACGTTGCTGGTCGCTTGCAGTATTTCAGAATTGAGATTATCGAGCTTCGCGGTGTAGGCTTGGGCATTGGATGTGAAATATCCTTGGTCAGCTGGATCGGCCCTAATCAAGCCTTGTAGAATATTCATTACCTGTTGTTTCGCCAAAACCGGGTCTAACCAAATGTGAGGGTCGAATGCACGGTTGTCTTTCTGGAATCTGGGTGGAACGGGTAGTAGAGCAATCCCCTGACTGGAATCCACGACTATTAATCTAGGATTGTCGGCGGCGGCAACGATTTGAGGAATCCACGGTTCAAGCCCGGCTCCGCTGTAAATTAGAACGTTCGCAGTTGCGACATTTTGTATGGATGATGGCTTAGGGTCAAATGAATGCACGTCATCAGTTTCAGGAACAAGCAGCAAGAGGTCAATCCGATTGCCACCAACATTGTTGGCGAACTCATACACTGGATAGAATGAGGCGAGCACCTTGATTCGACCCGTTGTCGTCGAAGCGGTACGTGCTCCCATATTGGACGCATAGAAGGCTGAAATGGCTACAACCACGATCAGCAATCCTCCTACCAGTGCGACGACTTCTCTTCTCACTTTGATACCTCGAGTGAGATAGGCATGCCCTAAGTTAGGGTTATCCTAATATTTTAGTTTTTTCAAAAGATGCTAGTCCCGATACAAAGCTCCAAGTATACAGATCGGCGAGTCGCTGGACTTGGGCCGAAGGGACCTCTTGTATCCGAATTGAGCGTGAGACTAGGGAATCGTGATTCTTCGTTAGATATTCATCGCGCAGGTTCGGTGGACAACGCGAGGGTGCCGCCGCAGAAGTGTCCTCAATATCAGGCCGACAAGAAGGACTGCGCCAGCTGCCGCCACTAGGGCTAGGGTTACGCTTGTCCCAACGGGAGCCGTTGGCGCCTCGAGTGACACTTGGACTTGAATCATGCTCCAGACTGTGACCTTTCCTGTGTCGATTCCCAGGCCGAGCGTGTAGTTGCCGGTCTTAATCGAGCTTGAGAGAAACAGTTCGGCTTGCGCCGAGTTGCCAACCTGATCAGTTAGTGAAGGGTATTGTGATGAGAAGGAAACTGAGACGTCTTTTGTATTGTAGGAGGACCACGAGTATCTCAATGTCCCGTTGCCTCCTGTCTCTTGGGAGGCTTTTGTGAGGATGGATATTGTGGTCTCGTCACCAGGGCCCATGCGAAGGTGCCGATTGGAGACGCTTATCGATACTGGAACAGATAGATTTGAATGAACGACTCCAATCTTGTTCGTGCTCCATTCAGTAAACCATACGTCTCCGTTAGGTGCCAATGCAATCCAAAGGCTAGTGCTAATTGGTCCTGTCGGTATCGGGAATTCAATCAGGACACTCTCTTGGACGCTTAGATATCCCACACTGTTTCCACCGTGCTCCACAAACCAGAGTCTGCCGAGGGAGTCGAATAGCAAATCGTTCACCGACGATAGCGAATAGGCCTCTACGGGTGGAATATGTGTTGGATACTTCATGGTTTTGTGTGTCACTGGATTGAATTCGACAATCCAGTTGCCGCCATGATCAGCGACCCAGGCGTTACCTCGATCGTCCACCGCTAGTCCGACAGGAGATGCAACGAATTGAGACCCGGTGTTATTTCCCAATGGATATTCGGTGAATTCTTGATTGTAAGGGTCGAACCGACCCAGGCTCATTGCATAAGTCTCGGTGAACCATAAAGCACCATTTTTGTCAAAGGCCAGGTCTGCGGGGCCGGAAGCGTTCGTAGGAACAGGGTATTCGATCAATTGCTTCTTGCTTTGATCGTAAACCCCAATCTTGTTTCCTAGCAGTTCTGTAAACCAGATTCTATTCTGAACATCAACCATAAGCCGCATCGGAAAGGACCCAATAGTGGGAACGTCGATAGTCGTGAAGTTATTTCGGGCTGGATCAAATCGAACCAGACGCCCGGTGCCGCCAAATACGACCATCCCGCCAGGGCTCACCGATCCTTTTCCGGAATATTGTGTGAACCAAACGAACCCGCTGTGATCCAGAGTGACCCCCCACATGTCTCCAACTCCTGGGACTGTGTACTCGGTGAAGCCGTGATTCGCCGGGTCAAACCTAGCCAATTTGCTAGAATTGCATTCAGTGAACCAAACAATGCCATTTCCATCGACAGCGATTGCTAAAGGTGCAGATGCGGGTGTGGGAATGGAGTATTCTTCGATGTATTCGGGCAGCGTGCCGGCTGCAGCGACGAAGCTAGGTGCATGGGTCGGCAAGAACATCGCAAACATCAGACAGCTCAAGCAGATGGTGCGCAACAAATTGCTGTGAATATTCTTCGCCGACAAGTCTGAAGCGTGCTACGGACGAGAACTCAAATACATAAACAAATCTAGAATTCAGTCTGTCAGTAGTGCTTCGTAATTCGCACATTCACGACCTGGGTGCTTTCCCATCGATATGGAATCGATGCTTTGTCTCCTAGCCTTAGCAAAGCGTTCCGACAGCACTCACGTGTTTACCGATTGCTGTCCTCAGCAGCTCTGATCTTGAATTCGGTATCGCGCAAAGCGTAACCGTTGCGGGGCCTGCTGATTTCAGAATGTTGAGGCTGGGTTCGGAGTTTAGGCTGAGCTTGAGACCAGACTCCTTAGCTAGAATTTGAGCCTCCCGCAGAATTCCCTGGGACCCAACCGGAATTATCTCGCGCACAAATGGAATCTTGAGGAGCCTCCGAACATCCCTCGTGTCCGAAACACTACTATTACGTTCGCCTGGAACCACGTCTTCCCCAACGTGAGGCGTGCCTATTGCCATGACCGCGTCACCGCGCTTGCACCTCTTCATCCGCAATGACTGAGGCGAGGCGATGCTCAGGACGGTTATCCCTAATCCTGTCTGTTTGACTGTGAAATTCTTTTCACTACTCTGCAAAGTGACTGGAGGCGTTAATGAGGCGTGACGCAGCTCGCTTCGTATCCCGTTGAGAATCTGGGTGCCAGTCGGCTGGGGTTCAACGCTCAGTGCGACTGTAACACAAAACGGGAGTGCGCCCACGGACAAAGCTTCCATGAGTGCTACCCTTGCGGTGAACTTTCCGACAACACTCCCGCTGACCTTAACGTGATCAAACGGTTTTGGGCCTACGCCCCCCGCTGAATCACAGCTAACGACTAGGATACGTTTCCTGTCGAGTTTGAAGAGACGAAGATCACGTAGGGTATTGATGTTTTGCATGTGAGTGAAGGTTGTCAATATCGCAGACGGCCCCTCACGCCCACGTAGGTGGCTCCAGCCACTATCGCGTTAGCGATTGAGGCAAAAAGGAGGAATGGGACTAGGCTCAGAGTTGCAGCCCACCCCATTGAAGGGGCGACTACTATCACTAGACTCGTGTTGATCGCAACTCCAGCGATCAGAGCCGGCACGAAACTCAAGCGATGCTCAAGTTTGTTAATCAATCCGATTACTGCTCCGGCAGTGGCTAGACCAATCGCGATTGGAAGATGGAGTATGCCGAGCGGAAAGCCGTTCACAGTCGATGTTGCCAGATGGCCGATCGCGCACACTATCGCACCGTCGCCAGCGCCGAAGAATAGTGCAGCAAAGAATCCCGGCGCAGAATCAAAGGCAATGGTTGAGAAAGGACCTGGAAGATGAATGAAAGAACCTATCACTGACAGGGCTGCCAAGGCTGAAATGCGAGCCACCCGGTAAGAGGGCTGCACGCGCAGACTCGATACTCTACCTTTACTCATCAGCAGGGGCCCTTCTCGTTTTCTCAAATAGTCTGGCGAGTTCGTAGTCGCTCGGAGCATTAACGTTCAGAGTGAGATCTTTCGAATCAAGTTCGAGGACAGTCTGGTCAAGCTCCGGCTCATCAATTCTGGTTCCGTCAATCAGGTTCAATCCTATCGGCACAAGCTTTCTACTGTTAATCTCAAACACATGCTCTGGCGTCAAACCCATTCCTTCGTAACTAGTGACAGGGGCCATAACGCTGAGAGCCGGCTTTCCCGAGCTCCGGAACGCATCGATCGCTCTATCCACAATATCTCCAGTGAGGAACGGCAGATCGGCCGAGACAATCAATGTCTCACCTAGATGCAATTTCTTTATGGCGTATTGCATGTCCGGGCCGTAGCCAACGCCCGGTGTCTCAACGATCCGCCTGCGCAACTTCACTGCTGCCAAAGCGGTTTGTGGCGTATTGGTGCTCACAGCCACGACAACCTGATCGACAAGTTTCGAGTGGTCAAGCGCACTCAGGACTCGCTCCAACATGGTCCTCTCTCCAATCTTGAGCAAGGGCTTCTCTACACTGGATTTCATTCGTGTGGCTTTGCCACCAGCCATCACAAGCGCGGTTATGCCCAATGAATTAACCCCAATATCACGATAAGCGACACTAGACGCGTAATGTCGTTAGTTGCACCCATGACATCGCCCGTGACTCCTCCGAATTGTCTCATTGCGATCATCAACAAAACAATCGCCACACTCGAAGCCGCCACCACGACTGCAACACCAACTGCCTGCAGGGCAATCACCGACACTGAGAACACGAGAACGAATGCGACAGCGAGTCGCAGCCACCGCCATTTCCTCTCATGCATCGATCGAATGAACGGTCTGTTCATTCCATCGTGAGCAGATTTGCCAGCCCAAGCCTGAAATGCCATCGCGAATTTTGCCGCCGCCTCCGATGCAACCAACCCCTGTATGATGATAGCCCGATTCAACTCAGCGATGCTTAGGGCGGTGGTAACCAGAACTACGAGCCCCAAGCTTAGGCCGCCCGCCCCGGTTGCTGGGTCATGCATCACCCTAATCTTCTCCCTACGAGAGCCATGATACATCACTGCGTCGCCAAAATCAAGCAACCCATCCGTGTGGTGCACACCGGTAATCAGAAGGATGAATCCGAGACAAAGCATTCCTACTATCAGAGGCGGTAGGATTGGAAAAATGGCCCAAGCGAAAGTTCCCGCTAGCAACCCGATCATAGCACCAACAATGGGATAAAGCGGCATGTATTTCGCGGCTTGGTAGAAACCATCTACGTCCATACCGACCGGTAAAATCGTGAGGAACGCGATGGAATTCCTCAAGCCGCTCAGAATCCCCAATGATGTCACGCCGTGCTCTTTCTGAATGCTTGTGAATACATGTTTGACGAGCAGCCTGCAATCAGCCCGCCGATCGCGTCGTTCGTGATTGGCCCCAGCTTGCTGAGTATGCCAGGTTTATTCTGGTCAAAACGGACGAATTCGAAGATACCTTTCGCACCGGCGATGTAGTTTGCTATCGTCATCCCGAGAAGTTCATCAGCCACAAGCCCCGGTCGACCCATGAATCTCTCCTGCGTTAAGCCCGGTATGAGCCCAGCCTTGGCGTCCTCCTCTGCTCGATAACACGCGACGACAAGGGTTGAGACGTTTACATCGGATAGAGCATCTGTGAATTCATCGACCAATATTCTGATCGCCTTCTCCTTGTCCTCCACACCGGGATGAGGAACGAACATTTCCAAGGCAGCCTCTACCATATCCTTCAACGTCACCCCTCGCTGCTCCAAGTACTTGAGGAGCGGAGGTTTGTTCGCTGGCTCAGGAATTTTAACTTCAAGTTTCGCCATGGCTACCAACAGTGTTTTATTGAGATGGATGGATTATCCAGCCAATTTACCTTTCGAGGGCTGGACTTTGGGGTTCAACTCAAAGCAAATCGCTCACGTTTCCACATTTATCGCTATTGGTGCCGTTGCGAGAGTTGGTCTGGACCAGTTTGCCGTGATGTCACCTCCCCTCTTCGGCATATTGATAGCAGTCGGCCTAACCGAGACTCTGGCCTTCATCGATGGATTCGTCTACGGGCCCATGGCTGGCTTTGTTACCGGTTTCCTGATCATACTCATTTCAGATATTGTCGTACAACCAGGACCATGGACGCCGTTCATCGCCGCCATAATTGGGCTACTCGGCCTCGTCGCCGGAACTATGAAGCGTCCTGATCGGATACCAACTGTTCGCTTGTTAGTCGTATCTGCAGTCGTGCTTACCCTGATGAGCGAGTTGCTTCAAAACGCATGGGTTGCTCTATTCTACTCTTTACCAATCGTAGGAGTTATGGCCTTAGGAGCTCCGACTTTGATAACGGCTCTCATAAACAACCTCATCTTATTCACAACACTGGGCCCGAAAGTCATCAAATTGTTACAAGGGCCAGCGATGAAACGGTAAACAGGTAGCAGCCAACAATGCACTCAGGTGCCGCAACGACCTCAAAACTGAGAGATCTTTTTGAAGACGCCTCCAGAAGAAACATGGCTGATTGCATTCTTCTCTCCGGCGGTCTGGATACTTCCATAGTCACACTGAACTCCCGCAAATACTCCACCTTGGCCGGAATTACCGTCAGCTTAGGGCAAGCCCCCGATGAGAAATTCGCGAGAATTATCGCAGAAAAATTCGACATTGACCATACAATTGTGCGGATCGATGAGATAGACGCTGAAACAGTCATCCAAGAGGTCGTAAAGGTCATGCGCTCATTCGACCCTATGGAAATTCGAAACGACGCAACAATCATGATTGGCCTACGCCAAGCGAAGGACTTGGGGTTTCGAAGCGTGCTGACGGGCGATGCCGGAGATGAGCTGTTCGCCGGCTACAGTTTCCTATTCAACAAAGAACACGAGGAATTGGAACAATACTTGGCGGATCTATGGAAGATAATGCGATTCGCATCAGTACCTTTAGCTGCGAGCCTCAGCATGGATGCCAAACTACCGTTCCTCGACCCCGCACTCAAAGAGTTCGCCATGAAAATCCCTGTGGAACTGAAGATTCGCGAAGAGCAGGGCACAGTGTACGGCAAGTGGATTCTGAGGAAAACCTTCGAGCATATCTTGCCCAACGAAATAGTTTGGCGAACAAAAATGCCAATTGAGCAAGGCTCTGGAACAACTATTCTCACGAAGTACTTCGAGAACAAGACTTCG
>Ga0182021_10004003_pt1 | contig 17259 bp, 11 predicted proteins | sample 612E3MmetaG_FD_120493 | JGI IMG/M metagenome (GOLD analysis project Ga0182021, IMG submission 120493) | Permafrost microbial communities from Stordalen Mire, Sweden - 612E3M metaG (Illumina Assembly) | ecosystem: Environmental > Terrestrial > Soil > Wetlands > Permafrost | place: Sweden...
CTCCCAGGCCAAGCTCCTCGTCTTCGGCATCCTGATCAGCGCGGTCTACGAGTTCCTGGCGATCGCCGTCCGCGCGTGGAACGAGGTCATCACGTTCCGCTTCATCCCGGCCCTGGACCACCTGGCCGTCAAGGCCCGGATGGTCTTCAAGATCGACGCCCTGTCCGCGTTCCTCGGGCTGGGCTACGTCATCGGCCTGCGCTATAACGCCGTGATCGTGGCCGGCGGGCTGCTCTCCCACCTGGCCTTCATCCCCCTGATCTGGTTCCTGGGCCAGCACCTCCCGGGCCCGCTCTATCCGGGGAAGATCCCGATCGCCGAGATGACCGAGGTCCAGATCTTCAGCACCTACGTCCGCAACATCGGCATCGGGGCCATCTTCATGGCCGGCGTCCTGGGCATCATCAAGTCGCTGCCGATCATGGTCCGGTCGCTGTCGCTCGGCTTCCGGGAGATGTTCAAGGGCAAGGCGGCCGGCGCCGCCGCGACCGCGCGGACCGACCGGGACCTACGGATGTCCACGATCCTCGCCGGCGCCGGGGCGACCGCGGTCGCCCTGTTCCTCTACTTCCTTTGGATCTCCAACGTCAAGTTCGCCCTGATCGGCGTGGCGCTCTGCCTCCTCCTTTCGTTCCTCTTCGCCACCGTCGCCGCCAACGCCATCGCCATCGTCGGGACGAACCCCGTCTCGGGCATGACCCTGATCACCATCATCCTCGGCAGCGTCATCCTGATCGGAGCGGGCCTCAGCGGCACCGAGGGCATGGGCGTCGCCCTGCTCATCGGGGCCGTGGTCTGCACGGCCCTCTCCCTGTCCGGAAGCTTCATCACCGACCTCAAGATCGGCTACTGGCTGGGAGCCACGCCCCGCAACCAGGAGCGCTTCAAGTTCGCCGGCGTGTTCGTCGCGGCCCTCGTGGTCGGGATCTCGATCTACATCCTCGACCGGGCCTTCTCCTTCAGCAGCGGGACGCTCGCCGCGCCCCAGGCCAACCTCATGGCCGCCGTGATCAAGTCGCTGATGTCGCGCGAGCCCGTGACCTGGGCCCTCTACGGGATCGGGGTCTGCGTCACCCTGGCCTGCGAGCTGGCCAAGGTACCGCCCCTGGCCTTCGCCCTGGGCATGTACCTCCCCCTGCCGCTCACGACCCCGCTCCTCGTCGGCGGGTTCATCTCCCACCTCGTCCGGAAATCGACCAAGGACGCGGTCCTCGCCAAGAAGCGGGTGAACCGCGGGACTCTCGTCGCCTCGGGCTTCATCGCCGGCGGGGCGCTGGTAGGCATTCTGCTGGCCGTCCTGAAGCTGGCCGGCCTCGACCATTTCATCAGCTGGGGCATCCCCCTCGTCCTCGACGGCGGCCGATGGGTGGACGGGACCGCCCTGCCCTGGTACGGCGCCTACGGCGAGGTCATCAGCCTCGCGGCGTTCGTCATCCTGCTCTACGTCCTCTACCGGACGGCCAAGAAAGCCAAAGACTGAGCGCGCCAGGACGCGGCGCGCCGAAGGAGAAATACATGGCAACCGACAAGCTTCGCATCGCGGCCGAGAACGCCGTCGCCCAGGCCCTCCGGCTCAAGAAGGGCGAAAGCTTCCTCCTCGTCACCGACACGCAGAAACTCCCGATCGCCGAGGCGATCGCGCGAGCGGCCAAGGCGGCCGGCGCCGAAACGACGACCTACCTCATGACCGAGACGCTCCGGCCCATCCTGGAGCCGACGAAGCTCTTCCGCGAGCTCGCCCCTCGGGCGGCGGCCATACTCTACATGCTCGAAGGCCGGATCGCGGAGAAGCCGTTCCGCGGCTACATGGTCAACGCGGGCGAAAAGCACGGCCGGATCTGCATGATGCCCGGCATCACCGAGGACATGATGAAGCGCCTCGTGGCGATCGACTTCAGCGTCCTGGCCGGCTTCACGAAGAAAGTAGCCCGGGCGCTGAAGGACGCGGACGACGTGGTCGTCACCAACGCGGCCGGAACCCGGATCGCGTTCAGCGTCAAGGGCCGGCCCTGGCGCCTCGACGTCGGCGACATCAGCAAGAAAGGGATGCACGGCAATCTGCCGGCGGGCGAATGCTTCACCGCGCCCGTCGAGTCCACGTTCACCGGCCGCCTGTTCATCAGTCTCGTCGACGACAAGATGGGCCGGGGCGTGCTCGATTTCGAGAAGGGCACGCTCGTCCGGGCCCAGGGCCGGGGCATCGAGGAGATCCTCGAGAACATCGGCACGGACGAGACCGGCCGGATCATCGGCGAGTTCGGCGTCGGGACGAACCCCGGCGCCCGCATCTGCCCGCTCATGCTCGAGGCCGAGAAGGCCTTCGGCACGGTCCATTTCGCCATCGGCGACTCGTACGGCAACGGCCGGAACAAGAGTCGGCACCACTACGACTGCCTGATCGAGAAGGTGACGATCCGGGCCAACGGGAAGACCATCGCCAAGGACGGAAAATTCCTGATCTAGCCCAAGCTCGAGCCGTCCCTTCAATACGGGGGCGGCGCAGCCGGGGCGTGTAAAGCACGTGGCCATCAAGGCGAAGCTCAGCGCGTTCGACACGACGATGATCGTCGTGAGTCTGGTCATCGGCATCGGCATCTTCCGCACGCCGGCCATCGTCGCCCGCGAGACCGGGTCGACTGCCCTCTTCCTCACGGCCTGGGTCCTCGGCGGAGCGATCAGCCTCCTCGGGGCTCTGACCTTCGCCGAGATCGGCTCGCGGTTCCCGCAGCCCGGCTCGTTCTACAAAGTCGTGGCCGCAAGCTATGGCCCCGCGCCGGCCTTCATGCTCAACTGGACGAACGTGGTCATCGTCAACGGCGCGGGGGTCGCGGCCGTGGCCATGATCGGGGCCGAGTACCTGAACCCGATCCTCCTCCCGCCGCATCTCCGGACGCCGCTCGCGTCCCAGATCAGCGCGGCCGGGCTCGTCCTCGTCCTCCTCGCGGTCAACGCCCTGGGCATCAAGACCGGCGCCCGGGCACAGAACGTCCTCACCGGCCTCAAGATCGGGATGATGGCCCTGATCGTCGCCGCCGCCGTCGCCCACGCGGGTAGCGCCGGCCCCGCGTCCGCCGCCACGGCCGGCGCCCTCGCGGCCGCGCGGGCGAAGCCTTGGGGGCTCGCCCTGGCCGCCGGGCTGATCTCCGTGTTCTACACCTACGGCGGCTACCACCACACGATCAACTTCGGGGCCGACGTCAAGAACGCCCGGCGGAACATGCCCCGGGCGATCGTGGCCGGCATCGCCATCATCCTTGCCTGCTACCTGGCCATCAACCTGGCCTACGTCAAAGTGCTGGGCACACCCGGCATCGCCGCCTCGGATCTCGTCGCGGCCGAGACGGCCAAGGCCGTATTCGGCGGCACGGGCTTCCTCATCGTCTCGCTCGTCATCGTCCTGTCCTCGCTCGGCTTCCTGAACGTCACCCTGATGCACATGCCCCGCATCTACTACGCCATGGCCGAGGACGGGGCGATGCCCGCGATCTTCAAGCGCGTCCATCCGGAGACCCAGGCCCAGGGGTTCGGCCTGCTGTTCCTCGGGGCCATGATCCTGGCGGCCATCTTCTTCCTGGGCACGTTCGAGTCGATCGTCAACTACGTCATGTTCCTCGACAGCCTGAACATCGCCCTCGCCGCCTCGACGATCTTCGTCCTCCGCCGGAAGGCGCGGAGCGAGACCCCGGCCTTCGAGGGCTTCCGCGCGCCGCTCTTCCCCGTCCTCCCGGCGTTCTTCGTCCTGTTCCTGCTCGGGATCTCGGCCAACGTCCTCCTGACGCGGACCCGGGAAGCCCTGATCGGCGCGGTTTTCTTCGCCACCGGAGCCCCCGTCTTCCTGGCGATGAAGAAGATGACCGCGAGGAAGGAAAGACAGCCATGAAGAAATGCGTGATCGCCGACCTGGGGGCCTTGGTCCTCGGCCTGACTCTTGTCTCCTGCCGGGCGGAAAACGGCCTCGTCCTCAAGCGCGACGCGCCGCCCGCCCCGGCCCCGTCCGCCCTCGCCGACAAGCTCAAGGCCGACGACCGCTTCAGCCCGCCCTGGTGGCAGACGGCCATCGGCCTGCCCGACGACTGGCAGAAAACGCTGGTCTCGAAGGAGGGCGCTCTGCTCTACGATTATCCGGGGGATTTCTCCGGGTTCGGGACGCGGGTCGCGGTGGCGCTCGAAGGGGCGAAGGCGGCGACGTCGTCCCAGTCCATGGACGACCCGAAGGTGCCGATCGTGCGGACGTCGCTGGCCGACGCGGCCGGCGTCGAGCTCGCCCGCTGGGATGCGCTGGCGGTCGTCCCGGGCGACGGCCAGAACCTGCCCGTGTCCAAGCGGGGCGGGGCGAAAACGGCGGGCGGGCCGCCCCCGCGCGGCGACGTCCTCGTGATCAGGAAAGCCGCGCGCGGCGCGTCGATCGCCCTGATCGTCCAGTCCAAGCAGCCGATCGAGATCACCGATCTCACCGTCTTCCGCGGCCGGCAGCGCTTCCTGACCGTAAGCGCCCGCTGGGACTCTCTCTCCCAGGAGAAGTCGGGGCTGCGCATCGTGTTCCCCCCTCGAGTCGAGGAGCTGGCCGTCTATTGCGCCTCCGGGCACGAAGCGGGCGAGGTCGGACTCGAGTGGGCCAAGGCCCAGCCCGAGCGGGCGGCAAAGTACTGGGCGTCGCGGAATTTCCCCTACGGCGTCCTGCGCGTGCCGGACCCCGCCATGCAGGGCTTGATCGATTCCAGCATCCGCAACATCTACCAGGCACGCGAGATCAAGGACGGCTTGCCCATCTTCCAGGTCGGGCCGACGTGTTACCGCGGCCTGTGGGTCGTGGACGGCGCGTTCATCCTCGAGGCGATGACCTATCTCGGCCGCGGCGTCGAGGCGCGCTCGGGCATCGACCACCTGCTCACCCGCCAGAAGCCCGACGGGTCGTTCGAGATCATCGACAAATACTGGAAGGAGAACGGCATCGTTCTCTATATCCTCGCGCGCCACGCCTTGCTGACCGGCGACAAAGAATGGCTTCGCGGGAAATGGGACGTCATGAAGCGCGTGGTCGGGGTCATCCAGGACCTCCGGAGGCGCAGCCGCACCGATCCTGCCGCGCCCGAAGCCGGACTCATGCCGCCGGGATTCCCCGACGGCGGCATCGGCGGCGTCGTCCAGGAATACACCAACATCTACTGGAACCTGGCCGGGCTCAAGGCCGCGATCGAGGCGGCGAAGCTCATCCAGGCGCCCGAGCAGGCGGCCTGGGAGGCCGAGTTCAAGGACTTCTGGACGGCGTTCCAGGCGGCCGCGAAGCGCGACGCCAAGCCGGCCGAAAACGGCCTCGTCTATCTCCCGATCCTGATGAAGCCTCAGGCGGACGTCGATCCCGTGCGCGGCCAGTGGGCCTTCTGCCACGCCGTATTCCCGGGGCGCCTGTTCGCGGCCGACGACCCGCTCGCCCGGGGCAACATGCAGCTCCTCGATGCCCACGAGAAGGAAGGCATCGTCCTCGGCACGGGCTGGCTGGCCGACGGCCTGTGGAACTATTTCGCCTCGTTCTACGCCCACGCCCATTTGTGGCTCGGGAACGGGCCCAAGGCGGCGGAGATCTATTACGCCTACGCCAACCACGCTTCGCCCCTCCACGCCTGGCGCGAGGAGCAGGCGCCGCAGGACGCGGCCCGGACCGACAAGTTCGTAGGCGACATGCCCCACAACTGGGCGAGCGCCGAATTCATCCGGCTGACCCGCCATCTGCTGGTGCTCGAGCGGGGGCGCGAGCTCCATCTCCTCGAGGGGATCCCCCGGAGCTGGCTCGCGGCTGGGGCGGTCACCGAGCTGAAGGACGTCGCCACGGATTTCGGGCCGGTGTCGCTCAAGCTCGAGGTCGCGGTGGACGGGGCGAGCGCGAAGCTGTCCGTGACTCCGCCGCCCGGCCCGGACGCGCCGCGCATGGTCGTCCACCTCGGGGCCTGGGCCGGCGAGGGCAAGGCGGAGCCGCAAAAGAGCGGCGCGGCGTGGGAGGTCACGATTCCGCTGTCGGACGCCCCCGCGGGGTCCGCTTCCCGATGATTGTTCTCATCGAACGGACATAGGAGCGAGCGGTGGATCGAATCCTCCACGTCACCAGCGGAGACCGCGCCGGCAGCCTTCTATCCAAAAGCGGCCTTCCCGGCGAAATTTTGGTCTGGCACGATATTCTCTACGAAGGCCCGCGCAAGCCCGGCTGGCCGGACGAGGAGACACTCCAGGCGCGCGCCAAGTTCCTCGAGAGCGAGACCGGCGGCGGATTGGACCGGGCGCACGTCCTGGAGACTTTGAAGGCCCAATATGGGATGCTCGACGCGGCCGCCGAATACGAACGCGTCGTCCTCTGGTTCGACGCCTGCCTTTTCGATCAGTCGATGCTTGCTCACATCCTGGCCTGCCTGCACATCCGATGCGCGCAGCATGTCGATCTGCTTTGCCTCGACGCGTTTCCCGGAATCGTCCCGTTCGACGGGCTCGGGCAGATGCGTCCCGATCAACTCGCCTCCGTTTATGGCCGCCGCCGCGCCGTGACCGAAAACCAATTCCTCTACGCGGAGCGGGTGGACAAGGCCTTTGCCGGCCAAGACGCGAGCGAGCTTGCCGGATTGGCGGCGGAGGCTGATACGCCGCTGCCATGAGTTCCCGCCGCGGCAAGACGGTGGCTCCTGGAGTTGCCGGACGCCAAGACGGGACTGGGGCGGCTGGAGCAATTGGCGCTCGAGGCCGTCCGCGCCGGGCGCGAAACGCCCGCGGACATCCTCGCCTCCGTAGCCGCGTCCGACTCGCACCCGCGGTACTGGGGAGATACGACCCTCTGGGCGCGCATCAACCGCCTGGCCGATCGGAAGCCTCCCTTGGTGAGAATTGCCGGCCCGGAGGAACGGCTGCCGCAATGGGGAGATCCCGACGGCTTGGCCGTTTTTCAAGTATTTCCCGTCGACTGAAGCCGAGATCAAGCCTCGGGCATGTCGAGAGCGGCCTGATTCCAAAAAGACCGCTGATCGAATCGCTCAGCGCCCGAGGGCAAAGGCGGCGGTGAGGGAGCCGTAAACGAACGGCATACGCTCGCCGACGAAGCGGCGCGTGCGATATGTATACGCGAAGCGGATCGTCATCCGGCCCAGGCGGCCGGCGAGACCCGCCGTGACGTCCGCCGCGAGCGGAAATTTCTCCACGCTCAGGCTGTCGCGGAACGAATTCCCGTCGAGGGAGATGTCGCGGAGGACGGCGTGGGCGTCGAGCGAGACGAAAGCGTGGAAGGCGATCCCCCTCGCCGCGCCCGGCTCGCTCGGGACGGCGCCGGGGACAAGCGCCGCTCCGTCGAATCCCGGCCGCTGTCCCGCCGTCCCGAAATCTTCCGGGAGGCCCCATCCCGCCCGGATCATGACGCCGCCCGCGGCCTCGGTCACGGCATTCGACAGCACCCCTCCCGCGTGGCCGAGGACCTCCCATCCCGAGCGGTCGGGCGACGCGGCCTCGAGGACCCTCCGTTTCCGGTCGAACGCGGCGCCGAGGATGGGCTCATTCTTGAGCTGGTTCGCCCAGCCGAGAGGCGGCTGAAAGCCGAAGATCCGATGGACGAGCTTCTGCGCGGCCTCGGCGAGCGACGCCGGACCGACGATGCCGGCGAAAAGCGTCAGCGAGTCCATGCTCTCCGCGTCGCGGCGATGGAAGCCGAGCCCGGCATAGAGGAATCCCGCATACGGCTGTTCGCCGGGGATCGGATCCGTTCGCCAGAGCTCGATGGGCGCATATATCTCCTGGACGAGGAAGATCGAGGCGAAGCGCCGGTCCTCGGGCGAACGGGCGGGAGACAGCGCACGGGACAGGGCCTGGAGCCATGCGGGGACCCCCCCGGCCGTTCCCGCGTCAGGCAGATCCGGCGTGGCGAACGCGAGCCTCGCCCCGTTGGTGAAGTACCGGTCCGTTCCGGCGAAGAGGTCATTTTCGAGGCCGAGGGCCATTGTCCAAGGGCGCTTTGGAGAATCCTGGGCGGCGAGGGGAACAGTTGCGGCCAACAAGAATGCCGGGATGATTCTCCGAAAATCCATGGTTCAGCGTTCATTTTGTTTCAATAGAGAAGAAGAGTCAATTTCTCTCTTGCTAGTCATGGCAAACAAAGCAATCGCATAGCCTGGGGGGCCCCGTCGCCGCCCAGGCACACCGTTGATGGGGCGATGGGACAGAGGGCCGTCGGCACGCCGATTTCCCCGGCGCGGAAACCGGCTCGGGTTCCGGCTCGCGATCGCCGCCCTACGGGGTCGCCATTGTCGCGCCTCCGGCGCATGCGACGCCGCCCTACGGGGTCGCCATTGTCGCGCCTCCGGCGCATGCGACGCCGCCCTACGGGCGTCGAACAGTGCTCGCTCGCCTCCAAACGGCCTCCTTGCCCTCTGTCCCATCGCCGCACGATCGCGAAGAGATCGAACGGAACACCTCCATGGCACTACATTCTAATTCGCCGGCGGGTGGCGCCGACCGGGGCACCCCGCCGGGCATGTCATGTTTGCAAATGCCCGGGAAAGTCGGTAATCTTGGGAAATCGTGGAAATCGGCGAACAGGTGACCCCATGACCAGCAAAGAACGCGTGCTCCGCGCCCTGAATCACAAGGAACCCGACCGCGTCCCCGTGGACTTCGGCGGAACCGCGGTGACCGGGATTCACGTCGAGATCGTCGCCGCGCTGCGCGATCACTACGGCCTCGCCAAGCGGCCCGTCAAGGTCCACGAACCCTATCAGATGCTGGGCCTGATCGAGGACGATCTCCAGCGCGCGCTCGGGCTCGACGTCGAGGGCGTCTTCGCTGCGGAAACGATGTTCGGCTACGCCAACGAGGCCTGGAAGCCCTGGCGGCTCGACAGCGGCCTCGAGGTCCTGGTCTCCGGGCACATGGAGATGGCGCGCGACGCGAACGGCGACACGCTCGTCTTCCCCAAAGGGGACCGCACCGTGCCGCCCTCGGGCCGCATGCCGAAAGGCGGGTTCTTCTTCGACACGATCGTCCGCCAGGAGCCGATCGTGGAGGACAAGCTCGACGTCGAGGACAACTTGGAGGAGTTCGGCCCGATCTCGGACGCCCACCTCGAATATTTCGATCGCGCCACGGCCGCGGCCGCCGCCACGGGCCGGGCGGTCATCGCCACGTTCGGCGGCCTGGCGTTCGGCGACATCGCCCTCGTCCCGGGTCCGTTCATGACCCGGCCCAGGGGCATCCGCGACATCGAGGAATGGTACGTCTCCACGTTGACGCGGCCGACCTATGTCCACGCGATCTTCGAGCGCCAGACCGAGATCGCCCTGGCCAACCTGGAGAAGCTCCGGGCGCGGGTCGGCGACCGCGTCCAGGCGGTGTTCGTCTGCGGCACGGACTTCGGCACCCAGCTCTCGACGTTCTGCTCGGTCCCGACGTTCCGTTCTCTTTACGTACCGTATTACAGGCGCATCAACGACTGGATCCACGCCCATACCGGCTGGAAAACGTTCAAGCACTCGTGCGGAGCGATCCGGACCCTGATCCCGTCCATCATCGAAGCCGGCTTCGACATCCTCAATCCCGTGCAGTGCTCGGCCGCGGGCATGGACGCCGCGCGGCTCAAGGCCGATTTCGGCGCCGACCTCGTCTTCTGGGGCGGCGGCATCGACACGCAGAAGACCCTGATGTTCGGGACGCCGGGGGACGTGCGGGACGAAGTGCGCCGCCGGGTCGAGATCTTCGGCCGGGGCGGCGGGTTCGTTTTCAATGCCGTCCACAACATCCAGGGCAATGTCCCCGTGCGGAACGTCACGGCGATGTTCGACGCCCTCGCGGAGCTCCACGCATGACCACGACCACGCGCTACGTCACCTTCGTTTCGATCACCGCGGCCCTGGGCGGCCTGCTGTTCGGCTTCGACACGGCCATCATCGCCGGGGCGACGCGCTTCCTCAAGGACCAGTTCCGGCTGAGCTCGCTCGGCGAGGGGCTCACGGTGAGCATCGTCCTCGTCGGCTGCATGGTTGGGGCGCTGGTCGCGGGCGCGGCCAGCGACCGGCTGGGCCGGAGGCGCTTCCTGCTCGTCTCCGCGGGGCTGTTCTTCGCCTCGTCGATCGGCTGCGCCCTGCCGCAGAACCTGGCCCAGTTCCTGATCTTCCGGTTCGTCGGCGGGCTGGCCATCGGCTCAGTGTCGATCGTCTCGCCGCTCTACATCTCCGAGATCGCGCCGGCGCGCATCCGCGGAGCGCTGGTCTCGGTCAACCAGATGGCCATCGTCAGCGGCATCCTGATCGCCTACTTCGTCAACTGGGTGCTGGTCGGGGCGGGACCTTCCAACTGGCGGTGGATGTTCGCCACGGGCGCCGCGCCGGCGGTCCTCTTTTTCCTGCTCGTGCTGGGGATCCCCGAAAGCCCGCGCTGGCTGCTGAAGCAGGGGCGCGAAGCCGAGGCGCTCAGCGTGCTGACCCGGGTGAACCCGCCCGGCGCGGCGGCGGAAGAGGCGAAAAGCATCAAGGATGCGCTCGCCTGGGAGGAAGGGCGGCTCGGCGAGCTTTTCAAGCCCGGCTTCCGGACCGCGCTCCTCGTGGGCGTCGTCCTTGCGGTCTTCCAGCAGATCACGGGCATCAACGCCGTGATCTACTATTCGCCGCGGATCTTCGAGGCGGCCGGGCTGGCGAGAGGGGCGGCCATTCTCCAATCGACGATCACGGGCGCGGTCAACGTCCTGTTCACGCTCGTCGCCATCGCCTTCGTCGACCGGCTGGGACGCAAGAAGATGCTGATGTTCGGGACGGCCGGCATGGGCCTGTCGTTCGTGCTGCTCGGAGCGGCCTTCAAGTTCCACATCTTCGCGGGGAGCGGGATCCTACTGTTCACCCTGTTCTACGTGGCCTTCTTCGCCATGACCCAGGGGCCGATCGTCTGGGTGGTCATCGCCGAGATCTTCCCGACGCGCGTGCGCGGGCGGGCGATGGCCATCGCCACGGCCGCGCTCTGGATCGCCGACTTCGCCGTGTCGCTGACGTTCCCGGTCATCGCCGACAAGTTCCACGAGACATTCGCCTTCTGGCTCTACGCGGCGATGTGCTTGCTCGCGGTGATCTTTATATGGCGGATGCTTCCTGAGACCAAAGGCAAATCGCTCGAGGAGATCGAGCGCCACTGGCTGGGGTCAGGTCTCAACAATTCAACAAATCCGTAAACCTGGGTTTACAGAGGCAATTGTTGAATTGTTGAGACCTGACCCCTATCTGGGAAGGACGATCACGGTCTGGGCAATCGCCGGCGCGGTGACGGGGAACACCGCCTCGCTCTCCCGCGCGACGGCCCGGATGTAATATTCGACGTCCCCAGCCGACGGCGGCAATTCCGCCTCGTAGACGCTCCGGGCAACGTTCCGCAGGGGGACCGCCCGGAACTTGGCTCCCGCGCCAAGCTCCCGCCAGAACAGCGTCGCCTCCTGGGGCGGGGTCGTCGCCAGGACGATGACCTTCAGCTTCAGGCTCTCGCCCGCCTCCCGCGCCGTCCGGAGCGTCGGGACGATGATCCGCAGCGGGCCTTCATAGGCGCTCGCCAGCTTCGCTTCGGGTGGAAGCTCGCCGCCCAGGAGCTTGCCCAAGGCTTCGCCCGGCTTCTCGATAGCCGCCGGGAAATTGTGCTGCTCCCAGTTGGCGATCGTCCCCAGCTCGCCCGTCGTGCCGGCGACGGCCAGCAGCGCGCCCATGATGGACCTCGCCGCCTGGACCATCTTCACCCGCACGGGCAGCGCCGTCTCGCGCGCGGCTTTGGCCTTGGCGGCCGCGTCGGGCAGCGCGCTCGCCTTGTCGAGCGCCGCATCAAGCTCGCCCCACAGGACGCAGAAACGGGCGATCTCGCGCATGTATTCGAAGCTTTTCAGCCAATAATCGAACCTCTCGATCGCCCCCCGTCCCGTGATGCGCGGCCGGAGCGCGGCCAGGACGTCGACGAAGGCGTAGTCCTTCCGGACCTCGTCCCAGGGCTTCGCGTTGGGGACGATCCCGCCCGGCCCGTCGGTCCAGGTGACGGGCACGGGTTGCCGGCCGTCGAGGGCGGCGAAGATATCGGCGATCTCGTTGGCCGCCGCCCGCCCGAATTGGGCGCGGGACCAGTCGCGGTAAAATTCGAGGGCCGCGATGTGGCGCGGAGTCTCGGGCCAGTCGGCCTCGTAATCCAGGACCTTGGGCCCACCGCAATTGATCTTCTTCACGTACCGGTCGCCGGCGGCGGTCGCGCCGTCGATCACGAGACCCGCGATCGACGGGTCATGGATCCGGTCCACGAAGTCCACGTCCAGCCGCCCGGCGGGGGCGGCGACGTTCCGCACGACGAGGTCGTAGGGCTTGCGCTTGCCGGCGCGCTCGAAGATGTCGAGCTTTTCGGCGGCGGTCTTGCCCTGGACGATCACGTCGAAGACGCGCGCTCCCTTGCGGTCGAATTCGCCCTCGTAGAACTGCAGCGTCACCGTGTACGTCCCGGCGGGGACGAGCAGGCGGTAGCCGCCGACGCGGTCGCGGACATCCCTGTAAACGGCGTCCTCCCCGGCCCCCGCGCCCGACGCCCCCGGCGCCGCCGTCCCTCCGCCGTAGACGACGTTCTGGCCGTTGATCGGTCCGACGAGGTCGGCGAAATTCATGGGCATCGTGTTCCAGCTCTGGTCCCACGCGGCATGGGCCAGGGCCGAGGCGTTGGCCGACAGGATGCGCGTCCGCCAGTGGATGCCCATCAGGCCGTCGCAACCGTATTTCAGCGCGTCGACGGCGTCGCGGCGCATCCGGCCCACCCAGAGCTGGGGCGAAGTCAGCGACGGGTCGTCCTCGAGCCAGGGGATGGCCCATTTCGACCGCCCCGCGATCCGGGCGAAAGCCGGATCGACCGGCGCCTTTCCGACTTCGCGGTTGATGCAACTCGCCGCGAGCGACTTCGGAAGGATCTCGTCGAAGAGCGTCCGCCGGCCCGGCGGCCCGAGCACCCAGCCGCAGGTCGCGAGGCCGAACGGCCGGCCGACGTCCTCGGCTGCCTTGACCGCCATGTCGAGGTCGGTCGCGACCGCCTTGATCGCGTCCTCCCCGGCGTCCGACCACGTCCAGTCCTCCTTCGTCCAGAACCAGTAATAATCGACGGGATAGCAGGCCGCGATCCGCCGGAAGATGCCCTTGTAGAGCTCGCGGACGGTCTTCGGGTCCTTCGGATCCAGGCCCGCGGCCTTCAGCCGCTCCGCCACGAGGGCGGGGACTGTCAGCGGCGTCTCCGTGCCGACGCACGTCTTCACCCCCAACGCCCGGGCGAAGGCGAATGCCCCGCGGAGCATGTCCCCCGTCCGGTTGAACAGCTCGTTCGAGGCCTCGGCCGTCTTCGGCTCGGGCATCAGGCCGTCCATGACCTCGGGGCCGAAGGCGTCGCTCTCGAAGAGCTCGGCCGCCCCGAAATGGAAATCGCCGGTCTTCTTCGCCTGGAACCCCCAGTTGTACGCCCCGGGGTTCACCCGGGCCGTGTTCTGATAGCTCGCGGGATAGCTCGCCGACACGCGGCCGTCGGGCCCCGCCTCGCCGGCCGGCCCGATCCAGACCGTGGGCTCGGCGTTGGGCCCCTTCTCGGGATATGTGTGGAGACCGAAGAAGTTCATCCGAAGCTTGGGGAGCTGGCCCAGGATCGCCTTGTACGCGTCCTCGCTCCACCAGTCCGGGCCCTCCGGGAAATCATGAAACGGCTGGATGCCGCGCAGCCTGAACAGGGGCCGGGCGGTCTCGTCGATGTCGGGCGCCTTGTATTCGAACCGCTCGTCGGGCACGACGTCGCCGTCGAGGAAGAAGCGCACGCCCAGCTTTTCGAGGAAGGCGTATGCCCCATAGAGCGCGCCCAGGGCGTCGCCTCCCGCGATGAGGACGTGGCGCTTGGCGCCCTGGGAGACCGTCTTGAGCCAGTACTCCTCCGGTCCGAGCCGCGGGACCTTCCCGGCCGCCGCGGCGTCGAAGCCCGCGTTGTCCCCGGCGCCGGCGAAGCCCGCCGCCGCGTCACGGGTCAGGATGATCCCGGGCTTCCGGATCTCGGCCCACGAGCCGACCTCGACGATCGGCGACATGGCGCCGGTGCAGAGATAAAGGTAGCGGCGCAGCTCCGCAGCCCCCAGCCGCTCGAGCTTCTCCGCCCCGCCCGCGACATAGATCGCGGGGCCCGGGGCCCGGCGGCCGCAGCCGCCGATCGCCAGCACGACGAAAACGGCGAACGTCCAGCGTCGGAGCTTCATGAGCGCTCTCCTTGGGCACGGATGCTCTCCATCAGGAGCGCCTTGACGGCCGATTCCAGGGCGTCCTTGAACCGGGCGGCGGTCGCATCCAGGCCGCCGGCGAGGTGGCGCGAGATGAACATCGGCGGGCCGACGTTCACCCGGACCTTCCCGGGGATGAGCAGCGGGAGCTGCGTCCCGAACAGGGCCAAGGGCGTCACGGGCACGTCGACGCCATACTCATCGAACATCTCGTAGGCGATCACGGACGTCCCGCGGCTGAACGCCCGGACGTAGGGATTGGGATCCTGCGGCACGACCCGGCCGCGCCCCTGCAGGGCGACGATGGCCCGTCCCGCCAGGAGGTAATCTTTCGAGCGGCGGATCGCCTCGTGCTTGCCGTGATTATAGAGGTCGACCGGGATCGCCCCGACCTTGGCGATGTGGGAGGAGACATATGTGACGAGCAGGGACAGGAAGGGGCTGACCAGGAAATGGGCCAGCCCCGACAGGCTCTTCAGCTGGCGCCGCAGATGGTTGCGGACCATCCTGTTCAGATCCTCCCGGCGGAAGATCTCCTGGTTGGCCGTGAAGAACAGGGGCCGGGGAAAGGCGAGATAGACGGCCGCCACGTCCTTGTAGAACCCGCAATGGTTGCCGACGATGATGTTCGGGCCCGTGCGGACGAAATTATCCTCGCCGTGGACGATGACGGATTTTCCAAGGAGGGCGAGGCGGCTCAAGAGGCGGCCGACGGGTTCGACCCGTTTGAGCTCGTCCTCGAAGCTTCTCATCCCGATTCGGGCCCATTGTATCCATTCGGGGCATCCTTGTAAATGCAAATCAGGCTTGGCAATATGAGCCCGCGCCTGCCGGGTGGCGCCGATCAATCTTCGTTTCTTGGCTTCTCCGGCTCGTCGTCGCCGATGCGGCCGAGCGCCTTGGCGAACGTCTCCTTCGCCAGCTCGCGCTTCTTGCGTTCCAAGTCGGCCGTGGCTTCGAACTTCGTGGCGAACCCGTCGGTCTTTTGCTTCTCCTTGAGGAGGAGCTCGTCGAGGGACTCCTTCTTCTTCGCGGCCTTCTCGGATTTCACGACGCCGCCCGTCGCGCCGTCCACCCAGAGGCGGGCGCGGCAACAGGGGCACGCGACCTCGAAAACTTTTCCTTGTTCCGCGTCCATGGGACCATCTTACGCGGAACGCGAGGCGGGAATCAATCGGAACCGGGCGGGCCGGGATCGCGGTCGAAGTCCCGGGAGGGGGCCTCGATCTTGTGCTTCTTGATGAGCTTGAACAGCCCCTGGCGCGAGAGGCCGATCTCCTCGGCGGTCCGGGCCTTGTTGTAGTTGGCCCGCAGGAGCGCCTGGTTCAGGAAGCGCTTCACGAACTCCGCTTTGGCCTCGAAGAAGTTGCAGTCGGTTCCGTTCGACATCTCCTGGCGGGGGTTGATCTTGGGCGACAAGTGCTCCTCGCGGACGAAGCGGTCCTCGCCGCACAGGATCAGGCAGCGCTGAACCTCGTTCTGGAGCTCGCGGACGTTGCCCGGCCAGCCGTATTCGAGGAAGAGATCGAGCGAGCGGGGGGCGAAATAGACCCGCTCCTTCTTCATCTCGCGCGCGTACTTCTCGGCGAAGTGCTCGAGCAGCAGGAGGAGGTCGTCCTTGCGCTCCCGCAGGGGAGGGATGTCGATGGTGATGATCCGGAGCCGGTAATAGAGGTCCTCCCGGAAGCGGCCGCGGCCGATCTCCCGCTCTAGCGACTTGTTCGTGGCGCTGATGAAGCGGGCGTCGACCGCCCGGGTCCGGTTCTCGCCCAGGCGCCGGATCTCCTTCTCCTGAAGCGCGCGGAGGATCTTGGCCTGGAGCGGGAACGACAGGTCGCCCACCTCGTCCAGGAAGAACGTCCCGTCCTGGGCCTCCTCGATCAGCCCGGCCTTGTCGCGCAGGGCGCCGGTGAAGGCCCCGCGGGCGTAGCCGAAAAGCTCGCTCTCCAGCAGATGGTCGGGGATCGCCCCACAGTTGAGGGCGACGAAGCGGCCGGCCGCGCGAGCGCCGGTGAAATGAATGGCCCGGGCGATGAGCTCCTTGCCGGTGCCGCTCTCGCCGGTGATGAGGACGGGCGCGTCCAGGTCCCTGAGCTTTTCGACGAGCGCCTTGATGCCGGAGATCGCCGCCGATTTCCCGATGAGCCCCGATGCGTCCATGTCGTTTTGCCGCCATAGACGAGGACGCTTCGTCCCGGCTTTTTTCTCAAGGCGCGGAGGCCGGGCTCCGCCGGATTCAATTCCCGGCGTCCTCTCCCCCGCCCGTTTGACAACGGCGCCGGGAATCAATAGATTAAAAACACCGATCCGTACCGCTTTTTTGAGGAGGGACAGGATGAAAAAGAACCGCTTGCGCGTTCCCGTCGCGGTAATACTTTTGGCCGTCAGCCTCGCCGCGGCCGCCTGGGCGGCGCAGGCCTGGATCGTCGAGATCCTGGCCAATCCCTCCCGCTTCTGGAACATCAAGGTGACGATCGTCGGCCAGGTCCGGAGCGTCCAGGCCGTCCCGGAGGGCACGACGCGGGGCTATTACCAGCTCCTCGATGAAAGCGGGCCCAATACCCTGACGGTGCGATCGGCCGACCTGCCCCCCGTCGGCCGCAGCTACTCCGTCACGGGCATCGTGGTCCAGGATCCGGCCAAGCCGGACATCCCCGTGCTCAAGGAGGCGTCCCGCTCGACGCCGGGCATGGCCTCCGCCACCTTCTATATTCTGATCGCTGCGGGCGTCGTTTTCCTCGTCCTCCTGATCGCGTTCCTCGTCCTTCTGTCCCGACCCAAGAAGAAAGCGGGCGAAACGGTCCGGCCCAGGCCCCAGGAGCCGGCCCGGCCGGCCGCACGGCCTTCGGCCCCGCCGGCCGCCGCCGATGCCGACAAGACCGTGATGATCTCGCCCGCCGCCGCGCCCGAGGGCGGAGACAAGACCCAGGTCTTCATGAGCCTCGGCGCGGACATCATCGTCGAGCGCGGCCCGGACAAAGGAAAGGAATTCCCGC
>Ga0182021_10004004_pt1 | contig 17258 bp, 16 predicted proteins | sample 612E3MmetaG_FD_120493 | JGI IMG/M metagenome (GOLD analysis project Ga0182021, IMG submission 120493) | Permafrost microbial communities from Stordalen Mire, Sweden - 612E3M metaG (Illumina Assembly) | ecosystem: Environmental > Terrestrial > Soil > Wetlands > Permafrost | place: Sweden...
CAGTTCGTCTTCCATGTGGGGGAATATACATCTAGCGGTTGCGGACTCCAAGACTCTTTTATCCCGGAATCGGACTTGCGGATCTAATCGCCTGATATATCCAACGTACAATGCCCCGCACGCACAAGCGCTACGCCCGCGCTTCTCTATCGCTAAACTTTTATAGAGTCTTGACCGCGCCGCTAGCCGCTTTGCATCCCGTGCCGGTAATGCGGGTTAATCATGTGCATCTTTGGGAGAGGCCCCAATAGCGCCGTGGCGATATTGCCCGCCAGTGCGGCTTAACGGCTGCCCTTCTCCCCTATATGCCGTGTAATCTACGCCGATGCCGCCGCCAACCATCAAGCAGCGTTCCGCCTTCCATGACAGATCGGCCCAATCTTCGCGGCTGTCCTCTTCGGCCTTGAGCAGGAAGCAGTTGTTATAGAACTTTACGGGCCTTCCGGCATAATAGAGATAGCGCCCGCCCGGAATAAACTGCTTGCGCGTCATAATCTGAGTGAGATCGGCCTTGTCCTGCTTGGACATATCGGCTTGGCAAACTTCCTCGACTAGGATCGCGCACAGTTCGGGGTAAGTATAGCGCCCGTTATGGCTGTACTTTTGCTTAAAAATTGTTTGGGAAAAGATCGAATCTTGATACATATGTAAACCTTCGTTAATCTGGCGTTTCGGCCTCAGAACTCAAAACGGATTTTCCGTTTTGAGTTTTCCCGCCGTTCTTACCGGGCCGCGAGTCCGGCCAAGACGGCTTTCAAGCCCTTTCCGGCTACCTCTGCGGCGATCTCTATGTTGCGCTCAACCCTTCCGCGAATGTACTCGTCAACGCCGGGTGCAACAAAGTCCACGATCTCCACATTCTTACCGCCCATTTTCGTTGCGCGTTCGCAGGCTTGCTTGCGGGTTATGGCGCTCCAGGTGTGCGAATACCAGATTATTTTATCCGCAAGCAGCTCCAAACCCCGCCCGCCTGCTTGTGGTTGTCCAAGAAAGACTTTGTAGCGTTCATCGTCCCGGAACAATTCCAGCGCGCGCGCACGCTTAGACTCGTTTATATCGCCGTGATACTCGACAAACGGCACGCCAAGCGGGCGCAAGGTGCGGGCGATAAGATCCATGTCCTTCTTGAATTGAGCCCAAATAATCACTTTGCCGGGAGTCAATTCAACTTCTTCCGCCAACGCGTCTAGTCTTGGGTTGCCTCCGGGTATGACGTGATTCCGGCTGTATTCGTCAATCAGGAAGCCAGAGACAACTTGCTGTAGCTTCATGATCCGGGCCGCGTTCTCGCCGATTGACACGCCGTTAAAGACGGTCAGCGGCGCAATATCGCCAAGCAACTACCCTAGCAGAACAGCCACTAGCAAGCCGCTACGACCGCCGCGCTATAAATGCCCCGCTCTATAAAGTGGCGCTTGAGTATTCCTAAACTTTTACAGGTTCCCGTCCGCCAGCTTGAGCCGGTGCGCCCGCCTCGATTGCCAGGGCTGCTAGCTGCTCAGCTTCCGCCGCCTTCCGCTCCGCTTCTTCGGTGTTGCCTTTCTCTGCGGCTTTCTCGCTGGCGGCTTCGACCGGCAAAAGGCCGCACATGAACCTTCACGCCCGGTCACTTGATTAAGCCCTGCGCAAGGCAGCCTGCTGTAATAATAAGCGGTCTTTATGATAGCTGGAGCGTTCAATCGCAGCACGAAAGGAAATTTGCAATGGCAGTTGAACCGACCACTGGGCACGAAACGCATTTGCGGTTATTCGCCTCGCTCGACGCGGACGCTCTTCGAAACTCTGGCCTGTCCGGCAGCGCCGAAGGTATCAAGCGAACGATGATTCAGAGCACGGCAATCCCAGGAACAGAATACGTTACAGTGCTATATATCGTCGAGATTGACTCCGGCGCTAGCGTATCCCACCACACTCACCTAGGCATTGAGACGCTCTATATTCTTGAGGGTGAAGCCAACCTGGTCATCGAAGGAGAGCAAGACAGGCATTTAAAGGCGGGCGATACCGCTGAGGTCCTGGAGGGGATCGTGCATAGCGTGACGGCCCTGGTTCTTGAGGGTGAAGCCAGCCTGATCATCGAAGGAGAGCCCGAAAAGCATTTAAGGCCGGGCGATACCGCCCCGATCCCGATTGTGAAAGTGCGTGGCATGGAGGCCAAGGCAAAGCCGACCAAACTCCTTATCACCTATGTTATCGAGAAAAATAGTCCGCTCGCCGCAAGCATTATCAAAAAATATTAGGCTAGTATGGGTGGCATATCGTCATAACGGCACGCACCTCTTATGAATCTTGACTACTACCACGGCCAAGCGTCAGCTTCTAGTGCAGCCTGCTACGCGGCGCAATCCTTCTCAATCTTGGCTAGAGCTTCCGGCGATAAGTCATCTGCTGAAAAGTCACCATCAAGCTCACTGCTCCACAAAGCAGCCTCGATGCAGGCTGTGTGAAAGCGTCCAAGGTGCTTACTCCTTTAGCGCCAAGCGCATAGCCCCCAAGGCCGCCTCGATGTCGGTCAGCATCACGCTATCGGCCGCAGCATCCGACACCATGCGCTTGCCCACTTCCTCGAAATCTTCCGGGCTGGAATCGGCCGTTAACCCATAGCCCCTGGCAACGCGGGCCGCTCCTTCGGCTGCAATCCAGTCGGAAGCCGTCCAGACATGCCGCTCAGAATCCACCCAGGCGGATTCACTTATGAGCCCTTTCAGTTCCTTGCTCGCTTCGGCTGCATCGGCGTTAAGCTGACCAGCATTGCTGGCGCTGTTCCACGCGATAGTGTGCCCGGCCGCTATGCGGTTTAGGAGCGGTTCAGCTTCGGCAACGATAGCCTCGATTGCCTTAGGGTCCGGGAGCACGCGGCAGCCTTGGGAAAGCATGCCCCGCCACACAAGCGCCCGCTGGTTCCATACATCAAAGGTTGTGGCGTCTTCGGAGCTGTGCCGCTCGCCCACACTCGCCGACGCTTCGCCGGTTGCTGAAAGCTCGATCTCAAAATACGGCCGATATTCCGGCCCGCCTAATGCCTTGTTTGGATCGATTTGAATGTCTATGCGCATGGCTATTACTCGTTAGTTACTCAGATTCAATGCCAAGGACGGCCACCCAAGATTGTAGCGGCGCGGGGTTGCTCGCTTGTTAACGGTTTGTTAGAAAGCCGCTCAGCCCGGATCTCTGCGATTGTGGTGGCGTCCAAAAGCTGCCTCACGTACGAATTGAGACAAAAAGGCGCTGTGGCTAGGGTTGGGTCTAGTCGATGCGGAAAGCCCGTGGCTGTAGGCTAGAAGTCTTCAGAATCTGATGGCCTGCAACACGGCAGCCGGGTCCGCCGAGGGCGCCGAGGCGATGTCGGGGCTCGCCCGCGCGTTCTTCTATGCCGGCGCGCGCTCGCTGCTTGTCTCGCACTGGTATGTGGATTCCGCCGCCGCCGTCGCCATCACCACGGGCGCGGTGAACGCCATGAAGGCCAACCCCAAGATGGGCCGCGCCGAGGCGCTGCGCGGGTCCATCGCGGCGGTCATTGCCAAAGGCGGGCGCTTCGCGCATCCGAGCGTCTGGGCGCCGTTCGTGCTGGTGGGGAACGGGGAGCGGTAGCGGCGAGATCGCCGGCGGCGGCGCGGATTAAAAAGCCGTTCGTTTTGCGTAGGCGCGTATAGCGGTTAATGCGAACGAGGTAAATTCAGAATCGCGATGGTACAAACAGTACGATTTCTGCGAAAATTTCCGTGCTTCAAGTCGATTTCTACGTTTCAAAACGTACGTTAAATATAGACGCGGATTCCGAATTAACCCTAACGACGGGTTAAGTTCGCACCTCGCGGAAACAGCTTTCAATTTGTATTTGTTGTATATCAAATACTTATCGAATTAACGCTTTCGCAAGGCGCATCGGCTACAATAGGTAACAGTCGAAAGGCGATGCCGGCCGGGGCGGGACTGCCCCAAAAGTGTTAAGACCCGGCGCCAGGAATGCGGAAAACAAACGCGCGGGCGCGGCCTTGAGCGCGAATGGCAGTGTGCGGTCTAGCGCTGGGCCCCGCATTATGCGCGGGCGCAGCCTTAGCCCCGTCAGCGCAGGCGGCCGGTCAGCGTTTCGTCAGCCGGGGCGTGCCATTGTGGTGCGGACGGTTCTTCCCATCTTGCCGTCAAAGCCCCCGCCTTCCCCGGAACCCGGCGGGGGCAGTTTCTTTGGGCGATGCGGCGGCGCCGGAGTAGCCGGAGCGGCTGGCGCAACTTGGTCAGTTCCTCACTTCCAGCAGCCGGCGCGCGATGACCTGCGCCTGGATTTCCGCGGCGCCTTCGAAGATGTTCAGGATGCGGGCGTCGCAGAGCACGCGGCTGATCTGGTATTCGAGCGCGAAGCCGTTGCCGCCGTGGATCTGCAACGCGCTGTCCGCCGCCGCCCAGGCCACGCGCGCGGCCAGCAGCTTCGCCATGCCCGCTTCGAGGTCGCAGCGGTGGCCGCCATCCTTCTTGCGCGCGGCGAAATAAGTGAGCTGGCGCGCGATCATGGTCTCGGCCGCCATCATGGCGATCTTGTCCGAGACGCGCGGGAAATTAACGATCGGCTTGCCGAATTGCTGGCGCTCGCTCGCATAGCGCAGGGCGAGGTCCATGGCGGATTGCGCCACGCCCACCGCGCGGGCCGCCGTCTGCACGCGCGCGGATTCGAAGGTCTGCATGAGCTGCTTGAAGCCCTGCCCCTCCTCGCCGCCGAGCAGTGCCCCGGCCGGCACCTCGAAGCCATCGAAGGAAATCTCGTATTCCTTCATGCCCCGGTAGCCGAGCACCTCGATCTCGCCGCCGCTCATGCCGGGTGCCGGGAACGGGTTCCCGTCCGTGCCGCGCGGCTTCTCGGCCAGAAACATGGAAAGGCCGCGATAGCCGGGCTCGGCAGGGTTCGTGCGCGTCAGCACGGTCATCAGGTCGGCGCGCACGGGGTGCGTGATCCAGGTCTTCTGGCCCGTGATTTTGTAAACGTCCCCGTCGCGGACGGCGCGCGTCTTGAGCGAGGCAAGGTCGGAGCCGGTGTTGGGCTCGGTGAAGACCGCCGTGGGCAGCACCTCGCCGCTGGCGAGCTTGGGCAGCCAGCGCTCTTTCTGCTCCTGCGTGCCACCGCCAAGGATCAGCTCCGCCGCGATCTCGGAGCGCGTGCCGAGCGAGCCCACGCCGATATAGCCGCGGCTCAGCTCCTCGGAGACGACGCACATCGCTTCCTTGCCAAGCCCCAGCCCGCCGAACTCCTCCGGGATGGTGAGGCCGAAAACGCCCAGCTCGTTCATCTGGTGGATGATTTCGAGCGGGATGTATTCGTTCTTCATATGCCATTCGTGGGCGTGCGGCTTAACCTCCGCCTCGACGAAGCGGCGCATCTCGCCGCGCATGGCTTCGAGCGTCTCGTCCACGCCGCTTTCGCCGAAATGGCCGGAGCCTTCGGCTTGGCGGATCAGTTCGACGAGCCGCGCGCGCGCCGCCGGCGAATTCGCCCTGATGAGCGCCATCACGCCCGCACTCGCGAAGGCGTGGGCGTCCCCGGATGCCACATCGAGGTCGCGAAGCCGCACCATCTCCGACTGGCTCATCGGGATGCCGCCCAGAATCTGCGCCGCATATTCGCCAACGCCGGTCTGCGTGAGCAGCGCTTCCATCTCGCCGAAGCGGCCAGCCTCGGTCAGGCGCTCCGCATAGGCCGCCATCTGCTTGATGGCCTCGGCGTAGGTGGCAAGCCAAGCGAGGCCGTGGCAGGCGTGCTGTTCGCGCTCGATCGCCTCCGCGTTGAGCGCGCCATCCCGCGTGACCCTGGCGCGGACCGCCGACGAAGCCCGCCCCAAAAGCTGCTCCGCATTGCGGGCAGCCTCCTGGCAAAGCTCACGCAGATTAGGCGCCACAACAGCGCTGGCGTTGTGGCTCGATCCAGCGTCAAGGCTCATCGCGTTTCCTTCCTAGCTAATGAACGGAGCACGCAACCCCTCATCCTGTCCTTCTCCCTACGGGAGAACGGACGCCCGAATAGACCTCGGAGTGTACAACACCGTCCCTCTCCCATTGGGAGAGGGACCGGGTGAGGGGTAATGCCCTCCATTCAGGGCACCAACTCCCTTATGCGCTTTCGCCGGAACGGATACCGCCGCGCCGGCTCGGCGCAAGAGCATTTTAGTCCTTGCGGCCGAAGGCCAGATCGAGCCAAAGCTTGAAAAGGTTTTTGGGTTCCTTCCGCTTCGGCTCGGCCAGCTTGACTTCGATCTTCTGCACAGGCGCCCCGGCCACGGCTCCCGGCGCTAGGCCGGAGGCGGCGGCAACCGCTGGCTTTGCAGCAGTTTCCATGGCTGCCCCCTTTCCGGCGGCTATTTCATCGCCGCCGGCAGCTTGGCCTTTAGCGGCCGGTGATCCCAAATCCGGCGCAGCTTCTTGAGCGCGAGGTTCCGCAGCGGCCTTTGCGGGAACGACGACGGGTTCCACGCACTCCAAGGCTGGGGTTGCATCTCCGGAGCTTCGACTTTCTAACCTCCGTTCACCGGGGGCCTCTACCGCTGCCGGGGCTGGCTCGGCAGCGGCTATAACCGTGGCAACCGGGGCCGCCTCGGCCTCGGGCTCGGGCTGCGAAGGTGCCACATGATGCGCGGGGACAACGCCAAGGCTCGCGGCTACCTGCTCCACCCGTGCCTTCGAGGTGGCGGCAAGCTCGTCGAAGCTCGCGATCTTCTCGCGGCCGGCAAGGGCGGACAACACGGGCGCAGCAGGCTCGGCCACAGGTTCGGCCGTTGGCTCTCCTGCCGTGTCCGCAGGCATCGCATGGAAGGGGCAAACTCCCCCACTGGGGCCGTGGGCCGCCTCGTGGGCAGCTGCAAGATCCGCATGATCGGCAGGCATCGGGGCGGCGGCAGGCTCAGCCGCCAGCAGTTCGGCCGTCTCCTCGAACTTCGCATGGAAAGGACATGCGGGGGCGGCTTCGGCGGCCGCGGCCACCGGCTCGGCAGCGACGGGCGCAAGCTCCGCCATGGAGCAGGGCTCGGAGCTGCGCGTTTCAAGCACTTCGGCCTCGCGGTGCGACGGAGCGGCAGGATGCGCCGGAGCTGGGGCCACAGCCGCGGCTGGCTTTTCGCTTGCCGGCGTGGCAGGCGCCAAATGGGACGCCAGCACGTCGAGCTTATGCGCAATCGCGGCACGCCGGCCGGTGGAGGTGCAGGCTTCAGAGGCCTTGCGGATCTCGGCAAGCATGGTGGCAAAGCCGTAAGATGCGCCCTGGCCTACCGGGACGCTGCCGCTATGCAATCCCAAAAGCTCGGTCAAATCGGTGATTTCGTTGGCAACCTGATAGTAGGCGTTGCCCGTGAACTGCGCTTCGGCGGCCCTGCGCAAACCGTACACCGCTTCCAGCAGGCCCGCCGGTGGCGTAACCGGAGTGCTTGCCGGCGCCGCCGGGGCAGTTGCGGCCGGTGCGACATAAGAGGCCAGCACGTCGAGCTTATGCGCAATCGCCGAACGCCGGCCGGTGGAGGTGCAGGCTTCGGCGGCCTTGCGGATCTCGGCGAGCATGGTGGCAAAGCCGTAAGATGCGCCCTGGCCTATCGGAACGCTGCCGCTATGCAATCCCAAAAGCTCGGTCAAATCGGTGATTTCGTTCGCAACCTGATAGTAGGTGTTGCCGGTGAACTGCGCTTCGGCGGCCCTGCGCAAACCGTAAACCGCTTCCAGCAGGCCTGCCGGTGGCGTAACAGGAACGCTGGCGGATACCGCGGGGGCGGCGGCTGGCGCCGTCGCGGCCACTGACGCGGAAGCAGGAGCCGCAACTGCGGCAGGTATTGCGCTTACCCGCGCCGCGGGTGCCGGCGCGCTCGCGCCTGACGCCAGATGGGACGCCAGAATGTCGAGCTTATGCGTTATCGCGGAGTATTGGCTGCCCGATGTGCTGGTTCTCGCAAGCCGGCGTACCTCGTCAAGCATTGTGGCAAAGCCGTATGCCGCGCCTTTGCCTACCGGAAGGTTTTCCCTCGCTGGGCCCAACAGCTGGATCAGCTCGTCGATCTCGTTAGCAATGCTTTGGTAGGCGTAGCCCGTAAACCGTTCCACGGCGGCCCTACGCAAACCGTAGACCGCTACCAACAAGTCCTCCGATGCTCCCGTCATGCGTGCCTTCCGTTCTCTTTATCGTTCCGCCGGTAAAAGAACGAAAACCGCCCGGTCAGCCAAAACGTGCCTTCGAGGCTTCGACGGCGTCCTCGAAGGTGCGCAAGCCCGTATGCGGCACACTTACGAGAACCGCCATATTGCCGGGGCGATGCTCATTCTTCCACATGCGCATATGCGCTTTCGGGATGTCGGTCCAGGGGAAAACTTCGCTCATGCAGGGGTCGATGCGCCGCTCCACCATCAGGCGGTTGGCTTGGCTGGCCTGCAGCAAATTTGCAAAGTGCGAGCCCTGCACGCGCTTCTGGTGCATCCACAAATAGCGGGCATCCATGGTGAGGTTGTAGCCCGTGGTGCCGGCGCAGATCACGACCATGCCGCCGCGCTTGACGACGAAGACCGAGACCGGAAACGTCGACTCGCCCGGATGCTCGAACACGAGGTCCACATTGTTGCCCTTGCCGGTGTGCTCCCAGATGGCCGCGCCGAATTTCCGGACCTCCTTGAACCACTCCGCATATTCGGGCGTGCCGACCTTGGGCATCTGGCCCCAGCACTTGAAGTCCTTGCGGTTGATGGTCCCCTTCGCGCCGAGCTGCATGACGAACTCGCGCTTGTCGTCTTCGGACACGACGCCGATGGCATTGGCGCCGGCCGTCGCGCAGAGCTGCACCGCGAACGAGCCAAGGCCGCCGGATGCGCCCCAGACCAGCACGTTATGGCCGGGCCTCAACACATGCGGGCGATGGCCGAACAGCATGCGATAGGCGGTCGCCATGGTGAGCGTGTAGCAGGCGCTCTCTTCCCAGGTCAGGTGCTGCGGGCGCGGCATGAGCTGGCGGTCCTGCACGCGGCTGAACTGGGCGAAGGAGCCATCCGGCGTCTCGTAGCCCCAGATACGCTGCGAGGGCGAGAACATCGGATCGCCGCCATTGCATTCCTCGTCGTCGCCGTCGTCCTGGTTACAGTGCACCACGACCTCGTCGCCAACCTTCCAGCGCTTCACCTTGGAGCCAACCGCCCAGACGATGCCCGCCGCGTCGGAGCCCGCGATGTGATAGGGCTGCTTGTGTACGTCGAACGTCGAGACGGGTGTGCCGAGTGCTGCCCAGACGCCGTTGTAATTGACGCCCGCCGCCATGGTCAGGATCAGCACATCGTGGCTGTCGAGCTTCCAGGTGGGCACGACCTCCATCCGCATGGCCTGATCCGGCGGGCCGTGCCGCTCCTTCCGGATCACCCAGGCATACATCTTTTCAGGCACATGGCCGAGCGGCGGAATCTCGCCAACCTCGTACAGATCCTTAAGCTCGCCTGAGCCGGCACCCAAGCCCGGCTGCCTTAAAGCGATAACCTCACTCATGGGTTCGCTCCTTGCCGCGACTTGCGGCCGTTAAGCTTGTTTGCAGTGCAGCATGACGCACTTTTTTGCGCACTGCAACATAGCCAAAAGAAGCCCCTCCCGCACTTCGAAAAAGCCGATGGGATAGGGCTTGAGCTGCCTTGAGCCTGACTGCGAACCGCGCAACCGGGCGCTGCGCCGGTGTGCACCGCAAAAAAGACGCACAAAGGTTAGGCACCGCCGCCAAGGCCGCCTCCCGACCGCAAAAGCGCAGCGCTCATTCGCACTGCTTGTACGGCAGGCTATCGCTCATGATCTCCTGCTCGTGCGAGACCATCATGCGCTCCTGCCGTAAATAGTTTGCAACCGCGGAGGCGAGGCCCGGATCGGCGAAATAATGGAGGCTGTAGGTCGTCCCGGGCGCATAGCCGCGCGCGAGCTTGTGCTCGCCCTGCGCTCCGGCTTCGACGTGCGCGATCTTGTTGGCGATGGCGTATTCGATGGCCTGATAGTAGCACGCCTCGAAATGCAGGAAGTTGTGCGTTTCGAGGCAGCCCCAATAGCGGCCGTATAGCGTATCGCCGCCGATGAAGTTGAGGGCGCCCGCCACGTAGTCCCCGTCGCGCTTGCCCATGACCAACAGAACGCGGTCAGCCATGCGCTCGCCGATCAGCCGGAAGAACTCGCGGTTCAGGTAGGGCGAGCCCCATTTGCGGCTGCCGGTGTCCATGTAGAAGGCGAAGAAGGCGTCCCAATGCTGGGGCTCGATGTCCGCGCCGGTCAGCCATTCGATGGCCACGCCAGAGGCTTGCGCCTGCTCGCGCTCTTTGCGGACGGTCTTGCGCTTGCGCGAAGACAGCGCGGCGAGGAAGCCGGCAAAATCCTCGTAGCCGCGATTGTGCCAGTGATATTGCGTATCGGTGCGCTGGAGCAGACCCGAAAGCCCTAGCGCCTCCCACTCCTCTTTCTGCGCGAACGTCACATGCCAGGAAGACGCCTGCTGCTGTTTGGCGATTTCGATGGCCGCCGCCGCGAGGTATTCGCGCGCATGGCTCTCCGGGAAGCCGGGACGCACGAGGAAGCGCGGGCCGGCCACGGGCGTGAACGGGACCGCAGTCTGAAGCTTGGGATAATAGCGGCCGCCCGCCCGCTCATAGGCCTGCGCCCAGGCGTGGTCGAAAACGTATTCGCCGTAGGAATGGGATTTGAGATAGCAGGGCAGGATCGCGGCAAGCGCGCCGCCTGCGTCCTTCAAGGCGAGATGGCACGGAGCCCAGCCCGTCTTCGCCGAGGCCGAGCCGCTTTCCTCAAGCGAAAGAAAGAATGCGTGCGCGAGGAACGGATTGAAAGGCCGGCCGGGCGGATTGGCGCAGGCGTCCCAGTCTTGCGCGGAGATATCGCACGCACCCATTACTACGCTGACGCTTAAACCAGCGCGCTTGCCGTCCAAGGTCCTGCTCCCGGCTCACACCATCCGCGCAGATATAGGCTCGATGCCGTTTTCGAAAAGCCCCGCCTGCCGCCGCACGGATTGCCGGTTCCCGGCAAGTGCTAGCGAACCGCGCACTCAAAGTTTGGCCCTTACCTGTGATCGTCTTCCTTCTCACCCTTGCCGGCCTCGCGGGCATTGTGGCCATCCCCGGCGCGGAAATGCCTGGAACTTCGGGTTAGTGACTCGGGAACTTCGTGCTATATTGCTTCAAAATCGGAAAGCCGCGTTTCCGGCCTCCAAAATGGACCGCCGGAGTAGGTACGAGAGCCAATATGGCGTTGCACTGCGGTTCAGAGCCCCGTGCCGCGCTTTTCGCCGGCCTGCTTTCGGGGCATGGGGTGAAGGCGGGCGGGGAAACAGCCAGCCAGGTTCGATACGAGATGAAGGAGGCCGCGTGCTCCAGCGCGCTTTTATTTGCGGATTGTCCGGCCTAACGCTTTCGCTTGGCGAGGCGGACTTCCTCACGGCGGCGCGGCCCGCTGGCGTCATCCTGTTCGCGCGCAATGTTCAAAGCCCGGAGCAGGTGAGCCGCCTTATCGAGGATGCGCGCGAAGCGGCCCAGGGCGAGGTTCTGGTTCTGGTCGACCAGGAAGGCGGGCGTGTTCAGCGCCTGTCCGCGCCATACTGGCCGCGCTACCCTGCCGCGCGCGCTTTCGGCCTCCTGAGCGGGAAGGATCGCGAGCGGGCGGCGAACACCGCCCGGCTGTGCGCCCGCGCCATGGCGTACGATCTTCACGCGCTCGGCTTCAACACCACCTGCGCGCCCGTGCTCGACGTGCCCGTGCCTGGCGCCGACAACGTCATCGGCGACAGGGCCTATGGCGGGGATATCGAGACCGTCATCGCGCTGGGCGGCGCGGTTGCGGAAGGGCTGCTTGCCGGCGGCATCCTGCCCGTGATGAAGCACATTCCGGGGCACGGCCGGGCGAAGGCCGACAGCCATCTCGCGCTGCCCGTGGTGGATACGCCGCTCGATGAATTGCAGGCGTCCGATTTCGCTCCGTTCCGGGCACTCAATCACCTGCCGATGGCGATGACCGCGCATGTGGTTTTCACTGGCGTCGATGCGGACGCGCCCGTCACCGTCTCGGCGAAGGCCATCGGCGAGGTTATCCGCGGCTTTATCGGCTTCGACGGCCTTCTGATGTCGGACGATCTCAGTATGCGGGCGCTTTCGGGCACGCTTGAGGAGCGCACGCGCGCGAGCCTTGCCGCCGGCTGCGACGTGGCGCTGCACTGCAACGGCAAGATGGAGGAGGTGGCCGCCGTCGCCCTGGCCTCGCCTCCGCTCGAAGGGCCGGCGCTGCGCCGTTTCGAGGCAGCCCTCGCCGCGTGCAGGGAACCGGAAGCCTTCGCCCGCGAGGAAGCAGAGGAAGCCCGCGCGGAAGCACTAGCCGCGCTCGCGTGAATCACTCAAACTGCGCGCTAACGTGTCAAGCGGTTTCCTGCCGTCATCCCGGAACGGTGAGCAGCGCCGTATCCGGGATCGCAAAGGGAGTCGGCACCTGTAACGATCCCGGATAACGCCTGCGGCGTTTCCGGGATGACAGAAGAGGCGGACGGCAGGGGTTGGGGTGTCAAGCGGAGAATCGGACGTGAGCCAAGAGGCGGAGGTCAGGCAGGCAGAACCGGAAGCGGCGGCGGCGCCCGGCGAGTGGGAAGCGCCCGAGCGCATGCCCGAGGAGGGCGACGACGATATTTTCGTGCTCTCGCTGGACGGCTTCGAAGGCCCGCTGGACCTGCTGCTCGGGCTCGCGCGCAACCAGAAGGTCGATCTGGCCAAGCTCTCGATCCTAAGGCTCGCCGAGCAATATCTGGAATATATCGAGGTGGCCCGCGCGCTGCGCCTTGAGGTCGCCGCCGACTATCTCGTGATGGCGGCATGGCTCGCCTATCTCAAGTCCAAGCTGCTTCTGCCCGAGAAGGAGCAGCAGCAAGATGGCCCGACCGGGCAAGAGCTTGCCGCCCAGCTCGCCTTCCGCCTGAAGCGACTCGAAGCCATGCGCGAGGCGTTGGCAAGCATGATGGGCCGCAAGCGGCTCGGCCTCGACCTGTTTCCGCGCGGCATGCCAGAGAACATCCGGGTCGTCCGGTCGAGCATCTATTCCGCCAGTATTTTCGATCTGCTGAAGGCCTATTCGGAGCAGCGCCAGCGCAATGCCGTTACCGAGGTGAAATGGGGCGGACGCGAGGTCTGGTCCATCAAACAGGCGCGCGAGCGCTTGTCCGCGCTCCTGGGCGGCGAGCCCGACTGGGCCGCGCTCGACAAGTTCCTTGAGGAATTCAGCCCACAATCCCTGCTCGGCAAGACGGTTACGGCCTCAAGCTTCGGCGCCACGCTGGAACTCGCGCGCGAAGGCTATCTCGAAATCAAGCAATACCACCCGTTCGGCCCGCTTTACCTCAAATGGCTGAAACAACCGCCCGAGGAAGACGCAGCTTAGGCTGCAAGCAATGTCGCGAGGTCAGCCCGCGGTTCTCTCAAGCTCGATGGCCGAGCAGGTGTGATGGTGCATGTGGCCGGTCAATTGGCCGCGCTCCAGATCCAAATTTGCGGAAAAGCCAACGGGTACGTAACGAGGCGGCCGCAAAATCCAGCCCGCGGGCCAGATTTCGAGCTTGCCGGCCTTGGCGTCGTAGCTGCCCGAGACCGCGAATTTGCCAGGGCTGACATTGGTCTTGCCCGGCATGTTGCGGAAGGTGAAGACGCCGTGGACGTCGCCATTCGCGTCCGCCTCGGAAAGCTCCACGGTGACCGCGGTTCCACCCTGGCCGCAAATGTACTGGCCTTGCCAGATGCCAGCCAGCGGTGAAGCGTGAGCGTTCAGCGCCAAAACGGCGTTTCCGGCGGAAAATACCGGAAGCAACGCAAGGAAGACGAGCCGGGATAGCCTGAACTGCATGCCAACACCTCATTTTGCGCGCGGATTTGCCGGCATATCAAATTAACACTGCACGCACAACATCGTGTACGGTGTTTCAGCCCGTGCGGTCCACCTCAAGTTGCCGGGCCGCGCGGCCCGGTTGGCCGATGCTCTTCGCCGAAGGCCTCACATTAAGCTGCACATCCTTCCCCGGATTGTAGCGGCATTCCGCGTAAGCCGAGACAGACGGCCGATGCGCCGGTTGTGTAGTCCCGCGGAAGATGGCTTCCGGAGCGTCGAAGCGGCTTGGCTTGAGCTATTCGTCACTGCTGAAGCAGTACAAGCGCCAATAGGTGCGAAAGTGACACGCAACCGCACGGGAGGGCTGCATAAATTTGTTTCTCGCGCCAGTGGTATACATGCATCAATGTTAAGGATTTATTCACCTAGTGGTCTCACAATTATTCGCATGACAAGGGACGGAGCCTGCAAGCACCTCCAAATATCCACCGATGCGTGGGCTTGGTTGTACTGCTTCTGCTACTTACTTAAGCTTGATCTTGGAAGGCTTTAGGGGGAGCCGGCGCCCAAAACGGCCCCTTGCGCAACCTGCGCAAATCAGGCGAATTGTCAAAATTATGGCATTGGGGATATCGGAAGGTTTGCAATGGCAAGCAAGGACGGCAATAAACCAGCCGGCGGTAGCAGCAGCGGGCGCGCTCCCATACTGCCGCTGCAACTCCCTTCCAACATCGCGCGGCTGCCTTCGGCGGACCGGCGCGAGAAGCTGCGCATCCTGGAAGCGCTTCTCTTTGCCGCCGCCGAGCCGCTCGACGAAACTTCGCTCGCCAAGCATCTCGGCGCCAAGGACGATGTCAAGCAGCTTCTAGACGAGTTGCAGAGCCTTTATTCAGGCCGAGGCGTCAATCTCATCCACGTCGCGGGCAAATGGGCGTTTCGTACCGCTGAAGATTTGTCGTTTCTGCTGGAGCACTATTCGGTCGACCAGCGGAAGCTTTCCAAGGCTGCGCTCGAAACGCTAGCGATTATCGCCTATCATCAGCCGGTTACGCGCGCCGAGATCGAAGAGATCCGCGGTGTCAGCACCTCCAAAGGCTCGCTCGACGTGCTTTTGGAAATCGGCTGGGTGCGTTTGCGCGGCCGCAGGCGTGCGCCGGGCCGGCCCGTCACCTATGGCACCACCGAGGCCTTCCTCGAACATTTCGGCTTCGATTCCGTCCGCGACCTGCCCGGCCTCGCCGAGCTTAAAGGTGCGGGCCTTCTCGACAGCAACCTGCCGCCTGGCTTCGCCGTGCCCGAGCCGGATGACAGCCTGGTGCTCAGAGAGGACGAGGTGCCGCTGGAGGAGGAAGAACCTGCGGGGGAGCCGGCTCCTGAGCAGGAGGAGCCTCTGGAATCAGGCGAGCCGGAAGAACAAGCTGAAGAGCAAGAGGACGAGGATGCGGAGCCGCCCCTGCGCGCCGCTTCCGGTGGCTGACACGCCCGCTCCGGTTAAGCATCTGGGTAAATAACGATCAAAATCTGTCCCGGCTTGCTCTATGGAGTTAACCGCGCTTGACATGCTTCGCGCGTGCGGCCACGTTCTGAGCAGCCGTTTCGGATGCGCCTGCCGCGAGGCGACGCAAGTTGGATGGAGTAAACATGGACACGATGCCCCAAAACCTGATGATGCTTGGGAACCCCTGGCAACTGGGGCTGGTCTTGCTCGTCGTCATTCTCTTGTTTGGCAAGGGCAAGGTTTCGGACCTGATGGGCGACGTTGCGAAGGGGATCAAGGCCTTCAAAAAGGGAATGTCCGAGGACGAGGCTGCGCCCGCACAGACGCAGCCAAAGCCGCTCGACCATCAGCCTGGAAAGACCGAAGGCGCCGCGGTGAATACGGAATCCGGGACGAGAGTCTAAGCAGCTCCTGTGCGTGGCACGCTGGGCTTAACGTGAGGCAGCAGTCTTAAGTATGTTCTCGTGGTCCGAGATTCTCCTGATAGCAATCGTGGCGCTGATTTTTATCGGCCCCAAGGAATTGCCTGCGCTTCTTCACAAGCTGGGCCAGATGACCGCCAAGCTGCGGCGCTCGGCCGACGAGTACCGGCGGTATTTCGAGGACTCGATGCGCGAGGCGGGCTACCAAGACTTGCACAAGAACATCAACGACTTGCGTTCGCTGAACCCTTCGTCGCAACTCAGAGCGACCATCGACAGCGCGATTAATCAAAGCTACGCGCCGAGGCCCCAGCCCGAAGGCACTCAACCTTCGCCGCAGCCGTCACCGGAGGCTCAGGCCGGCGTCACGCCGGCGGCGGAAGCGGCGGTGTCGGCAGCGGCGGCTTCCGGAACTGGCGCGCTGGCAGAGAAGCCCGCCGCATCCCCTGCGGGCGGGCCGGCAGCGCGGGAAGTGGCGGCTGGGCCGTCAAAAGATCATGCAGCGCCAGTGGCCTGAGCTGAGACATGACTGTGCTTGATCGCGACGGTGACATCGACCAGACCAAGGCTCCGCTCCTGGAGCATTTGATCGAACTCCGGCGCAGACTGGTCTATTGCGTCATTGCGATCGGCGTCAATTTCGTTGTCTGCTACATCTTTTCGACTGAGATTTATAACTTTCTGCTTATCCCGTACAAGCTTGCCGCTCCCCATGTGAAGCTGATCTACACGGCCATGGAGGGCATGTTCGTAACCAAGATACGGGTGTCGTTTTTTGGAGCGATTGCGCTGTCGTTTCCCGTGATCGCCGCGCAGATTTACCTGTTCGTGGCTCCGGGCCTGTACAAGAACGAACGCAGGGCTTTCCTGCCATTTTTGGTTGCCGCGCCCATGCTTTTCCTGCTTGGCGGGGCGATCGTATTCTTCGTTGTCATGCCGCTTGCCGTGCACTTTTTCCTGTCCATGCAGGAGACCGGGGACGTCGAGATCCAGGCGCTTCCGGACGTTGGGAATTATTTGCATCTGACAATGACGTTCATCCTGGCCTTCGGCCTTTGCTTTCAGCTCCCGGTGTTGCTCACTCTGCTTGCGCGTGCTGGGGTGGTGACGTCGCAATGGCTGCGTTCGCAGTGGCGGTATGCGATCGTTCTCATTTTTGTGGTTGCCGCGATTTTGGCCCCGCCGGACGTGCCCAGCCAAGTCGCCTTGGCCATCCCTACGCTCCTTCTTTATGAACTTTCGATTCTCGCGGTGAAACTCGTTGAGCGGCGGCCCGCCTCCCAAGATGAGTCAGCCGGAGGCACAACCAGCGAATAGGGCGAAGCCCTTGCCGAACCCGATACTGCCATGCGTGTTTGTTGTTATTGTCTGCGCCATCGGCTGCCTGCAGAGCCGCGCGTTTGCGCAGCACCTGCCTCAAAGCCGCTCGATGCCCGATTGCCAGTTACAGGCGGGCGGTGAAAGCATGGTTGTTGCCGTGGCTGGGCCGCAAATG
>Ga0182021_10004005_pt1 | contig 17253 bp, 11 predicted proteins | sample 612E3MmetaG_FD_120493 | JGI IMG/M metagenome (GOLD analysis project Ga0182021, IMG submission 120493) | Permafrost microbial communities from Stordalen Mire, Sweden - 612E3M metaG (Illumina Assembly) | ecosystem: Environmental > Terrestrial > Soil > Wetlands > Permafrost | place: Sweden...
GCGACTTCATCCACTCCAAGTCCTCGTCGATCTTCGACGCCGGCTCGGGCATCGAGCTGAACAGCCGCTTCTTCAAGCTCGTGTCGTGGTACGACAACGAGTGGGGCTACAGCAACCGCGTGGTCGATCTCACCAAGAAGATCGCCGCCAAGCTTTGAGTCGCGGCTGACGCCGCTTGCGCGAAAGGCTGAAAGACTGAAAGGCTGAAAGGCTGATTTTGCAGCCCAGTCGTTCGGCTTTCAGCCTTTCTCTTTCAGTTTTTCAGCCCTTCAGTCTTTCAGCCTTTCCCTTCCCCATGCCGAAATTCAAGACGATCCGCGATCTCAACCTGGCCGGTAAACGCGTCCTCATGCGCGTGGACTTCAACGTCCCGCAGGACAAGGTCACTGGCGTGATCACCAACAACCAGCGCATCACCGCCGCGCTGCCGACGATCAAGTACGCCCTCGAAAAGGGCGCGTCCGTCGTGCTCATGAGTCATCTCGGCCGTCCCGATGGCCAGAAGATCGCCAAGTTTTCGCTGGCGCCCGTCGCTGCCGAGCTGGCCAAACTGCTTGGCCGGCCGGTGAAATTCCTCGACGATTGCGTCGGCGCCGCGGTCGAAGCCGCCTGCGCGCCCGGCACGCTCAAGGCCGGCGATGTCGTCCTGCTCGAAAACCTCCGTTTCCACATCGAGGAAGAGGGCAAGGTGAAGCTCGAGGACGGTACGTCCAAGAAGGCTGATCCGCAGGCCGTCGCCGCTTTCCGCGCGAGCCTCACCAAGCTCGGCGATGTGTTCGTCAACGACGCCTTCGGCACGGCACATCGGGCGCATTCGTCGATGGTCGGCGTTGCGCTCAAGGACAAGGCGGCCGGTTTTCTGATGGAGGCCGAACTCAAAGCCTTCGCCGCCGTGCTCGACCACCCGCAGCGTCCGCTGCTCGCCATCCTCGGCGGCGCGAAGATATCCGACAAAATTCCCCTCATCGAGAACCTCATCGATAAGGCCAACGAGATCATCATCGGTGGCGGCATGGCCTTCACGTTTAAAAAGGTTCTCAACAACATGGAAATCGGCGCGAGCCTTTTTGACGCCGATGGCGCGAAGCTCGTCGTCGAACTCGTGGCCAAAGCGAAGGCCAAGGGCGTGAAGATCCACCTGCCGGTGGATTATGTCTGCGGCGAGAAACCGGCTGCTTTCCCGCCTGCAAACGAAGCGGTGGCGAAGGCAGCCGACGACGCCAGCGGCATCCCTGCGGGCTGGATGGGATTCGACGTGGGCCCCAAGTCGAATGCGCTCTTCACCGAAGTCATTGCGCGCGGCAATACCATCATCTGGAACGGACCTCCAGGCGTGTTTGAGTCCAAGCCTTTCGCGGCCGGTACGCAGGCGATGGCGCAAGCGATCGCTGCAGCCACCGCCCGCGGCGCCACCACCGTGGTCGGCGGCGGCGACACCGCGACCGCGGCGAAGAAATTCAAAGTGGCCGACAAGGTCACCCACTGTTCCACCGGCGGCGGCGCCAGCCTCGAATTCCTCGAGGGGAAAGTGCTCCCCGGCGTGGCGTTCCTGGAGGCGTGATCGCCTCCCGGTTCCGGGTTCCGGGTTTCATGTTTCGAGTTGGTCTCGGCATGAAATCCGCTCAACTCGGAGCTCAACGACCCCAACCCGGAACTCGAAACTCGGAACCCGAAACTCAATTTCTCCCATGATTCGCAAAAAGCTCATCGCCGGTAACTGGAAAATGAACAAGACCTCTGCCGACGCCGTGGCGCTCGTGCAGGAGATCGTGACCGAGGTCGGCCGCCAGACCGACGTCGATGTCGTCGTGTGCCCGCCCTTCACGGCGCTGGAAAGCGTCGGCCGGAAACTCGATGGTTCCACCGTAAAACTCGGCGCGCAAAACATGCACCCCGAGGCGAGCGGCGCCTACACGGGCGAGGTTTCCGCCGGCATGTTGCGCGCCATCTTCACCACCTATGTGATTCTCGGCCACAGCGAGCGCCGCACGTATTTTCACGAGACCGACCAGTTCATCAACCAGAAGGTCCTCGTCGCGCTGAAGAATCAGCTCAAGCCCATCCTGTGCGTGGGCGAGACGCTCGCCGAGCGCGAGGCCGGCTCCACGCTCAAGGTCGTGCAGACGCAGGTCGAAGCCTGTCTCGAAGGCGTGAGCAAGGAACTCGCGACCAGTGTCGTGATCGCTTACGAACCCATCTGGGCCATTGGCACCGGCAAGGTCGCCACGACCGCCCAGGCGCAGGAGGTCCACGCCTTCATCCGCAGTCTTCTCATCAAGCTCTTTGGCGACGCCGTCGCGCAGAAGCTGCGCATCCTTTATGGTGGCTCGATGAAACCGGCGAACGCGCCCGAGCTCCTCGCGCAAAAAGATATCGATGGCGGGTTGATCGGCGGCGCCTCGCTCGAAACGCGCAGCTTCGTCGATCTCGTGAAAGCCGCCCGGACGGCGTAAGCCATTCCGTAGTTCGATTGGCCCACGGATAGTCTGGCGTGGAACAGCCGCAACCAAACCGGAATTGGATTTTACAGGAGGCCGCAGGGGACACGGAGGAACTGATTTGACCGCGGATGACGCGGATTGCCGCAGATAGGCGTAGGGGCGCAGTCTCGCTGCGCCCGGGTCGGCTCAGAGGTTCGAATCTCGGAATTTTACAAAAGGTAACAAAGGAAACAAAGAGCCGTAGTTATTGCCCTGGCCCTTCGTTTCCTTCGTTGCCTTCTGTAAAATCCGAACGGATGTATGGATTTGGTTGCGGCTCCGCCGCGCTGCGTGTTTCGCGGTTAAACCCGACTGAGTATTTCCGGCTGAATCGGGCTCACTCCCCGGCCTTGGTCGACTCGCCCGCGGTGCCGCGCATCGCCTGGCGCGAAATCACGCTGATGGTCCCATTGTTTTCGAGGATCGCCGAGTGAACGTCATGCACGGAAGCGCAGGCCGCCCCGCGCAAGGCGGCGTTCAGTTCGTGGTGGGTGAGCTGGGCGCGTGCCATCACCTCCTCGAACAACCGGCCATTGTGGATGAGCACCTGCGGCCGGCCCTCGATGACCGCCTCGAGCTTCTTGCTCTTATAGGTGGCGAGGCCGACCAAATAGTTGAGACCGACGAGCGTGGTCGCGATGATCAGGCCCGCGAGCAGCGAATTGTCGCCGGCGTTCATGGAGTTCTGGACGGCATTCGCGAGCACCAGCAGCAGCACGAGGTCGAAGGGCGAGAGTTGCCCGACCTGCCGCTTGCCGGTCACCCGCAGGAGCAGAATGAGAAAGGCGTACACGACGACGCCGCGAAGAACGAGTTCCCACCACGGTACGGATAAATGCCACATGGCAGTTCCAATTGGTTGAGGTTTGAGAGAGGGCAAAAAGCCGGATTGCTGCGGTGCTTTCGAAGTGCAGAGAGCTGGCCGCCAATGCAAGGGAATCCTGCTTTCCTGGCGAAAAAGAATGCTGCTACCGCTGGCGATAAGGCTACACATTCGCGGGCTCCTGCTAGCCGAAGGTCTCGTAGGTGCGTGCTTCGTGGGCCCCGCGGTTTAGCCGCGCGGCCTGGGGTTGGAGCGCCTGCTGATGCCGGTCTGTGTCGTAGTGTAGGTTTGTCGCCTTGAGGACAAGCCGCTCCACCAACAGCAGCTGCAGACCAGGTATATGAACCACTCCGTTGCCTCTGTTATCTCCTGTAAAACTGTATTTTGCTTCGGGGCATTCTTGCCAGCAGAACCAAAGGCTCAGGATGGGTTGGTATCCGCCATGTATTGGTTGAACTCGGGTGTCGTCAGCAACGGGTCGAGGTAGGTGAAGGTTCCGCGGTCGCGCACTTCGCATGCGGCGTCAATCAGGCCGGCCATCGCCGCGCGATAGAGCGAGGCGGCCAGGCTGATCCGCCGGACTCCCGCCTGCGCGAGCTCGGCCACGGTGAAGGACTTTCCCTTGATGCCGGCCATGAAGTTGACCGGCTTCTTCAACGCGGCGCAGACGGCGCGCACGGCAGCGAGGTCCGGCAGCCCGGGAGCGAAAAGTACGTCAGCGCCGGCTTGTTCATACGCCTGCAACCGTGCGATGGTGTCGTCCAGGTCAGGGTTGCCGTGCACAAAATTTTCCGCCCGGGCCGTCAGGGTGAACGGAAACGGCAGTGCCCGGGCCGCGGCGGCAGCCGCGGCGACGCGTTCGGTCGCGTGCGTCTTGTCGTAAAACGGATGCCGCGCGTCGCGCGTCGCGTCCTCAATGGAACCACCCACCACCCCGGCGAGGGCGGCGAGGCGGATGGTTTCCGCCACGGTCGCCGGATTGTCGCCGAAGCCCTTTTCCAGATCGGCGGCCACTGGCAGATCGGTCGCAGCCACGATGGCCCGCGCGTGCGTGAGCGCTTCGTCCCGTGTCACCCGGCCGTCGCGGCGGCCGAGTGTGCCGGCACAGGCGGAGCTGGAGGTTGCCAGGGCCGGAAAACCCAGGCGGGCGAGGATGCGCGCCGAGCCGGCGTCCCAGGGATTCGGCATCACAAACACGGTGGGCGCATCGTGCAGCGCGCGGAAGCGGCGGGCTTTTTCAGATTGGCTGGCGCTCATGGGTGCACTGGCTAAAACGATGCAGGCGCTCCTAAAAACCGCGATTCTGAGTAGCGCAGGCATCCTTGCCTGCTTTCTTGTCCGATGCAGGCTGGAAGCCTGCGCTACTTCCAGCGAGAGTAAATAGGAGCGCCCATGCAGATGGAAACCGCGAATGGACGCGAAACCTCGCGAAGATGAGGCTGAATCGACAATCCAATTTTACAGGAGGAAACGGAGGCAACGGAGAGAACGGCACGAAACCGCTAATGCACGCTAATCTTCGCTAATTCGACATTCGCGCCGCTTCGCTTCCCTTCGCGGTAAAACTTCTTTTTCATTTCGTGTGTTTCGCGGTTCAACTGTATGGGGTCATGTCGTCGGACGAGCGAACGACACGATCTGGTTTTGCTCCCGGTGGTTGGTCCAGAAATTCGTACCGTCGAACGCGAGCGCCCGCGCTGCAAAGGGAATGTGGGCCAGGTCGTCGATCTGGGGCTTGGCCGGGCGCGGGTCCACGCGTGTGAGCCAGTAGTCGGTCGACTCTTCGACATCATTGGTGACGAGATAAATGAAACCGTCGACGAAAACCTGTCCGCAGATGCCGTGAGGGACGTCGATGACCCGCTCGACTTCCCCATCGTCACCGAGGGCGAGCACCTTTTGCGGATGCCACTGGCTGACGTGCAGCCGCTGTCCGTCGTAACCGAGCTGGGAACCGGTGTCGTCGGGGCAGGGAAGGCCGAATCTGGCGTCAAAGCCGTGCCCCGGAATCAAGCGGCGGATGATCCGGTTGTCTTCCGCCGTTTCACCGCATAGGACGCGCAGTTCGTCGCCCACCGCGGTCATGCCCCACGGCGTGCCCGGCGCGGCGGCATCCCAGCCGACGGTCCACGTCGCCGGATCGATCGCATAGACGTGGCGCGTCTCCCGCGAACCCATCCAGAGGGTCGCACCATCCCACGCGAGCGATTGCGGTTTGGGTGCGGGCGAGGCGAGGCGCTGAAGTTCCTGAATGTCGTTCATGGTCGTGAGAGTATAGGAGGAGAATTGCCCGAAGAAAGAACCAAGCAATCGGCCGGTCCAATTTTTGAGCAACTGTACCGCCTCGGCGCACACCAGTCAGGCCGGCGCTCCGTCAGATGAAGCACTGGAGAGGTGGAAGAGAATGCAACAAGAAGTTTGCCGTGGGGTAGATCGATCGTATGATGTCGGTAGGTTACCCGTTATCGAACGTGTTCGTTCATAGATAATTTCTGCCCAAAGCCGTAAAATGGTCCCGGCGAAAAATCGTCGCCTACCAATGAGCCAAGGCGGGTTTATCAACGGACGAGCCGGGCCTATTATGAACCAGAAAACAATTTTCCTGCCAAGCCGGTGCCGCAGAATCTCCAGCCGGAAATCTTCGCCGGAAGCCCGACTATTCGGTATGGTTTGTTCGGCGATCGGCCTGTTTTTGGCGCTGGCGATCCTACCCTGTGCTGCGCGCGCCGCGGGAGCCTTGCCCGTGATCAGCGCATTTGAGGTCAACCCGGACACGATCAACCTGGGGGAAGCGGTCGCCCTGTCCTGGGAGGTCACGGGCGCCACCGCGTTAAAAATCGACCAGGGCGTCGGGCCGGTGACGGGTACGGCTCTGGCGGTCAAACCGACCGGCACCACGACCTACACCCTGACCGCCACCAATGCAAACGGCTCAAAGACCGCCAAGGTGACGGCAACCATGCTGCCACCACCGCCGGTTATAACTTTTTTCGGGGCGGCGCCGGAGCCGATCACGGCCGGTCAATCCACCAGTTTGAAATGGAGTGTGAACGGGGCGACGTCGTTGAGCATCGACAATGGCGTGGGCACCGTGACCGGCACGAGCCGCAAGGTTTCGCCGACGGCGACGACGACTTACACGCTGACCGCGAAGAATGCCAGCGGGACGAAGACCGCAACAATAACGGTGAACATGATGGCATCGCTGCCGGTGATCACATCATTTACGGCCTCGCCGACTACCATCACTGTCGGCGGATCGGCGAAGTTGAGTTGGCGCGTGAGCGGTGCGACGTCATTGAGCATCGACCATGGCGTGGGCCCCGTGGAAGGTACGAGCTGTCAGGTCACGCCGACAACGACGATGCTCTATATACTGACCGCCACCAACGCGACCGGCGCAAGTACCGAGCAAACCACCGTCATCGTGGTTCCCCGTCGGTAAAACGGCCCGCCTAGCAGCGTGTCGGACTTCGTCCTCCACGCTGCTAAACAAAATGGCTGCGCCATTTTGGAAGGGATCATCCCAAGGCTTCCGTGTTTGCGGTACGCGGATTGGGGTGGCACGGGCATCTTGCCCCTGATTTGTCGGGGTAATGGGCAAGATGCCCATGCCACTTCCGGAGTATTTGCAATGAGCTCCATGTGACCGCTTGTGATTCCGCGTTGAACGCATGCAAAAATTGCCGCGGGCGTGAATCGATCGCATAGGGGAAAGTATCTATTATATAAGATGCCTGTTAACGATTAATTTACGCAAAAATTGTAAAATGACTTGAAATGCAAATTCATTGCTTTCCATCACGCAAAGGGGGGCCCATCAACGGCGCGCCATGCCTATCATAAACCAGAAAACGCAATTCCAGTCGTGTCTGTGTCCAGAAATCGGCGGCAGAAAATCCCCGGCGAGATTCCGTCCGTTTGGTAATGTGGGTTCAGCAATCTGCCTGCTCTTCGCGCTTGCAATCCTGCCAATTGCCGCGCGGGCCGCTGATGCCCTGCCCGTGATCGGCTCGTTTGCCGCCAGTTCGGTCACGATTCACGCAGGGGAAACGGCAGCCCTGAGCTGGAATGTGAAGGGCGCCACCGCCTTGAACATCAACCAGGGCGTAGGCATGGTGACGGGCAAGAGCGTCACAGTGAAGCCGTCTGATACCACGACTTACACGTTGACCGCCACCAATGCCGCCGGCTCGCGCACCGCCAACGTGACGGTGACCATGCTGCCGCCTCCGCCGGCGATAAAATCTTTCGTGGCGGACTCCGAGACAATTCCGACAGGCCAGTCCACCAAATTGAAATGGAACGTAAGCGGCGCGACGTCGCTGAGCATCGACAACGGCGTCGGCACGGTGATCGGCACGAGCTGTCAGGTCACCCCGACGGCGACGATGCTCTACATTCTGACTGCCACCAACGCCAGCGGCAGTCGCACTGCACAAGTCATCGTCACCGTGGTTCCTCCCGAAGGATCGACGAGTCATCACGTGATTGCCTACAATTCCGCCTTACAGGGCAGTTGGGTGCGCTCCTGCCGGGAAACCAGTCCGATCTACACCGATTTCGCCGCGGCGGCACCAGGCCTTTCCGGCAAAGCCATCGAAGTTCGTTTCGGCGCGGCCAACGGTTGGAACGCCTTCGGCCTCGCCGATCGCAAACTCGGATGGGATCCGCAGTACAAATATCTGAACGAGTTTCGCACGATCGAATTCGACTTCTACGTCGAAGCAGATTCGACCGGGATCGATAACCTCGTGTTTGTGCTCGAGGACGCCGGTTGCTCCGACGACCTGCAGTTGACCGATCTCATTCCCGGTTGGTCCAGACTCGCGGCGGCCCAACGCGTGAACCGCTGGTTCCATGTCACCGTCGCTTTGCAGGCGATCCATGTAACGATCCCGCGCTTTCATCAAATCCTCATCTTCAACCGCGGCGACGGCGCGGCCTCCCGGCCGCATTTCCGCATGGCCAACGTGGAACTCGGCTGGGTCAATGGCCTGGCCCCGTCGGCGGTCACCCTCCAGTCGGCCACGCCCAACCTCAGCTACGACCAGCTGGCGCTTACGTTTACCACGGACAAGGCTACGCTCTACCGGATCGAGTATGGCATCGGCAATTACGGGCAGGTCTTCCAGGGGCCGGCCGACGAATGGAGTTCGACCCATACCGCCACGCTCACGGGTCTGCATCCCGGTTCCACCTACCAGTACCGGATCGTGGCACTCGACCACCGCACGGATCCGACCGCCGCCCCGAACCAGGGCGTGTACGCCGGCAACTACGCGATGCCCACCACACTGATCACGCCGCCGACGATTTCCGGACTCGCGGTGAGCAACATCGCGGCCAATAACTCCAGGCCTTGAAAGCCGCCTCCGATGCCGACGGCCGGCGGCTGCTCGACGTGTTCGACTTCCACCGTAAACGCTCCGATTGTAGCCGCACCGTTTTCCGGCCCGGACGCGAGGTTCGGCCCGACCCTGCCGAAGGGCGCACGCGAGGTGCGCCCCTACGACGGCCAAGTTGGCCGCCGGAGCGCGGACGTATCGCCGCAGGCGATTGTCCGCTCTCAATGCGCGCGGAAAGGCGGACGAGGTTACACCTACGTCCGCGCTCCCAGGTCGGTTCTCATGCCAGGTGTAGGGCTTTCAGGGCGCCTTCGGCGCCGCGCCGGTGGGCGCGGGCGCCGTTGGGCTCCCGGGGACCGCGCCTCCGGGGGCGCCGCCCCGCGACCCACGGCCGCCCCGACCGCCGGGGCTCACGTCGACCGGCAGAGAGAAGTTCGCCGGCAACGGTTCGGGATGCGTCGGATCGAAATTGCCGAAATCATCGACGATGTATTTCGCGAGCGGCAGGTGCGCCTGCTTGATCCCATACACGATGCACTTGGCCTGAAGGTAGGCGCCGTATTCGGAGTGATGGGTCCGGTCCGCGAATTGTTTGTCCGCGTCGGCCCCGAGCGCCGTGTTGAGCTGCATGCCCAGCGTGTTGAGATCGATGCCCGGCGCGTCGATTTCCTTCGCGGTCGCCATGGCGGCGGCGGCCCACGCGCCGAGCGAGCTGGGGTTGCCGGTCTCGCCCCGGCGGGCCGAGGGCGACGCAAGGAGGGGATGACCGCCCTTGGCGCGGACATCGGCCACGAATCGCCGGAGGATTTCGCGGTAGGTGGTGTTCGGTTCGGCGTAGGTCACGGAGAAATCCTGACCGGCATACATGTTTTGCGGGCCGCTGTTCTTGGAATCGTTGGTCCCGAATTCAATCAGGACGTAGTCGCCGGACTTGAGGGAATCCAAAACCTTGTCCCAGCGCCGGTGCATGAGAAAGCCCTTGAGCGTCTCGCCGGATTCGGCGTGGTTGGCGACCACGACTCCGGGCCCGAACCAGCGCGGTGCCATCTGGCCCCAACTGCCGCCACCGCCCTGGTCGGTGACGGTGGAGTCGCCGAGGATGAAGAGCGTGATGACGTCGGTGACCTTCTCGATTTGGAGTGCGGCCAGAGCCGGGTGGGCGTTGCTGAAACCGACGGTCAGCTTGTCGTCCCAATTGAGGGTGTTGATCGTGCCGGTGGCCTTGTCCCATTCGCGGTCGTTGAGATCGACCTCACCGCCGGGGGAAATCTTCGGGGTACGCACGTTGACCATGAAGCTGCGGGTGACAAACTCTCCCGCGGCGGCCTGCACGCGTTCCAGCATCAGGCGCCGGCGCTCCGATTTGACGGTGGCGACCGTCTCCTTCGCCGGGTCGCCCAGCGTGATGGTGACGCGGTAACTGCCCTCCGGCACGGCGACGGAAAACTGAAACGGTTGGGCGGAGGTCACTGCGCCGGTGTGCAACGGGTCGGTATTCTTCTGGGTGACCGCCTCGAGTTTTGCGCCGGGCTCGAAGCCATAGCCGGTTTCCTTGGAATACACGAGGGTGGGTGCAACCAGTGTGTAACCGGGCGCGGCCCTTTCGGCGCCGAATTGGAATTTGAATGTGGTGGCCGGCGCGGTGGTCGGCTGGGCGGCGGGCAGCGAAGCGATGACAAAAAGCATGAGCAGTGCCGCTGCCGGATACTTGGGAGAGAAACGGGTTATCATAGTAAGAGATTTTGTTGATCGATTTGTAGCCGGCCTCGTTGAGGCCGGTCCGGGGTCGGCGACCCCGGCTACAGGGCCAAAGGGTTCCGGATAGGTCGTCAGATCACTGCGCCAGCACCCGCACCGGGCCGAGCAGTCCCGAAGTGGCGACGGCAGTGGGAGCGGACGCGGCACCGCGGCCTCCGCCACCCGGGGGAACGCCGGTCGGGGCAGGTCCTCGCGCGTTGCCGGCTTCCGGACCTGGGGCGCCCGGTCCGCCGCGGCGACCTCCCGTACCGCCGGGGGCTCCGCCGCCAAACGAACCGCGTTGTTCGGCGGGCGGCGCCGTCCGCACTTGGATTTCGAGGGTGTTGACGCCGTCTTTGATCGACGCGGTCACTTCCCAAAGATACGGCGGCCAAGGGCGCACCGGGAGTTCCGTGCCGTTCAGGCGAACGCGGGCGATCTCATGCACGTTGCCCAGGTCAAGATAGAAGCGTTTATCCTGCGGTACGAGGGCGGGGGTGAACTCCCGCTTGTAGATGCCCGTGCCCTTGAAACCCTCGACGCCCAGCTCCTCCCAGGTTTTCAGCGACGTGGTCACCTGCTTGTCGCCCAGCGTCACCGACCACCCGTCATCCAGATCCGCGATCGACTGGCTGCCGGAAAACGTCGGCAGCGGCTCGCCCGCGCCCGCCGGTAGCGCACCGATCACGATGAATCGCGCTTCCTGCGGTGCGAGCGCCAGCGGCACGGCCACGGTCCCCTTCGCCGGCGCGACGCCGGCCAGCGGATGGATCGTGCCGGTAGTCGCGTCCCACACCTGCACCGGGCCGGTGCCGACGAGCGTCGCGGTGCGCAACTGGGCCTGATTGGATTCGTTGAAGAAGAAATAAACCTCACCGTCCTTCAGCGAGCGGCGCATGTATTTGACCGGCGGGCACGCGGCGTCGAGTTTGACGTCCGGCGGCGGCAGCGCGGCGACCACCTTCGCGGTGATTTCCGGCGTCGCTTCGAGCGTGGCAAAGCTCAGGTCCGGCGCGCCGGCCCCGGCATTCAGGAAGGTGCGGTCGATCACCATGGTGGGCGTGCGGCCGACAAAAACGACCCTGCCGCCGGCCTTCGCAAATGCCCGCAAGCGCGCCAGCACGTCCTTTTGAATCACCGTTGAGGTCGGGACGATTACGGCGCGATAGACCTGCCCGCTGAGGTTTTTCAACCCGCCGCCTTCGAGCGTGCAGACCGTGGTGAGCGTATCGGCATCGATGTGATCGAAGTCGATTTGATGCTCCAGCAATTGGGTCACCAACCGGACGGTGTCAGTGTCCGCTTCCCGGTCGCCGAACCACATGCTGTCGGTCGGGTGATACAAGGCGACCTGCGCCGCCGGCCGGCCGATGGCCAGCAGGTGTTGCGCCCGGCTGACGTACCAACCGATCGCGGCGCCCGCATCATGCAAGGCCTCGCCCCCGGCCGGCGCCGTGGTCAACGGGCGAATATTCAGATGGGTGATGCCACGCACGAGCTGGTAATCGACGACAAACTTCCCGCCCTGGTTCGGACCGCCGCCCTGTTCGGTCCAGACCAGGGATCGGCCGAACAGATGGGCCGCGGACCCGGCCAGCTTGGGGAAGTCGGTCACGAGGCCCGGATGGATCTGACTGAGATTGTCGATGCCGGGCACGCCGACGTATCGCATGTCGCGCCAGAAGGAACCCTCGCTGTTGACCAGCGACATCATCGTTTCTTCGTGGTTCAGGTGAACCATGTATTCCATGTTCCGCGCGTTGCACCACTCTTGCTGCAGCTTGTAGAAATTGTCGCGGAACATGCCGCTCCAGACATCCCAGTAGTCGGCCTTGGCGCGTTGGGCCTCGGGCGTCATCCGGCCGCCGAAAATCAGCGGGATGTACGGCTTGAAGTCGTAGCCCTTTACGGCCTGGAAGGTCTCGAGCAGCTTGGGCGTCCATGGGGTGACGCCCGAGTAATCGGTCTCGTCGCCGCGGAAGCCGAGGACGGTTTTGCCGAACTCGTCGCCGACCGCCTTTTCGTAGGTTTCGTAAATGAGTTTGATGAACGTGCGCGTAGCCACGGGGTCGAGATAGTCGATCAGCGTGTAGAGGGTGTCCTTGGTGGCGCCACCGTCCTCTCCATTATCGTTGCGGGTGGGCGAGGTGCGGTAGGCGTGCCGGATGAACGCCAGTTCCCATGCTCCCGTGTCCGCAGGAGCCGCCCATTTGAGATGTCCGTCCGCAGGGAGCGGCACAACCGTGCCTTCCGGGGCGCCGCCACCACCGCGTCCGCCACGTCCGCGTCCGCCGCCCGCGCTGGCGGTGAGGAAAATGCCCTTCGTGCCCGGAGGCACCGGGATGCTGAACGGCTCTCCGACCGCGACGTTGTAGCGCACGTCGGCATTGGGCAGTTGAACGGTCAGCTCACCTGCCCCACCTCGGGGTACGGCGTATTTGAAGTTACCGTCGGCGGGCAATGGCATCGGCTTGACCGTCGGCGCGGGTGCGTCGGCCGCGGGTGCCGCCGCCTCGGGGCGCGGATAGGCCAGGATACCCAGCGTGTCGACGGGCAGCGGAATATCGATCGTCTGGCCGGCGGCGACCGTGCAGTGCGCGTCGGCGATGATGCCTTGCATGCCCAACTGCGGATAGTCCCGGCTGATCATGCCGCCGGCGAATCCGTCGGGATAACCGCAGTCGGTTTCAATCCAGACCTTCATGCCGCGTTTCTTGCACTCCTGAACGACGGTTTTCACCAGGTCCATATACTCGGGCGAGAGGTATTTGGGCTGCACCCGCTGCGAGTTGTTGATCATGTAGACGCCGCCGCCGTTGGCGTGGATGCGTTCGATGTCCGCGATGATGCGCTCCTTGCTCTGCGGGCCCCCCCAGATGGCCCAATGAATGGCGCGGTATTCCATTGGCGGTTGGGCAAACGAGGCGGCGGCCTCGGCCACCGTCGGCATCGTGATTTCCCGCCATGGTTGGGCGGCGGAGAGAGAAGCGACGGCCAACGAGGCCAACGCCGCGGCGAATAGACATCGGGGAGTGGAACGAGTCGTCATAGGGAAAATCCTTGGGAGAGTTGCGGCGTGGAGTCGTTGAACAGGCAAAGCTCGGCCTGCGACAAGTTGTAGCCACGAGCGTGAGCGAGTGGATGCGCATCCACTCGCTCACGCTCGTGGCTACTCGGCATATGCAAGAGGCGGAGAGAGCCAGGCATCGATGCAAGTTGGGCAAATTTCGCGGGGGTTGCCCATGATTCATTGTTTCTCAAGCATCAGCTACTGGGCCAGCAACCGCACCGGGCCGAGCAGTCCCGAGATGGCCACCGGAGCAGCCAACGCGGCCTGGCCCATGCCGCCCGCGAGACCTTCCCCGTTGGGTCCACCGCGACCGCGACCACTCCCACCGGTGTCGATGACCAGGCCGCCCGGGACTCCGGTCGGGGCGAATCCCCGGGCCGCGCCGGCTTCCGCACCAGGCGCTCCACTGCGCCGACCGCCGGGGCCGCCGCCGAACGCGCGCGGCTCACTGGCCGGCGCTGCCCGCACCTCCACCTCGACCGTGTTGGCGCCGCTCTTGATCGACGGGGTCACGTCCCAAACGTAAGGCGGCCACGAACGGACCTCCAGTTCCACGCCGTTCAGACGGACGCGGGCGACCTCGTGCACGTTGCCCAAATCGAGGTACACATGGCCGTCGGGTGGCAGGGTGGCGGGCGCCGTAAAGGTCTTTTTATAAAAGCCCGTGCCGGTGAACAACGCGGCGCCCAGATTCTCCCAGGGTTTGAGCGGCACGGTCATCTGTTTTTCGCCCAGCGTCACCAGCCAGTCGCCATCCAGTTCGGCGACCGTCTGGCTGCCAGCAAACGTCGGCAATGGCCCGCCGGCGCCGGCCGGAAGCGCCCCGATCACGATGAAACGCGACTCTTGGGGGCCGAGCACCAGCGGCACGGCCACGGTGCCCGCCGCCTTCGCGACGCCGGTCAGCGGATGAATTGTGCCGCGGGTCGCGTCCCACACCTGCACCTGGCCGGTGCCGGCCAGCGTCACGGTGCGCGACTGGGCCTGGTTGGATTCGTTAAAGAAGAAATAAACCTCTCCGTCCCGCAGCGTGCGGTGGATGTATTTGATCGACGGGTAGGGGACGTCGAGTTTGACGTCCGGCGGTGGCAGCGCCGCGACGACCCGGGCGGTGATGTCGCCCGCCGGTTCGAGCGTGGCAAAGCCCAGGTCCGGGGCGCCGGCCTCGGGATTCAGGAAACTCCGACCCACCACCATCGTCGGCGGGTGGCCGACAAAAAAGACCTTGCCCCCACCGGCGGCGAAGGCCCGCAGGCGTTCGAGCACGCTCTTTTGGATCACCGTCGAAGATGGGACAATCACGGCCCGGTAGATTTGTCCGCTCAGATTTTTCAGGCCTCCGCCTTCGAGCGTGCAGACCGTGGCCAGCGAGTCGGCGTCGATGTGATCGAAGTCGATCTGGTGTTCCATCAGTTGGGTCACCAGCTTGACCGTGGAATCGTCGGCTTCCCTGTCGCCCAGCCACATGCTGTCCGTCGGGTGCAGCAGTGCGACCTGCGCCGCCGGCCGCCCGATCGCAAGGAGGTAGCCGGCCCGGTTGACGTACCAGGCCATGGCCGCGGCGGGATTGAACGGCCACTTGGGATCATCGCTGACCGCATTGTTGACGCCGCGAATCTGGAGATAATTGACGCCGCGCACGAGCTGGTAGTCGGCCACGAATTTGCCGGCTTGATACAAAGCGCCGCCCTGTTCGGTCCAGACCTGCGGCCGGCCATAGACGTGGGCGGCGGAACCGGCGAGCTTGGGAAAATCGGCGACGATGCGCGGTCCAATCTGGTTGAGATTATCGATACCGGGCACCCCGACATAGCGCATCGCGCGGAAGAAGGAGCCTTCGTTGCGGATGAGGTCCTCGCCGCGGTTGAGGTCGAGCATCAGCTCCTCGTGATTCAGATGCGTCATGTATTCCATGTTACGCGCCCGGCACCAGTCTTCCTGGGGCTTGAAAAAGTTGTCGCGGAACATCGCGCTCCACACATCCCAGTAGTCCGCCTTGGCGCGCAACGTCTCCGGCGTGAACGCCGGTTCGAAGAACCGGGCCAGGTAGGGCTGCAGGTCGTAGCCTTTCACGTGCTGGAAAGTCTCGAGCAGCTTGGGCGTCCACGGCAGGAAGCCGGTGTAGTCGGGCTCATCGCCGCGGAAGCCGAGGATGGTTTTGCCGAACTCCTCGCCGACGAATTTCTCATACATCTCGTGGACGAGTTGCAGATACACGCGGGTGGCGTCGGGGTCGAGATAGTCGCTCAACGCGTAGAGACTATCCTTGTCCCGCGTGCCATCGTCGCGATTGGAGTAGCGGGTGGGCGAGCTGCGGTAAACGTGGCGCACGAAGACGACCTCCGACGGCCCGGGGTTCGGGGCGGTCCATTGGAACCGGCCGTCGCCGGGAATCGGCAGCACCTGGGTCGCGCCGGACAGGCGGGTTTGGGCCAGGATGCCCACGGTGTCGGGCGGGACCGGAATCTTGAGCGTCTGCCCGGCGGCGACCGAATAGTGCGCGTCGGCGACGAGCGCCTGCATGCCGAGCTCGGGATGCTCCTTGCTGATGAGCCCGCCGGCGAAACCGCTCGGGTAGCCGGCGTCGTCCTCGATCCACACCTTCATCCCGCGCCTCTTGCATTCGGCGACGGTGAACTTGACCAGCTCCATGTACTCGGGCGAATAGGCCTTCGGTTGCACGCCGCCCGAGTTGTTGAGCATGATGACAAAGGCGCCGTTCGCCTGCATATGCTCGATGTCGGCCAGGATGCGCTCCTGGCTCAGCTGGCCGCCCCAAATTGCCCAGTGAATGGTGCCGTATTCGCGCGGTGGCTGCGGGAAGGCGGTGGCGGCCTCGGCGACCGTCGGCAGGGTGATCTCGCGCCAGGGTTGGGCGGCGGGGAGGGGCAGCGACAAACAAACCGGCAGGAGGTAGCGAAGGAGCGTTTTCATCGGCATGATTTTGGGCTGGGGGAGAGTTCGCCGGGCTGACGTGGTCGCGGCGGAAAAGTTGCCCCCAAGTTGGAATGGCGGCCTTCGGACGCAACCCGAAAGGCCCCTCGCTGGGAAAGGTTGACCATTCGCGCAATCAGGGGAAGATCCTATGGCAATCGCCCGAGCGACAGTGTCATGGCCAATCCCCTTGAGCACGTGAGCCCGGACGCATTATTCCTGCCGGAAGGAAGCCCCAACACCATTCCATGAACACGCGTGGCGGCATACTGGTCGTGGATGACGACCCGAGCGTCCTGTTCACCACCACGCAGGTTTTGGAAGCGGCGGGCTACCGCGTGTCAACGGCGACCACCGGCCGCGACGGACTTCGCCTCGCCAAAGAGGCTGCGCCCTTCCTGCTGTTGCTGGACGTCCGGTTGCCGGACATGAACGGGTTCGAGGTCTGCCGGCTCGTCAAGTCGGACCCAGCGCTGGCGGGCATGCTGGTGATATTGATTTCCGGCACGATGACGGGTAGTGCAAGCCGAACCGAGGGGTTGGAGCAAGGAGCGGATGCCTACCTTGCCCGGCCGATGGAAAACCTCGAACTGTTGGCCCAAATCCAAGCCATGTGGCGGATTTGGCAGGTGGAATCCGCCTTGCGCGAGAGCCGCGAAGCCCTGCGCAGCGACATTGCCGAGCGCAAGCGGACCGAGGATGAGCTGGCAAATCTCGGTAATCGGTTGAACTCGGTCCTGGATGCGGCGACGCAAGTGGCCATCATCGCCACCGATCCGCAGGGAATGATCACGGTGTTCAATTCCGGGGCCGAGAGGATGCTCGGCTACCGGGCGGGGGAGATGGTGGGCAAGCAGACAC
>Ga0182021_10004006_pt1 | contig 17250 bp, 11 predicted proteins | sample 612E3MmetaG_FD_120493 | JGI IMG/M metagenome (GOLD analysis project Ga0182021, IMG submission 120493) | Permafrost microbial communities from Stordalen Mire, Sweden - 612E3M metaG (Illumina Assembly) | ecosystem: Environmental > Terrestrial > Soil > Wetlands > Permafrost | place: Sweden...
AGCACAAACCGGAACAGGAAAAACCGCCGCATTCGGCGTACCAATGGTTCAACGCTTAAACCGTGAAATCCGTGGCGTTCAAGGACTAATTTTAGTTCCAACACGCGAATTAGCTGTGCAAGTGGCAGAACAAATGGCGCTTTTCGCGAAATATGCTAAATTGAAGGTTCTAGCTGTTTACGGTGGAGAATCCATCAACAAACAAATCCACTCACTAGCCAGCGGAGTCCACATAGTTGTCGGCACTCCAGGCAGGTTAATCGACCTTATGGAAAGGCGCGTATTGAACCTTTCAACCGTGAAGATAGTGGTTCTTGATGAAGCCGATCGCATGCTCGACATGGGCTTCACCGAAGATGTTGAATTCATTCTCTCAAAAACACCCCGCGACAGACAAACGAGCCTTTTCAGCGCAACCATGGAACAATCAGTCATGCGTGTATGCAACAAATACATGAAGAACCCAGAGAAAATCTTCGTTAGCAAAGACGAAATCGCATTAACCCAGATGAAACAGTTTTACACCATCGTCAACCAAAACGGCAAATTCGGAGCACTCTGCGACATCCTACACGACGACAGAGTTGACAAAGCGATAATTTTCTGCAGAACACGCAGAGAAACCAGCCGCCTCTCAGACCAACTCTACCGCAAAGGCTGCCGAGTACAAGCACTCCACGCAGGCTTCACCCAAGCACAGCGAGACCGCGCAATCAGCGAATTCCGCTGCGGACGTACAAACCTGCTGGTAGCAACTGACGTTGCCGCAAGAGGCTTAGACATCGAAGGCATCACTCACATAATCAACTACGACGTACCAAACGACGCACCAGTATACTTCCACCGTATAGGCAGAACAGCACGCAAAGGCGAAGACGGAACAGCAATCACATTAGTAAGCTACGGCGAAATGTCAAACTTTAACCAAATCAAATCGCTCACAAAGACCAAAATCGAAGAAATCAAGCCAGTAACCAGCGAACGCAGCAGTGATTCGCCCATCCAAAGCTTCTATTAAAACAAAGTTTCCCTTTGTTTTTTATTTTTATTTTTTAGGTTAATTGATTAAGACTTAAAAAGAAAGCAAGCCCTTTATTGTTAACCATGAGTAAGCTCTTAGGAAACCTCGTTCAGGGCTTCGTTTGGTTTACGAATAAGAGTTTGATAAAAAACCTCATCGTCATCACGTTTTGCATATTGTTCATTTTAGTCCAAATCTTCTTTCCCTACCAGTATTATGCGTCAGCGCAGAGAGATGCTAATTCTCCGTTTCAAGTTGGAATCCACTACGTTTACGAACAGGACAACTTAAGCCAGATTTTCGGGGAAGTCACACGTATTCACGATTTAGGCTTTAAGGCTATCCGAATAACTCTGGAGTGCAACCCACTGATTTATGATGACTTACAAAACCAAAAAACAGATGCTTTCTTTGCGGCAACCGACAATTATGGCTTATCTGTAGCGTTGGTTATTCAGAATTTAGAATCAACCGACAAAGTGGATTATTACCTTAACCGGTGGGGAAGCCACCTCAAATATGTGCAAGTCATGAATGAACCAGAGTTATCTTCAACGTGGTCCGTTGGATCTATATTCACTGACGATGAAATAACCAGCAACTTTGACAGACTTTATTCAACCGTCCAAGCTCATAATCTCTCAGCTCAATACTACACTAACTTTGGAATCGGCTACATTCTGAGAAGCAATGTGCCCATGGACCTTAGCAAAAAACTTGATTTTGTAGGTTTGGATGTCTTCATGGATTCATTCCTTGTTTTATCTCCCCACTTCATCCAATACCTCCACCAAATTACTGGCAAAGACGTCATTATAACGGAGTTTGGCATGTCAATTAGCAATAGTCAAGCGCAAAGTGACTTCCTCATAAAGGGACTTAACCTCTTCAAGAGCATGGGACTTAAGGGTTGTTGGCTGGTTTACTGGAACAGCCAACTGGATAACTACGGAATCCGCGACAGACCTGCAGAACAAGCAGTAGGTGACTGGATTGCAAAAAATGCTAACTGAAAATAGAATCGTCAATCATTTGCGCCATCTACGTTCAATAGAGAAACTCTTCATTCAAGGCTTGATTTTAGCAATCGTGTTGGTTATTATTCAATCTCAGTTGGATAGTTCCCGACTATCTTTGACGATGTATATGCCTCCGATTGGTTTTGCCTTTTTAGTCGTAATAACATATTTTGTGCAGCCGATTTTGTTAGGCGTCTTGAACATATTCATAATCAACACATTGTACAAAACCAAAGGGTGGCAAGTAGGTATATGGTTAAACGGCATCTTTCTATTTCTAACATTCTCCACAGTTAACCTTGTTCTGCAAACAGTCCTAAACGTGTCCTTCACGAGCATTGCCATTATCGATATAGTTCTGTTAGCGTTGCCGTTCGGGTGCATCTCACGCTTTAGCAACGGCGAATGGAAAAAACCCATCGACTAACCTAGTTTTGAATCCAGAAACGCCTTTACAGCCTACCACGGCAGGTTTCTGCATTGAACCAGTATTAAGGATTCGAACATGCACTTTGAAACATGGATCAAAACCTAAAACAAACATATTCTAAAAATTAATTAACCAAGAATCCTGCAAGTTAAACACATGATTGACGCTTCGATGCTGACCCATCTTCTTTTAGCTTTTGCAGTCGGCAGTTTGTGGGTAATTGCCATCACCGTTGTTGCCGAAAAGAAAGGCAGCATCGTTGGCGGAATCCTCGGAGGGCTTCCCTCAACCTCAGCGTTCTCTTTTTTCTTCATCGGCATAAACCAGTCTTCAGCAGTCGCTGTCCAAGCAACCACAGTGTTCCCTTTAGCCTTCGCCATAACAAGCGCATACCTGTTCTTCTTCGCCTTCTTTAGCCAAAAAGGATTCTTACAAGGCATAACCATCTCGCTAGTGATAAGGTTTGTAATTTCAGGCTTAATCGTTGCCTCGGGCTTTAACGATTTTTCTCTTGCCCTATTCAGCGGAGCAGTTATTTCTGCTTTAACTTATTATGCCTTCCTCAAGAAACTGAAACTGGAAAATTTAAAGGCTGAGAAAAAAATCTACACCATTCAAGAGATTGCGCTACGAGGAATCGGCGCTGGTTCACTGGTTGCTCTATCGGTGTTTCTGAGTCAAGTTGCTGGTCCAGTGCTCGGTGGAATAGCCGCTGCGTTTCCAGCGGTCTTCACGTCCACATTGATAATTCTGAATCGAAGCAAAGGATTGGAGTTTTCACGCGCTATCACCAAGCCGCTTGTGTTTTCGGGTATTCTAACGATAATACCCTTCTGTGTTGCTGTACGGTTTTTGTATCCGAGTCTGGGGGTTTGGGTTGGAACATTAGTTTCTTATGCCCTTGTCGTTCCTTTAGCAGTTGTCTCTTATTTTGCAGTGAAACACAAAAAAAAGTAACCAAGTTACAGGTACAAAAGCTAAGGTTCAAAGTGGCAACCTATTTTTACTGGAAATTACATTTGAGATAGTAGCGAACGGTTTTTCAAGTTAGGAGCTTTTTTATTGAAGCGGTTGACAATTGTCATTCTGGTTGTCATAATCGTAATAATCTTAGTTTTTGCCTCCGCTGAACTGCTTTTGCCCTACCTTAACCTGAACGACAAAGAACAGCAACCCCAGACAGCTGGTTTTCACGTTGGCGTTTCTTTCGGCGGCAACACCACCGCACAAGCAAAAGGGCTAATCGACAGAGTCAAAAATTTCACTAACCTGTTCGTAGTGCAGTCGGGACCTGTCAGCACGAACGAAACATCGTTGAATGAAATTGTGAATTATGCTGTTGCGTCTCGTTTGGATGTGATTGTTTATTTTGGCTACTTTAACCCCGCCTACCCCTGGCAGATACCCTGGCTGGACTATGCCAAACAGACTTGGGGTAGCCATTTTTTGGGAATATACCCAACGATGAACCTGGCGGACAAACATTAGACGTTAATTGGACTGGCTTTTTTAACCAAATAAAAATCCGCGATACCTCAATTTATCTTCAACATGTGCCAGGAATTGACCTTCTCCTCAACGGTTCACTGCCCATAGAAAACGATCAGGCAGCATACCATTTTCTAACAGCTGTAGAATCGGGCTTGGGGCTCAACGAATTAGAAACCCGTCAAATCCATTCGTTCACAACGGATTATGCCCTCTATTGGTTTGACTATTTAGGCAGTTACGACACTATCTTCGCTGAGTTTGGCTCTAACCAAAGTATCACCCAAACCATCGATTTAGCTAGGGGCGCTGCAAGAATGCAGAATAAGACTTGGGGCACAATAATAACTTGGACCTATGACCAACCACCATACTTGGTAAATGGCACTGAAATATACAACCAACTCATGACGACTTACATGTCAGGCGCAAAATACGCCGTAATCTTTGATTACCCACAAATCAACGACAACTCCTATGGAATCTTAACCGATGAGCATTTTGCAGCTTTAGATAAATTCTGGAACGATATACAAACCCTCAAAGTAAACGATGAGCCCGATGCGGTTTTGGTTTTGCCGCATAATTACGGTTGGGGAATGAGAAACCAAAATGACTCCATTTGGGGACTCTGGCGTCCCGATAGCACTTCAGCAGAAATCTGGAAAATAAAAGAAAAGCTTCTAGCACAATATGGTACAAGCTTAGACATTGTCTATGATGACCCTCAGTTACCAATTGCTGACAAAGGGTACCAGCATATTTACTACTGGAACCAAACGGTTTAATCCCAATTCAGTCAGTGTTGTTTGAAAAAATAGAGAACCACTATAAACTACGAAGGTCATTTGAATAGAAATGCAACCTAATCAGCAGCGAAGCCAAATCAAAGCTGGAATCCGAGTAAAAATTGTGTTAAAGCAGCATCAGCAAAGCGGCACATTAACCGAGGGAATTGTGAAAGAAATTCTTACCAATAGTCCAACGCATCCTCATGGAATCAAAGTGCGTCTAACCGACGGTAAAATTGGCAGAGTACAATCAATAATGTAGCGATCGAAACTCAGAGCTTACGCTTAGCTAATTAGAGAAAGAGAAATGGCTGCAGCAAGTTTATTTGTTATACCAGTAAACGTTGAATTTTTCGTTACGGTCTGAGTTTTGCATTGCATTGACTGTTCCAGAGAACTTATTTTTTCTTTGGTCTCCGATGGTTTCTCAGTGGACCAAAATGGATGATTGCTGTCAGTTCTTGTAACTTGCTGAGGTGTTTTGCATTTGGGGCAACAGACGACCGTTTTTGCTATGCACATAAAATTGCCTTAACAATAATGGCGCATTCTGGAATTTATTTTTTCAGACAAAACATAAAAAAAAAAAATAAAGAATTAACTCTTTTGAGAAGGGCTATTTTTTGTTGTTTGGGTACCATTGGCTTAGGTCTGCGTGGCAGAAGGGACATGAACCTGCGGTATTGAGAAGTTGGTTTCCACAGTTGGGGCAGAAAACACCGTTGGGTTGCGTGGTTACAGGCTGCATTGGGATAACTGTTTCCTTGGTTGGCTGGGTGATTTTTTGGTTGCGAGACTTCCGATTCGATATGCGGGGCTGACTTGAACGTTTTTGTTTGGTTACTGCGATGAGAACAGCGAATACAACAATGACTATTACTAGAATAAACGCTAAAATCATGGGGTTAGAAAGGAAGTTTGATCCATTGGTTAATGCGTTTGTTGGTGCAGTTGTAACAGTCGGAGCTGTAGGAGCAGCTGTGGGTGTCATTGTTGTAGCAATGGGGGTAAATAGCCACCATTGATTTATCGATGAAGCGTCTAACGCCGATACTTTGGCTTGAAGGTCTTGTGTGGTAAAACCGGGTGTCATTCCGGATGGAAGCGTCAACATTTGGTTTGCGCCCACAGTAACCGTGTTGTTGGTATATTGGTCGACGAATATGACTGAGCCAGCCATAACTTGGATAGTTGTCGAGTCATTGGAAACCGTCACCACATAATCTGTTCCTGAACCCATCACCATTCCTTGAGGCACTTGAACAGGTCTTACATCAAGAGTTCCTTCTTGCGGAGATAACTGCTCATGGATGTATGCAATACCTGTTCCAAGGAGCATTGTTCCTTCGACGACTGCCGCGCCAGTCAAAGCTATTGGAAGGGTCTCACCCAACAATAACATGCCGACTCCGATTTCTATCGGTAACGTTATGGCGACTTGACCAAATTCGTCGGCTTCCGCCCCAGTTTCAAACGGTATAGAACCTGTCGTCGGCGAAGGTACTATCGTGTATGTTATATTTCCAGTCATTGGATCTGTTTGTTTTTCGGGATAAACCCATGCCGAATCCGAGTTTGCGCCCAAATATACTGTTCCTCCAATGTCGGGATAGTTGAATGCGACAATTGTGTCGGCGTTAGTTTTGATTTCAGCTCCGGTTCCGATGGAGTTTTGAGTTGTGACCGAGGAGCCTGAGTCGGCAAATGATGCTGAACCTTGAATTTGTGAAATGCTGGCTAAATTAGTTGATGTGGGCAGAGCAGGTGTAGGGGCGGGGGTTGCGGTGGGGGCTACGGTTGCGATTGGCGGCACGGTTGCGGATGAGCCTGAACGTATTACGATTAATCCATTGGTGTCGCTTGTGTAAAGAAGTCCACTTAGGGTGGCTGTTATGATATCGGTGGTGAATGTGCCGGCTAAATGTTCCTGTGTCAATGAGCTTGCTGGGTATTCGTCGGCGCTAAAGCTTGCCCCTGAAACAGTTCCCTTAAACAAGATATCGCCTCCGCTCACAGGAGGAACACCTGCCATGCCGTATTCGTTCCAATATGCGCTGTCAGTTTTGTAGCTTGTTGGATACGTATAGAACACTATTTGGATTTGACTACCCGTTTGAGTGATATCCATCTGGTACGTTGCGGTTATATCATTCATCCGCGTGCTACCGTCTGAAGGATCCATGTCATAATAAACGCCAGATACTCCGCTTCTCCATGTTCCAGTCAAATCCCTAGCTGGTGTAAGTGCGTAAAGAGGTGTAATCATACCCACAAAAAGTAATGCCACTAATACGATTGGAGTAATAATCTTGAACGATTTACTTTTAACAATTAATTTAGAGAACAGGCTGGCGCCTTTCGTTTTTTGCATTTGAACTCTCTTCCATCACAGCGCTTATTACCATTCTCTTATTAACCTTTAAGAAGCACTGCTAAACAAAATTAATTCATTAAATGCTAAAACATTTTAATGCGCAAATTAAGTGAAGACAAATTTTAATTCTCTAAAAAAAATAAAAAATGGATTGTTTGTTGTTTATCTTGTGACAGTAAGAGTTATCGTTGTTTGATGTGTTAGCCCTGAAGTGTCAGTTCCTGTTACCGTGACTGTGTAGGTTCCTCGGCTGGTGGATGAGGGAACATTGATTGTCAGTGTTGCCGTGTTTCCTGCTGCCAATGGATTGGGGCTGATGCTGAATGTTATCCGAGAAGGGGTTGTTCTTGCTGACAATGTTACTGTGTCAGCATAGCCGTTGATGGGGTTTACGGTGATTCTTGAGGTGCCGCTGCTGCCTTGTCTTACGCTGAGGCTTGTGGGGTTTGCTGTTAAGGAGTAGTTTGGAGTTGTGACTGTTACTGAGATGGCTGCAGTGTGCGTTAATAAACCACTAACACCTGTGACGGTTACTGTGTAGGTTCCAGCTGCTTTGCCTACGGGCGGCATTATCGCAAGCGGGTATGAGCTTGAGCCAGTGATTATGTTTGTCGAGGGATTTGCTGTCCAGCCAGACGGCAGAGTAGTTGAGAGGCTGACTGTTCCAGTGAACCCGTTAAGGGAGTTCATGTTTATGGTGGTGGAGGTTTGGGTTCCTGCCAATGTAGTTAGCGAGTTTGGCGTGGCTGAAACGCTGAAGTCTGGTGAAGGTGGCGCTGCAAAGTTAGTAGTAAGTGGACTACCTACTCCGGTTGCTAAATCGTAGCCTATTCCTGCGCTGTAACCGTTTGATCCGCCAGTTATGTCTTTAAAGTCAGCTTGGTATGTTGAAGCTTGAGAGTAGACGTTGTAGATGTTTTGATTGGTTGCGGAAAGCCCCAAGGATTGAATAGCTGCCCATTGTGGAGCGCCTGCGCTGGTGCCGCCGACAACGATCCATCCGTAGCCATAGCTATCGTAGACTGCGAATCCACTGTTAGGGTCGGCATCGTAGGAAACGTCAGGTATTGCACGTTTGGCGTAGGGAACATTTGCCTGGTAAGCTGGTTTTGGCACATAAGTGCTGACTCCGCCGCCGCTGCCACTCCATGCCGTCTCTGAGGATACGGCTCCGTTGGAGAAGGTGAGGGCTGTTCCACCGACACAGACAACGTTAGCTGAAACCGCTGGCCAACTTGTACCTGCACCACTATCGCCTGAGGAAGCGTAGAATGTTGCCCCGTAGGAGCTTGTAAAGTAGCTGTCGTAGCCTGTTTCGCTTGAGAATTCAGAAGCGCCCCAACTCATCGAAACCGATACGACGTCTGATCTGAGGCGGGCATAGTTGATTGCTGAGAGTAAATCGCTAAGAGATGCGGAGTTGGCTTCAATCAGCAAAATTTTTGCGCTAGGAGCCACAGCATGTGCCCATTGAACGTCTAAGGCTATTTCAACACCCCAGTTAACGTTGCCGCGAACGGAACTAGACATTTTGTGGACTTCCAAGTTAGCAGCTGGCAACGCGAATTGGTTGGAGAATATTTGGAGGTCTGAGGCTACGTTTGGGTTGTCGTAGGCGTCGATGATTGCAATTGTGCCTTGGCCGCCGGTGGGTGGTAAGTTGTAGGCTGTTTTAATGTTGGCTGGGCTGTTGCCCGCAACTGCGAGTGGTTGGGCGTCAGGGTTTTTTATGTTGTGATAGGGTTGGGCTTGCCATTCTGTTTGGTTTGCATTAACAAAAGTTGGAACTACAATCACAAGAAGCATTATTGTTAGAAAAGTAGCAAATAAAACTCTTTTATGTAGAGTAAACAATCTTTTTGTCTCCTAAAATTACTATATTCCTCTAGTCGTCATAGCTATTTAAGGCTAACTACAACCTAAAAAACCGTTTGAACACACTTGAAACCTTAACGCACGCTAACGAATCACTGTGAAGGCGTAGTTGTTGATTGGTTCTTTTCGCTCCCGAAGTAATAGCCAATGATAGTTCCCACGAGCCCAGTCATAGCTGTTGCAACAGTCGAGAAAAGCACACTATTATTGGTCACTATGGGAATGAATAACATGACGATAAACGCTGCAATAACTACCATTGCAAGAATGAACTTGCGGTCTGCATCGTTAGCTGTTATTGGTCGTGTTACAGTTTCGATTGACTGGTAGACGCCAAAGAAGGATTAAACTTATTTTGGCACAAATTACTTAAACAGATTTATTCTATACTATCGAACACTGAATAGTTAAGGCCAAGGTACTAAAGTGGAACATGAGTATAAATTAGAAAATGATGCCCACTGCTTAGGCAATCCACGACATGAACTTAAGAGGGGAACCAAGATAAAGTTTGATTCTTTTGGCCACCCACATTGCCCCACATGTAATGCATCAGTTATGTACAGCTGGTAAATTTTAGGAACAGATAATACAAATTGAACCCTTGACCCCCCAACTCAGGAGGCAGCCAAGCACATAGTTTTGAAGTTGACCAAAACAGAGTTTATCGGAACGAGAGTTATGCCAAAAACTAACTAAGTAAACTCTTAGCCTATCTTAACAGCCTTATACGCTCTTAAGAGAACAATCAGTTCCCCTAAAAGAACACCCAAAACAGCAATTATCTGATGCTTATGAAGAAAAATGCACGATTGCCTTCAGTCGAAGTTTTCTTAACTAATCAAATAAGTCCTATTTGGTTAAAGGATTTTACTCCCCAATTATTTAGGTTAGCACCCTTACAATACACAAATCTTAAATTTGGTTCAAGCCAAGTATATTTTGGAAGGAAAGAGCAATTAGGAAAGAGAATCTTCCTAAAAAATCAATTTAAAAATGGACTCCAACGAATAGCATTGAATACTCTGCTATCAAAAAGGGTTCAAATATGCTCTGCCCTTCTTCCCAATTTTTTGATCTAATATGCCCAATTCCCGATGCCACTTTTCTAAGTTGCTTGCACTATAAGTGTAAATTACCCCAATGTATGGGTTAGAACAATCAAATTAAGATAATTGTAAAGAATCATTCTTTAGAAATCTTGGATAGATAATAGAGCTGACTGCTTTTTGATATAGTCCAACTCTGGGAATATCCCTTTTAAGCCTTGCAACCAACTTCTTGTTTGAGGAGAAAGGAGAACTTCTCGTGAGGAGATGGGGATTTACCCGATAATCCCTATCAACTCCAATCTTAATTCTTTTAAAAAGTCCTGATTTTCTTTTTCAGCATTAACAGGCTGATGGAGCCTGCTATTATCAGAGCTACTATGATCATTATTGAGGGAAACTCTGGAGTCGTTGGTGTAGGTGAAGTATAAGTTGGTTTTGCTGTTGGGTTTTGAGTTGGTAAACTTGCAGGAGGAGTAGGAGTTGGCGTGTTTGTGGGAGTAGGAATAGGTGCTTGTGAAAGCGTTGGGTTAGGCGCGTTAGGTGAGGGAGTGGGGGTTGGGTTTGGGGTTGATGTTGGAGTTTGAGTTTGTGTAGCAGAGTTCAAAGAAAAAATTATTGTTCCATAATTGTAAGTGCCATAAGTGATTATGTTGTTATTTGATAGTATGTCGAGTGTCTGTTGGGTAGGATGCCCATATTGATTATTAATCCCGGCACTGATAACAGCGTAAGTTGGGTTAACACCGCTTAGAAAAGCTTGAGAGGTACTTGTGCTACTTCCATGATGCCCGACTTTTAAAACTTGACTATGAAGATTATAGCCGGAAGAGAGCATACTTTGTTCAGTATCAAATTGTGCATCTCCAGTCAAAAAAACACTTGTATTGCCAACCTGAAGCTTCATAACAATACTCTCCGCGTTTACATCACTAAATTGAAGAGGATTGGTTGGGCTAAAAACAGTGAAGTTAATTGTTGGTGACATTGCATAAACTTGGCTTCCGCTGGCTTGAGTTAGGTTATGTGTCAAAGCTAAAGTTTTCCAGGTACTATAGGTTTGAGTTGTGGAGTTATAGCCATTATAGATGATGTCTTGAATGGGCAGGGGTGACTGCAAAACAGCGATTAAGCCACCTATATGGTCTTCATGAGGATGAGTGGCAACCATCAAATCAATTTTTGTTACATGGTAAGCATTCAAGTCATTTAGTACCGTGGTGCCTGCACTAGTTGGTCCGCCATCAATCAATATGTTCTTAGAAGATGTTTTTATCAGAATTGAATCACCTTGACCCACATCCAAAAAGTAAACAGTAACGTTTTCTGGACAAGACGTTGTTAATACAATCGGCGAAATAGTTGCTGAACCAAATGAATGCAAGTTTATCTGGCATAAAACTGCGATCATAATAGAAGCAAGTAAAAATACCGAGATTCGCTTCAACCGTTATACCCCTCGGTAGGTTAGAATTCTTTCCTTAAGAGTTTTGTGTGTCAAAGATCGTGACAGCTTGAGAGACTGAAGAGACGCAGTGGCAGGCGGGGATTTGAACATAACCTATAATGGTGATTATTTTTGTGGAGAAAATAGCACCAGCATAATTCTTTTTTGTTCTTTGTGGGGATGGGACACGTAGGATTTTCCCATCCCATGGGTGGTTGTGGGGCTGTTTGGTTTTTTGGGTTAGGCTGTTTTCCTGTTTGCGTTGGGATGGGGAGAGAGGTTTTTTTGTTGTTGAACTATGTTGGATGGGTGGGATGAGGATGGGCAAGTTCATGCCGGGTAAAATATTGCTGCCCATCAAACCGTTAAAACATGCCTGTAAACCGGTTATGCGCATATGTTTTATTAGAAATTATTAATTGGGGCATGATTTGTGTTTTTCAAACGGTGACGGATGGGGATACACTGAACACGCCCTCCCGTTGAGATATTCCCCAAGAAAAGAGATAGATCTATGAAAACGTGTAAGTACATAAAGCACTAACTTGCAAAAGTCTTAAATTCTAAATTTTAAAAATAACAACAGTTCTAAAAATTTAATTGAGGAGAAAAAAAATGAAAGGCTTAATGAATAAAATCTTCGTTATTACAATTGCTATTCTGTTTATACTTTCGATGACAGTCTCCATTTCAGTACTACCAAGTGCTAATGCGCATAACCCACCCTGGAACATTCCCAACTGGCTTTACCTCACTGTTGAACCAAATCCTATCGGTGTCGGCCAGCCTCTAAGCATCGTTATATGGGATGACCTCATTCCACCCACCGCAGGTGGAAGTGGAGGAGATAGATGGACTTTCACTGTAGACGTTACCTCACCTAGCGGATCTTCAAAAACACTAGGACCTTTTGCCTCTGATGATGTTGGCAGCGTTGGAACCTCATTTACGCCAGATCAAACAGGGAATTGGACTTTTCAAGCATTCTTCCCCGGTAAAACACTAACCAACTACAACCCAGTTACCGGTCAAATATCAGCCGTGACACCAGTTAGTCCATACGTAGGGGACTACTATGAACCCAGTAATAGCACAGTCGTATCTGTCACAGTCCAGCAAAACTCAATACCTCTACCTCCAACCTATCCACTTCCAACAGACTACTGGTCTCGCCCGATAGAAGGACAAAACAGCGCTTGGTACACAATCGCATCGAACTGGTTAGGTGCCCCCCAAATTTATGCCTCAGGCGCCGAAGCTAAGGTACAATCTGACGGTTCTGCTCCAAACACCCCACACATATTATGGACAAAGCCCATCGAGTTTGGCGGTCTTGTAGGAGGAAACGGGACTTACAACATCGGCGCCCCAGACATCACCTACTATTCAGGTCCCCAATATGAGCTCAAGTTCTCAAACCCAATGATAATTCAAGGCAACCTCTACTATAGCCAACCGTTGAGTGATGCAGGTACTGGAGCAGGAGTTGTAGATGTAAACTTGCAAACTGGACAACAAGTGTGGTGGCAAAATTACACCAGCTTTTCCTACGCTCAGCTTTACGACTACGAGTCAGGAAATCAGCACGGAATCATTACCAACGGCTACTTGATCAGCGCTAGTGGCACCACTTGGAACTTCTATGACCCGATGACGGGCGACTGGCTATTCAAAATAATAAACGTTCCTTCCGGCACCATGGTATACGGTTCGGATGGAAGCCTCGACATTTACACCATAAACAATGCGGGACATTACATGACAATGTGGAATGACACAGCAGCGCCGGGTGAAACCGGAGGAACAAGCGGAACCAATCAATGGCAATGGCGACCAATTGGACAAACCATCGATGGAAGCACGGCATATCAATGGAACGTGTCAATACCAGATCTAACTGGCATGACATTATCGGGTCCGAACACGGGCAATCCCAGCATAATTAGAGTAGTTCCAGGAGAGTTTATCTTCGGTCAGAGTTCAGCTTTACAGCAAGAGGGCTCTACTGCATCAACAACGCAAATGTCTGGCACCCCAAATCCTTACACTTTCTGGCAGATAAGCCTCCAACCGGGTAGCGTGGGCTCATTATTGTGGAAAAAGTCATACACAGCGCCAGCAGACAATGAAACAATGCTTTATGGTCCTGTGGACGAAGCGAGCGACGGAAGCTGGGTATTCACCATGTGTTCTCGAGAGACAATGCAATGGACCGGCTATAGCTTGGCTAATGGGGGCCAATTATGGGGTCCTACAGCGCCAATGACCACTTGGGATTTCTGGACGGGAACTAGCGGAGGTATTACTACTATCTCAAGTGCTTACGGAAACCTCTATGCAGCTGGCTACGGTGGCTTACTTTACTGCTATGACTTGAAAACCGGAAATACATTATGGACTTATGGCAACGGCGACACCGGAAACAGTACCAATAGTGGTTTCTCCACACCCTACGGAGTCTACCCAATTCAATTCAACGCAATTGCAGATGGAATGGTTTTCTTATCAACCAGTGAACACTCACCCAATGCACCATTATACGAAGGATCACTCGAACGCTGTATTAATGCAACCACAGGAAAAGAGATTTGGACATTATTCGGTTCCACTCATTCAGGTGAAGCTGCAGTCGCCGATGGTATGCTAACCTACCTCAACCTGTATGATATGCAAATATACACCATTGGTAAGGGGTCAAGCGAGACAACAGTAGAAACACCATTAGCTGGCATTGCAGGCGGGCAATCTTTCACAATACAAGGCAAAGTAATGGATACTTCTGCAGGAACTAAACAAACAGAGCAGGCAGCAGACTTTCCACAAGGTGTTCCATGTGTTTCTGATGCAAGTCAAGGCGCTTGGATGGAATATGTTTACATGCAAAAGCCAGCGCCGACAAACACAATTGGTGTTCCTGTATCGATAGATGTCATTGATCCTAACGGAAACTCTGTGCACCTCGGTGACGTCACAAGCGATTCAAATGGCTTCTACACTTTCCAGGTGAACCCGAGCATGCTTAGTGCTGGTCCAGGCACATACAAAGTCATCGCAAGCTTCGCAGGGTCTAACTCTTACTGGGGCTCGAATTCCGAATCCAGCGTTACAATCAACCCAGTTCCAACAAACACTCAAACCGCTACACCAATAGCATTCGCAACCACGGCCGACCTGATGACATACACCGTCGCCGCAGCAATCGCAATAATTGTCGCTGTCGCAATAGTCGGAATCGGGATAGTCTTTACCCTCAGAAGACGGCCTTAGACCTTACAAAGGTGTAACTTCACCTACCCCCTTTTTTTAGCAACAGCATTACTGTGTATCAGGCGGTATATTCTTGACCTATTTTCCGTAGTTTTTCTCGGTTTGTTTCTTTTGCGGCAGCCAAATTCAACACTTCCATGGTAACAAAATCTTCCGCCAAAAGAAAGTAATTTGGAAAGAACCAAAAACTGGCGGGGATTGTCCGTGGCGAGCGGGGAGGGATTTGATCCTGCGCCCAGCAAGAGATTTCACTCGCAAACCCATTTTTTCTTTTGGAGTGAACTATCAATTCATAAAACCTAATAGCTGAACTTTCAAAATTACAGTCATGTGCACTTTGCCAAATTTTCAAGCTCAAGATTTGCAAGAACTTCCTTGTCCCAGAAAAGAAAAAACAAAAAAGACCAACGTTGTAACGGTTGAAATAATCGTACCCGCTAAAGTCCTGTTGACTTGCAAATAAGTGAAATTTTCATCCAAAACTCAAATCTTGTTTGCTATTTAGGGGCAGCTTTCAACTGCACTCGCACAACCCTCTTTTTTTTCTTTGAGCGCTAGTCTTTCTCGAGTTTTTTGCCTAATTCGATTGAGCGTTTAACTCGTTGCCCTCCGCGTTGGCCTGCTTCCTCTAAGCTGGCTTTGCCTCGGGCTTCTTTAGAGCCTTTATGCTGTTTAGCCCGCACACGGCCACCTTTACTGCCGATTTCTCTATAGAACTGAGACTTTTTGGCCACTTTTGTGCCCGATTTCTTTGTAGAACTCTCTTCCATGGGTTGAAGCGGTTTTTCTTCCGCCCAGCTTCCTGCTTCGGCGACGGTTATTGGTTTTTGTCCACATATTTCCCCCCAAGGTAGATTATTTTTTTACCTGAATCAACTTGTCCCTTACCGCCTCGGCAACAAACTCTGCTCGTGAACGGTATCCCAAGAGCTTCTTTCTCCAAGACTTCATCGCCAAGTGCGACAGGCAGTTCGGCATAGGCACCGATTAGTCGGAAGCCTCATGCCCGAATAGTGTACACTATATCAGTGAGTTTTCGCTTTTTAGGAAGCCTTTTTAGTTAAACCAGAACTTATTTAGAGAGTGTGATAAGATGGAACTACTTTTTAGACCAAGCACACTTGTTAAAGCAGCGGTAAAAGACCTGAAATTAGCTTCAGATGTACCGAACAACTGCAAAGTTTATGTGTTTTATTTGCCAGCGCTGCTGAAAGATTACGCGGATCTTAAGGAAGAGCTATACAAAGCAGGAGTCACGGCTGAAAATAATATTTTTGTAGGAATATGGAGCATGGGCGCCCCTGACTTAACAAATGTGCTCTCAAATTTTAACGTGAACCGTCCACCGGCAATAGTGATTTTTGCTGCTCCTGAATTTTCAACTCCAGAAAACAACCCCAAAATAACTGCATACGCAAGAATTGACAACCAGACGCTCTTAGCTGACAAGGCAAAAGCTTCTGATTGCATTAACGAAACCTGCAGCCTGTTTCTGCAAGGCAAAATCAAGCAGGGGGTTTCTAACGTAACAAACGACCAATACAAATCAAGCATAGAACACTACCTCCAAAAAATAAGCAGTGTCATCTCCAAGTTTCTAAATGAACACAGCATAACATTTGATGTCACCAAAGGTCAAGTCATAATCGCTCCCGCTGGAAATTCACCCTAAAAAGGATAAAGAAATCCAGCGGTTTTTCTTTGCCTTTTTCCAAATTCCTTCAATATGGTGATCATGGCTTGCTCAAGGTCTTCCGAAATCTGGGGTATAGATGGAGTAAGGCTTTTCAGGTTTTATCTTATCATCAGAACATATAAAATAAATAAAATAATATTCAAACGGCTTGTCTCTATACCACCCATTTTGCGACCGCCCTTTGCCGCCGTTAGTTCCATGAGCCATCGTCGACATAAAAGTAGTCAACGCATATTTTAGAAAGAGTATTCACAATTCACATCTTGAATATTGTGTTGGCTTTCATAAGTGAGTTAAGTCACTTGAATCTTACCTATTCGGCAATTGGATTGAGTAAAATAGTTGAAACGATTTCAAAATAACCCTATACTTGAGGGCATAGGTACTCACTCGTGGGAATCACGTCAAGTCTTCAATGCCGCTGCGTTCGCCGCGGACAATCGTGTTCACATTCTCTATCGTGCAATGGGCACAGACAATATTTCTCGTATAGGCTTGGCTTCTTCTTCGGACGGATATCATATAGATGAGCGTTTACCTCTTCCAGTTTTTAGTCCATTAAGCGAGTGTGAGAACGAAGGATGTGAGGATCCTCGTTTGACTTTGTTGGATGGCACATTAATCATGGCGTATACTGCATTCGGAATACATTCACAGCACAGAGTCTATCAAATTAGTTTAACTTCTATTAATGTGACCGATTTTCTGGCTAGAAGATGGCAATGGAGCGAAAAGCTTCTGGCTTTTCCCGGAATTCACAATAAAGATGCAGTAATATTCCCTCAAAAGGTAA
>Ga0182021_10004007_pt1 | contig 17245 bp, 18 predicted proteins | sample 612E3MmetaG_FD_120493 | JGI IMG/M metagenome (GOLD analysis project Ga0182021, IMG submission 120493) | Permafrost microbial communities from Stordalen Mire, Sweden - 612E3M metaG (Illumina Assembly) | ecosystem: Environmental > Terrestrial > Soil > Wetlands > Permafrost | place: Sweden...
CAGGATATTTTTTGTTTACGTTGTAAATCGGGCTCCCACATTTCGAGCAGAACCGTTTCTTTCCGGTTTCCGCATCTTCATAGTTCGCAACGATTACCTGACCTTGAGAAATGCGTAGGTCCTCTTGTGACACCACGCAATATGTCGAATACGATGCGCCGTTCCTCTTTCTACACGAATTGCAGTGGCAATTTACAATCATCTTCAAGGGTCCAGCGATCCTGTAACGAACAGCGCCGCAATCACATGCTCCAGATAGTTCAGTGGTCATATTTTGTTCCCTTTCAACGTTAGCTATGCAATGCGCCAGCCCACCGCTTCAACTGAGTGGGATGTTGCTTCATCACTTCTACGGCACCTTCTTCGGAATTTCTTCAGACGTCCTTTGGGGCTTGCGGCAAAGCTATCCGCTTGTCGCGTGATCCGTACTGTCATTCGTTTGGCACTCGTTTTGAGGGCTCCCGCCCTTCCATTGAGCCAAGAAACCAGGTTGTCCAAACACGCTTGCTGACCTATCTTCTATAGGCGTAGATGCACGTCAAAAAGCTAATACAGTGCTACGTATCATCGCAAAACATCCAATTTATGCGGGGTTTTGCAAAGATCCCTTTGCTGGAAATGGCGAGCCAATAGTTTGGAAGGGGACTCAATAGCCGACAATACCAATCCAGACTGGTAGCTGCAACGTTTGGATACACGTTAAATTGACCGTTGAGTCGCCTAAAGCTCACTTGCGCCATAGGAAATGACAAGCCAAGTCCAAGGGCTTTTAGATAAGCTTCCTTTAACGTCCACAACGCAGCGGCGCGGCGCGTTATTTGCGCGGCTCTTGCGGTGATCCATTTCGTCTCATTCTCTGTAAATAAGTGATTAGAGAACAGCAGCCCAGCCAGGTCGCGATTTTGTAATTCGACATCAATCCCAACGGGGCGCTCCCCCACAACACACGCAATTAATCTGCCACTGTGCGACAAATTGAAGAACCATTTGGTGGCAATTGGAGGTTCTGCGACATACGGTTTACCTAGATTGCCGCTTAGAAAAGCTAGTTCTTGTGGTTCGCATTTAGTCACCTGTGCCAATGCGTGCCTTACCAGCATGCGAGTTCCTAGATAGCGCAGACAGTTTTCTGAATGAGAAAAACGATCCGCGGCCTGTAGTTCGGCATCACTCAATCCCGCCTTATTTCGCCACCACGAACTTGCTTTGGCAGAAGAGGGAATATTTTCTGTATCAAGTAGCCAAACGACTAGAGAGGGAGAGCATCCTTGAATCGTAGATTTTTCGCTGATTGACTGCACCCCTGCTCTATTTTCTGAAGAATAGTCTGTGTTGGTAGGACACAAAGCTTCACGATTTCGGATACAGGATTAGTTGCGTGCAACGAAACATCGCTAGCAATTTGTCGCTTACTGGGTCAAATACTTTCGCATCCCATAACTGAGTCGTACGCCCAAGATGTACCGCCTTCGCTTCGCATCGTATGGAGCCTTGCTGGACACTGCCAACAAAATTAGTCTTGAGCTCTACGGTTGTAAAGCTATTGGCACCTTCTGGTAGATGTGCTAAACATGCATAACCTGCTACGGTGTCAGCCAAAGTAACTACGCTACCTGCATGCAAATATCCGTTAGGTGCGAAATGATATTTTTGGAGAGCAATTTCTGCACTCACGAAACCTTCTCCCACGTCCTTGATCTCAATTCCCATGTATTCGGGAAGATAGTCCTTGCCAAACTGATTGAAGAAATCGGCACTATATTTCGAGCTTAACTCCATCTCGTCTCCCTCACGACAATAACTGATCAGTTGAGGATAATGTATCTATCCATGTTGCATTAAGCTAAATTAGTTTTTTATGTTGTTGTGGATATACAGTCAACATCCTCGACAAGAGATTCTACCCAATGCCGGGTTAAATTAAACTCGTACGCCGGCAACTCCAAGTCCAGCATTGACCGATCATTGTTCCAAAGACTTGCCCAATCCAATTCCACACCCGCTTCATAGACTGCCGCCAGTGCGCCATGGAACCAGCTTCCCAAAGACGGGCCGGATTCAACTCGGGTGCCTTCAAAAATCAAGCTCAACAGATCATTGTCGGGTTGGGCCCCATTTTTTACAGACAGTGAGGGGGACGCATGTGCCAACTCCCCAAGACTCGCCAATGCCGCAGAATGCAACGTATCCACTCCAGCAACGGCCCATTCCCCACAAAGCTCAACACGGGCAACCATGATACCCAAATCTGTCAATCCGCAAACCAATCCGTGAGACAGAATAAGTGCGTTAGCAGATGCATTACTCAAACCGTGCCTATACTCTACGGCCTTGCTGAAATAATTCCCGAGTACTGAATTGCCTGGAATAGCTGAACATAGACGTTGAATGAAGTCGACACCAGCCTGTGCTGGACCATCCAGACGTACAACAACTGAATTTCTCTTTCTTGGCCGCTGAATGGACGCATCGTGTTCGCACGCAGCAATACCCAACAGTTGCTGCACCAAATCTTGTGCTGATACACCAAATATAAGATGACGACGCGAAAAGTGATTGCGCCTAACTGCTATGATGCGGCAATATTGTCCTGCGTCATTGTCATCAGCAGATGAAATTGTCTCTGCATAGCGGGCAGCTAGTTTCTGTAACGAAGCAGGAGTCTTGGCCGACACTGGCAGCAGCCACAACGGTGCTGACCCCGTCAACGGAGACGGCACAGCATCGGGCTCCTCGATCACCACATGAGCGTATGTGCCACCTACTCCAAAAGCATTCAGACCTGCGATACGTTTTTCAACCGATCCCCATACTTTGTCCTGTGACGTAATCTTCAGCGTTTCAGCATCTGCCAGCGCGTGATTTAACGTCTCATAATCCAGTTGCCCAGGAATACGATTGTGCTCAAACATTTTGAGCACCTTTATGAGGCTGACGATACCTGAGGCCGCTTCAGGATATCCGATGTTTGGCTTGTAAGAACCCACTATGCACGGCTCGGTGCGCCCTCCATTTTTGAGCTGCTTTTGAATTGCCGTTAATTCAACAGCGTCGCCCAGAAAAGTTCCGGTGGCGTGAGCCTCAATATAGCCGATTTCTGCTGCAGTTACCTCGGCCGCTTCCCAGGCTGTACGCATGACTTCTTCTTGCGCTATTCCGCTGGGCGCTATGAAACTTTGCCGTACTCCAGTCTGAGTAAGTTTCACTCCTCGCACCACGCCAAGAATTCGATCTCCATCCGCATGTGCATCTGCAAGACGCTTTGCCGCCACGACTCCACATGCTTCGGCGCGGACATAACCGTCGGCCCGTGCATCGAATACACGGCAGTGACCATCCTGAGACAAGAGGCCAGACTGCATGAATGAAATCATCACATCGGGCGTGAGTATCGCATTTACCCCACCTACCATCGCGATGTCGATATCCCGGTTAGTCAGCGCATGGCAGGCTTGATGAAGGGCCACTAAAGAGGAAGCACACGCTGCATCGGCTGCCACGCTTGGACCTTTAAGCTTCATGAACCAAGACAACCTGTTAGGTGCCGCAAAATGGGACGTGCCAATCGCTGCGCTGCGATCAACGAAACGAAAGTCTCGCCCCACCAGCTTGTTGTAGTCATAGCTGCTAATACCAACATAGACGCCCGTTCGGCTGCCCTGTAGCTGCGCCAAGGTCAGTCCTGCGTTTTCCGCACACAGATATCCAAGCTCAAGAATGAGGCGCTGCTGAGGATCCATTGAGCGTGCTTCAGCTGGCGTGATATTGAAAAACTCAGGATCGAACTTGTCGATTCCGTCTAAGAGTCCGCCCCAGCGCAGACTATTTACGCGTGGCTCGTCGGTAAAATATGCGAGCAATCTTTCCACATCCCATCGCTGCCTAGGAATGGTGGAAATCGCCCGCCGCTTATCAAGCAGCATTCTCCAAAACGCTTCAGCATTTGACGCCCCCGGCGTTCGCAAGGCGCAGCCGATAATCGCAATTCTCTCCATATGCCTTACGTCAGGATTTGCGTGGCAGATCGATGCGTCGCATTGTCAGGCGCAGCAAATCGAAGGCACCCAACTCGAAGGAATAGCTGAAAACGCGTAGATACCGCTTATAACGGTCAAACACTTCTTGCCCCACCAATTCCACAACCTTTTCTTCATTTTGAATGAGTCCGTCGAACCAGGCACGGTAGGCTCGCGCATAGTGCATGCGATCGTTACGCACGGCTTCCACTTCAAAGAGCATTTCGGATGACTCAGCCACATCGGCCAAGCGCGGAAAGTCCGACTCGGGGAAAATTTGCTGTGCTATAAACAGATCTTTGTACGCTTTTCCGCGCGGAATACTGCCGTAGGCCATCGTCTGTAATGACAGTCTCGATCCTGGCGCCAAAATATTGTGCATTTTCCTGAAGAACTTCCGGTAGCTTTCTATCTTCTCTTCTTGGCTGACCCCATACTTGGCAAAGTGCTCGAATGCTCCAATAGAGATTGCCGCATCATAAGGCACTGCTGGCTTATGATCGGCCCAGCTTTCCAGATTCACCGTAACACCGGGTAAGCGCATCTGCTCGATATATTTAAACTGATTAGCGCTTAATGTCAGCCCAACAGCATGAGGAACACTGGTCGATGCAACCAATCGCTTTAGATTTCCACCCCAGCCGCAACCAATGTCAATTACACGCTTTTTAGTGCTTGCGTGGGATTCGCGAATGTGGTGGTCATACTTCTTAATTTGCGCTTCCTCAAGACTTTCATCCCCTTCCCACAATGGACATGAGTAGGTCATTGTTGGGTCCAGCCACAGCTTGTAGAAATTGTCACTAACATCGTAGTGATACTGTATGGCATCCGCAGTTGCGCCCGTCGTTATTTCCGCCGTTTCACTCATTGCGATTAGCCCTGAACCAGATGAGCTGTTAGCTGCTCAATAGTGGGATAGTTATAAGCTAAAGTGGGGGACAGTTTTCGTCCAAGTATATCCTCCAGTTCGGCGGTAATGCTCATGGCTAGTACCGAATCGAAGTCGTATTGGGATAATTCCACATCAACGGCGATTTCGCTCGGATCGATTTTCATCTCCTCAGCCAAATAGTTGGCCATCCACAGACGGAGGCCCTCCTCAGTGACATTTTGTTTCACTTTGGTTTTCATATTCAGTAATTCTGAAGCTTTCATTTGTTGCTCCTAATTGAGGTTCGTATAAAGTGTTGTGACTTCCATCGCTTACTTAATGGGGATTCCTGAGACGCATTTCGATCTGTTCCGGCGTCACTCTGCGCAAATCCCAAGCAAGCCCTAGTACACTCAGCGTTTTAATTACCCACCAAGTGATGTCAATTTGCCACCATGCAAGACCACATTTCGCCGAGGCAGGGAATGCATGATGATTGTTGTGCCAGCCTTGGCCAAAAGTCGGCAGCACGAGAAATAGAACGTTGCGACTACGATCGTTTACTCCGGGAAAGGCGCTATGACCTACCAGATGACAGAATGAATTGAGTGACCAGAACAAGTGATGGACAAAGAAAATTCGCACCAAACCTCCCCACAGGAATCCAAGTAGGGCGCCTTGCCATCCACCATCCACCATACCGCCAATAGCTGCGGGCAAGATCAAGCCGAGCAGTAGCCAAAAATAGTAGTTCATGTGTAACGAGTACATGAGCTGCTCACGGTATAGATCCTTCACATTGCTCGCCCATTTGGCGGGTCGTGTGCTTTCCTGCGAAAACAGCCAACCCATATGGCTGTGTATAAAGCCGCGCCAGAGATTGGGATTCTCGTTAGTGCTGAACAAATGAGGCGAATGGGCATCACCCTCCGTATCCGAGTACTGGTGGTGACGCCGATGAGTGGCCGCCCACCAAATCAACGGCCCCTGGAAAGCCATAGAGCCGAAGATCGCCAGAATCGCTTCGATAACCTTAGTGGTCTTAAACGAGCGGTGAGCAAAAAGCCGGTGATAACCACATTCGACACCAAGCATGGTTGCAGAGTACAAAACTGCAAACAGCACAATGGAAGTGATAGTTGGAGGCAGGCCATTAAATGCTAGCGCAATAGCCGCCAAGGTACCGAGAAAGGGGAGCAAAACCACCACCAAAGCCAGCCTCCGATCAGTGCTGGCAACTCTGGACAATCGAGTATGAATGATCATAGTGTCCATATTTTCATCTGACATGACTATACTTTCATCTGACATGACTATTTCCTTGTTGTTGAATAAATGGTTATCGGATGCCTATGCAATCGAGGCGGTTTTGAAATAGTTAAGTGGTTTGCCAACGATCGACGTGGTCAGCACATGCTGCCCCAGACCGCCCGCCGATAACTTCTGATCGTCACTTGGATCAGCAATGGTTTTCAGCCAGTCCCCCAACTCAATACGACACTGCTGCCGCCTGATTTTGCCGCTCGATGTTCTAGGGAGGGAGCCATTTTTTACAAGAAATATTGCATGAGGACTGATCCTGAATTCAGCAGCTATGCAGTCGCGCATGTCTTCCACGATCTGAGGCAAAAACCCCGCCGCGGAAGTTTTGCCGTTCAACTCATGCGCCACCGCGAGTTTCTCCTCGTCGCCTACGAGGAGGCTGAATGCCGCTACACCAGACATGCCGCCGCCAAGATGACGGGCAAGCAGAACATGTTCGATATCCGCCGGATGATAGTTGGCACCTTTCAAAATGATGAGGTCCTTTATGCGTCCAACGACAAACAGTTCTTCCCCGTCTAGATACCCTACATCCCCGGTGCGGAAATAGTGCCTGTCATCATTTCCGAGCGGCCGAGCGTGGAACATAACTTTGGTATCCTCGGGCCGTCTCCAATAGCCTTGAGCGATACTTGGCCCGGAGACCCAGATTTCGCCCGCTTCGCGCTCTCCACATAAACACTGTGTATCGGGAGAAACGATTCGCAGATATTGATCGGGCAGACTGCGTCCACTGCTCACCAGCACCCGTGCATTTGGCTTTTCGGAGGGCGTGGCAATGTTGCTTTTCAAGGCCTCAGGGTCGTAGGCTCCGGACACAAAGCCGCTGCCCGCGGCGGCGCCGGTGACTAATAGCGTCGCCTCCGCCAATCCGTAGCAAGGAAAAATACTATCGGAGCGAAATCCATAGGTGCGGAATTTTTCACTGAACAGCCTCAACGTATTATTGCTAATGTTTTCCGCACCGTTGAAGGCGACCTCCCACGAACTCAGATCCACACCTTCCATCTGTTCAGGCTTCACCTTGTCTACGCAATATTGGTAGGCGAAATTGGGGCCCCCGGAGGAAGTGCCACGATATGTGGAAATCGCTTGCAGCCAACGAAAGGGCCGCTGCAGGAAATCAGTTGGCGACATAAGATAACTGCTGAATCCACCAAAAAGTGGCTGCAGGATACCGCCGATCAGACCCATGTCGTGGTAGGGTGGTAGCCACGAAACAACACGACTGTGGAAGTTGTGGTTGAATAACCTGTAGATTGACCGTGAGTTATGGATCAGGTTGCCATGGCTAACCATCACCCCTTTGGGCTGGCTGGTAGAGCCAGAGGTGTATTGCAAGAAGGCGAGTGTGTCTGAGCGGATTTGCGGCGGAAACCAAGAATACTCATGTAGACCTTTGGCATCTTCCACGCAAACCGCGCGAGCTTCGGACCCGGCATCGACAAGAAGTTTGTTAATCTTTTCGCGATCTTCGAATGCGTGCAGCACGATAGTCGGTGCGGCATCCGCCAAAATAGATCTTAACCGAGCCGCATTTTTTTCGACACTGGGCGCGTAGCCTGTTACCGCAACTCTTCCTGCATACAGGCATGCTAGAAAGGACGTGATGTAATCCAGGCCTGGGCTAAGAAGAATCAGCACCCTGTCGCCGCTGAGACAGCACTCCTGGATAAAGCCTGCGACCCTGCAAACCTGAGAATCTAGTTGGCGAAAAGTCAGACTTTCATATAGTTCGCCCTGTCTTAGGAAAGCGTATGCCAAATGATCAGGGCGCACTTTTGCCCAGTATCGCAAGTAGGATGGGAAGCTGGTCACCGGCGCATCCAGCGGTGAAATAGTATTGTCTGAATATGCTGTCATCTAACTTACGCTTTTTTTATGATTAACTGGAAAACCTGTCCTGTATTGCTGATCTGCTTTAACACTCCAGAAGCCGTTTTCTGGAATTGTTTTGATATTGCGAAGCGGTTGGCAATCCAGTGCTCTGCTTCTATTAGTCATTGCCAAGAAACCTCTCTACTGAGCTGATGACAAAGTCGTCTCTAAGTATCTTGTTGTGTCCGAGAGTACGGGTCTTAATGAATTGTGATTTCGGCCAAATACTATGTAGCCATTCACTGTTATCGACAGGAATTACTCGATCATCTTCGTCGTGGATCAATAGTGTTCGCTCTGGTTCTGGTGAGAGAAATATGGTGTCCCATCCTGATGCGTATCGACTTCCGCTAGGTTCGGAGTAATTCCACGCAAATTTGCGCATCATCTCGATGGCTTGCGCGCTGACTCCAACTTGCTTCGCAAATTGATTCGTGTTTTTTAAAACACTTGTTAATGGTGAAATCAGCACGAGACGTGCCGATGGGAGGCGGGTATGGGCAGCGATGATAATTGAACTGGCTCCAACAGAATGCCCCACTATGCCATGCACCGAGCCGATCGCTTCTAGCGCAGCGCAGAGTGAGTCTGCCCATTTAGTAGGCGAAGAACGCTTTACAGGATGCTCACCATGGCCTGGCGCCTCATAGGTAACAACGGAGTATCCAGCAGATGCCAGAGTGCGCGCCAGCGGAATAGTGACGTACGGGTGCGCGCCCCACCCATGTACGAGCAACACGGTCTTCCCATTTGCACCGTCCCAACGAAAGCCGCGCAATGGATGATGCGGATAGGCAATTGAGAATTCTTTTGCTTGTGCCATGAAATGGGCATCAACGCTGCTCAACTTTCGCCTATACCGTGGCGGTGTTGTGTACAAACGTTGTGCTAGCTTGGCACTAAGATATGGAGAAGCGGTATTGAGTACTGCAAATACGGCACGTGTTGTCGTAAGTAACAGCCTATTTCTAAAACTCGATTTTGCCGACAGCATCGACGAATTGGCCGCATTTACCCGCATTATCATATCGTTTCCTTCAACGCCTTTTTGGAAGGAGGCTAATTTTTGGATGAGACGTCCTATCGCTATCATCCTTGCTCATTTCTTCACAAGGATGAAGGACGACAGCCGGTGGTTTTCCAGCGGAACTGGACTTGAAATTGATTGTACTGAAATAGACTACCTAGCCAACCTATCTATACTGCTAGGTGCGTGTCATTGCATGAATGACGCTATATGCGAAATTTTCCTGACAATGTCATATGCTGTCGTTTGCCAATTACTGTTTCGTCCGATGTCTTCGCCGACCAGAAAGGATCATTTCGACCTGAAGATGATCTCTTTCATGCGCTGCAGTTTTGGATATGCCATCGGCACAGTGAGCATGGTGCTTGCTACAGCCATCAGCAGCAGCGCGGTGAAGGTTTCGCTGGTGATGATCTGCTTGTCCAGCAGAACGTTGACAAAGATGATCATGATGAGCGCTTTGGTCTGCAGCAGCCAGCCAATAATAGAGGCTTCGCCCGGTTTCCAGTTGAGTATCCTTCCGGCGAAGTGAATGCCCAGTAACTTTCCCGAGACTGAGGCAATCAGCAACACGATTGCAACGAGGAACACGGCTGTTCCACCCACGGCCCAGTTGGTGCGCAGCCCGGTACTGAGGAAGAACACGGGCATGAGCAACAGGAAAACATGGTGGCGTAGCAGGTCCATTTGCTTCTGGTCGAACCATTCGCTGTCCATAACTGCGCCCGCGAGGAACGCCCCGACCATGAAGTGCAGGCCTGACCAATCCGCACCGAAGCCGCACACGGCAAGCCAGATTAGTGAGGCAAACCAGCGATCGCGTTCCGGCATCCAGCGCATGAATCTGCGGAATAAGTAACTGGCGATACCGAAGGCCAGCAGGAACCCGAGCTGTTTTCCCACGCGTTCCCAGTCCATCAGGATCAGCGCGAGCACGCCCCAGATGGCGATGTCATCCAGGCTGGCATAACGCAGGATGCGCTGGCCGATGGGTTGGCGCAGGATCTCGAGTTTTTCCATGAGCAGGATGAGAATGGGCAGGGCGGTGACGGCGCAGGCCATGCCCACGCCCGCAACGAATTGCCAGGTCATCGCCTTGGGGCCGATCCAGCCGTTGTATGTCAGCATGCCGGCCGCGGCGACGCAGCCAAACAGCAGTGGTGTGCCCAGCGCCATCACGGCGGTGAGCACGCTCTCGTTGCGGTGCTGCCATGCCTTGCGCAGATCGAGTTCGATGCCTGCGATGCAGACGAAAATCATCACTCCCCACCAGGCAATGCCGTTCAGCGACTGGATCACCTGCGGCGTGAAGACAAAGGAATAGTACTTGGGATAAACCGAGCCCAAAATCCCGGGGCCGAGCAAAATTCCGGTGATGATCTGCACGACTACCAGCGGTGCATAGTAGTCCGTTTTGCCCACTCGCCAGATAAGGTAGGGAAGGGTGAAGATCAGCGTCATCGCGATCAAGAAGATTTCGGAGGTGCTCATATAATCCTCTATATATAAAAGTATGCGGTTTATGAGCTACAAAGTTAATGGGCGAGATTCCGACTCGTTTCCTTGGTATTTCAACGACCACTGCGGAGGGCATATCGAGCGGGTTGCCGTTTATCGGCTCTCGCTGTGCACGTTTGTATTACTCGTTTGCTAGGAATACGGGGTTTCAGCTAATTCCCACCCGAGAATTATGACACTTGTCAAAAACGAGATAACCTAGCACAATGATCAGGTATGGTTTTGATGTCTTCAATTTCAAATCTGACAATTAGAAATATATAAGTAAAAAAAATATAACTATACGTTTGCAAAAAACGAGCTTCATTTCGATATAGGAGGGTTGATATGCATAAACTGGGGAGATTCGCTGCATATGGTACTCATCGAACGTTTTACAGATTTGCTGGAATGCAGAACAGAGGATTGCTGGCAGAAATCCATTATTCATTTTGGTAATGATTTTGGATTTGAACAGGCATTAGTTGCTGTTGTGCCTGAGCACCCAACATCGTTAGGTGAAGCATTTCTACGCAGCAACTATTCATCTCGATGGCTTAACACTTATGACTGCGATCAGTTAATTTCCATTGACCCAACTGTCGCGCACTGTGTGAAACGCTCCACTCCCTTGCTATGGGAACCGGGAATTTTCTCCGGAAAAAAGCAAAAAGAAATGTACGAAGACGCCTCTCATTACGGTCTACGTTCTGGAATTTCGCTGCCATACCATGGAGCGAAAGGGGAAATCGGCATACTATGCTTTGTAAGTAGTACTAGTCCAAGTAGCAGTTTTTATCGCGACATGCACCACCACATGCCTGCACTTTCAATGATGCGTGATTTCGCATTTGAAGCGTCCCAGCGGTTTACAAAACCATTTAACAACCAACCTCCTCCTACACTCACTCAACGCGAGCTTGAATGCCTAAAATGGTGTGCAGCCGGGAAGAGCTCCTGGGAAATTGCCAGAATACTGTCTTGTTCAGAAGCAGTCGTTAATTTCCATTTTGGAAACCTTCGTCGCAAATTTCAGGCCGTTTCCCGCAGGCAAGTTGTAGTAAAAGCAATCCACTGCGGAATACTCCGCCCACACTAGCTCATATCCACACTATTAGTAGCATTCAACGAAATTTCAATGCGGAATTTCGACGACTTCTGCCTACCGTTTGGAATTACGTAAGTCGCAATCAGTTATTTTTCCTTCAAGATATAGCCTTAACAATATCGCGATAGGGGACGGAATATCTGCACCCATCTCAAAGCGACTTCCACGAGATTGAGTAACCCCAAACCGGGACCAGAATCGAGCTTGACTCTCATGCCGAGATTTGCGGTATTCACTTATCACTCTGGGATCCATGCCTACTTTCCTCTTGCACCTCCCCATTGTCTTCTAGCACCTTCGTTAGGTTAAATTGGCTATGGATCTTGATGTATGTCCAGCTGAATTGAAGGCACAAATGTCTACAGACGCGCGCGAAGCGTTAATCGCTTTCTTTAAGATCAACCAGAATCCGTGAATTCAAAACCTCTTGGGCTGGCTCGGTATTCTGTGACAAATACCCGCTCAGCACACCTATCTACATAGATAGTTATCCGAATTTTACCCAATCAGCATACTTTCTCCTGCTGGAAATGGGTATTCAGATCGTCTGACCAAAGGATAGGAAATGATTCAATCAATCAAAGTCGCAGCGCGTAAAGAATTTCACAGCAAACACTTATGGAGTATGTATCGACTTCGCGCCAAAGTCTTTAAAGAAAGAATGGGATGGGATGTTTCTATCATGAGTGGTATGGAAATTGATGGATTTGATGCTCTGGACCCCTCATATATGCTTATCAGCGGGTTGGATCACAATGTGTGCGGCTGTTGTCGCCTGTTGCCTACAGAAGGGCCTTATATGTTGAGGGATACCTTCCCAGAGCTATTAAATGGACAACCACCCCCTGAAGGAAAAAACGTGTGGGAACTAAGTCGATTTACCATTGACACCAACAATACACAAGCTTTCGGATTTGCCGAGCTGGCATTGAACGCGATGCGTGAAATGGTTTTATTTGGAGACCGCCAGGGTATCGATCATTACGTGATGGTAACCACTGTTGCAATTGAAAGACTGTTACGGCGTGCTGGTCTTGCCGTCACGCGTTTTGGGCCACCCTTGCTCATCGGAGTAGAACTTTCAGTGGCTCTAGACATTGATCTTGGCAAGCAAACTCACTCTGCCCTTTTTGGCAAAGTTTCACAAGCCGCATAGCGTACCTGCTCCTGAATGCCACTGTCTACAGTGGCCTCTATGGCTCTTACCAACGGCTATTTTCTAAATGGCCATACCATAATTTGGCAGAATTACTCGGAGTACTATTGGGTCAGAAAAGAATTTGTAACGGCCGCGATGCGGGTCAGCAACCAACGACCTATTCACTTGATCGTCAATGGCCCGCTTTTGTCCTAGTCTCAAAATATTGTCAGGAATGCTGAGCGCATTACCGCGACCTACGTTCAAGACTCGCATCAAGCCAATTGTTACAATCCACAAGTTGCCTTGTCGAGAAGGGAGCTTAAATCAGAAAGCGGCCTATACCTATCTAGATCTTGGTCTATGTACAATTTTAGCTGTTCTTATTTCAGCTATTGGGGAATAGTATCAACAGCGAAGATTCGCCAAGCAGTACTTCGAACTTGCATCTGCGTTTACTTAACTAGGTGTGTGTATATATGAATCTGCAACAACTACGCGCGTTTATCGAAGTCGCAAAAGAAGGGAACCTGACCAAGGCTTCCAGCCTGCTGTGCTTGAGCCAACCGTCCATTAGTACCAAGATCAAGGCTCTCGAAGAAGAAATCGGATTGAAACTGTTTGACCGTAATGCTCAGGGCATGAAATTGACCCATCATGGCGAGATTTTGCTCGAAGAAGCCAATCGGACGCTTGCTGCAGCAAATTCGTTTATTTTCCGCGCCAAGACGGTCAGTAAAACAATCCCCGGGCAAATTCGGATCGGAACAATCGGCGAACCTATTGCTCTTCAATTTGGCGAATTCCTGTCTAGCATACTTGTGACCTGCCCAGACGTCACAGTTTCGATCACCCAAGGTATTTCCGGGATCATTATAGACCGCGTATTGTCCGGAGAACTCGATGCTGGTTTCGTCATCGGCCTCCCCACTGAAGCAGGAATCGATGCAGTCAAATTGAAGACGGTGAAGTTTCTCATTACTGGCCCGATTGCGTGGAAAGATGAACTTGAATCGGCAGACTGGGAACGACTGGCGCAATTTCCATGGGTTGGAACGCCACCCAAATGTTCGTTCAATGTCATCTCCAAAGCGCTATTTGCGCGCAACAATATTAACCCCAAGTGGGTTGCCGAGGCAGATCAGGATCATATGTTGAAAAGCCTAGTAACCCGCGGGTTCGGGTTGTCCATCCTGCGGGAAGACCAAGCTCTAGCCGCCGCCAAGGCCGGCGAGATATTCATCTGGTCTCACGACTTTACCGAAAGCGTGCTTTGCTTCATTCAGCGCATCGACAGCGCGCAGTATCCGGTTAACCAGATGATCGCCGGAGTACTCAGGAATATTTGGTACAGCGAGCCCGTGCAGTAATGACAGTCAGGTGGCAAGTGCAAGCAGGGAGCGTGCATTGTTCCTGCCTCCGGCTCGCTGACATCGAATATTGGGATCCCGTTGTTATCGATGAAAAAATGTATCGTACGTAAGTCTAATGATCAGAAACAGAAGCAAGACCAGAAACAAGCGTCGGACAAACGAAGTTCCCTTGTGCATGGCGAGCCAAGAGCCTGCCAACGCACCGACTATATTGCAAATGGCCATCGGTATCGCATAAGAATACAATACCTTTCCAGCTGGAATGAAAAACAAGAGTGCGGCGACATTGGTGGCTAGATTTACGAGTTTCGCGCAGGCCGACGCTTGCAAGAAATCAAAGGCAAACACACGCACAAACAGAAACACTAGAAAGCTTCCTGCTCCTGGGCCAAACAAGCCGTCGTAAAATCCAATAATTCCTCCAACAGTTATTGCGAATACGTGATCACGCGGCACGATAGCGCGCTCAGACCGCATTAATCCGAAATCTTTCTTGATGAAGGTGTAGAGCGCCATCAAAATGGTCAACACCAGCACGACCACGCGTATAAATTCTTGCGGAATGCTGGAGACGGTGGCCGCCCCCAGGAAGGACATCACGAAAGCGCTTGCCACGGCGGGCAATATTAACGGCCAAGGAATCCTGACCCTTCCCATATACGACCTAGCGGCAAAAGCAGTGCCGCAAGCTCCAGCGACCTTGTTCGTGCCTAGTAGTGTCGCAGAAGAATAGTTAGGAAGAAAGCTAAGCAAAGCCGGCACTTGTATTAGCCCGCCGCTACCCACGGCAGCATCCACCAGACCTGCAAAGAATGCGAACATGCACAACAATGGCAAAGACAGCATAATATTTTTTGCGAGCTGGAATAGTGGCCTGGGAAGAAGCGGGTAGCGCCAGAGGTGCGACAGAGACTTTCGAATGGGCTGTTAAGTCACATTGCGTCAGCGATAAAGACTGCTGATACCCAAAGCTCCCAATCTGCAGTCAACTGTAATTCGGCGCTTTGAAATTTAGTAGCTGTGACCTACCGGCAGCTGACGTACGTACCGGTCTGTCCTGTCGTTGTCATAACGCCTCATGCTTACGCTGCCTGCCGGGAACCGGGGGCATACGTATTCAGTATGAGATCAAGCTCGCTCCACAAAACCTTGCCGGTCAGGTTGTATGGAATTCTGGGCACTACGCTGACGCGGTGGTATTCAATACCTGCATCTTCAAGAACCATGCAAGCGATTTCGATCACCTTGCCATGGTCATCGCGTCCTGAGTCCAGAACCAATGCGCAATCTCCTGCAAACCGCTCTCCACGCTGTCTGCCCGAGTCCATCATTATGGCGACATCCTTGATGCCTGAGAGATGTCGCAGCCGATCTTCCACAGCGTAGACGTTGAAATTCCCCCCTATCCCGGACGATCGATTGAAAACGTAGAGTCGCCCATCGTCATCCAAGTAGCCGCGATCCGGCGTGACAACGAAGCGGACACCGTCGAGATGAATATCGTTGGCGTTGCCGTCCGCGTAGTGATCCATCATTAGGTAACTCGATACTGCGACTTGGCCAGCAACGCCGGGTGGAACGACTCGCGTCTGATCGTCCACAACAGCAATTTGGTTTCCACTATACGGTCTGCCCACGCTTTTTGGGTATTGGAGTAGGTCTTCCGGTTCTGCGATCGTATTTACGCCGGTCTCAGTACTACCGTAATATTCATATACCACCGGACCAAGCGTTTTGATTGTTTGCTGTTTTTGTGTGGGCGTAAAGTTTTTGCCTCCAACCAATACAAAGCGCAGAGCGTGTTTCGGCATATTTCCATTGGCAGCCAATTTGGCAACGATACCGGCCAAATTAATCGGCGTTGTCACCATCGCAGTAATATTATATTTGATCACCATATCGGACAGAACATCCGGCTGATTGACTGGACCGAGGTAGAGCGTTGCCCCTAGGCTCATGAAATGGCGCGCCCAACCGCTCCCGGCGACGTGATAGAGCGGGATTGTCACCAAGTAGCGGTCTAGCGAATTGAGGCCGTACCGTTGGGTAAAGTACGCGAAACGTCGCGCGTCGATCGAGCGGTGGCGTACTACAGGCTTTGGATCACCCGATGTCCCTGAGGTAAACAGCACTGAACGAAATGAACGCTTTGCGGCCTGGCTGATGTCGGCTTCGCCCCATGTGCCGTCATACGGCAACAGCAACGTGGAGAATGGCAGCGCGCCCTCAATAGCGTTATCCAAGTCAATCACGGGACAACCTGCAGCGTGAACGAGTGCGTGAGCCCGTTCCAGCCCCATGCAATTTGACGCGACAATCAAAAAATCCGAACTGATAGCGCGCATCGCACGCCTTATGGCTTCCGGCTCGAGCGTATAGTCTATGCCGCTCAACGGTATTCCCAGTGACGAGAATGCCGCCATCATCGACACCAAATCCACCCGGTTGTCGGAAACAAATACGGCTTGCTTGATCTGGACGATGTCGAATTTGCTGCGTAAGGCGGCAATTATATTATTTACCGAGATATTCAACACGTCCCACGAAACGGTGTAATCAAGGCAAACAATCGCCGGTTTTTCGCCCCGCGCGGACGCGATCGTCGCAATGTCGGATAACTTGATCATGTGTCTCTCTATTCAGTAATAAATGAATAATCGATGTGACAATCAATGTGCAATGGTAAAAACATTCGCACCTGAATGTCGCGCCGCTTCAATGCGTGCCGTAATTTCCGGCGTGAGCGGCTCGCCAGGCATCACGATGGGGATACCAGGAGGGTAGGAAATCACAAAGTTCTCAGAGAGAGGATGCAGCCCCCCATCTCTCTGCTTTTGCCGCGCCAGTTCCACGCATTGAATGGCACGCAATGCGTCCAAAATATTCGCTATCTCCTCATAGCTGATACCGATATGAATATTGAACAGGATTGAACTGGTAGTGCAACGATTGACCCAAATCCCATACTCTCGGTACAAGCGTTGCTTAAGTTCCATTGGCGGACACGATAG
>Ga0182021_10004008_pt1 | contig 17245 bp, 18 predicted proteins | sample 612E3MmetaG_FD_120493 | JGI IMG/M metagenome (GOLD analysis project Ga0182021, IMG submission 120493) | Permafrost microbial communities from Stordalen Mire, Sweden - 612E3M metaG (Illumina Assembly) | ecosystem: Environmental > Terrestrial > Soil > Wetlands > Permafrost | place: Sweden...
CGTGGGACGGCTCAGGCGCGGGTATTATGCCTTCGGTTTGGATGAAGAGTTTCGCGGCGTCGAAAACCTCCAGTTGGTTGAAGGCCTCAGTCGTCATCTTTTTCTCCTGCACTAAGACGCTTATTACCGGGGAAATGCCGTGGTAACGTAATCCGCCAGCGTGTATGGGCGCAGGGATGAAGTCGTGGCCGATGGTGTGCATTGGAACAAGCGGGGTTAGCTTTGCTGTGTCGCCGTGATCATACTGGTAATATCCTTTAGTGACTTTCGGGCAAGCCGTAGCTTCAGTCGCGACGAACTTTGTCTTCTTAGGTGCCTTCTTCGAGACCTGGTCATAGTAGAAAGGCCACATCAACCCGTTGAAGCTGCTGCCTCCGCCTATGCAGCCGTAAACCACATCAGGATAATCGTCAACCAGCTCAAGCTGCTTCTTGGCTTCTAAACCTTCAACAGTCTGGTGCAGGCATACGTGATTGAAAACGCTGCCTATGGCGTAGTTGGTTTCTTCTTCGTTTACCAGGGCGTCTTCGACGGCTTCGCTAATGGCTATGCCTAGGCTGCCCTTGTTTTCTGGGTCTTCAGCGAGGATTTTTCTGCCTGCCTCTGTTTTGTTGCTTGGGCTGGCAATGCATTCTGCGCCGAAGGCTTTCATCATCATTTTACGGTATGGTTTTTGATCGTAACTTGCACGGACCATGTAAACTGTGGCTTTTAACCCGAAGGTCATAGCTGCAAACGCCAAGGCTGAGCCCCATTGGCCTGCGCCGGTTTCTGTGGATAGGCGTTTTGTGCCTTCTTTCATGTTGTAGTATGCTTGGGGGACGGCGGTGTTTGGTTTGTGGCTTCCAGCTGGGCTTACGCCCTCGTATTTGTAATAGATTTTTGCTGGAGTTTTCAATGCTTTTTCTAAACCTGTCGCTCGGAAGAGGGGTGTGGGTCTCCATATTCTGTAGACTTCTCGGACTTCTTCGGGTATGTCTATCCATCTTTCTTGGCTAATTTCCTGGCCGATAATTGCTTTGGGGAATATGCGTGGGACGATTCCGACTCCGGGTTGTTTTGTTGCCGCGTCGATGAATGGGGGGAGCGGCTTGGGGAGGTCGGGAACGATGTTATACCATTGTTTTGGTATGTCGTCTTCGTTTAGTAAAATTTTTTTGCTGGGCATTTCTTTCGCCTTTTTGGTTCAGGGGATGAAATGTACCTTTAAGTTTTATTTAAGGCTTTTGTGTACAGATTTGTACATCAAACCGACATCGTTAAACAACACATTTATACCTAAACGAACAAAAACATACAAAAGCGAAAGAAAATGTGGAACAACATAAAAACCCAACTACAACAATACCCCGAACGGCTCAAAGTAGCCCGCGTCCTAATCGAAAACGGACTAAGCGTCCAAGACAACAAAATATGGCTAAACCAAATTGAAATCCCCCCAGTCCGCATAGCAAGAGCCGCGGGAGTTGACCGACGCACCGTAAACGAAACAATAACCACAATCAGAAATAATTCGGAACTCAAATTGATTTTTGAAGAAATACGCCCAGCTGGACATTCACTGAAAGAAATCGCCAAACACATCAACCTGGGAGTTCTCGAAATAACCCCTGTAAACGCAAAATCACCAGGAATTTTATCCAACGCAGCCATGGTTCTCAACAGGGCAGGGTTAAGCATCAGGCAAGCCATCGTTGATGACCCAGAACTTTCTCCGGAACCAAAACTTACTTTGATAGTTGAGAAAAAAATTCCTGGAGAACTGATTCCTGAAATATTAAAGATACCGGGAATAGCCAAAGTTTCAGTGTACTGACCCGTGGCAAAAATGAAACAAAGAAAACCTTAAAAACAGAACAAACGATTCAAAAAAGCTATTCTAAGCGTTATTAATTATGTCGGGACTAGAAAAACTTATATGGCTAGTAACATTTTGTTGTGTTCGCATTAAGGAGATTAATTGATTTGTCATCATTTTCAACTCAAGCAGGCGGGGTACCTGTTCTCGTTTTAAAAGAAGGTTCAAACAGGTCCCGTGGAAGAGAAGCACAACATGGAAACATCACCGCGGCTAAAGTTGTGGCTGAAAGCATCCGAAGCTCTTTAGGCCCAAAAGGCATGGATAAAATGTTAGCTGACAACTTCGGAGACACCACAATAACAAGCGACGGTCGAACCATCTTAGACGAAATGGACATTCAGCATCCCGCGGCAAAAATGCTGGTGGAAGTTGCCAAAACCCAAGACAACGAAGCCGGCGACGGAACAACAACCGCGGTTATAATTGCAGGCGAACTCCTCAGCAGAGCAGAAGAATTAATCGACAAAAATATTCATCCAACAATCATAATTGACGGTTACCAAGCGGCGGCTGAAAAGGCGCTTGAAACCCTAGAAAAAATAGCGATAACAGTGGATTTGAAATCTAAGGATTACCTGATTAAGGCTGCAACAACATCCATGGGAAGCAAAATCGTGGCTGAATACAAAGATTTCTTAGCTGATTTGGCGGTTAAGGCGATGTTGGCTGTTGCCGAAAAACACGACGGAACCTACAAAGCAGATGTTGACGATGTTAAAGTTGAAAAGAAAACCGGCGAGTCCCTAAGCGAAACAAGCTTGATTAACGGAATAGTTTTGGATAAAGAAATTGTTCACTCCGGAATGCCCAAACGCGTGGAGAAAGCCAAGATTGCCCTAATCGATGCTTCGTTAGAGATTGAAAAACCAGAGTTAGACGCTAAAATAAACATTGAAAACCCCGATCAGATTGAAGCGTTCCTCAAACAAGAAGAAACAATGCTAAAAGATATGACTAACAAGATTTTAGCTTCCGGCGCCAACGTGGTTGTTTGCCAAAAAGGCATAGACGACATGGAGCAGCATTTCCTTGCCAGAAAAGGAGTAATCGCCATTCGGAGAGCCAAAAAATCAGACATGGAAAAACTGGCAAAAGCCACCGGTGGAAAAATAACATCTAACTTAAGAGACTTGTCTTCATCAGACTTGGGCTATGCGGCTTTGGTTGAAGAACGCAAAGTCGGCGAAGACAAAATGACTTTCATTGAAGGCTGCAAGAACCCGAAAGCCGTTACTATCCTCATCAGAGCCGGAACGCAACGCATGACGGCAGAGGCGGAACGTTCAATTCACGATGCCCTATGCGTTATCAGAGATTTGATTCAAGAACCAAAAATCGTTGCAGGCGGAAGTGCTCCCGAACTTGAAGTAGCAAGTGCACTCAGAAAATATGCTGAAAAAACGCCGGGAAGAGAGCAGCTTGCAATCAGAGCCTACGCAGAAGCCCTTGAATCCATAACTGTAACGCTTGCAGAAAACGCAGGAGTAGACCCAATTGATATCCTTTCAGAGTTACGAGCTAGGCACGATAAGGGAGAAACGTGGGCTGGCATCGAAGTTTTGGAAGGAAAAGTCAAAGATATGGCTAAAGCCAATATTTTCGAGCCGCTCTCAGTTAAAAAACAAATAATCAAATCAGCAACCGAAGCAGCATCCATGATACTCAAAATTGACGATGTCATAGCCTCCGGCAAAATGAAAGGACCACCACCGGGAGCAGGAGGCGGCGGAATGGGAGGTATGGATGGAATGGGCGGCGGATATCCAGGGGCTGGAGAATACTAAGTATGTCAGAACAAAAAATAATTGTTGGACCACCAAAAATTACTCGCTTTGAGAAAGCAAGAATAATTGGAGCCAGAGCGCTTCAAATCTCGATGGGAGCACCGATTTTGGTGGATGCAAGTGAAAATACAAACCCCATCGACATCGCTTTAAAAGAACTTGACGCAAGAATACTACCGATAACCATCAGAAGAACCTTGCCAGACGAAACTTTCCAAGACATTCCGTTAAAATGGCTAACTTGAACTTAGCATCAATTTTTTTCTTTTAGTTTTTCCAGTTTTGCTTGTGCTTCGTTAATTGTGCTGCTGATTTGTTTCCAGTGGGTTCCTTGCCAGTAGACTTGTCCACAGTTGGGGCATTTCCAAAACTTATCGTAGTAGGTAAACGTATTTTTTTCTAGTTCAAGCGAAAGTTGCTCTTTTGGAGTAGCTTGAAGTTTCGTGTTGCATAATGGGCAATGGGACTTTTCCATATCCATCTCCAATGACAGGTTGTATCGTTTTGAAACTTTTGCCAGCCGTTCAGATTCAGAGCTGCCTTCAAGATAAAATGCATCTAAACCTCTGGCGATGGCGCGTTTGTAGAGCTCTAAATCCCTGGTCAGTAATGCTCGGTTTTCCTTCTTCGCCAACTCAAGAAGGTCATTGTCGTTTAGTTGAATGTTGTATGTGACGTCGTGTCCTAACATGCGTAGCCAACGTGCCAGTTTCCCCAGCATACTGTCGGCTAAAAACTTCACATAATGCCTCTCCGAACAATCGAGCCGCTGCCCGGTTTAACAACTATTTCCCCCTCATCGAAAACTAATGTTCCGTTAACAATTGTTTTCACCGGTTTCCCTTGAACTTCCCATCCGTCATACGGGGAATATTTTGCTTTAGACTTGAATTTGGAAGCCTCAATCTTGAATTTGCGGTTAAAATCCACCACAGTCAAGTCTGCATTTTGTCCCTGTTCCAATCGACCGCGGTTACTTAAACCGTAAATCTCCGCAGGTTTCTCCGCCAAAAACTGAACCGCTTGCGCTATGGATAATCTGTTCTTTTTTACATGCGTCAAAATAAGCGGCAACGTCGTTTCTAGACCCGGCACACCGACTTTAACATCCCAAACGCTGCCTGCAGACTTCTCACTTAAAGCATGGGGCGCATGGTCAGAACCCAACGCGTCAACCGAGCCCTCTTCCAAACCCGTCCATAACGCTTCAACCTGGTCATTGCCGCGAAGTGGAGGCGCCATAATCGCCAGTTGCCCATATTGTTCCAACTCGGTGGTTGACAACAAAAGATGGTTAGGAGTAACTTCGCAAGTTACTTTTTGCTTTGATTTTTTGGCTTCAGCGATGGCGTTTAAGCCGTCGGCTGTTGAGACATGGCAAAAATGCAGCCTAACGTCGGTTGACATAGCCAGTTTAAGCAAACGTTTGATGGCTTTTACTTCAACCTGCTCTGAATGAGCATGCTGGAAGGCGGCGACGCTACTTTTTTTGGCTTGCCGAAGTTTCTCTTCGTTTTTTGTCAACAATGCGCTGTCTTCCGCATGCACCGCAACAGGCACCTTCAATGAAGCAACCTCTTTGAAGGCAATCTGCAAGTCTTCGTCCTCATTAATGTTTAAGCCGCCGATTTGGCAGCCCATAAAAAGCTTGAAGCCCACCGCTCCCTCAGAAACGATGTCTTTTGTTTCCGAGGTTTTTTTGGGAAATTCAGAATAAAACCCCACGTTAACCAAGACTTTTTTTTGGGCGATAGCCATGCGATTCCTTAAAGCCGCAACGCTCATTGTTACTGGTTCGTTGTTGGGCATGTCCAAGACGGTTGTGAATCCCCCGGCGGCTGCCGCGGCTGTGCCTGTCTGGAAGTCTTCTTTGTATGCTTTTCCTTCGTCACGCAGGTGAACATGCTCATCTATCAATCCGGGCAGGACTAAGAGATTTTTCAGGTCAGTTTTTTGGTCTGCGTTTGGCATTTGTGTTTCTTTGCCGATTTTGAAGATTTTGTCTTCTTCGATAGCGATGCTGCAATCGACGATTTCCCCGTTAAGGTAAGCTTTGGCGTTTGTGAGGACAGAATCGACAATCAAATCAATTCACGGTCTAATATGAATAGCGAGTTTTTTGCTAATTAAGGTTTATTTACGCTGTCAACTATAATTTTAGTAGACGTAATTTTTTTCGGAAGCGTTTTTGTTACCAAGGCAAGTTTTGGTAAGCAATGGGCGGTTTGCAGTAGCGCTTGATGAGAAAGCGAGAATCAGAGATTTTTATTTCCCCTTCGTTGGGCTGGAGAACCACGTGGTTGGTCACCAATTCAGATTCGGCATCTCGACGGCAAATTCGAGTGGCTGGACAACGGCTGGGACATAAATATGACCTATATGCCTTTTACCCTCACAACCCGATACATCATAAAAAAAGGTTCTTACGGCATAAATATGGAAGTCAACGATGCCGTTCACAATGGATGGGATGTTTTTTTGCGCAAGATAAAAGTGGCAAACGAAACCGACGCCGCTCATGAAATACGTTTATTCTTTACGCAGGACTTTCACATTTACGGTTATGAGGCTGGAGACACAGCGATTTATGAGCCCGTTTTAAACGCGATTATTCATTACAAGGGGAAACGATATTTTATGGTGGGTGGAGATGCAGGCGGCAAAGGATTCTACCAGTACGCCATAGGGTACAAAGAGGTTGAGGGGAAAGATGGCACTTGGCGGGACGCTGAAGACGGAGAATTAAGCAGTAACGCAGTTGCTCAGGGCGCGGTCGATTCCGCCGTCTCATTCAAACTCGACATTGCATCCCACGACTACGAGGTTGTTCATTACTGGATTTCATGTGGCAGAAGCTTACGCGAAGCCGCATTTTTAGATTCGAAAGTTAAGCAAACAGGGGTTGACCAGATGCTTCTTGAAGTGGAGAATTACTGGAGTGCTTGGCTTAACCGATTAAAAATTGACCTTAACATTTTGCCCCGTGAGGTTTCCCACCTCTTTAAACGGTCACTGCTTCTCATGCGCGCTCATGCGGATAACCGTGGCGGCTTTCTTGCATCGCTTGATTCTGACATAATGGGAATCCAAAAGGACACTTACTCGTATGTTTGGCCTCGCGACGGCGCCATGGCCGCCTTAGCCTTCAGCAACGCAGGTTTTACGGATGTGCCAGCCGCATTTTTCGGTTTCTGCAACCAAGTCATTGGCGATGACAGTTTTTTCAGGCATAAGTATCTTCCCGACGGGTCAATCGGAAGCACTTGGCACGCGCTGGTCGATTCTGCAGGACGTCTGCAACTGCCCATTCAAGAGGACGAAACGGCGACAGTGTTGTATGCGCTTTAGAAGTATTATGAAAAAGATGGCAATTTAGAGTTCGTCACTAAGGTTTACGACCGGCTTGTGGTGAAAGCGGCTGATTTCATGATGAACTACAGGGATAATGAGACTTTTTTGCCTAAGCCCACTTTTGATGAGTGGGAGGAGAAGGTCGGTGTATTCACATCGACAGTGGCGTCGGTTTGGGCTGCTTTGGATGCCGCCTCCAAGTTCGCCAAGGTTTTTCATGACAGTGACAGACAGGAAGTCTTGGGGGAAGCTTCAGCCCAAATTAAAGATGCCATGATTAAACACCTGTATGACCCTGACTTGAAACGGTTCATAAAAGGAATTTACCCCAACGGAGAAAGGGACATACCTGTTGACAGCAGCGTCACCACGATTTTTACCTGCGGAATTTTAGATGCCAACGACCAAAGGGTAAGAAACACCATGGATTCTTTAGCGAAGACGCTTTGGGTTAAAACTTCTGTTGGTGGTTTAGCGCGGTACCAAAACGACAATTACCGAATGGTGTCCAAGGACACTCCGGGCAATCCATGGTTTATCTCTACGCTTAGGCTTGCAAGATGGCGCATCGCCGCCGCATCATCGCTTGATGAATTAGGACGCTCAATGGAACTTCGGAAATGGACAGCCAAAAATGCTTTGCCTTCCGGCGTATTAGCTGAGCAGCTTAACCCTTACACGGGCGAACCCGTCTCGGCGGCGCCTCTGCTGTGGAGCCACGCCGAATTCGTCACGGCAGTGTGTGAATATATTAGTAAGTTTCAGGAAATAACCACGAATGCCTCAACATAACGATTGGTTGAGTTTGATATGTTTGTGAAATTGTACGAAAAGAACGCTTTGCCTCCTGGAGAGCCAAAAACCTTTAAAATTAAAGGGATAGAAGTTCTCATCGTTAACGTAGGCAATAAAATCTACTGCTTAGACGCCAGATGCACCCACGCGGGAGCTGCTCTCTCTGAAGGCATTTTGGAGGGGGAAGTTCTGACTTGCCCATGGCACTACTCACAATTCAACATCTCCAACGGTGACGCAGTAAGGGGACTAGCTCAAAAACCACTTAAAACTTACCGCACTGAAGAAAGAGAAAATCTCGTTTTCATCGATTTATAGAAGGAGCGCGAAAAAAGAAAAAATTATTTTTCTTGCTCTAATTCAACGCGGCATTCATCGCAGATGTTTTGTCCATTTCGTTCCTTGAGGCTTTCAGAGTAAATGTTGCATCGGTCACAGTATCCTGACAACGGTGCCTCCTCAGTTTCTTCAGTCCGATCTGCCTCTTCAATGCGTGATCGCTCCAAGATGATTTCTATTAGTTCAGGCATTACGCCGAGGATGTCTTTGCTTGAGATTATCCCGACGAGGTTGCCTTTGTAAATAACGCCTAGCCGTCTGATGTCTAGTCGGTTCATTCGCCGAGCTGCTTCAGTTATGGACGCTTCAGGCTCGATGGTGACCAGGGGGGTTGTCATGATTTCTTTGGCTGTTGCTACGTCAGGTTTGAGGTTTTTGGCTAAAACTCTTTTCACCAAGTCGCGTTCGGTTATGATGCCGATTGAGTTTCCAGCGCTGTTTGATACTACTACGCAGCCAAAATCATTTTTGTCCATGACAGCGGCAACTTTGTTTGAAGCATCATTTTCACGTACAGTTACGACGGGGCTGCTCATCAAGTCTTTAACAATCATTTTTGTTCTTAATCCGATTTCTGACATGGCCAATTTCACTTCAAACAAATTTTAGGAGGCTAGCTTCATTGCAACAAATAAGAGACGCCTAATTTAAGATTTGCTTAAATCGAAACTCAGGCTGCTGTAAAGTTTTATTAGACGCCTAAGGATTAGGTCAAATGTGCTAAGTGATTCTTATGCTTAAGACAAACGTTGAAAAACTCATAAAAATGTCGGTCATGGGTGAAATCGCCAGCCCAACAATCAGATCAGTCTATAACGTCTCTGCAACAGGAAAACCCATGGTTTTGCCTGGAGTAGGAGGAATAACCTACAATCTAAGAGTCGGCGATTTGGCTTGCGGTTGGGAAGCAGACCATGTGGAACCCGGAGTCAGCGTTGAAAACAAAGAAAACGACGCCCGTTCAGGGCAAGCCGCCAACACCGCATTCAATGTTCTGTCGTGTATTGGAAACAAAGCAAAAGTAGTTACTGGCGATGCTAAGGGAGCAGAGGGAACTGTCACGGGGAAACATGGCGGAATCGAGCATGTGCTGATTGATTTTCCCTCCGAGGTTCTGGAGAAGCTTATAATTGGAGACAGAATGCTGGTGAAAGCCTGTGGCATTGGTTTAAAACTTCTTGATTTTCCCGAAATTAAGGTCATGAATATGGATCCAGCGTTGCTTGAGGCTTGGAGCATCGAACCTAAGAATGACAAACTTGAGGTGCCCGTCACACATATTGTTCCAGCCGCCATCATGGGTTCGGGTTTAGGAGCTAACCAGGTTAACTCAGGCGACTACGACATTCAAATGTTTGATAAATCAATCGTTGAGCAATACGAACTTGAAACACTGAGGCTCGGCGATTTAGCCGCCATCATCGACGCGGACCACTCTTTTGGGAGAATTTACCGCCAAGGCGCCATTTCAGTCGGCGTTGTAATTCACACAAACTGTGTTACGGCAGGGCATGGACCGGGAGTTACAACTTTAATCACATCAACGGATGGAAAAATTATTCCTCAAATAAATCCGAAAGCCAACATTGCTAAACTTTTAAACTTAAGAGCATATATATAAGATACGTTAATGCATATTTGGAAAATAAGGAGAAAAGAGGTTAAAGTAATTGCCATCTAAGCGAAAGAGCCGAGGAAGAGCAAAAGGAAGCAAAGGAAGCAGCAGTCTTGTTCAATGCGCCAATTGTGGAGCCATGGTACCGCGTGATAAAGCCAAAAGAAATACTCGTCGAGTATCGTTTGTTGAACCTCAGTTAGCTAAAGAGCTCAGGGCAAAAGGCACATATCTCGCCTCGTGGGTGGACACGAAATACTACTGCATCTCGTGTGCTGTTCACCGTGGAATCGTTAACGTTAGAGCCGAAAGTGAACGCCACTCAAGAGCCAAAAGACGATACTAAAAGCTTACACTGTTTTTTTCTTCAATTCTTTGTAAACGTAAAATGCTCTTTGTAATACGGTAAGATTTGAAAGTACCGCTAACACGATTATGCCCCAGCCTAAAGCGGGCAACCAGAAAAACGCGATTATGCTGGCGACGGCAAGAATAAGCAAACGTTCTGCTCGTTCAGCGAAACCCACCGACTCCATTTTTATGCCCGCTGCCTCCGCTCTTGCTCGAGTATAACTAACCAGTATTGAACCCGCCAAAGCCACTAACCCCCAAACTTGATTGCACAATCCAGCGATAATTATAGCGGCATACACCACTGCATCCGCATACCTGTCAAGAACTGAATCGAAAAAGCCGCCGAACACCGTTACCTGCTGAAACGTTCTCGCGATGATGCCGTCAAGAGTGTCGCAGAAGCCCGAAGCTAAAAGCACCACTGTAGCCAAAAGAAGAAGCCAACGGTAACCTGGCGCCGCAACATACGCGCCGGCTGCAAGCAACGCAAGTATGAATCCGATGAGGCTAACTTTGTTAGGAGTTAAACCTATTTTGTGTGCGGCTACGGCCTGTGAAGTGAGCGTTTGCTGAACTTTTTTCTTAAGTTTAGTTAGCAAGTTAACATCCTTGGCGTGTTGAGTGTTAAGCCATTACGGGTCAGGTGTAAAAAAGCCTTTCCAGTCGCGCCACCGTTAAATTGTTGAACAATTGGACTGAATTTCCCCTTTTCAGTGGACTTATTAGGAAGCACTATATTATTTTTGGCAGTAACGTTTCCATTGCAAATCAAAGCAAGCAACATTGACGTTACACAAGCAAACACAAGGAGTAAAAATGAAATGACTGAAAATCCAGATGTTATCTTCGTCGGAAATAAACCTCCAATGAGCTATGTTCTGGCAATCATAACAAGCTTCTCCTCAGGAACCCTGAAACAAGTCACTCTGAAAGCTCGGGGCCAAGCCATAACCACCGCCGTTGACGTCGCTGAGATAGCAAGAAACCGGTTCATTAAAGACCTTAAAGTGGAAAAAATCGCTATCGGAACAGTAGAGATGCCGCCTCGTGAGGGAGAAAGCAAGTCCAGAATGGTTTCAACCATGGAGATAACGCTAAGCAAATAAATGAAACACCACAAACAAAGCATGAAACCAACTTCAACCTTCTTATTTTTTAACACCTGTTCTTTTCGAAAGCACTACTGAATGGCACTAAGTTTAGGTTGGCTTTTACCATCGTAAAGTTAAATAGCTGATTTTGTTAGTAGAGAATTATTCCGTGTGAGAGCAATGTTAGATATCAAGCTTATTCGCGAAAACCCCGCCCTGGTAAAGAACAATTTGGAGAGGCGCGGCAACCCCGAAGCCATACGAATGCTCGAGGATTTAATCGCTGTTGACAAGGAATGGCGGCTGAACCTCACGAAACTTAACGAGCTGCGTCACCAGCGAAAACAAGTAACCATAGAAATCGCCAAACTGAAAAAAGCCGGCAAAGAAGCCGACGGCGAAGTTGCGAAAGCACAGAACATCGACCAGGAAATAAAAATCGTTGAAAAACAAGTGGAACAGTTTGAACAGAAAATTCATGAGTATCTTATGCAACTTCCAAACCTTCTGGATGAGAGTGTTCCGCTGGGAAAAGACTCCAACGACAACGTGCAAATGAAAACTTGGGGAACAATCCCAACGTTTAATTTTCCAGTAAAAAACCACATAGACTTGGCCTTGGATTTAGACCAAATTGACATGGAAAGAGCCGGAAAAATATCTGGGGCAAGGTTCTTTTATCTGAAAAATCAGGTTGCGCAATTAGACATGGCGTTGATGAGTTTTGCCATAGAGGAGCTAACACAAAAGGGTTACACCCCGATTATTCCGCCGTATGTGATGAAGCGTGAGGCGTACGAAGGAGTGACGTCGCTTGGCGACTTCGCGGATGTTCTTTACAAAATCGAGAACGAAGACCTCTACTTAATCGCCACCTCAGAGCATCCGATGGCTGCAATGTACATGACTGAAGTGCTCAAAGAAACGGAGATGCCGCTGAAACTTGCCGGAATAAGCACATGCTTTAGGAAAGAGGCAGGGGCACACGGCAAAGACACAAGGGGAATATTTCGGACTCACCAGTTCAACAAGATTGAGCAATTTATCTTTTGCAAACCCGAAGACTCAACTAAACTACATGAGGAACTGCTGCAAAACGCTGAGGACCTACTGCAAAAACTAGAGTTGCCCTACCGCGTTGTCAACGTTTGCACCGGCGACATCGGAACCGTAGCAGCCAAAAAATACGACGTTGAAGCTTGGATGCCAGCGCAAAATGGGTACCGCGAGGTTGTCTCATGCAGCAACTGCACCGATTATCAGGGAAGACGATTAGGCATCCGTTACAGGGAAAAAGAGGGGGCGGCGCCGAAAGGGTTTGTGCACACATTAAACTCCACAGCCGTAGCCACAGGCAGAACAATAGTCGCTCTGATAGAGAACAACCAGCAATCAGACGGCACAATCAACATACCAACTGTGTTGAGAAAATACATGGGTAGCAGAGAGAAAATTGACAAAAAACGCTAAACCTTTTAATATTCCCTTGAGAATGTTGACTGCGCGTTTGGAGAAATAACTTTGTCTTCAAAAACAAAACATATTCGTGATAAGTGGCGTGGAAAAGGATGGTACATGGTTGTTGCGCCGTCCTACTTTGGCAACGTCGAGTTAGGTGCCATTCCAGCGCAAGAACCTGAACAGCTCATAGGAAGAGTTGTGGAAGCCACGTTATATGATATAACAGCTGACTTTTCGCATCATTTCTTGAAAATGTTTTTCCAAATAAACGAGGTTGACGCGAAAACCGCCAAAACTCTGTTTAAAGGTCATGAGTACTCACGGGATTACCTTCGAAGTTTAGTCAGAAGGAGAACAACAAAAGTCGATTCGTTAATTAACCTGACTACAAAAGATGGTTATAAACTTAGAATTGCAGTTTCAGCTCTGACACTTTCAAGAATAAAGACATCTCAGGAAAAAATAATCCGCAAAATGATGGATAAAACAATCCATGAGAAAGCCAATGCTTTATCGCTTGACCAATTCGTTCAAGAGATGGTTCTTGGCAAAATCGCCTCCGACATCTACAACCAAGCTAAAGAAGTTGCGCCACTTAGACATGTTGGCATAAGAAAATCCAAGCTGCTAGCTGCACCACAAGAACAGGCGAAAACGCAAGAAGCCCCAGCGGCTCCAGTTGCTCAAGCTGAAGCATAACCATTTTTATTTTTTAAATTCTTTTTTAGGGCAAAATACTTTAGAAGCAACAGCCTAGAAATTTCTTTAACGAACCCTTAAGGAGCAATGTGTTTGTCGTCGAAGGCGGGAGTTCATGAAAAGGGAACCTTTACGGTTCAGGACACTATAGACAACATTAAAAAAGACCCCAATTACTACAAAGCGGGGGCAATCGGGCTTTTTATCGGCGTGGTTCGAGGCGAAACCTTCGAGGGACAGAAAGTTGAAAAGCTCCAGCTTGAAGCGTATGAAGAGAAAGCCAATCAAGTTTTGGGCAAAATATGCGACGATTTATCCGAAAAGCAGGGGATAGTTAACGTTCAAATTCACCATTTGCTGGGCGAATTCAAAGTGGGCGATGACATGGTTTATGTTGCGGTTGCTGGTTCTCACCGAACAGATGTTTTTCCGGTCCTGCGTGAGGCTGTGGAGAGATACAAAAGCGAAGCGCCCGTTTTCAAAAAAGAGTGCATTGTCGATGCAAAGGGTTCGGCGGCTGAGTACTGGGTTTCAGAAAAAGAACATAAACACACTCGTTAAGCAACCGACGGCTTGAAAATTATGATTACGGCTTTAGCAGGCGGAGTTGGCGCAGCCAGGTTTCTCACAGGCTTAACGAAGCTTGTTAGAGAAGAAGAATTATCGGTGATTGTGAACACCGGCGATGACATTGACATGTTTGGATTACATATTTCGCCGGACATTGATATAGTGGCATATACTTTGGCGGGCATCGTGGACGAGGAGAAAGGCTGGGGATTAAAAGGGGACACTTTTCAATGCCTCGAAATGATCAGAAAGCTTGGGTTTGAAACATGGTTTAATTTAGGCGATAAAGATTTTGCTACTCACATTTTTCGGACAAACCTGTTGAACAAGGGTTTCACGCTCTCGCAGGTAACCGACCGCATTTGCCATGCTTTAGACGTTAAAGCCAACATTTTGCCTATGACGGATGATAAGTTTGAGACATGGGTAAAAATTGAAGAAGGGCTAATTCATTTTGAAGAGTATTTTGTGAAAAGGCAAGCCAAGGATGAGGTTTTGGATGTAGAATTTGTCGGCGAAGCGGGTGCGGCTCACGCTAAACCCGCCCCAAAAGTTTTAGATTCCATTTTCAATGCCGACACGGTTGTTGTTTGTCCCAGCAACCCGGTGGTGAGCATTGGCACCATTCTCGCGGTTGACGGAGTAAGAGATGCATTACGGAGAACAAATGCCAAGATTGTAGGGGTTAGTCCTATAGTTGCCGGTGCCCCGATTAAGGGTCCTGCAGATAAGTTGCTGCGTGGTTTAGGTTTTGAGGTTTCAGCGTTCTCTGTTGCCAAACTTTATGCGGATTTTCTCGACGCTTTTGTGATTGACACTAAAGATGCCGCTGAGAAGAATCGGATTGAACAGCTCGGGGTCAAGGTGAAAGTGACAAACACTTTGATGAAGAGTTTGGAAGATAAAGTGCGGTTAGCGAAGACGGTTCTGGAAAACGGATATAAAGTGACTATATAGACTAAGTGACTCTCTATATACTATTTGCACAGACTAAATAAACCAAAAAATGAACAGTTACGTAAGAGCGCCATGCAAAGAAAGAAAACAAAAAAGCGAGACACAGAAATCGAAGCACCATGGTATTTCATCCATGTGTGAAGCATGGCAGCGTCTTAACAGTTGATTGAGGGGAGAATGTGAAGGAAAAAACAGAGATCAAAAGTAAAACACAAGCAAAAAAGACCGATTTTATTGACTGGTTGTTTGCAATTGATGCGTGCTGAACATAATTCTCATAAAAGCACACATTTCCCAGAAAAAATCGGTTCTTTAAAGTTATCTCTTGATGCGACATTAAGAGAAGGGTTATATCTGAAAATGATTCAATAATGTTAGAGCAGTGATAAGTGTGGAAAGAAAAAGTTACGAGTGGTTTGAACAACGCCGAAGAAACAGAGGATTAGAACTTGCTCATGATCAAATGACAAAGGCTTTTGACACTGTAACGTGGCTGTATAAAGCAACCAAAAGCTTTTCAGAAAAAAACTTTAAAGACACACAAAAATACATTGACACATTGTATAAAACTGAGGAAGGCGTCGACCAGCTTCGAACAGACGTTTTCATGGAGCTATCTAAAGGCGCAGCTCTCGTCGCAGATTACCGCGAAGACCTCCTGCACCTTGTTAAACGGTTAGATACGTTGGCGGACCACACTAAAGATGCTGCAAGATGCCTTGAAATGCTCTCCGGAGCCGAAATTCCGCAGGAACTGAGCGAAAAAACCGTTTTTATGACTGGAAAACTTGTGGAAACAGCTCAGACGTTACGAAACAGCATAGAAAAAATCTCGTCAAACCCCACAGAAGCCATAAATGAAGCAAAAAAAGTCGGCGAAATAGAACATGCAATAGACATTGAATACCTAAAAACCAAAAGCCTATTCGTGAAATACGGCGTAAACATAAACTGTGGAGCCATGGTGATATTCGACGACCTAATCGAATTTATCGAGCAAGCAGCAGACATGTGCGCCGACACAGCAGACTACATCCAGATACTCTCAAGCAGAGAATAACCATTTCTTTAATTTCTTATTTCCAGGTCAAAAGTATTTTTTACTAGTTTCTGAAACTTTTTGTGGTTTATGGCGGGCCCGCTGGGATTCGTTTAAAACATTAAGCGAATCCTATCGCGGTTAAGCCACAATAACCATCCATCAAACAGGATTTAAATTGAATTAAATCCCAAACCCCAACAACATTCTTTTTTGAGCATTATTCAAGCCTCTGGACTGGAAAATGGGTGCGGTCTTTGCAATCTTCTGAGAGTTACCGTTCCCAGACTATAATTTATGCCGAAATCCCATTTTTTTAGCTGTTTTTTCGGAGTAACTTACATTTAATTAAGCCTGAATAGAGATAGCCCATCACTTACTGAGTTCGATTAACTGTTCAATTTGGGCGATAATAGGATCCATCGATTCTTTAGGCCAATTTTTGTCTTCTTTGCATATTCATAATGCTTGTTCAAGATTCTTCTTCGCTATTTCTTTTTTGCTTAGTTGTAGATTTATGAAACCTAGCCAGAGAAAGTGATTGTAGTGTCCAGTTGGGTCAAGCTGCACCAAGAACTCGCAGTAAGAAGCTGCGGTTTGCAGAGCATTGTCTATCAGACATCGCCTAACTAAAGAGTATAAGCTTTGGCGCACGTTTTCTCTAATGAGGGCTTTTTGGGTGTGAGCTTGATCATAAGGGAGCCCTTTTCCACCCAAACTTTCTCATCCAAATCTTGTTCGCGAAAAGGCTTGCTTGTCAAGTGATATTTTTTGATGAGGGTAACGTAACCTGTTCACGTTCGTAGAGGTAGTTGCGTTTACTGTTTAGGTAGGGTTTTTGGCGATTCGCCGTTGAATCTTAATCAATGTTTTTCAACCCTCTTGATTCTCGCTCTTCCTGAAAGAGATCGATGGTTTCTGTGGGCGAATTTTCTGGTTGCTTTGGACAGGTTTTTCTTGGGCAGTCTATTTGCCAAAAAGCGGAAGGAGCACAAGGATTATTTTCTTACTTTCCTTACCCCAAACAAATTATCGCAACGGGCAAGCCAACCGGCAAAATTAGATATGCCACTAACGCATAAGTAATCACAAATGGTGATATACATGGAAGTTGCAGTCAACTACAAACTCTACGACGACGAGTCAAACGTAAAAAACGAAGGAGAAGCAAGAGCCACCTTCGACGAACAATACCTGACTCTAACCGTCATGTTCGGAGATCCTATGTTATTTGCATACACGGATATTGTCGAAGTATCAGACTACGACTACAAAGTCGACCTTTTCTTAACTTCCAAAGAAAAACTAAACCTTTGGGGCTTAGGATAC